>JAABUS010000103.1_pt1 | contig 200382 bp, 15 predicted proteins | sample 5560161 | NCBI WGS metagenome assembly JAABUS01 (sample SAMN10711885, study PRJNA513376) | rock metagenome | isolation source: Antarctica rocks | place: Antarctica: Victoria Land, Trio Nunatak nord | collected 2016-01-04 | reverse complement strand
ATAATTATAATTTAATTATATCGAGGATTTTAAATTATTTAATTAATTTATAAAATAGTTTTTTATTTAATCGTTATTACGTAAAATTCTTTTTTAATAATAATATAAGGTTATTTATATTAAATAATTATATTTTCTATTTTTTATTATAATTACGCTTTTATACTTTTATTACGATTTTTTAATATTTTTTTAAATATTTACTAAGCCTTTTTATTTTCTTATTTCCTTTTTAATTAATAATATTTCTCTTTTAAATAACTCGTTTTTAAGACGCGTCTTAATTAATAAATCGTAATTATATAATTTTTCAAATAATATTAAATACGTCGTTATTACTATTAATAGAAACCTCTATTTAATTATTATATTTATTAATATAAAAGATTCTTAGATAATACTTTAATAAATCTTTATTATTATTTATATATGAGGTAACGCGGAGATAAGTCGATCTTAAGATACGAGTATTATATAACGAGGAAAATTCTACTAGGGGTACGAAATTAGTTAAGATAAAAAAAATAAAAATTATAGAAATAAAATTTAAAATATTAGAGTAAAGAGTAAATATAGGCTACTAATATATTTTAATATAACGAAGATATTATAATAAGTAAAGGGGACTAGTAATCGAATAAAAAAATATAAAAAAAGTATAAAAACGTTAGAACAATTAATAATAATTAGAATAAAAATTATAAAAGATATAAAGTATAAAGAGGTATAATAAATAATATACCGCCGGTTATAATTAATATAGATTATATTAAAAATAGTCCTTAATTATATATAAGAATTAATAGAAAAATATATATTTTAACTAGCCTAAATGAAATTATTAAAATAAAAGATTTAAAAACTTAGGGCGAGGAGTATACCTACGTTATTAATATAAAACTAAATTAATATTACTTATAGAAATATATTTATTCTATTAAAATATATAGCCGAAACGAACCCCCCTCCCTTTATAATAATAACTAGTATAAAAGCGAAGTAATTAATAATTAAAATAAATAATACTAAAGCTAGGGGATAATTTAGGAAAATAATTAATTTTTAATTAATTAAAATATTCCGGAACGGAGCCTACTCGGTAACGGAGTCGATCGTCGGAGTAAAATAAATAACGAGAAAAAACTTCGTTTTATATTATATAATAATAAAGGTAAAGTAAAAACTAAAGAAAATAATTAAATAAATAAAAAATATTAACCCCTCGGCGAGAGTATTAAAATAAATTTATATAATAATAATATATAATATAAAAAAGAAGGCCGTCGATATAAATAATAAAAAAATAATAATAAAGATATTAAAAAGAAATAATAATAGGTTATACCCGGGATTAAATATTATAAATATAAAATAATTAGTATTCGCCTTTAAACTAGATAAATACGATTATAAAAAAAAATTAATACTTCTTTTTAAAATCCTGGACCTAGATATAATAAATAAACTAGTAGTAGAGAGGTTTCTAAAAAGCGAATAATTATTATTATATAAAAAATAGGAGAGAATAAACGACCCGAAGTAATACTTTAACTATTAGGGGTATAACTATATAATTATAATTTATAAAAATTAACCTAAATATAAAATATATATAAAACTATATTAATTATATAAATATAGTATAAAAAGCCCGAAGGAAAAGCGCTACGCGGTTTATTTTAAATATTATAAATTTTAAAATAAAACGTACCTAGTTAGAATTAAAGAAATATACCGAATTAAATAAAAAATAAAAAATAAACCTAAATAGTTCGCGGTATTATCGAGAATAATAACCCTAAACTCCTAGGTATAATTAACTAGTAATAACTTTATATTAATACCGGCTAAAAGTACGAGGAAGAGGAAAATAATAACGGATATAATTAATAAAATTTAAAATATTACTACTATACCTAGGAAAATAGAGAGGCCGAGATAAAATAATAAATTAATAATAATATTTAAATAAATAATTCTTTAAATCTTAAATAACTTTCTAAGAATAATATTCGATTAATTAAATAAAAACCGGTTAATATTAATACTATTAAGTAACTAGGAGATAAATAAAAAAATTATCAATATAATATCAATATAAAATAAGTTATAATATTTAATTTAAAATTATATAGTATAATATTAAAAAGGAATCGAAGCTAATAATAAGGTACTTTAAAATAAATAAATTAAAGATATCGATATTTTAATTATTTAAAAACCTAGTTAGAACTCTACTACCTAGATATTCTATAATAATAGTATTAAGTATTTCTACTTAATATATAAAGGAGGCTTAAAGACCCGTATATACTTTTATATAAATAAAAAAATCGATATAAATAATTAAAAATTAGTTTATTATAAAGGCGATTTATATTTTATAAAGATTATATTAAAAAAGCGAAGAAATAAAAAGGAATCTCGGTCGGATAAAATCGGAGAGGAGGAGACTATTAATCGAGGAATCCTCTATTATAAAAAGATATAAATCTATAATATATATAATTTATTATTAATATAGTATATCTCGACCGATAATTCGTTAATATTATTATTATTAAAGGAAGCGCTAGTAAAGAAAGGCGAGTATATTCTTTTAAAAAAAATTAATCTTTAATACCCTAACTAGAATAATACTAGGCGATATATATATTATATTATAATTAACTATCTTTTAAAAATAATAAAATCGAGGGAAATAAAATTAGAGTTATTAAAAAGATTTATTATATAAAAAGCCCGAGGATATAAAAATATAATTAATTTATTATTCTTTACGAGAGGAGTATACTAAATTATAAATAACTTTATAATCTACGAAGACCTATACTATAACTCCGATTATAAACTAGTAGTAACGGAATACGAGTAAATATAAAAAGAGGTAATATTATATACTTATTATATTTAAAAAAAGATTAAGAATAACGTTATTTAAGAGAAAATATAATAAAATATAAAGTCTCTTTATTAAGTATTAAAGAAACTAAAACTCGAAAGTAAAAAAAATATTAATTAATATTTAAATAAAATAATAAAAGATTTCTAAAAAATTATCGAGTTTATAATTTTATAAACTCGTTTATATTAAAGAGCTAAATCTTACTAAAACTCTTATTATATTAATATTATACTAAAAGTAAAGGAATATATAAAGGAGTATAAATAAAATCGAAATATTTAGATAAAGGAGGCCCTAAATATAATCAATAACGAAAAAATATATATAATTTAAAGAATAAAAATATTTTTTTAATTAAAGAGTATATATAAAACTTTATTAAAGCCGGCGGGAGTATAAAAACTCGCGAGATAAAAAAAGAGAAGAATAATTATTTTAAAAAACTTTTTTAATTCCTAGTTGTTAAAGATAGTAAAAGAGGAAAAACTAAAGACTTCGAGAGTAAAATAAAAATTTTATAAAAAATATTATTCCCTCCCTTATTAATAATAAATTTAAATAATATCGACGGAATAAAATATTTAAAGCCCGTTAAAATAAATTAAAAAATAATTAAAATAAAAGTATATAAAGTAATATAATACCTAGTTATTAATAAAATATTAGGAATAATTGGAATCCCGAATTAATTCCTAAAAATTATAATAAAAGCGGGAGTAATAGATATTATTATTTATTTATTCTAGGCCTATCTTAAATAAAAATACTATTTAAAGTATGTTAAAAAAATTAATATAATAATCTTTAAAAAATCGAAGAAAGGTAATTATTTAGAGTTAAAATTATATAAATTTATTATACTTCTTAATATATTTAATAAAGCGCTAGAAATAGTTATCTCTAAAAAATTAGATAATATAACGAAGGAGTACGAATTATTATTATTATAATAAATAAAAGTTAAATAAAAGCGTTTAATAGAAACCGCGCTAAAGACCTTTATAGATATAGTATATACTATATAAAACTATAGTAAAAACGGGAGAGGAAAGATAATAAATTTATTATTATTAAATATAACGGGGGCGTTTAATAACATTTTATATAAAAAACTATTATACGATCTACGAATAAAAGGTATACCTAGTTTAATCGTTAATTAAATAATAACTTTTTATCGGATAAGGCTATATCTATAATATTTTAAAAAAAAAAAAAAAAAAAAAACGGGTATCTTATAAAAATCGCCTATTTTACTAGTACTCTTTCTATTTTTTAATATACTATTAATCGAGGAGTATATCAAGATAAACTTCTTAATATAAATTAAAAAATTCGTAGACGACGTTTATTTACTCGTTTATAACGAGAGTATAAAAAAGAATTATACGAATTTAAAACGAGTTTTGAATATTTATTTAAGGTAAATAATTATTTATAAAGTATTATTTACCCCCTAGAAATACGAGCTAGTTTATATATCTCGAATACCGAAGAAGTTTAATATAGAAATAATAATAAACTTTAGGAACGTAATTATTAAACCTAAAACAAATATTAAAGTTTTAGGACTATATATCGATTTAAAATTAAAATAGGGATTATACCTAACCTAGATTAAAACTAAAATAATTAATTAAAGCCGCGCTATAAAATAATTTAATTAATTCGATATAGGGCGCTACCTTCGCGAAGTATAAAATAATATATAATATAATAGTTAAATTAATATTAACGTTTATAACTCCGATATAATATTAATTTAAAGGAATAATAGAGGCTATAAAGGGATATACGAAGAAATTAATAATTATTTAAAATAACTACTTTAGGATAGTCCTAGGAGTATTTAAAACTATTTTAATTTTAATATTTAAAACTAAATTAATAATTATATTAATTAATCTATAATTAGACTACTTAATAATACGATATTAAATAAATTAAAGAACTTATTTAGTTACGTCTATAGGAAATATAAAAATTTAAAATAAACTTTAATATAAAGGAGGTAGGTAGCGATAAATATCTTCGATATTAATAATTAAAAAAAAAGCCTAGGTACTTCACGCCTTAGGATTTAAAGAATAATATAAAATAATTATAATTATAAAGAAGAGAAAAGACTAAATAAATTTAATCGAAAATATTAAAAAATACTAGGATATTAAAGTTATCGATTAAAGAGTAAAAGATTAAACCCGTTAATAATAATTAAATAAATAAGAGAGTTATAAAAGGAAGATTTTTATATAAATTATTAACCCGGTTTAAAAGAAAGACTTATTTAGGGACCTATTCGACTACTATAATTAATTAAAGAAAATTAAAAACTTTATAATAATATAATTAAAATATAATAAAATCGGATTAAATAAATTCTTATATTAAATAAAAGTATCTATAATCCGTAGCGCTAGTTATTAATATAAATAAAGAAAATAGAGTATAAAATATATATTTATATTATACCCGGAACTAGCTAGCGATAAAATAAATAAATATATATAATTTTAACAAGATATTAATATAGGTTTAAAATATATATATAACTACCTAGTAAATAATAAAAACGGGATAACTCGGTTAATTCTCTTTTATTAAAAAATAGCTAGTATAATCTAAATTATTACTAGAATTTAACGATATATTTAAATTTATAAAAAAAAGGAAGAAAAAGAAAAAGCCGTTAATCGGAGGGCCTTAGATAATAACCGCCTAATAAATTTATAATAAAGCGGCGTATAGGCCTACGAGATAAATAAATAAAATAAATAAAATAAAAATAAAAAAGAAACGGAAGGAAGAATAAATAATATTTTAGAATAATTATAATTATCGGCTATTAACTAGTAAAAAGAGGAAATAAATTACTAATAAATTAGAGTTTTTAATTGATAAAGTTTCTTTAACGGCTAGTAAACGCCGCTAGTAACTCTATTAAAAGAAATCACGGAACTCCCTTATTAATAAAGTAGTTTTACTAGAGTAAATATATTAATTAATTAATTAATTAATACTTTAATATCTAATTTTAATATTATATCTAATTATTTATTTATAGAGAAAATACGATATTTAGGCGCTATTTAATCTTTAGATAATAATATATTTTTAATTTAAAAATATTTATAAAACCGAATCTCTTATTAGATATAATATTATCTAGTACTCCGAATTTAAGAATAATTTCTTTATATATTAACTCTACTAGTTTTATAGCGTTAATAATTTTAGTAGTAGAGATATATTATAATATTTTAATATACTTATTTATTACTATAAATATCGAGTTATAAACACGTTCTTTATATTTACTAGGCGGTAATCTTATAATAAAATTTATTATAATTTCTTTCTACGGGCTAGTTAAATAAAATAAAGAATTAATTTTATTATAAAAACGATATTTATATACTTTAATTTATTAATAGAGATTATATATTTTAAAATACTTTTATATATTAGTTTTTAGAATATTCTAGTAATATTTTTTAAATAGTAATTTTACTATTATTTTAATACTAAAATACTTTATTAAGATATTATTATAATATTTTAATAATAACTCTTCGCTAACTAATCTCTTTATAAATATATAGATTTTATTATTTTATTTATAGTATAATATTAAAATCGAGAGTTTAAACTCCGGTGGAACGTATAATATCTATTTATTAATAAATAGCGATTTTATTTTACGAGAAAAGATTATCCTTCTATAATATATAAATTAACTCGATTATTAATAAACTTTTTATATTATAAACTATTTCGTATATAACTATTAATCTAATAATTATATATAGAATAAATAATTTATAATTTATAACTCTAACGATAGGGTTAAACGATTTATTTATTATATTATAATTTATTTAAATAAATATCTCGTTTGAATTCTTTAGAATTTCTTATTTAGATTTAAATTACTAAAGCCTAGATAAATACATTATTTAATATATATTTCTAATAACTAATATTAAGGATTTTAATAATATAATTCTTATATTTATTAAACCTTATAATATACTTACGACTAATTAATTAATTATAGGTGAATTATTATATATTTCTAAATCCTTTATATTTATAAACGCGTCTCGTATTATAGCGATAATAGGGCTAGAACTAACTTTTCCTAAATTTAATAATTTATATTATAATATAAATAATATTTAGTCTAGTAAATTACTTTAGTTTTTATAATTTAGATATTATAATAATTTATTAACTAAATTACTTTTACTAAAGCGATATATAATTATAAAATTAAAAGACGAGAGTTTAATAACTTGTTTTATTTAGTAATTATTTAATTATTTAATATTTATAAATCTCTTTAGATTATTATAATTTATTAAGACTTTAACTTTATATAAATTATTTTTAAAATAATACCGTTATTATTTAAATATCGCGATAATTACGAGGAGTTTTTTATTATAAATCTCGTATCTTTCTTTTAAACCTTATATCTTACGCGACTAGAATATAATAAAATACTATTTTATATTTTATTATAACTACGAGAGTATTATAAATATTATAAAATTAGAGGTATTTATTTGAATTCGAATTCCTAATTTTAGATTAAAATATATTAATATTAATACTTAAAAGAAAATATTTTATAATATATAAAATATATATTTAGCCTCTTTTAGTTATATAAAAGACCTAAACTTTTTATTATTTTAATTTCCCTTTAATAGGCCTATTAAAAGCCTTATTATCTATAAATATTAATAAATAAATCGACGATAAAAATTAATAAAGCCGAGGAAAACCTAAATATTATAATAAGATTTTAGTTTTAGTTAGGATTAAATTATCTTAACCCTATATTTATTTATTAATATATCTTCGGTATTTATAATAAATCCTAGAAATTTAATTAATTAAATAAAAAAGTTATATTTCTTTAAACTCGTAAATAAAGAATATTTTCATAAATACTCTAGTATTTATTATATATAATTTATATACTCCTCTTTTAAATTTAGATAAATTAGAGTCTTATTTAAATAAACTACGTAGAATATATTTACTAATTTTATTAACGACTTATTAATATAAATTTAAAAGGTAGTAGGTATATTTATTAATTTAAAAAGTATTATTATATATTTAAAATTATTATATTATATACGTAAAATTATTTTCTATTTATCGCTAACTTTAATTTTAATATATATAGATAATAATATTATTTAAACGATCTAGTATTTTATTAATTAATAATAAAGGATAATAATTTTTAATAGTAATTTTATTTAAGCGCCGATAATTAATATATAATTATAAACCGCCGTTTTTCTTAAGAACGAAAAGAATAGAGGTCTTTATTAAATTTATAAAGTATTTAATCTAACCCTTCGTTAAGGCGTTATTTAAATATTTTTTTAATTCTATTAATTTAGTATTAAATATATTATAAAGAAGTTTATAAAATAAATCCCCTTTAGTTTTAATAATATAATTATTACTTTTATACGAAAGTAATTAACCTATTTTCTTATCTAAAAAAATATTAATAAAAATATTAGATTTTTCTAGGACTACTAGCGGTACACTAGTAGTATAAATAACGGATATTATATTTATTATTATATTACCTTAGTATTTAGTTATTATTTTATTATTTTATTCCGAGTTAAATAAATTTATTTTTATATATATTAATATATAAACCGCTAGCTTAATCCTTAAGGATTTAATAAAGTCTTTAGATTTTTCTAAACTAAATATACTTTTAATAATACCGAATCGCTAGGTATATATATTAAAATTTAATTAAATTCTTTCTCTTTCTAGAGTTAATATATTAAAAATAAGAAACGATCCCTTTTTATTAATAATATAGAAGATATTATTATATACTTTAGAACGTTTCTATAAATTAGTAAAATAATAATATATATAATAAATATTATAGTAGTAAACTACTTATCTATTTATTTATTTCGGATATAAGAGCGGCGCGTTTTTTATATATTTAAGATTATACTACTTTATAAAACTTTTATTAATAATATTTATCTTTACTTCGAGATTTATATTATTTATAATTATATACTTTATAGATTTAATATTCTTTAGATTAGGAAGTATATAATAAATAATATATATACTCCGCGAAATAATAATTTTTTATTATCTCCTCGAGATAGAGACTTCTCTAAGAGTTCGTTATTTCCCGTAATTTTATAATCATTTATATAGCCGATTATTCTAGACTTCTTTTTAAGGTAATTAGAGGATATATATTTATCTTTATCTTTATAACCGTTTATCTTTAATCTTTTATAAAGGCTCGAATAATTATTTTAATTATTATCTCTATACTTCTTTTTATTCTTTATTTAATTATATTTAAATTATATTATAAGTATTATAGATTCGCTATATATTATAAAAAGAGACGGAAGTCGATTAATTTCTTATATAATATTATCGCGTAGGCGTATTAATAAATATTATAAAGAGAGAACTAGATTTCTAGTCAATTAAAATATATCTTAAATTCCCGTATTATTTAGTATAGTTTTTAATTTATATATTAATATTATATATTTATATCTAATTATCGATTTATTAGGTCTTTAATATAATTAAAAAGAAAATTAGAAAATACCTCTTAATTAAAACTCTCTACTAGGTAACTACTTTTATAATTATTTTAAATATCTTTAATATAATCTTTTAATATAAATATTACGTATAATATCTTCTTATTAATTATCGGAAAATTATATAGCGTAAAACGAAAAATAGTTTCCATATTATAAATTTAATTATAGTAGTTTTTTTATTTTTTATAGAAGTCCCGGAGTTTATTAAAACGTGAACTTCCTTATTATATTACTAAATTATATTAATTATAACCGACCGTCGAATTATATTTAAATACTACTAGGGGTAAATCTTTAGATATAATAATAAATAATATAACTAATAGTTATTTATCTTTAATATCGCGAGAATAATTTTAGATTTCGTATTTTAATTATTACGCGTTTAATAACTATAAACGCCGTATATATCTAAAGAATTCTTCGGCGGTACTATATATTATATAATTTAATTACTTTATTTTTAGTTTATTTTTATACCTTTAATAGATTATTACCCAAAAAGATTTAGAGAGATTAGAAATATTAAATTATAATACTTAAAGTATATATAATAATATAAAAAAAAAATATAATCTTAATAAAGATCTTTATTATTTAATAGAAAAATTAATCTCTAAAGAATTTTAGGAGCTAGGAGTAAAGTAGTTAACTAATTATATAATAATATATTTAATTATAATATTAATAACTTATCGACTACGTTATTAATTAATAAAGTTAATATAAAAGTTATATATTATATATGTAGTCTCTAGCTCGAATTCTAAAAACTAAGGTCTAGCCTTAATATAGTATAATAAAAAGTATATTTATTAATTATAAAAGTTACTACTTTAATTAAATATAAATATATATAAGTAAAGTACTCCGTTTTATTTAAATTTAATAAACCGGAGAGTATATTACTAGTAATATAAATATACTACGAAAACCGATATACTACTAATTAATAAAGATTTAATAATATTATTTTATTAAAAGGGCGATATTATAGCGAGATATAAAAATACTTTAAAACTATATAAACTATAAATTAATTTAGAATTTAATATTAATAATTATAATATTAGTTATAGTAGAAGTAATTTATAATTAATTAAAACTATTTAACCTAGTCGTATTAAATTTATAAATAAAATTATTCGGTCTTTATTATTATTATAACGATTAATTAGATATATTATATTACCGAGGCCTAGATTAAGATTATCTATATTAAATTTATAATTTATACTAGATTTATAACTAGTATAATAATTATAAATAAATCTTATTAACGACGATAAATCTAAATTAATTTACGAGATTATATTAAAACCGGTTTAATATTCTTCTAGCTCCGGCGCTAATATATTTATAATTTTAATAATTTTAAATAAATATTTAGAGTTTCGTAAACCTACTTTATTTTCTATTATATTAATTTTATTTATAAAAGCCTCGCTTATTAAGTTTTATAACTCAAAAATATATAAAGAAATTATAATTAATAATATCTAGATATTTCTCCGGAACTATAAAATACTTCGAAAGAAGTAGGTTTATAAATTTATATAGAGTCGTTAACGAAATTACTTATTATAAGGCTCGTTAAGTAATATAGAAGTTTAAATAATAATATAAAATCGACTTTAATAAAATATTTACTTTAATAATTAAATTTATAAATTATAAAATATTATTCGCTATTATAATTATTTATAACCTAGAGTTTAAATAAATAAATATATAAACTACTTTCTTATACGACCTAAATAATAATAAAATCTATATCGGATAACTTATTATTTTCGAAGACCGTTTAGACTATATATATTTTTTAAAATATATTCTATATAGGTTTAAATAATCTTCTAAAATATAATATATTATTTTTATAAATTTCTTAAATAAACTAAATTCTATACCCGTAAATATTAACTTTAATATATTTTTTAATTATAAAATATAGTTAATAATTATATTATATATCGATAATATATTAATTATTAATATTAATAAAGATATTATTATTTAGCTAAAGCGACGACTAAATAATAAATATTAAATAATTAATTTAAACTTTATTATATATTATCTTTATTTTAAAATCTTATATAATCGCTCGAATTATATATTATATTTTAGTTAGGAAACCTACCTAGAATAAATTTTTAAAAATTATAATATATTTAATATTAAAGTTAAAATTATAAAGATTTTTATAAATCTTTATAATTAAATTTATACCGGCCGACGAAGGATATTAAATTAGTTTTTTTTTTCTAGTTTATTATCGGTTTTATTAAATATAAATAAGTAGAAATACTTTTTAATTAATTATCTATAGAGGATAAAAGCGAATATACGTATAAGACCTTAATACTAAATATTATTAAATATTTATTTAGTAAGTAGTTACTAAATAGTTTTATATTTCTATATTCTAATACTTTTACTCGAACGAAATTCTTTATTAAGAAGTTTTTAAAATAGCCCCGTATTCCCTTTATTTTAAGATCGTTATAATAAACTATAAAAACTAAAATTATAATTAATAGAGATTAAGTTATAGGCCTAAATTATAATTAAAAAAGATTAAATTATAGAGTTAAAATATATTAATAGGTATTAAAGAAGGAAAATTCCGTTTATTAATAAAATATAGTATTTTAAAAAATTTATTTAATAGTTAACTTATAAAAGCTAAATTTGAGTAGTAACTAGGTCGGGATATTAATAAACGATATAAATACTACGAGAAAATTATTAGAAATAGTTATATATTATAGGGTTCTACGGGGGAGTAATTATAAAAAAAATATAAAAACCGCTTAAAATATTATAAAGACCGTATTAAATATTATAAATATAATAATATATAATTATAACGGATACTTAAAAGATATTCTAGTAATATATATATTTATTAATAAGAGTTATAGGAGGGCTAAATAAAAATTATAAATTATAAACGATTTTATTATCGCCGCGTATAATCTAGAAATATTTCAAGCGAGTTACGATATATCGTTATATATACGGACGCGATTTAGTTAAAATTTAGAGAGTATATTTATAAAGACCTTAAATAAGGCCCTGAAAATTTAATAATATTCGATATAATAATTATTAATTAATATAAACTTGAGTATTAATATTTATTATTAGTTAAATTATTGAAATATAGTTTATAAAATCTCTAAATAAACCCGTCAAGCCGCGTTTTAGTTTTATAAATATAAAATAACTCCTATAAAAATATAAATAAATTTTTCTAGGAGTATTAATAAATTTTTATAAAATTATAATTATTATAGGTTTAAAAATATATAAAAATATTAAATTTACTTTTAAAGAGAGTTTTAGTTAGGCCGTTAATAATTTATTTTATAATTAAAATATAGCGAAATTTGATTTCGTTTACTATAATTTTTCTATACTAGAAATAGTACTAGATCGTAATATATTTAATATAATTATAATTTTAGGGGTTTTTAAATTAAGGTTATAATAACCTAATTATTATAAAAGATAATTATAATAAATATAAAATAAAATAAATTAATAAAGCGGAGTAGGCGGTTAATATAAATAATATAATAACGAGTACTATTAATATATATTAATTTAAATCTCTATTAAAATAGGATATATATATAATAAATATTAATTATCTAAATAATCTTTTAAACTAGATAATTTCTTTAATAATTTAAATTTAGCCCGCGTATTCGGCTTTATAGGATAATAATATAATAATTAATTAGTATTTAAACTACTAAATAATAATTATACTACCGAGATTAAATATATAACTAGAAATAGAATACTTTATATTATAGTTACTTAATTAATTAATATTAGTATAACCCTTTAATAGGGCGAGTTAACTCTAAAAAACTAATTTTAGATATAATATATTACGTGAATAATAAAAAATACGTTTTATAATAATTTAATAAAATTTATCGGAGTTAAAAATATAGCGATTTATTATTAATATCGTATAGGCGATATTAGGTCGTATATTTATTATAATATATATTAGTAAATTAACGGTTAATTAATAAATAGTTAAAGAATTAGGTTTAATTTAATATTTCTTATTAACCGGTATAAATTTAATTATAAAGTTTATAAGGACTTTTATAACTTTAACTCTAATATTATATATATTATAATTTTTAAATACCCGCTTTAAGTATATTTCCTAGTTAAAGATAATATATAATTCGGGTATTCGCGCGATACTTTAAAATTAAACTAATATATAATAAAATTAAAGTCCGTTATTCTATATTTATTACTTAGATATTATTTTAATTATATAATATTATCTTTTCTAGCGCTAGTACTTAATATATCGTCGATATATAATATAATTATTAATTATATTTTATAGTTAAGAAATATACTAAAGTTAGCGCTTAAAGATATAAACCTAACTTAGTTAAAAAAGTCGTAAAGATAATATATTATATTTAAGGGAATTATTTAAGCCTATATAAAATATATTTTAAAAAATATATACGACCTAAACTATTATCGAAACTAGTAGGTATTCGATATAGATTTTATTATTAATTAAATTATATAGAAATATAATTTATATATTTATTTATCTAAACTCTAGGTCGTAAATAATTATAATAATAAATAGTACTTTATAATTTATAACTTTAATTATTAAGATAAATATTTTATTAAAATTAATTTTATATTATTATTTAAATCTATATACTATTTAACGAGTTTTATAATAAATAATTTAGTTAATAACTTTATATTTAAATTTATAAATTTATTCACCCCGAAGTCCTTTACGATTTCGGGGTATATTCGATAATATTTAGATATTTTCCGTTAAAACTAAAATAATTTCGGTATTTATACCGAGTTATTAGTATATTTTATTAAAAGTAATAACTATAGTTTCTTTATATATTCTAGGCTTATAAGACTCGGTAGGTAAAACTCTTATAAATTAAATTAATAAATTAAAGAATAAAGTAAATTCACGAAACTCTAGATATTTATCTAAAATTATTGATATTATAAATATCTTAGCGCTAGAGCTAGAAGAATATTAAGCCGGTTTAATATTAAATTCGGAATCTATATTTTTTAATATATTTACGCGATTTAATTCTAATTTAGGTTCGTTAAAGTTTATATATAATTATTATAACTACTATATTAACTATAAATTTAATATAGGTAATTTTAACCTAGGTTTTAATAATACTATATATTTAATTAATTATTATAATAATAATAAAGACTAAATAACATCGTTAATTAATCTAGGTTAAGTAGTTTTACTTTTATTATAACTAGTATTATAATTATTAATATTAGATTCTAAATTAATTTATTAATTATATAAATTTAAAGAGTTTTTTTATTTTACTATAATATCGCCCCTCTAATAAAAGACTATTAACGAGATTTTATTAACTAATAATATAATATTATCTATAATATATTTACTATTACTAGTATATTCTTCGATTTATTATATTTAAATAAAGCGAAATACTTTATTTATAATTATTAATATATAATAGAAATAATTACTTCTATAACCGATAAATATACTCTTTTTATTACGATTAATGAATTTATATTAATCCTCCTCTATAATATAGTATTCTTAATAAATATCTATTTAATTAATATTATATAGGTATAATAAATTAGAGTATATACTAGTAGAGGCCTAATAAGGTATAATATTAACTATAGATATAAAAGAGTGATTTTAGAGCTAGTTTATTATAATAATAAATTTTAAAATAAGTTTATTATTGAGCCCGTTATTAATTAATAAGTCATATACTCTTTCGAGTAAAATTTAGCCGACGCGCTTTAATATATTATTTATTCAGAGGTTACTAGGGATAGAATAACTCTAGATAATATTATATTCGAAGTAGTAATCGGCGAATACTCTATCGGTATATATAAAATCCTTATTTATATAGAGGTAATGAATTCTATAGTCTTTATATTCTTTAATACTTTTATAGTTATAAAAGATACTAAAGATATCTATTTTATAAAGGATAAAATAGTAATAACTATATTTATATTTATCGTTAATAAATATAATTATAAAACCGAAATTATAGACTCTTAAATTAATAATATTATTATAAATAATATCGAATTTAAATCGTCTCTACTATAGGCGATATCTATATAAATACGCGTATATTTTTATAATATTATATATCTCGTAATTATTATCCTCTTTAACTTTGGATAAATCGATTTTATCGGTTATTTAAAATAATTATATAATATTATCTTAATCTAGGTAACCGAGTCTTTTATATTATAAAATTAAAACTTTAATATTTATAATAAATAAAGTGAGTTAACTTTATTTATATATAAATAAAATATAAAGATTATAATTCTAGAGAGTTATAATAATATTTTTAAATCCGATTAAAATCCTTTATAAAATAAAGTCTAGTATATAATTAACTCGCTAGAGTTTAATATACGAAATAATATTAAAACTACTATTAGGAATATATATAAATTATTAATTTATAAATATTAAATACCGGTATCGCCTAAATATAATAATTTAATAATTTTATTATTATATAAAAATAACCCGCCCCTAAAATCGTTAATAACGTCGACGCTTTTAAATTTAATATATTCTATAAATATAAAGCGATTATAAATAATATAAACGATATATTAAATATTGAATATTTAAAATTAAGCGACTTTAGAATTAATACCGGTTAAGGTATAATAAGATTTTATATTTTCTTTAATATCGGTTCTAGCCCGTTTATAAAGCGATTTATATTTATTCTTATTACTATTACTATCTTTAATAATATAAATATTATTTTTATTACTTCTACCGCGGCGGCTACCTCGACCGCGGCGGCTACGATTATATTAATTATTATAACCGAGATAACTAATTTGTTAATTTATTAATTTATTTATATATTTACTCTAGTAAAACTACTTTATTAATAAGGGAGTTCCGTGAGTACTTTTTGAATAAGGTTATTAACGGCGCCTATTAACTATTAAAGAAACCTCGTTAATTAAAAACTCTAATTTATCGATAATTTATTTCCTCTTTTTACTAGTTAATAGCCGATAATTATAATTATTTTAAAATATTATTTATCTTTCTCTCTATTTTCTTTCGACTTTAGTTTTAGATTTTATTTATTTATCTTATAGGCCTATAGACCGCTTTATTATAAATCTATTAAATAATCGATACCTACGGCCCTCCGGCTAGTGGTTTCTTTCTTTTCTTCCTCTTTTTTATAAATTTAAATATATCGCTAGGTCCTAATAATAGTTTCGATTATACTAGTTATTCTTTAATAAAAGAGAATTAACCGAGTTATCCCGTTTTTACTATTTACCGCGTAGTTATATATATATTTTAAACCTATATTAATATCTTTTTAAAATTATATATATTTATTTATTTTATTAACTCTATTTTATCCCTAGCTAGTTTCGGGTAAAATAATAATATATATTTATACTCTATTTTCTTTATTTATATTAATAATTAGCGCTACGGATTATAAATACTTTTATTTAATATAAGAATTCATTTAATCCGATTTTATTATATTTTAATTATATTATTATAAAGTTTTTAATTTTCTTTAATTAATTATAGTAGTCGAATCGATCCCTAAATAAATCTTTCTTTTAAACCGGGTTAATAATTTATATAAAAATTATCCTTTTATAACTCTCTTATTTATTTAGTTATTATTAACGGGCCTAGTTTCTTACTCTTTAATTAAGAATCTTAATATCCTAATATTCTTTAATATTTTTAATTAAGTTTATTTAGTTTTTTCTCCTCTTTATAATTATAATTATTTTATATTATTTTTTAATTCCTAGGACGCGAAATATCTAAATTTCTTTTTCCGTTATTAGTATTAGAGATATTTATTATTATTTACCTCCTTTATACTAGAGTTTATTCTAGATCTATATATTTTTTATAATCGTAACTAAATAAATCCCTCGATTTATTTAATACTATATTACTAGGCGGTCTAATTAAAGGTCGATTAACGCGATTATAGATTTAATTTTAAATACTAGAATTAAAATATTTTTAAATATTTTTAGGATCGTTTTAAAGTAATTATTCTAGATAATAATAAATTCCTTTATATAATTCTTTATAACCTCCGTCGTTCTCTTTAATTAATATTATATCGGAGTCGTAAATATTAATATTAATTTAACTATTATACTATATACTATTTTATACTTCGCGAAGGTAGCGCCTTATATCGAATTAATTAAATACTTTATAACGCGGCTTTAATTAATCGCTTTAGTTTCAATTTAAATTAGGTATAATCTTTATTTTAATTTTAAATTAATATATAGTCTTAAGATTTTAATATTTATTTTAAATTCGATAATTATATTCTTAAAGTTTATCGCTATTTCTATATTAAATTTCTTCGGTATTCGAGATATATAAACTAGCTCGTACTTCTAGGGGGTAAATAATATATTATAAATAATTATTTATTCTAAATAAATATCGTAGGCCCGCTTTAAATTCGTATAGTTCTTTTTTATACTCTCGCTATAGGCGAGTAAACAGACGTCGTTTATAAATCCTCTAATTTATATTAATAAATTTATTTTAATATACTTCTTAATTAATAATATATTAAAAAATAGAAAGAATATCGGTAAAATAAGCGATCTCTATAAAATACCTATTATTATTTCCTCTACTATACTCGTTTTTTCTCTAAATATTACGGATATAGCTTTATCCGATAGAAAGTTTATTATTTAGTTAACGATTAAGTTAGGTACGCTTTTTATTCGTAAATTATATAATAACCTCTTATATAAGACGTTATTAAATACTCTTATTATATTTAATAATAATAAGTTTACTATCTTTCCCCTCCCGTTTTTACTATAATTCTATATAATATATACTATATCTATAAGGGTCTTTAATACGGTTTTTATTAAATATTTTTATCTAACCTCTATTTATTATAATAATAATAATTTATACTCCTCCGTTATATTATTTAACTTTTTAGAGATAATTACTTCTAGCGCTTTATTAAATATATTAAGGAATATAATAAACTTATATAAATTTTACTCTAAATAATTATTTTTCTTTAATTTCTTAAGAATTATTATATTAACTTTTTTAAAATATTTTAAATAATATCTTTATCTAAAGTAGGCCTAGAATAAATAATTAATAATATTTATTACTTCCGTTTTTAATTATAGTTTTTAGGAATTAATTCGGGATTCTAATTATTCCTAATATTTTATCGGTAGTTAAGTATTATATTATTTTATATACTTTTATTTTAATTATTTCCTAGTTTATTTTAATAGGCTCTAGGTATTTTATTCCGTCGATATTACCTAAATCTATCGTCGGTAGAGAGGGGAAGAGTACTCTTTATAAAACTTTTATTTTACTTTTAAAGTCTCTAGCTTTTCCTCTTTTATCGTTTTTAAAAACTAGAAATTAAAGAAGTTTTTAAAATAGTTTTTTTTCTTTTCTTTATTTTACGAGTTTCTATACTCTCCTATTAGAAGAATATTTTCATTCTTTGAATTATATATATTTTTTTATTATTTATTATATCTAAGGCCTCCCTCGTCTAGGTATTTCGATTTTATTTATATTTCTTTATATATTCCTTTACCTTTAATATAATATTAATATAATAAGAATTTTAATAAAATTTAGCTCCTTAATATAAACGGGCCTATAAAATTATAAATTATAAATTTCTTAAAAGCCTCCTATTATTTTATTTAAATATTAATCGATATTTTTTTTATTTTTGAATTTTAATTTCCTTAGTATTTAATAAAGGGATTTTATACTTTATTATATTTCCTTTTAAATAATATTATCTTTAATCTTCTTTTAAATATAATAAATATATAATATTACTCTTTTTTATATTTACTCGAATTCCGTTACTACTAGTTTATAATCGGAGTTATAGTATAAATCTTCGCGGATTATAAAATTATTTATAATCTAGTATACTCCTCTTATAAAGAAAAATAAATCGATTATATTTTTATATCCTTAAACTTTTTATATAATGGATATTTTTAATAATTTTAGTTTTATTTCCCTCGACTTTATTATCCCTAGGAGATAGTCGGTTATAATATAATATATATATCGTTTAATATTATTCTAGTTAAGGTAATAGAGGTTAAAATTCTTTGAAAAAAAAATCGCCTTCCTCTACTAGCGCTTCCTCTAGTAATAATAATATTAACGGATTATTAGTCGAGGTATACTATATTAATAATAAATTATATATATTGTAAATTTATATTTTTTTATAATAAAGGAATTTTTAATTAATAGCCTCCTCTTTTTCGATTTTATTTAATCGAGATTTCTTTTTATTTCTTCGCTTTTTAAATATAATTTTAATAGAGTATAACTTACTTTTATAATAAACTAGTTTTTAATTATTTATATCGATTCTTTTATTTATATAAAAATATATACGGGTCTTTAAGCCTCCCTTATATATTAAATAAAAATAATTAATATTATTATTATATACTATTTAGGTAGTAGGGTTCTAACTAGACTTTTAAATAACTATAATATCGATATTTTTACTTTACTCGTTTTAGAGTAATTTTATTATTAGTTTTAATTCCTTTTTAATATTATATTATACGATTTTAAATTAAATACTATAATTTATTATATATTAAAATTATATTTATAAATTCCTCGTGTATTTCTTAGTTATTTAATAGTATTAATTATAGTTGGTTTTTATTTAATTAATTAAATATTATTCTCAAAAAATTATTTAGAATTTAGAGGATTATTTACCTAAATATTATTATTAATTTATTATTTTATCTCGGCCTCCCTACCTTCCTAGGTATATTAATAATATTTTAAACTTTATTAATTATATTTATTATTATTTTCCTCTTCTTTATACCCCTAGCCGGTATTAATATAAATTTACTACTAATTAATTATATTTAAAAGTTTAGGGTTATTATTTTTAATAATATCGCGAACTATTTAAATTTATTTCTTAATTTTTATTAGATTCAGTATATCTCTTTATACTTAATTAGGTATATTTAATTTTAAAATTTATAATATCTAGAATAAACCGCGTAATACTTTTCCTTCGGGCTTTTAATATTATATTTATATAATTAATATAATTTTATATATATCCCGTATTTAGGTTAGTTTTTATAAATTAAAGTTATATAATCGTACCCCTAATAATTAAAATATTACCTCGGGTTATTTATTCTCTTTTATCTTTTATATAATAATAGTTATTCGCTTTCTAAGAACTCGTCCGTTATTAATTTATCTACTATATCTAGGTCTAGAATCTCGAGAAAGAGTATTAAATACTTTTTTTTATAATTATATTAATCTAGTTTAAGAGCGAATTCTAGTTATTTTATATTTATAATATCTAATCTCCGGTATAACTTATAATTATCTTTCTTTAATATTTTTATTACTATTTTTTAATTATTTATATCGACGGCCTCCTTTTTTACGTTATATATTATTATTATATAAGTTTATCTTAATACTCTCGCGGAGGAGTTAATATTCTTTATTTATTTAATTATTTTCTCTAGCTTTTACTTTATTTTTATTATTATATAATATAAAACGAAGTCTCCTCTCGTTATTTATTTTATTTTAAAAATCGACTCCGCTACCTAATAAATTTCGTTCCGCAATATAATAATTAACTAATAATTAGTTATTTTCTTAAATTATTCTTTAATTTTAGTATTATTTATCTTAACTATTAACTATTTCGCTTTCGCGTTAATTGTTATTATAAAGAGAGAGGGGTTTATTTCGGCTATATATTTTAATCTAATAAATATATTTCTACGGGTCATATTAGTTTAGTTTTATATTAATAACGTAGGTATACTCTTCGCCCCGAGTTTTTAAACCTTTTATCTCAGCGACTCTATTTAAACTAGTTAAAATATATATTTTTCTACCGATTTTTATATATAATTAAAGATTATTCCTAGTATAATCTATATTAGTTATAGTTTATAATATGTTATTTATTATATTTCTTTATACTATATATTTTTTATAACCTTTATTATAATTATTATTAATTCTTCTAATATTTTTATACCCTCTTTATATTTTCTTATTCGATTATTAATCCTCTTTACTTATTACGATATCTTTATTATATTAAAATATATTAATAACTTATATTTACTCTTCAACCTAATATTTTAAATCTTATCTCTATTATCCTTATTCTCTTTTATCTCAACTAATTTCGTACTACTATAGAATTTTCCTCGTTGTATAATACCCGTATTTTAAGGTATAAATGAATTCTCAAAATAAATATTACGATAATATTAATTCTTTTTCAAACTTACTCGGTAGATTATTACCGAGATTATTATATTATAATTTATTATAAATAGTATAATACCTAACTCGTTTCATAAAATTAATATAATATAAATAAAATTGAATAATTCCTTCCTAATTAGACCCTTAAACTCGTTATTAAATATTACGAATAACGAGAGTAAATTAGTTAATATTAACGGTACTAGTTTAAAGATATAGAGTATTATAAAAATAAAAAATTACTATATTAAAAGATATTTTAGTAGTATTATTAATATTAAATAAATTATAGTCTTCGGCGAAGAATTCGTAGTATTATTAATAATTAAGACCGAGATTATAATAAAGTTACTAGATTATAATATTATTATTAAATTTAAGATAATTTAATTTATAACGTTTATTATAAATAATTTAAAACTTATTAATTTAATCGCTAAAGCTTTAATATTAAAAGGCGGTAAAGTAATTAAATTTATTTAAAGTAATATATAAATAGGTTAAGTTACGAGTTTTAAATTTATTTATAATTATTTTCTAAATTTATAAATTTATAGAGTTATCTTTTCGGTTTTAATCTTTATATACATTACCGGATTAACGGTACGACGAAGGATATTATAAATTATTTTATTATCACTAAATTATTAATACGTAGCTTCGATTATATAATTAGATTTATTTATATCTAGTTCTAAAGTCTTAATAAAAGGATCTTTAAAGTATTCCTATAAATTTATAATATTAAAATTATTATATAACTTTTACTTCTAGCGGACGAAGTCTTTTATAAAGTTAAGTTTTTCGATTTTATCGAATACCTAAATAGCTTTTAAGTACTACGATATAGTAATAATATTTAAATAATAAAATCAAAAAACTTAATATTATTAGGTAGTTTTAATATTAGTTTATTTATAAAGTAACTAAAACTAATTAGCGAATCGGATTTATAAAGATATTTATATACTTTATCGTCGTATTTTTTATTATTATATACTTTTATATAAATCTTCTTAATCGTATATTAAATTCGTTAGAATATATAGATTAAAAATCTCTAAAGAATATACTAACGTTTAGTTATAAAATAAGGTAATTTAGGCCTAGATAATTATTATTTCCGTTTTAATAATCGCTGTTATCGTAATTATTTTAAATAACGTAGTTTAAATACTAGAGAGTAGTATAATTAAAACTTATTTAATTATAAATTTATAAACGGAGGGTATAAAAGCGAGTAACTTTAATAATTATTTTAATAATAAGAATTATTATTATAACTTCGAGTTATAATTATTATTTATATTTAATTACTTCCCTAATTACGGAGTTCGTAGTTTATCTCTTTTTATAAACTAAATAAAGCGATAAGGAAGTTATAATATTAATTAATTATAATAATTCTAGGTCTTAAATAAACCTTAAAAATTTAAAGTTATTAATATATCGTTAATAAAAATAATAAATTATATAAAGAAATTACCTAAATTATATAATAGTAAAAAGTTATTATATATAACTACTCCTTTAAAATTTTATTTAGATATATAAAGAGTACGCTAGCGTTAAACGTTTTAGCGATTAGTTATTTTCTAATATTAATTATTTTCTAGTTATAATAAAATTACTAGCGATTAGATTATTTTCTAGCGGTATATAAAATTCTTTATAAATAATAAATTACTTTCTAGTATATATTATATAATATAATTAATTATTTTCTAGTAGTTATATATATAGTTTAGGTTATCCCCTAGTAGAGACGGGGCTAACGGAATTATATTCTATATATTAAAGTCTTATTTAAAAAAAAATTTAGGTATAATCTAGTATACCCTAAACGTAGTTATAATAACGTAATAATACTATATTACTACTATTAATACTATAATAATATAGCGAGTATATAGTGGATATATATATAGAGCCCGGGCTTATAACTTATTAAATATAAATAAATAAAAATACTTCTTAATTAATTATCTATAGAGAATAAGAGCGAATATACGTATAAGACCTTAATATTAAATATTACTAAATATCTATTTAGTAAATAATTACTAAATAGTTCTATATTTCTATATTTTAATAGGTTTATTAATATATACTATAATAAATATATAACCTATTATCGTTTACGTAGTATTAATAATAAGTCTTTATATTTCTAATTTTAATAAAACTTATTAAGCCGCCGCTAAATATATTTTCCGTTATTTACCGGTATATTATATAAAAAATTAGTTTTTTAAATTTAATTTACTTGAATTAAAGAGTTATATAAATACTAATTAATTTAATGAGTACGATATTAGATACTCTATCTTTAGTTATATATTTAAATTTAATAATACGACTATTAACTAGTAATTTAAATATTAATTAACTATAACTTTATTTTGATATAAATCCGAGTATACGGGCTAGACCTAGGTTATTAAAGAAATTATTTATTTTAAATACCTCTTTAGGTAAATTATATTTACTATATATATACTTTATTTTAATAGAAATCCGAGTTAATATATATTAATAATACTCGTTATTATATAATTTATACTAGCCGGCTACTCCGCTCTATTAACTTATTTTATATTTCTTATAATTATTTTTCTAATAATTAAAGTATTATAGCCCTAGCCAAAAACCCCTAGAATTATAACTATATTAAATATATTATAATCTAGTATTACTTTTAATACGAAAAGATTATAATAAACGAAATCGAGTTCCGTTATAATCCGATTATAAAATAGATCGTTAATAATCTAATTAAACTTCTTCTTAATTAACGTTAAATTTAATATTATTTATATATATTTAAATTTATAATAACTACCTCTCTTTTAATAAAAGTTTATTATAAAAGTATATTTATATTTATATAAGAGTTATTCTATATTTATAAATATTAAAACGCGGTTTTATAAGGCCGAATAAAACGTATTTATTCGATTAATTAAGATTTTATAATCTCTAAAATTTTTAGAATTACGAAATTATTTAATTTTATAACTTATTATAACGACCTTAAAATGAAGAGAATATGAGGTTATTTTAGAGACTTCTTAATAAAATTATATTTAAATAAAAGTATTAGAATATAAAAGTATAAAATTATAAAAATATAAAACTATTTAGTAATTATCTATTAAATAAATACTTTATAATTTTTAATATAACTAGTAACGAGATCTAGGTATATATCCTATTAACTATGAATTTTTAATTATTATTTATAGTAGTCTAGAGAGCTGAGAGATCTTATATTATAACGCGTTAAATTTATTTTATAACGGTATTTATATTCTTAACGCAATTATAATATTAATAAAGAGAAATCTTTTTTTCTCTTTTTCCTCCTCCTCCTCTCTTTCTCTCCTTTAACGAATTAAAACGATAAAGAGAGAACCCTCTATAATATAATTAATTAGAAAAGTAATAATAGTCGCGGCCCGATATATTAAAAAAAGAGAACTACGAAAAGAATACGTCTATTATATTTATATATAAGAAAGAGTATAGAATAAATATATATATACGAAGCCGAAACCTTAGGCTTAAATAAAGGCTCCCGTTTAACTATCTATTAAATATTAATAATATTTAAACTATAAAGAGTTTCCTCTACTCTAAGAATTATAAAATAACTACTATATAAAGCCTTATAAGACTAAATATTTTCCTCCGCCGTTAACGAGTAGGTAAAGTATAAATAGATAAAATAAAACTCGCGTAAATAAAAGAATCTTTATTTATACTCCTAGATATTAATATTTATATAAAAGTTATAATTTTAATAGCCGGGTAACTATATTAAGGTACCGGCGGGACGTAAAATCTATTATAATAAAGAAATAACTACGCGTATATAGTTAAAAATAAAGGCGAAAGAGTATAAAATAATAATAGGGAGGGATAATAGGGCTAGTATACCGGTATAATAAAATATATAATATTTAGCTACGGTTATATTTATATATATTATAAAAGCTTAAACCTATAACGAAGATAAATAATAAATTTTAAAAGGACGGGCAAATATAAATAATAAAATAATAAAGTTATCTAAGGTTAATATAGAATTACTAATTTTAAAAATCTACGCGAAGAAGAAATCTAGAAAAAGAACTAGTAGTATATAAAAAGACCTACTAGTTAATAGATTAAAATATTTAGAAATAAAATTAAAAATAAACTAAAGTTTTTATTCTTTTAAAAAGTTTCTTTAACGGCTATTTAATAACGCTATCGGGTATTATATATATTCTATAGAACTCCTTTATAAACGAAGTAGTTTTATTTAAGTAAATATATAAATCAATTAATTAATTAATTAATTAATTCTTAGTATTAGGGTTTTATATATATATTCGTTTTTATCTTCTTTAAATAATTAATTAAGAAGTATTTCTATTTATTATAATATTTAATACTTTATAAATTTTATATATTTCAAATTAAGTAGTATATTTAAATTCGAATATATATTTTATAAAATAATTAATTTATAATAATTCTTAATATTCTTAATATATATTTTTAATATAGATATTATATATAAAATCTTTCTATTATTTATCGGAGAAATATATAACGTAAAATAAAAAATAATCTCCGTATTATAAATTTGATTATAGTAATTTTATATATTCTTTTTATGAAAATCCTAAAGTTTATTAAAGTACAGATTCTTTTATTACTTTATTAATCTATATTAACTATAATCTATTATCGAATTATTAGTTTAGACTACTAGGAGTATACCTTTAAATATAATAATAAATAATATAATTAATAATTATTTATCCTTAATATCGCGAGAATGATTTTAGATTTCGTAGTTTAGTTATTTATTTTAGCGTTCGATAACTAATAGCGTTATATACTTTCGAAGGATTCTTTAGCGAGACTTCGTAATATTTTATTTTATATTAATAATAAAACTATTAAATTTTTAAGGAGCTAATTTCGTTAAAGCGCGAGGACTATTATAAATATTTAGGGCTACTAATAATTATTATAGATTTAAAGCGAATAATTTATATATTTAGTAAATTATAAAGATAGCGCCTTAAGCGAATATTTAGCCCTCTAATTTAAAGAGATTAAAATTTATTTTTATATTTAAAAAGTAAATTATAAATAATAAATTTACCTCTATATCGGGTATATATAATATACCCGATATAAAAAGGGTATATTTAGTATTATTAATATTATATTAAAGTTTAATAATTTTAATATTATATAAAATAGATATATAGCCTCTAATTTCTTTAAATTATAAACCGGAATAAGATTGTATATTAATAAAATTATACTAATTTATAGCCGAGCTTCGGGTATATCCGCTATTAATAATATATAAATAAAAGATATTTACCTTTAGGATAATCGCTATGAATATTAGCGCGCCTCGAATAAAGTAATCGTCGGGCGGTTCTTCGGAGTAGGCTAGATTATTTATAAAGTAAATAAAATTATCTTTATTTATTTTATCTAGTTTTCGCTTTTTATTAACTAGGTAAATCGCTTTTTTAATTTTTATCTTAGATTTATCGGGTTTTTATTCCGAATATAGGCGTTAGTATTTAATTTTAGGTACTAGTACTTCTTTTTTAAATCTTTATAAAAACTATATATTTCGTAAAATTTAGAGGGTTTATTTCCTCCTTATCGAGATTAATCTTTAATTTTAATTATTATAATTAGTCTTTTATATAAATATTCGTTTTTCTTTATTTATAATAGCTAGGGCTACTTCTTTAAAAATATATATATTAATATCGTAAAAGATATATAAATATCCCCTAGCTTTATTAGGTATAACTAGATTAAATATATTTAAAATAACTTCAACGATAATTTAAAATTAACGGTTATAATATCCGTTTATTGAAATTATTTAGTATAGTTAATTTAATATAGATATTAAAACTTTTAAATTTAAAGTTTTCCGTAACCCGATTTATAATTTTATTTAACTAAGTTAAATCTTTAATATCTTAACGACCGGTATATTTAAATCGGTTTCGGATAATTATATATATTTTTATATTAATTATAGGGGTTAGATTTTCCGGCCGGATATTATTAAAGATAAAGAAATTAATAATATCTTTAAATTACTTAAGGTACTACTCTAGAGTATCGAGGATTATAATTAACGTAAAGTAGAAACTATTAGTAGAAACTAATAAGGTTATTATATCTATTATAATAAAAATATACCTAGAGATTTAGATAATAATAATATTAAAAATAAATTAAAAAATAAACCGGAGGATAAAGATAAAGATATTATAAATATCCTAGTCCTAATTTTAGCTCTAAGGTTAAAGAGTTCGGTATTATTTAATAATTTAAGTAATTTAATACTAGTACCTAAATTAGAGTTTTCTAAATAGAGGGTCTTCGGGGTTTTAATAATCGCTATCGCGGTCGCTATTATTATTAAAAATAATAGGATTATTATAATATAGCCTTACTTACCTTAGCCTAGTTTAATTTATTTTAGATCTAACTTAGGTCTAAACTAGTTTCCCTATTTCTATTTTAATATAGTCGGGATAAGAAATAAATAAATACTCCGTATACTAGTTTTTATTTAAATAATAACTGGCCCTACTTTAATTTTTATCCTTTATCTTTTATTTTAACCTATTTTTATATTATAACTAGGCTATAATTTAATAAACCTGGCCGTTAGTTTAATAAACTTTTAGATATTAATCCCGTCTTTTAATATTATAAAGGACTAACTACCTAGCTAGTACTCTTTAGTATTAAGATAATTATTATAAAGAATTAATACCCTAACCCCGAAGACCGTATATAATAGTTCCTCGCCGAAGTTTAGAATAACCTTATTAGTTTCCTTAATATCTTCGATTATTTATATATTTAAGCCGAGAGTAATTCCTTATTAAATATTTTATTTTTATTTACGCCTCCTCCTCCTCCTATATTAAATACGTAATCCTTAATTTATATTATCGTTTAGGTAATAGCCTAGGTTATATTTATTATAATTTAAATTATACCTTAGCCCCCGCCCTAAGTATTCGATAAGAATATTTTTAATAATATTATTATTATAAGCCTACGCTCGTCTTCCCCTTTAAATACCTAATAATTTACCTCTTTACGATCTCGAATACCTCCTAAATCCGAAAAGCTCCTAGATATCTCGGAATATAAAGGGGATTAAAATAAATTAGATATTTAGAAATAAACGTTAATATAGCGGATATATATTAATTATAATCGTTACCCTACCGATAGCGATAAGATCGTTTATATAAAGTTTAAATTAACTATCGGTAAAAAGGCCTTTAATTTAATAAACCGTTATTAAAAGAAGGGTCTTTATACTTTAATTAATTTTACCGATTAACGAAAGAAGTTACGGGAAGTATATAATAACCCGTTTAAATAAAAGAATACTCGGAATTATATCCGGGAACTTAAATAAGGCTTTATATTTTTTAACGAGTACTTTAACCTTATTACCTAAAAGAAGGAATATTCTCGAATAAAGAACGAATCTTTAATTAACGCTATAAAATATAATATTAATTATATTATTTAATAGGCCTCTATCTCTTAAAGGAAAATTAATAATTAACGGTTATATACCTTCGATAAATACGTCCGTATATACTCCGAAATCGATTAAGAACTCCGGTAGATTAAGTATTATTTACTTTATTAAAATACCGCTCCTATTAAATTAAAATAAACCTCGAGGAGGTTTATTATACCTTTATTAATTTTTATCTTTATAGCCCGCTTTATTATAACGAGTATTCTTATCTTTATTATTATAGCCTTAACCCTCTTATTTAAGGAGTTAATAAACCTCGATTCTACCTAAACTACTATTAAAGGTAAATTAACGAGAACCTTAATTATTAAAATTATTTACGAGAAATAAAGACTTTATTTTTATTATAAATTATTTAGGTATAATATAAAAGCCTATTTAATTAAACTAGCTAACCTCCGATCTAGTATTATAATTATTATCGATAACGACGAGAGCGTTATAAAAGGAGTTATCTTAAACGCGGGAAAAGAATAATCCCGGTATAAAATCATATATTAGGATTATAGGTACCTAGAACCCTATATATACCTTTTTATTTATCGACTATATCGTTTAATTTACTTTCGTTATTAATTAAGTTTTCGTTTAAATTTATTATATAGCTTTTTAAAACCGACCCTACTTTTCGTAATAAATATATAATTATTTCTTATTAACTATGGAATAGCTAGTCCCGAATTTAAATTAAAGTTTTAATTAATATTAATATATCCGGCTACTTTTTTATCGATTATAATTTTATATATATTTAATATCTACCCCTTCGTTTTTTTTATTATCTTTATATCGTCCGACCCTTTAATAATATACCTACTATTATAGGATATATTATTTATATCGTAGAAGTAATTTTAAATATTTATAATTATTAAGAACGAATAGTCTTTTTCGTTATTAAGTTTAATTAATACCCCGTTATAATCGGCCTATTATACCTTTATTATTATAGAGTTACTACCGATTTCTTAGATAATTCCTTAACCTTCGCTTTATATTTTTATTTAAGAAATTATACCCTTAATCCTATAAAAGTCTTTATGGAAAATAAACTCTTTTTTATACCCTAAAAAAGTTTCTAGATTTAAAAATCTTAATTTTTAATTTTATTTAATACCCGCGTAGAGTAAACCCCGATTTAAAAGGAGTTATTAATATATAAAGAGCCGTTATTATTTATAAACGATAACGTTATTATTAAATAGTTAATTCCGATTTAAAAGAAGTTACTTTAGTTTTAAACTTATTAATAATATATTTAATCCTAGGTTTATAAAAAGTAAACCTCGATTTAAAAAAAATTAACCTAGTCCTAGGTTTATTAGAAATAAATTTAATCTTTAGTTTAGTTTAATATTTATATAAAATAACCTAAAATTTAAGAGGAGTTACCCTAGTTCTAGGTTTATTAATAATAAATTTAAATTTAAAAGGAGTTTTCCTCGCCCTAGTCCTAGTTATTTATTTTTATAAGAACTAGTTATAATAACGAGTATAATCGTATCGTTATTATTATTAAATAAGGAAAGATATTTAAGATTAGGTATTATAGCCTAGCCTCGTTTCGTTTTAAATTTTAATATTACGAATAATAAACCTAATACCTAGTTACTCTTAATATATACGAGATAAGATTTTAATTATTTACCCGGCTTATTATACCTAACGAGTAAACCGCGTTTAGTTTATTATTTATAGAAATCGATCGATTTCTAGGTATTTTAGAAGAAATCTCGACCTTAAATATTTAATCTCGTTAAAAATTTAAATATTATAAACCTAAGCCCCGCCTTAATTAAAACCTTAAATTAAATATTTACGATTAAACCTAAAACCGAGTTATATTTAAAATAAATAAGGAGTTTTACCTCGTCGTCGTTATTATTTAAAAAGAGTTTTAAATTTACCGAGATAATAAAAATATTAACCTAATTACGATTTTACTTATACGATATTATAAATTCCTAAATATTTTTTTAAGAAAAGACGTTAATACTTTACCCCCGTATTAATTATATAATTATATTATTAAGCTTAAAGAAGGGCTATAACCTTCGTTATTTAATTTATATAATATAAATTATAATAAGATCCTAGAACTCCGCCGTTACCTAGATAAAAATCTTAATAAAGGGTTTATTCGAGTTAGTTAGTTTTATACCGCGTTCTTTATTTTATTCGTAAAGAAACCTAGCGGAGGCCTATATTTCTATATTAATTATCGAGGGCTTAATATTATTATTATAAAGAATAAATACTCTTTACCCTTAATCTTAGAAATCTTAAATCGATTAAATCGTATTAAGGTATTTTTTAAATTAGATATTATATTTATTTTTAATCGCCTCCGTGTTAAGAAGGGCGACGAAGAATTTATAATATTCCGTACCCGATTCGGCCTATTCGAATATCTTATTATATTATTTAGATTATATAATAACCTTACCTCGTTTTAATATTATATTAATAATACTCTTCGTAAATTTCTTAATAAGACCTATATTATATACCTCGACGATATTCTAATTTATAGCGATATCGAGGAAAAGTACGAAATCTACGTTAAGTATATCTTTTAGAAACTCCGCGAGGCGGGGCTTTAAATAAATATTATTAAGTATAATTTCTACGTTAAGGAAGTTACGTACCTAGGATTAATTATTATTATTAAAGAGATTAAAATAAATTTAAAGAAAATCGATATTATCTTAAATTAATTATAGCTAGTTAATATTAAAGACGTTTAAAGTTTCTTAGGATTCGTTAACTTTTATCGGTATTTTATTTATAAATTTAGTAAACTCGTTATACTATTTATAATCTTAATTAAAAAAGATACCGTCTTCGAGTAGAGTATTTAATATTAAATAATTTTTAATACCTTAAAGAAGGTTTTTACCTCCGATATTATCTTAATTTATTTCGACCTTAACCGTAAAATTATAGTAGAAATAGATACGTTTAATTACGTATTTAAGGGGGTTTTATCCTAGTATAATAATTAAAACGTCCTTCGTCTTATTATTTATTTTTTAAAGAAGTATAACCCTACCGAGTATAATTATAAGATTTATAATAAAGAGTTTATAATAATCGTCCGTATATTTAAGGAATAATACCTTAAATTAAAAGGATCTACTCTTTTTATCGAGGTAATATCGGATTATAAGGCTCTTAAATATTTTACTTTATTTAAGGTATTATCTCGCCGTTAAATAAGGTAAAGCGAGTTTTTATTTTATTTTAATTATAAGATTACCTACCGGCCTAATAAAGAAGGTAGTAAACCTAATATATTAATATATTAATTAAGAGACCTTCTTAAAGAGGGGGATAAGTTAGATCCTAAATATTAATATTAATATTAAATTATATTAAAAAGAAAAAACCTAGCCCTAGAAATCTTTAAGGATTATATTTATAATATATCGTTAAATATAACGACCCTAGCCTTAATCCTAGTTACTTTAACTATATCGGTAGTAGATTTAAAGATTCTTATCTAACTCTTTTAGTTATATTTTATATTAATTTATATAACCCCGAGAAACCCCGATACGGACGTCGATTTAGAATCTTAGATCTTAATTACGTCCTATAAACCCGAATTAGATAAAGACTAGTTTATTAACCTAGATAAAGACCTATACGATACCCCGACCTATTAATTATAAGATATAATTAATTAAGTCGATTAATTCGCCTTTAAAGTCCTAGAAATACTACGTTTTAAAATATATTATTATAACGGAATTCCCCTCGCTAAATACGAAGATAAGGATAAAGTTCTCTACTTTTAAGGAAAAAGATATATTCCGAATTCTAGTAAATTACGCCTTCGTCTAATTTAACTAGTTTATAATAATATCGTAGGTAATTACCTAGGTCGTATTAAATATTACGAATTAATTAGTCGGGCCTATTAGTAGTTTAATATTTATACTATTATCTAGCGATTCGTTAAGAATTATTATATATACCGAAGAACTAAACTTTCCCGCTAGTATATTTAAGGATAACTACGTTTATTACCGCCCCCGTAACGATATTAAAAAGACGTCTCGATAAATTATATAGGTCCTCTACCGCCTTATACCTTTATAGGAATTATTTATCGATATATCCTAATTTTCATAGACCGTTTAATTAAGATATAGTATTTAATATTAATTATATCGATTAAAATAGACGAAGTTTACGACGCTTTCTATTAGAATATATAAAAGCTTTATAAATTACTAGATATCTTTATTTCGGATTAAGGATTTTAATTTATATCGGAGTTTTAAAAGGCTTTATATAAACGCCTTAAAATCGATTAATATATATCTACCGAGTATTATCCTTAGATGAATAATTAAACCGAGCGGTTTAATATTATAATAAAATACTACCTCCGTATATATATTAATTATATATAGGATAATTAGGTGAAATAACTCTTTAGAGCGGAGTTTTCTAATAATAATACCGATTCTTCTAATACTCTAGCCTCGCCTTTCTTAACTAATTATAATTAATATTTATATATCGGCTTCGAGCCTATTAAATCTTTACCTTAAGATCTTACCGCCTAAATATATATTTATTTAATCGTTACCGATAAGTTCGTAACGTAAATAGAAACCTTAAACGATTATCTCCGCGATAAAATATTTATCGCCTAAATTATCTTTAAATCCTCGGTTAACTAACGAAGGCGCCTATATTTAATAAATTTAATAGACGATTAAATATAACTAAATATTAAGAATCTGAATATTATACGTCTTTTAATTAAGCTCGACGATTATAATATTAACCCCTTCCGAGTCTCTAAAGTTTTCGATAATCCTTTTATAATTTAGTTAAATTTTCTATATTTAATAAAAGTTTACCCCGTCTTTTACACTAGCCTATTATAATTAATAATTAATAACCCTCTACCTAGATAAATCTAGTTTATCCGAGAATTTATAATTACCGAAGATAATTAACGAGAGTAGTATATTAACGGTATCTTAAATTCTAAATATAATCGCCGTTATAGTTTACCTTTATTAAAATACTATATTAATTAAAAAGACTACGTCGTTATATAGGAACCCTTTTATTACCTTACCCGTTATTAATAATTTATTAATAAATATTATATCTCGAATCCTAACGCCGCCGGCCTTTATAAATTACTATATATTATTTAGAGGTATTAATATAAAGAACTTTTATTATCTTTATCCTAGTCCGATTTTTAAGAAGTTAACCCCCGTTTATATTATAATTTATTCTTTATCCGTTATCGTCCCCTCGGTTATTATTTTATATCGGCTTCGATTAATACTTCGTATTATTATATAAATAAATAATACCCTATAATTTAACCCCGTCGTTATTATTTATAAATAATAACGCTAACGTTTAATTTTATTCGTATACCGCCGCCTATTCCCCGTCCTATCCTTTACCCGTTATTATCGATAGCTCGAATACTCTAACACGCTTTTATCTTAATTATTTCATAACCTTAAATAAAATTTAGGGTTACGAAATTTAATTAATCGAATTAATTATTTATTTATCTCGTAGGAGCTCGATCTTAAAGAGGGGGTTATTATTATAATATAACCTTACCTACCTTAACCTAGCCTAATTTATCTTAGATTTAATTTAGGTTTAAACTAGTTTCCCTATTTCTATCCTAATATAATCGGGATAGGAAATAAATAAATACTCCGTATACTAGCTTTTATTTAGATAGTAGCTGGCCCTACTCTAACTTTCGTCCTTTATCTTTTATCTTAGCCTACTCTTATATTATAGTTAGGTCATGATTTAATGAACCTAACCGTTAGTTTAATAAACCTCTAGATACTAATCCCGTCCCTTAATAAGAATTAGCCCTAATATATTAAATAAGATAAGAGAAATCAATATACATAGAGCGATAATAAACTTCGACGACTAGGTTAAAATAAAAGACTAGATAGAGACTAAATAATCTAGTATAAATTTAATATAATTTAAATATAGGATTTACTATCCTATTAATAACGAGATTTATAACTATTATATAGATATTTATTCCTAAAGATAACAACTAATAATAACGAGTAATTACGGGGAAATAATATAATTAATAGAGTTAATACCCTAAATAGCCGGTTTACTACTAGATATATATTTTTCCTTAATACTCTTAATATATCTAATAGTATTAACGCCCTAAAAAATTAGTTTTTAGCTAAATATAAATGTTTCTAGATACTCCTAATATAATAATAATAATAAACCGTTAGGATCGATAGTATAAATAGGATTTATAAGAATTAATAATAGATCTAGGAATTAAAAAGCCGTTTTAAGGCTCGAAAGGAGGTTACTACTAATAATCTTTATAAAATTAAAGTCGGGGGCGGCTTCGGTAGATAAAATAAAAAAATAAAAATTAGTAGAGAGTATTATTAATATTAATAAAGTTAATATAGGCCCTACTTTAATAAAAATAATATTTAAATAATTAATATTATCGTTATAAATAATAATAAGTCTCTATATAATAATAATATTCTTTTTAGAAATAAATATTATTCTAGAGGCTAATTAACGGGTAAAGTCCTAATTAATTATAAAGATAATAAGTTATAATTTAACTTATTCGTTTTAATATTTTACTAGATTTTATATTATATACCTCGGCGACTAGTAATTATTATTTAATAAATTTACTTATTATTTAAAGATTATAATATATTATATATTATAATATAGTATTCATTAAGCTCCGTAGGAGTAAATTAAATTATAAATACTAATATTAATTATATTATAAATAGGTAGGTATACTATATTGAACTATAATAAATAGAAATACTTCTTAATTAATTATCTATAGAGGATAAGAGCGAATATGCGTATAAGACCCTGATATTAAATATTATCAAATATCTACTTACTAAATAGTCCTATACTCCTATATTCCAATATACTAGATAAATAGAGTATTTATATCCTAGAATAATCGTTATACGACCCGGGTTTATAACCTATTAGAATTATAAAAGAATACTTAATTCTTCTATAAAACTATGAGAATACGTAAAACTATATATTATAAAGGACTTATATATAGATCCTAGGTTACGTAATATACTAGGTCTTAGTATATTTCAATAATTTTATTTTTATAATATTTTATATCTTCAGGTTAATAGTATTAATATTAAATATCTTACTCTTATTATTTATAATATAACTTAATAGCGAGTTTTGTCGAAATAATAGTTAATTAGTTTTACTAGCCGCGTATTTAGCGCGGTACTAATATAGTTTTAATAACCTTTATAGTTAATTACTCTAGTATTATAAATTAATAATAATATAAATATTATCTATTTAGTATTCTAATAGGTTATAAGCCCGGGCGTAGAGTATTAATTTAAGAAACTTCTTTTTTTACCCTTTTATATTAAAGTAGTATATTATTATTTCTATAACTAGCTAGAATCGCCTCTACTATAGTTATTATATTAATATTAAAATATACTAAGGCTTAGTATATTATATAACTTAGTCACGTGATCTAGGATCTATATATAGATTCTTTATAGTATATAGTCTTGCGTATTCCTATAGTTCTATAGAATAATTAAATATTCTTCTATAATTTTAATAGGTTATAAGCCCGGGTCGTATAGCGACTATTCTAGGGTATAGATATTTTATATCGAACTAATATACCTACCTATCTATAGTATAATTAATAGTGGTATTTATAATCTAACTCGCTCCTACGGAGCTTAACGTCTACTATATTATAATATACAATATATTATAACCTTTAAATAACGAGTAAACTTATTAAATAATAGTTATTTATTATCGGGGTATATAATATAAAATCTATTAAAAAATTAAAACGAATAAGTTATATTATAATTTATTATTTTTATAATTAATTAGGACTTTGCCCGTTAACTAGCCCCTAGAATAATATTTATTTCTAAAAAGAATATTAATACTATATAAAGATTTATTATTATTAACGACGATAGTATTAATTATTTAAGTATTATTTTTATTAAAATAGGGTTTATATTAACTTTATTAATATTAATAATATTCTTTATTAACTCCTACCTCCCGATCCTAGCTACCGGAGCTACCTCCGACTCTGATTTTATAAAGATTATTAGGAGTAACTTTCTTTTAAGCCTTAAAACGGCTTTTTAATTCCTAGATCTACTATTAATCTCTATTTATCCTATTTATCCTATTAATCCTAACGGTTTATTATTATAATTATACTAGGATTATTTAGAAGAGATTTATATCTAGTAGTAAACTAGTTATTTAGGGTATTGATTTTATTAGTTATACTATTTCCTTATAATTACTCGTTATTATTAGTCGTTATCCTTTTAGGATAAATATATATATAATAATTATAAATCCCGCTATTATTAAAATAGTAAATTCTATATCTAAATTATATTGGATTTATCCTAACTCGTCTAGTCTTTATTTAGTCTTTTATCTTAACCTAGTTATTAAAATCTATCGTCGCTTTATATATATTTTTTTTTTTTTTCTTTTTTAATACCTTAGGGCTAATCCTACTATTTTTAGTAATAATAGTAATGATAATAATTATTATTAAAACCCCGAAGACCCTTTATCGGAAGACTTTAATTTAGGTACTAGTATTAAATTATTTAAATTATTAAATAATATTAAACTTTTTAGTTTTAAAGCTAGAACTAGATTTAGGATCTTTATAATATCCCTTAATTATTATCCTTATCTTTATTATTCGATTTATCTTTAATATTATCGTCTTTGAAATTATTAGATATACTTTTAATATAGTAGATATAATAGTCTTATTAGTTTCTACCGGTAGTTTCCCTTTTATATTAATTATTATTTTTAATACTCTAGAGTAGTACCTTAAATAATTTAAGGATATTATTTCTTATCTTTAATAACCTCAGGCCGGAAAATTTAAGCTCCGTAATTAATATAAAAATATATATAATTATATAAAACCGACTCGGATATACCGGTTATTAAAATATTAAAAAATTTAATTTAATTAAATAAAATCCTAGATTAGATTATAAGAAACTTTAAGCCTAAAGACTCTAATATCTATACCGAGTTAATATTCTAATTATATACTATATCTTTAGGTAGTAGTATTTATTGAATAATAATAAATAGAAATACTTCTTAATTAATTATCTATAGAGTATATAAGACCCTAATATTAAGTATTACTAAGTATCTATTTATTAAATAATTATTAAGTAGTTTTATACTCCTATATTCTAATACTCCTACTCGAACGAAATTCTTTATTAAGAAGTCTCTAAAATAGCCCCGTATTCCCCCTATTTTAAGTTTGTTATAATAGGTTACAAGAGTTAAAACTATAATTTATAGAGGCTAAACTATAGGTTTAAATTATAATTAGTAGAGGCTAAGTTATAGGCCTAAGTTATAATTAGTAGAGGCTAAGTTATGAGGCTAAAGGAGAAAAATTCCGTTTTTTAATAAACTATAGTATTTTGAAAGTTTTATTTAATAATTAACCTATACACGCTAAATTTAGGTAGTAACTAGGTCGGAATATTAATAAACGATATAAATACTACAAGAAGATTATTAGAAATAGTCGGATATTATAGGGTTCTACGGGGAAGTAATTATTAAAGGTATAAAGACCGCCTAGGATACTAGGGGGACCGTATTAAATATTATAAATATAACGATATATAATTATAACGGATATTTAGGGGATATTCTAACGACGTATATATTTATCGATAAAGATTATAGGAGGGATAAATAAAAACGATAAATTATTAAATAACTTTATCGTCGCCGCGTATAGCCCGAAAGTGCCTAAAGCGATTTTCGATATACCGTTATACGTACCGACGCGATTTAGTTAAAACTTAGAGAGTATATTTTATAAGGGCCTTAGATAGGGCCCTACAAGTTTAGTAGTATTCGATATAATAGTTATTAATTAATATTGATTTAAATATTAATATTTATTATTAGTTAGGCTATTAAGACGTAGCCTATAAAGTCTCTAGATAAACCCGTAGAGCCTCTAGATAGACCCGTAGAGCCGCGTTTTAATATTTACCGGTATAGGATAACTTTTATAGGAGTTTAAATAAACTTCTATAAAAGCGTTAATAGACTTTTATAAAGTCGTATTTATTATAAACCTATAACTATATGAAAAATATTAAATTTAATTTTAGGAAAACCCTTAGTTAGGCCGTTAATAATCTACTCCGTAATCGGAATATAACGGAACTCGATTTCGCCTACTACGATTTTTTCGCGCTAGAAATAATACTAGATCATAATATATCTAGTACGGTTATAGTCCTAGGGGTTTTTAGCTAGGGCTATAATACCCTAGTTATTATAAAAAATTATTATTATAAATATAAAGTAGGCTAGTAGAGCGGAATAGATAGTTAATATAAATAATATAATAACGAGTACTACTAACGTATACTAACTTAAATCTCTACCGGAATAAGGTATATACGTAATAAATATTAATTATTTAAATAGCCTTTTAAGCTAGATAATTTCTTTAATAACCTAGGTCTAGCCCGCGTATTCGGCTTTATAGGATAATAATATAATAATTAATTAACGTTTAGACTACTAATTAATAATTATATTACTAAGATTAAATATATAACCGGAGGTAGAATACTTTATATTATAATTACCTACCTAATTAATATTAATATAGCCCTTTAATAGGGCGAGTTAACCCTAGAAAATTAATTTTAAATATAATATACCGCGTAAATAATAAAAGATACGTTTTATAGCCGCCTAATAAGATTTATTAAAGTTAGAAATATAGCGATTTATTATTAATACCGCGTAAACGATATTAGGCCGCGTATTTATTATAGTATATATTAATAAGTTAACGGCTAATTAATAAATAATAATAAAAGTAGGTTTAACTTAATATCCTTTATCGGCCGGTATAAGTTTAATTATAAAATTTATAAGGACTCCTATAACTTTAATTCTAATATTATATATATTATAATTTTTAAATACCCGCTCTAGGTATATTTCCTAGTTAAGAGATAATATATAATTCGGGCGATCGCGCGATATTTTAAGACTAAAATAATATATAATAAAGTTAAGGTTAATTATTCTATATTTATTACTTAAGCGTTATTTTAGTTAAATAATAATATCTTTACCGGCGCTAATAATTAATATATCGTCGATATATAATATAATTATTAATTATATTTTATAGTTAAGAAATACGTTAAAGTTAGCGCTTAAAGGTATAAAGTTTAACTTAATTAAAAAAGTTATAAAGATAGTATATTATACTCGAGGGGATTATTTAAACCTATATAAAATATATTTTAAGAAATATATATAGCCTAAATTATCGTCGAAACTAGTAGATTATTCGATATAAATTTCATTATTAATTAGGTTATATAGGAAAGTAGTTTATATATCTACCGTATTTATTTAAACTCTAGGTCGTAAATAACTATAATCGCGAATAGTACTTTATAGTTTACAGGCTTAACTAATAAAGTAAATATCTTATTAAAATTAATTCTATATTATTATTGAAACCTATATACTACCTAGCGAGCTTTATAGCGAGTGATTTCGCTAGCGGCTTTATATTTAAATTTATAAATTTATTTACCTCGAAATACCTTTCGGTTTTAGAGTATATTCGATAGTATCTAGATATTATTCGTTAAAAGAGAGTCGATTTCGGTATCTATATTAAGCTACTAGTATATTTTATTAGAAGTATTAATTATGGCTTCTTTATACGTTTTAGGCTTATAAGGCTCGGTAGGTAAAACTTTTATAAATAAAACTAGTAAATTAAAAAATAGGGTAGGTTTAGGAAACTCTAAATACCTATTTAAATTATCGGTATTATAGGCGTATTAGCGCCGGAGCTAGAAGAACGTTAGGCCGGTTTTATATTAAATTCGGAATCTATATTTTCCGGCGTATTTACGCGAGTCGATTTAGAATTAATATTATTAACGAGATCTATTTATAACTAGTATATAGGCTATAAACCTAGAGTAAATTATAAATTTAATATAAATAACTTTATCCTAGGCCTCGGTAATATAGTATATTTAATTAGTCGCTATAATAACGGTAAAGACCGAATAATATCCTCTACCGATTTAATACGACTAGGCGGGGTAGTTTTAACTAATTATCCGTTACTATTATTATAGTTAATATTATAATTATTAATATTAGATTCTAAATTACCCTATAGTTCGTATAGTCTTAAAACGTTTTTATATCTCGCTATAATATCGCCCCCCTAACGGGGTACTATTATTAAGATTTTATCAACTAATAATATACCGTCGTCTATAGTATATTTATTATTACTAGTAGTATACTCTTCGGTCTACCGAACCTAAATAAAGCGAAGTACTTTATTTATATATATTAATATATAGTAGAAATAGTTATCTTTATAGCCGATAAATATACTTTTTTTACCGCGATTAATAAACTTTTATTAATTTTTACCTATAATATAGTATTCCTAGTATAGGCCTATTTAGTTAATATTATATAAATATAATAAATTAAGGCGTATTCTAGTAGAGCCCTAATAAAACGTAATATTTATTATAGTAATAAAAGACTAATTTCGTAGTTAGTTCGCCGTAGGGATAAACTCTAGGATAAGTTTATTATCGAGTCCGTTATTAATTAATAGGGTATATACTTTCTTAAATAAAGTTTAACTAATATACTTTAATATGTTATTTATTTAAGGGTTACTAGAGATAAAGTAGCTCTAGACGATATTATATTCGAAATAATAATTAATAAACTCGCCGTTAATATATATAGGATCTTTATTAATATAAAGGTAATAAATTTAATAGTCTTTATATTCTTTAGCGCTTTTATAGTTACGAAATATACCGAAAATATTTATTTTATAAAAGATAAAGTAGTAATAACTATATTTATATTTATCGTTAATAAACGTAATTATAAAACCGAAATTATAGGCTCTTAGGTTGATAATATCGCTATAAATAACGTCGTATTTAAATCGTCTTTACCGTAGGCGACGTTTATATAAATATGTATATATTTTAATAATACTATATATTTCGTAATTATTATCCTTTTTAACTTTGGATAGGTCGATTTCATCGGTTATTTAAAATAAACGTATAACGTTATTTTTACCTAGGTAGCCGAGTCTCTTATATTATAGAGTTAAAGCCTTAGTATTTATAGTAGATAAAGCGAGTTAGCTTTATTTTTATATATATATAATATAGAGATTATACTCCTAGAAAGTTATAATAATATTTTTAAATCCGATCGAGATCCCCTTTAAAATAAAACCTAGTATATAACTAGCTCGTTAAAGCTTAGCGTACGAAATAAAGAAAAACTTATTATTAAGAATATATATAACGTTATTAATTTATAGGTACTAGATATTATTATTATTTAAATATAATAATTTAATAATTTTATTATTATATAGTATTAGCCTACTTCTAAAACCGTTAATAATATCGGCGCTCTTAAGTTTAATATATTCTATAAATATAAAACGATTATAAATAATATAGACGGTATAATTAATATCGAATAATTAAAGTTAGGAGACCTTAGAGTTAATACCGGTTAAGGCGTAGTAGGATTTTATATTTCCTTCGGTATCGGCTCTAGCCCGTTTATAAGGCGATTTATTCTTATTTTTATTATTATTATTATCCTTAATAGCGTTATTATTACTTTTACCGCCTCTACCGCCGCGGTTACTTTAACCGCGGCGGCTACGATTACGCTAATTATTATAGCCGAGATTATTATATTATAATTTATTATAGGTAGTATAGTACCTAACTTATTCTATAAAGTCGATATAATATAAATAAAATTAAATAGTTCTTTCCTAATTAGGCCCTTAAACTCGTTATTAAATATTACGAATAACGAGAGCGAGTTAATTAGTATTAACGGTACTAGCCTAAAGGTATAGGGTATTATAAAAGCGAGAAATTACTATATTAAAGGATATTTTAATTATATTATTAATATTAAATAAATTATAGTCTTCGGCGAAGGATTCGTAATACCGTTAATATTTAATACTAAGATTACGATAGAACTATTAAATTATAACGTTATTATTAAACTTAAGGTAATTAAACCCGTAAAACTCGTTATAAATAACCTAAAACTTATTAATATAATCGCTAGGGCTATTATATTAAGAAGTATTAAATTAATTAAATTTATTTAGAGTAGTATATAGGTAGCCGGAGCTACGGGGTTTAAATTTATTTATAATTATTATCTAGATTTATAGAGCTATCTTCTTAATCTTAATTTTAATATATATTACCGGATTAACGGTACGATAAAGGATATTATAAATTATCTTATTATTACTAAACTATTAGTGCGCCGCTTCGATTATATAATTAGGTTTACTAGTATCTAGTTCTAGAGCCTTAATAAAAGGATCTTTAAGGTATTCCTATAAATTTATAGTATTAAAATTATTACGTATCTTTTATTTCTAGCGGACGAAACCTTCTATAGAGTTAAATTTTTTGATTTTATCGAATACCTAAATAGCTTTTAGGTACTACGATATAATAGCGGTAATAATATCCGAGGAATAAAACTAAATAGTTTAATATCGTTAGGTAGTTTTAATATTAACTCGTTTATAGAGTAACTAGAGGTAGCTAGCGAATTAGATCGATAATAATATTTATCCACTTTATCGTCGCACCTTTTATCGTTATATACTTTTATATAAATCTTCTTAATCGTATACTAGGTCCGTTAGAATATACGGGTTAAAAATCTTTAAAGAATATACTAATATTTAATTATAAAACGAGGTAGTTTAGGCCTAAACGGTTATTATTTCCGTTTTAATAATCGTTATTATTATAATTATTTTAAATAATAAGGCTAGAAGCTTAGAGGATAATATATTTAGAATTTAACTCGCTATTACTCTATACGAGGGAATAAAGATAAATAACTTTAATAATTATTTTAATAATAGGAGTTATAGTTATAACTACGATTTATAGTTATAATTTATAATGTTTTTCCCTTTAACTACGGAGTTATAAGTTTTATTTTTAATTATTAACGCTATTAATATTACTAACACTTATTTTTTAAGGCGGTGAGCGAGCTATAGTAGTAATTAATTATAAATATTCTAGGCTTTAAAAAAGACCTTATAAACTTAAAGTTATAATACGCTAATAACGATTATAATAAGTTATATAGGGATATTAACGATAATAAATAATTATTATATATAGCTACCCTTAAGGTATTTATTAAGATATATATAAAGTACGTTAATATTAACCGATTACGGCGATTAATTACTCCCTAGTATAGTAATTAGCTATTTTCTAGCAGCGCTTCGCTTATTAATTATTTTCTAGCGGTGTATAAACTCTTTATAAGCGATTTAGTTACTCTCTAGTATATATTATATAATACGATTAGCTATTTTCTAGTAGTTATATATATAGTTTATCGGGTTATTCCCTAGTAGAGGCGGGGCCGGCGGAACTATATTCTAGGTACTAAGCCCTTTATTTAAAAAAATTTTACGGGCGTAATCTAGTACGTCCTAAACGTAGTTACGATAACGTAATAACACCGTATTACTACTATTAATACCATAATAATATAGTAAATATATAGCGGATATATATATAATTTTAATAAATATATACGGCTTAAACTATTGTCAAAACCGGTAGGTTATTCGATATAGATCTTATTATTATTAATCTCGTTATAGAGAAACGTAGTTTATACGTTTATTTATTCGAGCTTTAGGTCGAACGTCGTAATAATAACGAATAATACTATATTTAAATTTATAAACTAAGTAGGTTAACTAGTATCTTAGGTATTATTAATTAAGAGTAAATTAATTTCGGCCTTTATATTAAGTTATTAGTATATTTTATATAGGGTATTAACTATGGCTTCTTTATATATTTTAGGTTTATATAGTTTATATAGTAACGCCTTAGCTAGTAGTATTATTAGGTCGGGGGAAAGAGTAAATTCGCGTAGTTCTAGATACCTATTAAATACCCTTATTAATATTACGGGCAAGGCGGAGGCGGGGGTATATTAGCCCGGATTTATATTATTTAATAAATTAGAGCTCGAGGACTCTAGCGTTATTACTCGCGATAATATATTATTTATAATTAGTAGTTATTATGGCGCCTATAGGCTAGGGCTAGGTATATTAACTTTTAACCTTAATAATTATAATAAAATAACGCGTTTAATTAGTCGTTATAAAGGGGTTATAATAAACTTAAAGTTATTATTATTATACCTACAATCGTCGATATTTGATTCTATATTAATAGGAGGTTTATATAGACTTAAAGTACTTTTATATTTTATTATAATATCGCCCCTTTAATAGGGAATTATTCTAGAGATTTTATTAACTAACGGTATTTATATTATAGTATATTTATTTCTAGTATAATACTCCTCGGTTTATTCGATAGAAATAGTTACCTTTATATTTAACGAGGGCGCCTTTAATACTATATTAAATAAATTTCTATTAATTTTTACCTATAATATAGCGGTCCTAATATAGGCCGATTTAATTAATATTATATAAATATAATAAATTAGGGCGTATTCTAGTAGAGTCTTTATAGGGTATGATATTTATTATAGTAATAAAAAACCGATTTCGGAGCTAGTTTATAATCGAGATAAACTCTAGAATTAATATTTTATTAAGATTATTATTATCTAATAAGGTATATACCTTCTAGAGTAGAGTTTAGTTAACGTATTTTAATATATTATTTATTTAAGGGTTCTTAGAGATAGAGTAGTTTTAGACGATATTATATTCGTGCCGGTAATCGGCGAATATCTTATTAATATATATAGGATCCTTATCGGTATAAAGGTAATAAATATAGTAGTTATTATATTCTTTTACGGACCTATAACTGCGAAAGGCGCCAAATATACCTATTTTATTAAATATGAAATAATAGTAGTTATTTTTTAAGTTTATTATTAATATAAATAATTATAAAGCCGAAGTTATAGGCCCTAAGATTAATAATATTATTATAAATAATATTATATTCGAAACGGCCCTTTCGTAGGCTGCGTTTATACGAATAAGTATATATCTTTATAACGTTATAGGTTTTATAATTATTATCGCCCTTAATTTTTAATAAATCGATACCGTTATTTATTTTAGATAATTATACTATATTATCTTTCCCTAAATAACCGAGTCTCTCGTATTGTTAAGTTAGGGCTTTAGTATTAATAATAATTAATACTAATTACTATTAATTTATATATAGAATATAAAGATTATAGTTATATAGGATTATAGTAATTTCTTTAGATCCGATAAAGATCTCTTTAGAAATAAAGCCTAGGGGGTAGCTAGCTCGTTAAAGTTTAATATAAGAAATAAAGTTAAAACCGCTATTAGGAATATATATAACGTTATTAACTTTAAAGTATTATACGCCTTTATCGCTTAAATATAATAACCGAATAATATTATTATTATATAGTATTAGGCCGCCTCTAAAGTTATTAATACTATCGGCGCCCTTAAACTTATTATATTTTATAAAAATTAAATAATCGTAGTTAATATAGATAATAATACCGTTATTTAAGACCTAAAGTTTAGAAATATTAAATATAATACCTACGAGGGCGTAGTAGTGTTTTATATCTCCTAATTTAGAATTACCTTCGGTATTAGACCTCTAGCGCTTATTTGATTTATCGGATTTATTATTTTTACTTTTATTATTTTGGCTTCTATTATTATTGCTATTATTTTTAATAGTAGTATTATTATTACCCCTACCGCCGTTTTTACCGCGGTTACCTCGACCGCGCCGGTTACGGTCGCGCTAGTTATTATAGCTAAGATTATTATACTAGGGCTTATTATAAATAGTATAATATTATACCCGCCTAATAAAGTTAGTATAATAGAGGTACGATCGAATAGTTCCTTTTTAATTAAATTCTTGAATACGCTATAGTATTAAGGTATATATAATAAATATTAATTAATTATAACTAGTACTACTAGCCTATAAGTATACTATATTACGAAAGCGAGAAATTATTATATTTAGGGTAGTCTTAATAGTATTATTAATATTAAATAAGTTATAGTCTTTAGCGAATATTTTATAGTAGCGCTAGTAATTAAAGTTAAGGTTACGGTAGGACTATTAATTATAAAGTTATTATTAAACTTAAGGTAATTAAAATTATAAAGTTTATTATAGGCCTCCTAAAATTTACTAATATAATCGTTAGGACTATTATATTAATTAGTAGTAAATTAATTAAATTTAATTAATACCTTATATAGGTAGCCGGACTTACGAGATTTAAATTCGTTTATAACAATTATCTAGGCTATAATAGCGACCTTATTATTCTTAATTTTAGCGTATTTTATAAAGGCGACGGTACGACGGAGGATATTATAAATCATTTTATTATTAGTTAATTATTAATATATAGTATCGATATTATAGTTAGGTTTGCCTACGTCTAGTTCTAGAACTATAATAAATAGATCTTCGAGGTATTCCTATAAATCTATTATATTAAAATTATTATATATATCCTATTTCTATTTAATAAAGTCTTTTATTAAATTTAAAGTTTCGACTTTAATAAATACCTAAATAGTCTTTACGAATACCGATATACTAGTGGTAACCTAGGTACAAGGCCGAATAATTTAATATTATTAAATAGTTTTAATATTAATTTAAAGTAACTAAAGCTAACTAAAAAGTCGGATAAATAATAGTATATATATAAAGTATTAACGTCTCTTTTATTATTATACGTATATAATTTATTACGAAGGTAGTCGACTATTTATTTAGTTTACCGAAAGGTACGGAGTTAGAGTCTTTAAAGAGTATATTACTATTTAGTAATTAAATAAAGAGGTTTAACCTTAAATTACTTTAGATTTTATTTTCGTTTTAATAATTATTACTATCGTTATTATTCTAAACGACGAGGCTAGAAGTTTAGAGGATAGTACATTTAGGGTTTAACTCTTTATTACTTTATATAAAAGAATAGAGGTAAATAACTTTAATAGTTATTTTAATAATAAAAGTTATAGTTATAACTATGATTTATAATTATAGTTTATAGTATTTTCCCCCCCGACTACGGCGTTATAAGTTTATTTTTTAGTTATTAACGTTATTAATACTATTAACACTTATTTTTTTAAGGCGGTAAGTAAACTATAATAATAATTAATTATAATTATTCTAGGCTTTAAAAAGACCTTATAAGTTTAAAGTTATAATATACCGGTAACAATTATAATAAATTATATAGAGGTATTAATAATAAGAAATAGTTATTATATATAACTACCCCTAAGGTATTTATTTAGGTATATATAAAATACACTAATATTAACCGATTACGGCGATTAATTACTCCCTAGTATAGTAATTAATTATTTTCTAGTAGTATATTTCGTTTATTAATTATTTTCTAGCGGTGTATAAACTCTTTATAAACGATTTAGCTACTCTTTAATATATATTATATAGTACGATTAGTTATTTTCTAGTAGTTATATATATAATCTATCGGGTTATTTTTTAGTAGAGGCGGGGCCGGCGGAATTATATACTAAATACTAAACCCCTTATTTAAAAAATTTTTACGGGCGTAATCTAGTATATTATCTTAAATATAGTTACGATAACGTAATAACGCCGTGTTACTACTATTAATACTATAATAATATAGCGAGTATATAACGGATATATATATAGAGCCCGGGCTCATAAACTATTAAATTATAATAAATAGAAATACTTCTTAATTAATTATCTATAGAGGATAAGAGCGAATATATATATAAGACCCTGATACTAAATATTATTAAGTATCCATTTACTAAATAATTACTAAATAGCCCTATACTCCTATATTCTAATAATATTATTAAGGATATAACCGACTCTATTAAATAATCTTAATAAACGGATATTATAATTATTGATTTTAAGGTATTATTTAAATTATTTTAAATATATTTAATCTAGTTTTACTTTATAAAGTTAAGGGATCTCTATATTATATTCTAGATATTATATATATAATTTTATACTTTTTATAGTACTAGTATATATACCTTTAAGAAAGTAACCCTAGTTATTATAAATAAAGGAAAACGAATATTTATATAAAAAACCCTAGTTATAATAATTATAACTAAAGGTGGATTTTAATAAAGAGGAAATAAATTTATTAAACCTCGCGAGATATATAGTTTTAATAAGAAATTAGGGAAGAAGTACTAGTACCTTAGAATTAAATACTAGCGCCTATATCCGGAATAAAAACTTAATAAATTTAAGACGGAAATTAAAAAGGCGGCCTACCTAGTTAATAAGAAATAAAAGTTACTTAAAATAAAGAAGGATAATTTATAAATAATTTAGTCTATTTAGAAGAACCGCCTAACGATTACTTTATTCGGGGTATATTAATATTAATAATAACTACTTTAAATATAAATATCTTTTATTTATATATTATTAATAGCGGATATACCCGAAGCTCGGTTATAAACTAGTATAATCTTATTAGTATACGATCTTATTCTAGTTTATAAATTAAAGGAATTAAGGGCTATATATCTACTTTATATAATATTAGAACTATTAAACTCTAATATAATATTAATAATACTAAGCGTATCCCGGGTATATTATATATATTTAATATATAAGTGAATTTACTATCTATAATTTATTTTTTAAATATAAAAGCGAAACTTAACCTCTTTAAATTAAGGGGCTAAATATTTATTTAAGGTACTATTTTTATAATTTATTATATATATAGACTATTAGCTTTAGATTTATAATAACCGCTAGTAACTCTAAATACTTATAATATTCCTCGCGCCTTTACGAAATAATACTAGTATACCCGTATAAGTTATATAGAGTAATAAAATATTATTAAATCACCTTTAATCGCCTAAGGGGTCGATTTTACTTATAAGTTTAATAATAATTATATTTATAAAATTTATATAATAGGCCGCTAGTAATCGGTCCTATATAAAAGCGAATATTAACCGAGAAAGTCTTTATTAGATTTTATTTATAATAATTTAATTAACCCGCTAATCTTTATTAGGTTTAAAGATTATAGGTACTTTATAACCTAAAAATTAAATTAAATTAAATACGCCGAAATTAATCCCTTAATACTTAAAAGCTAAATATTCGGGTTATTTAAATAATTTAAAACTAAATATAAACGTAGCGACTAGAAGATCTATCGCTTATATATTAATAATAATAACGAATATATCTCTAAGGAGTTTTAAAGCTAATTAAAAGATAAGGGGATTATATATAAATTTATAATACCTAGAAATCCCTAATAGAGTAAAACGGTGAATCGGAGTATTTTAATTATATTATAATAACTAGACTTTATCGCTTTATTTTTAACTCTAGTTTTTTATATAGTTTATAATTTAAACTCGTTTAAATAGTCGTTTATTTTATTATTTATAAACTTATTATTAAATTATCTCTCTCGCCTACTAAAATATTCTCGGGTCTATACCCGGACCTCTTTTATTTATATATTATTAGTTTAGTAGCCTAGGCTATAAATCGGAAATAAAAAAAACTTTTTAATAAAAGTACGCGGTGCTTTCTAAGAGAATTATATCTTCCGATTATAAAACCTAATAGTAGGGAAAATAATTCGTTTAAATTTTTATTATATTTGGGAAAAGCGCTCTTAATATATTCTTAACTAGAATAATAACCTATTAACTCTTAATCCCTCTACTAAATACTAATAATATATAACTTTAGGAGAGAAGTAGAATAAATCTATTATTATTAATATTATTTAGGATAATAAGGTATTTATACTAAACCCGTCTTTTTCCAATATCTTTCGTACTCCGTTATCTTTTATTTTTTCTAGTATTTTTTTTAGTACTCCCTCTTCTAGTAATATACTAGCCGGTAACTCCCTAACTATAACTATATAAATCGAATTTATTAGTTAGGTTATTAGGGATTACCCTAATCTTAATTTATTAGAATATTGAATATTATCGTTAGAGTTATTTAATTTATTCGTATTATTCTTTTAGGTTACTAATAATAAGCTCTATAAATCTAGGACTTATAATAAAGTTATTCGGGGTAATTATAGAACCGAATACTAATTAATAATAAAAGATAGACTAAAATCATTTATTTAAAATAATATATAATCGCTAGTTAATCTTTTAGCTACGAGGAAAGTTTTTATTAATAAATAAATATTTATTTTTAAACGGGGCCTAAAAATAAAGGAGATCCTACGATATAAAATATACTAAATAGTATAGGGTTTCGAATAATATAAAGGTCTCGACTATTATAAAACTTTTATATCGGTAGTTAGATTAATAAATTATAAAGTAATCTTTACCCTAATAACTACCTATAATTAGGACGTTAAATAAATAAATATTAAAATCACTTTTCTATATAGAGTTATTAAGGAAGAACTTTATATAAAATAACTTATAGGAACGAGCCTAAATTTATTAATATATAAATTTAAAAAAACTTTATATAGGCTAAAATAATCCTTTAGAGTATAATATAAAATCTTTAAGTTCCTTCGCTCTCTAGGTTTCGAATTAATTAGTACCGACTTTAGTATCTTTATTAACCCTAGGATAAATATTATTATTATTATTTATATAAATAATCTTCTTATTATCGGCCTAAAAATCGCCGATATTAATTCTATTAAATTAAAATTAGATAATCACTTTTAAATAAAAGACCTCGGCCTATATACTTTTGATTTAGGGATAGTTATTTTACGCGATAAAACTCTACGATTTAATTAAACTAGGTATATTAAATGAATTCTACAAAGATTCGATATATAGGAATATAAATTATAGTTTATCTTTATAAATACCTTTATTAAGCTTTATAAAATAAAGAATAATTATATTATTTTTATAGTGTTCCGCCTTAAATATTAATCCGTAATTGGATTCCTTATATATATTATACTAGGCACTCGCCCTAATATAATATATATAATATTAATAGTTAATCGGTATAGATTAAACCTAATTAATATTTATTAAATTATTATTAAAAGGATTTTTCGGTACCTAAAAACTATTATAAGTTACTACTTTATATATAAAGGACCCTTAAATTAGGTATTTAAATATATTAATACCAGTTAGGTAAATAATTATAATACCCGTTATTCTACTTTAAGATATATATTTAATACCGGTAATAATATTATTAATTAATCCTTAAAGTATTAGCCCACGGTCGTATTATCGACCTATAAGGCTAAATATATTAGGTAGACTTGGACTTCTAAGGAAATTATTTAACTACGGAATTTATTTACCTAATTATCCGAAATTATTATATAAATTATAATTATCTATTATAATAACTAGGGTATTATAATCCTTATAAAGAACCCTTAGTTTTATACCCGAACTAAATATATTAATATTAATTAATACTTTATTCGGGAAAAGGTTATTAATAGTTAAATCGTTTTAAAATATATCCCGATTAATAAATAAATATCCGACGGTTTTATAAAGGCCTTGAATAAAGATAAATTTAATATAATTCGTTAAGCCCTAGGCCTAAAGGCCCTTTAGGAGTTTATTTAATTATTATAATATAATTAAAACGTTACTAAAACCGCGGGTATATTATTAAAACTAGTAAATATTTAATCTAACTCCTATTTCCGTTATACTTTATTCTTAATTATATTAAAATTAGGTAGTAGGTACCTAGTTACTACCTATTTACTACTACTACTTTATATTTAATATATAGTATCAAATTCTAAATATTCTACCTTCTTTATATATTTAATTCTTATTATTACTATTATAGAAACTTAAAATTTAACCGCCGGTATTAAAAATTATAATTATTTTAAATTTATTTATATTTAATATAAGCCTAGATTCTTTTAAACTTTATAGCGATATCTTAATAACTAAATTATTCGAATTCCTAATATATATATAATCCTTTACGTCGGTATATATATATACTCGCTCTCTATTATTTCTTATAAAGGATAATAAAGTTAATTAATTTAAAGACCTACTAGATCCTAAAGGGCGCGATTATTATAATAAACTCTATAAGTAGGTACCCCGAATTATTAATTACTTAACTCTCTTTACTACCTAGACTAAATTATAGGTCGGTATTAATACCTAGCCTAAGGATATATAGTACTACTAAAGTACCGTTATATAACGGTACTTTAATAAGTTTTAATCTCGTTATTCAACCGTATTTATCTAGTTTCCTTACGGTATTTTAACGGTATTAAGTTTTAAACGATATATTCACGGGTGAAAAACGGTTAATATACCATTTAAAACCTATTAAAACCGTTAGTCTTTTTAATACTAGTTAAAAAACGGTTATTTAATCGTTCGAAGAAAATAGCTAGCTACTTAACATTGAAAATTATTATCTAACGGTTTATTAACGGTTTATTAATAGTTTATTAACAGTTTATTAACGGTTTAGTAACGGTTTATCAATTATTTAAAAACTTATAATAGCCTTATTAATAAAATATTTAAAGTTTTTAAAATTCTTTATAGGGCTGAAAACTCGCTTAATTTATATTATATTAAATATCAACGCTAAGACTTTAAAAAGTGTTTTTTCGAACTTTTTACGAAAAGTACATATATAAAGCTAGTTTTATATAGGCCTAGTATTAAAGGACTTAGAGAATATTTTATAGATTTTTAACTATATTTCGCTACCGTTTAATTACCGTCTATATACCGTTAATAAACGAGAATTAAAGTATTTTTAAACCGTTTTATAACTAAAACCTTAAACCGTTAATAGTTTTAAGAAAAGAAGTATCGACGTTAATTAATCTCAAAACCGTTATATAATTAGTATTTATCTAGTTAAGAAACCGTCGATTAACGGTTAATAAACTGTTTAAAACTGGTTTGAAAATAGTTTCAAAACCTAGCGACTAGGCGGGACAGTATCTTTATTAACCCTAAAGACTACGGTAAACACCTTATTATTTATAATTATAAGATTAATATAGGTTAATATTTCGACTAATTACGCCCTAGGTAATTTATATTTCTAATTTAACTCGTATTTATTTAAATATACTATAGAGTAGATAGCCTATAATATAATAATAACGACTATATACTCTTAGAGCTATACCGCTATATTCTTTATATTATTACCTAAGGTAGATTTAGTTATTCTTTAAGTATTTAAAATCTTTATTTTAAAATCCCTAAAATTAACGCCTCTAAAAATAAACTCAATAATATTATAATATTTATAATCGATTTATCTTTTTACCCTTCTTTAACTCTACGTTCCTATAATTATATACCTCGGGTATATCGAGACGTTATAAACTTTAGTCCTAGTATACCGAGTATTTAAAATTTATTTAGATTTATAATTAGAATTCGTCTAATTTAGTTACGAGCCGATTTATAATTATAAATATTAATAAAACTACTAGATCCCTCCGATTTATCTTACTCGGATATCGAAATATTAAATAAAAATAACGCTCGTATTAACTTTAATAAAAGTTATCCTTTCCGCCTTATATTTATATTTTAAATTAGTAAAGATTAACCTCTTTATAAGCGCTATATAAACGCCTATTTTATAATATCTAGCCGAGGCGTTATTATTAACCGAAATAATTATAAATAATAAAGTATATATCCTCTATAGTTTATAAAAGATACCTAGGAGGATAAAATCGAAAAATTTAATTTTATAAAAAACTTCGTCCGCTAGAAGTAAGAGATATATAATAACTTCGATATTATAAACTTATAAAAATACCTCGAAGATTCTTTTATTAAGGTTTTATAACTAGATATAAATAAACTTAATTATATAATCGAAGCTACGTATTAATAGTTTAGCGATAATAAAATAATCTATAATATTCTTCGTTATATCGTTAATCTAGTAATATATATAAAGATTAAGATTAAAAAGATAACTCTAAAAGTTTAGATAATATTTATAAATAAATATAAACCCCGTACCTCCGGCTATTTATATACTACTCTAAATAAACTCGATTAATTTACCGCCTCTTTATACGAAAGCCTTAGCGATTATATTAATAAGTTTTAAATTATTTATAATAAATTTTATAAATTTAACTACCTTAAGTTTAATAATAATATTATAATTTAATAGTTCTATCGTAATCTCGGTCCTAAATATTAACGGTATTACGAATTCTTCGCCGAAGACTATAATTTATTTAATACCGATAATATCGTTAAGATATTTTTTAATATAATAATCTCTCGCTTTTATAATACCCTATACCTTTAGGCTAGTACCGTTAATAATAGGTAACTCACTTTTATTCTTTATAATATTTAATAACGAGTTTAAAGGTTTAAATAGGAAGAGACTATTTAATTTTATTTATATTATATTAACTTTATAAGACGAGTTAGGTACTATACTACCTATAATAAACTATAGTATAATAATCTCGGCTATAATACTTAGCGTAACCGTAACCGCCGCGGTCGAGGTACTTATAACGGTAGAGGCGGTAAAAGTAATAATAATACTACTAAGAATAATAATAATAATAGGAATAAATATAAATCGCCTTATAAACGGGCTAAAGCCGATATTGAAAGAAATATAAAATCAAATTATATTTTAGCCGGTATTAACTATAAAGTCTCTTAAATCTAGGTATTTAATACCGGTTATACCTTCTATAATATTTATAACCGTTTTATATTTATAAGATATATTAAGTTTAAGAGCGACTATATTATTAACGGTTTTAAAGATAGACTAACGTTATATAATAACGAAATTATTAAATTACTATATTTAGGCGATAACGGTATTTAGTACCTATAAATTAATAATATTATATACGTCCTAATAGTAGTTTTAATCTTATTTTATATACTAAAATCTAGCGAGTTGATTATATACTAGGCTTTATTTTAAAGAGTATTTTTATCGGATTTAAAGATATTATTACGACTCTTTAAGATTATAGCCTTTATATCCTATATATAAATAAATAAAACTAACTCGCTTTATTAATTATAAATACTAAGACCTTAATTTTATAATACGAAAGACTCGGCTACCTAGATAAAAATAACGTTATACGATTATTCTAAAGTTAAAGAGGATAATAATTACGAGATATATAACGTTATAAAAATATATACGTATTTATATAAATATCGCCTACGGTAGAGACGATTTAAAGTCGATATTATCTATAATAATATTAATAACCTAAGGGTCTATAATTTCGGTTTTATTATATTTATTAATATTAAATATAGATATAGTTATTACTACTTTATCTCTTATAAAATAAGTGTCTTTAGCGCCTTTCGTAACTATAAAGGCGTTAAGGAATATAGGGAATATAGGATTCATTACCTCTATATAAATAAAGATCCTATATATATTTATAAAATATTCGCCGATTACCGTTTCGAATATAATATTATCTAGAGTCTTTCTATCCCTAGTAACCTCTAAATAAATAATATATTAGAGCGCGTCGGCTAAATTTTATACGAAAGGGTATATAGCCTACTAATTAATAACGGGCTCGATAATAAACTTATTTTAAAATTTACTACTATAGCGAACTAGCTCCGAAACCGCTCTCTTATATCTACGATAGACGTTACGCCTTATTAGGCCTCTATTAATATACGCCCTAACTTATTATATCTACGTAATATTAGTTAAATAAATATTTATTAGGAACGTTATATTATAAAGGAGAATTTAATATAAATTATTAATTATAGTAAAAAGAATATATCTATCGGCTATAGAAGTAATTATTTTTATTATATATTAATATCTACGAGTAAAGTACTTCGCTTTACCTAGGTATAATAAACCGAAGAATATACTAATAATAATAAATATACCGTAGATAATACTATATTATTAATTAATAAAATCTCGCTAATAATTCCCCGTTAGGGGGGCGATATTATAGTAAAATAAAAGAACTCTTTAAACCTATACGAGTAATAAATTAACTCGGAATCTAGTATTAATAATTATAATACTAGTTATAATAGAAGTAAAACTACCTAACCTAAATTAATTAATAATATTATTCGGTCTTTACCGCTATTATAGCGACTAATTAGGCGTATAGTATTATTAGGAGTTAAATTAAAATTATTTATATTAAGTTTATAGCTAGCGTAGCGGTTATAATAAATATAAATAAATATTAACGAATTTAAATCGGAATTAACTCGCGTAAATATATTAGAAAACGTAGATTCCGAATTTAATATAGAATCGGCCTAAGGTATTTCTAGCTCCGGCGCTAATATACCTATAATACCGATAACTTTAGATAGGTATTTAGAGTTTTATAAATTATATTATCTCTTAATTTATTAATTTTATTTATAAGAGTTTTATTTACCGAGCCTTAAAAGTCTAAAATATATAAGGAAATTATAATTAATACTTTTAATAATTTATTTTTAACGAATAATATCTAGATATTATCGAATCTACCCCGAAATTATAAAATACTTCGGGGTAAATAAGTTTATAAATTTAAATATAAAGTTACTAGCGAAATTACTCGCTATAAAGCTCGTTAAGTAATATATAAATTAAAATAATAATATGAAATTAATTTTACCGAGCGACCTAGAGTTTAAATAAATAATACTTTTTTATATAGCCTAATTAATAATGAAATATATATCGAATAACCTACTAGTTTTAACGATAGTTCAAGTCGTATATATTTTTTAAAATATATTTTATATAGGCTTAAATAATCTCCTCGAGTATAATATATTATCTTTACGACTTTCCTAGCTAATTTAGGCTTTATAATTTTAAATATTAACTTTAATATATTTCTTAACTATAAAATATAACTAATTATTATATTATATATCTACGATATATTAATTACTAGCGCTAGTAAAGATATTATTATTTCAATAAAATAACGCCTAAGTAATTAATATAAAAATTAAAATTAAAATTTTATTACGTATTATCTTAGTTTTAAAATACTTATCGTATAATCGCCCGAATCGTATATTATTACTTAATTAGGAAATATACCTAGAGCGGGTATTTAAAGATTATAATATATAATATATTAAAGCCAAAATTATAGGAGTCTCTATAAATCTTATAATTAAATTTATACCGGCCGATAAGGGATATTAAATTAAATCTATCTTTTTAATTATTTATAAATTAACCTTTAACTTACTAATATATACTATAATAAATATATAATTTAATATCGCTTATATAATATTAATAATAAATCGTTATATTTTTAACCCCGATAAATCTTATTAGGTTATTATAAAATATATTTTCCGTTATTTACATAATATATTATATTTAAAGTTAATCTTCTAGGGTTAACTCGCCTTATTAAAGAGTTATACTAATATTATTAAATTATTATACTTAAGCGATAATAATATCTAGTATCTATAAATTAATAATATTATATACGTTCTTAATAATAGTTTTAATTTTATTTTATATATTGAACTCTAGCGAGCTAGTTGTATACTAGGCTTTATTTTAGAGGGGATTTTAATAGGATCTAAAAATATTATTACGACACTTTAAGAGTATAATCTTTATATTTTATATATATATAAATAAAGCTAACTCGCTTTATTTATTATAAACGCTAAGGCCTTAATTTTATAATACGAGAGACTCGGCTATTTAGGTAAAGATAATATTATATACCTATTTTAAATAACCGATAGAATCGACTTATCTAAAGTTAAAGAGGATAATAATTACGAAATATATAACGTTATTAAAATATACGCGTATTTATATAAACGTCGCCTACGGTAAAGACGATTTAAATATAATATTATTTATAGCGATATTATTAACCTAAAAGCCTATAGTTTCGGTTTTATAGTTATATTTATTAACGATAAATATAAATATAGTTATTACTACTTTATCCCTTATAAAATAAGTATCTTCGGTATATTCCGTAATTATAAAAATATTAAAGAATACGGAGACTATAGGATTTATTACCTTTATACCGATAAAGATCCTATATATACTAACGGCGAGTTTATTAATTATCATTTCGAATATAATATCGTTTAGAGCTACTCTATCCCTAGTAACCCCTAAATAAACGATATATTAAAGTATATTAACTAAACCTTATTTAAGAAAGTATATACCTTATTAATTAATAATAGACTCGATAATAAGTTTATCCTAAAGTTTATATTTATAATAAACTAGCTACGAAATCGGTCTTTTATTATTATAATAAATATTACGCCTTATTAGGGCTCTACTAGAATACGCTTTAATTTATTATATTTATATAATATTAATTAAATAGGCCTATATTAGGAACGCTATATTATAGGTGAAAAATTAATAAAAGTTTATTAATCGCGGTAAAAAAGGTATATTTATCGGCTATAAAGGTAACTACTTCTACTATATATTAATATATACGGGTAAAGTACTCCACTTTATCTAAATTCGGTAAACTAAAGAGTATACCGCTAGTAATAATAAATATACCGTAGATAACGGTATATCGTTAATTAATAAAGTCTTAATAATAGTACCCCTTTAGGGGGGCGATATTATAGCGAGATATAAAAATATTTTAAAACTATATAAACTATAGGGTAACTCAGAATTTAATATTAATAACTATAATATTAACTATAATTATAGTAACGGATAACTAGCTAAAGCTACCCCGCCTAACTATACTAAATTAGTAGAGGATATTATTCGGTCTTTACCGTTACTATAGCGACTAATTAGACGTATTATATTATTAAGGCCTAGGATTAAGTTATTTATACTAAGCCTATAATTTACGCTAGATTTATAACCGGTATAATAACTATAAATAGATCTCGCTAGCGACGTTAATTCTAAATCGACTTACGTAAATATACTAGAAAATATAGATTCCGAATTTAATATAAAACCGGTTTAACGTTTTTCTAGCTCCGGCGCTAATATACCTATAATATTAATAACTCTAGATAGGTATTTAAAGTTTTATAAATCTACTTGATCTCTTAATTTATTAGTTTTATTTATAAGAGTTTTACCTACCGAGCTTTACGAGCCTAAAATATATAAAGAAACTATAACTAATATTTTTAATAAAATATACTAGTAGCTCGGTATAAATACCGAAATCGACTCTCTTTTAATAAATAGTATCTAGATATTATCGAATCTACCCCGAAACTAAAAGGTATTTCGAGGTAAATAAGTTTATAAATTTAAATATAAGGCCGCTAATAAAATTACTCGCTATAAGGCTCGCTAGGTAGTACGTAGATTTAAATAATAATATAAAATCGATATTAATAAAATATTTACTTTAGTAGTTAAACTTATAAATTATAAAATATTATTCGTTATTATAGTTATTTACAACCTAGAGTTTAAATAGATAGATATATAGACTACTTTTTTATATAACTTAATTAATAATAAAATCTATATCGAATAACCTATTAATTTCGACGATAATTTAGGCTGTATATATTTCTTAAAATATACTTTATATAGGTTTAAATAATTCCCTCGAGTATAATATACTATTTTTATAACTTTCTTAACTAAGCTAGGCTTTATATCTTTAAGTATTAATTTTAATATAATTTTTAACTATAAGATATAACTAATAATTATATTATATATCGACGATATATTAATTACTAGCGCTAGGAAAGATATTATTATTTAATTAAAATAATACCTAAGTAATAAATATAGAATAACTAATTTTAACCCTATTATATATTATTTTAGTTTTAAAATATCGCGCGATTACCTTAATTATATATTATCCCTTAATTAGGAAATATACCTAAAGCGGGTATTTAAAAATTATAAAATATAAAATATTAGAGTTAAAGTTATAAAAGTCTTTATAAACTTTATAATTAAATTTATACCGGCCGATAAGGAATATTAAATTAAACCTACTTTTTTTACCGCCTATTAATTAGCCGTTAATTTATTAATATATACTATAATAAATACGCGGCCTAATATCGTTTACGCGGTATTAATAATAAATCGTTATACTTTTAACCCCGATGAATCCTATTAGGCGGCTATAAAACGTATTTTCCGTTATTTACGCGGTATATTATACTTAAAGTTAATCTTCTAGGGTTAGCTCGCCTTATTAAAAAACTATATTAATATTAATTAGGCGGGTAACTATAATATAAGGTATTCTACCTCTAGTTATATATTTAATTTTAATAGTACGATTATTAATTAGTAGTCTATATCGGTAAATTTTAAAAACTCCTATTAAAACCCTAGTTACCGACCGCGCGGATAGGGCTGGTAGCGTCCTGCCAGTAACTTTTATTAAGAAAAGTTATTAATAAGACGCTACTAGTAGCCCTAATTTACGGATAGGGCTACTAACGTCCTATTAATAGGTTTAGTAAATTAGGGGTCCGGGTAGGTAATTTTTAATAGGTTTAGTAAATCGGGGGTCCGGGTAATATCCTATTAATAACTCCGGGTTAATTTTAGTAAGATTAGTAACTTTAGTAATTTATATATACCGTTAATATACTAATAGTAGCTAGCCCTATTATAGGGCTGAAATAAATAAAGTTTTATAATCGTCGCTATTAACGGTAGCGACCCCTAGCGACGACTATTAACGCCAGCGACCTACCGGGCCCGGAATAATAAGTTTTAGCGAAAATTCTCGCGGGGGCGTCACCCGGGCATATCCGGGAAATATACCGCATATAAATACCATATTATTTCGCATACCATGGCGTATGCCTTAGCGTATACTATAATTACGTATATTATGGTGGGCTTTCGTCTAATGTTTTAAGGGCTACTACGGGGGGCGTATATCGTATATACCTTTACGTATACTATTCGTATACCATTCGCAAGCTGCGCACGCCATTACGTATATTATAGGGTATACTATGGCCTATACTATAGCCTATATTATGGCGCATACTAATGCGTATATAAATACGTATGCTATAGGGTATATAATGGGCCTATTCGTCTAATATTTAAGTTATTGATTATTTATCGAGTTACTGAACCTACTAATAGTAAATACTATTTATTAATAGGACCCTGCCCGGACCCCTGACTTACTAATCCTATTGAACCTCGGGTCGGTATTTAATATAGAGTTTCAGCGTAAACCCGTAGACGGCTTTCTAATAGGGCTGATAGCGTTTAGAGTATACTAATATTTACTTTTAAGATTTGCCGATGTAAGTATTAACCGATTATTACGTTATTATTTTATAAAGTCGAATATACGGGCTAGATTTAGATTATTAAGGAAATTATCTAATTTAAAAAATTATTTAAATAATTAATACCTATTATATATATATTTTATTCCGGTAGAGATTTAAGCTAGTATACGTTAATAGTACTCGTTATTATATTATTTATACTAGCCGTTTACTCCGCTCTATTAATTTATTTTATATTTACGATAGTTATTTTTCATAATAATTAGGGTATTATAACCCTAGCTAAAAACCCCTAGGACTATAACTATACTAAATATATTACGATCTAATATTATTTCTAGCGCGAAAAAATCGTAATAAATAAAATCGAGTTTCGTTATATTTTAATAACGGAGTAGATCGTTAACGGCCTAATTAAGGCTTTCTTTAAAATTAAGTTTAATATCTTTTATATAACTCTAGGCCTATAATAATTATTCTTTATAAATATTTATTAATACTCTTATAGGAGTTTATTTACACTCCTATAAAAACTATTCTATATTTATAAATATAGAACGCGGCTCTACGGGCCTATCTAGAGGTTTTATAAACTACGTCTTAATAACTTAACTAGTAATAAACGTTAATATTTAAATTAATATTAATTAATAATTATTATATCGAATACTATTAAACTTTCAGGGTCTTATTTAAGGCCCTTATAAAATATACTCTCTAAGTTTTAGCCAAATTATATCCGTATATATAACGATATATCCTAATCCGCTCTAGGCACGTTTAGGCTATATACGGCGACGATAATATTACCCTATAGTTTATTATTCTTATTTAACCCTTTTATAACTTTTATTAATAGATATATATATCGCTAGAATATCCCCTAAATATCCGTTATAATTATATATTATTATACCCGTAGTATTTAACGCGGTCCCCGTAGTATCCTAAACGGTTTTTATACTTTTAGTAATCGATTCCCCGTAGAACCTTATAATATCCGATTATTTCTAATAATCTTCTCGTAGTATTTATATTATTTATTAATACTCCGACCTAGTTACTACCTAAATTTAGCGTATATAGGTTAACTATTAAATAAAATTTTTAAAATACCGTATTTTATTAAAAAACGGAATTTTACTCCTTTAGCCTCTACCGATATAGTTTAGCTCTATAGTTTGGCCTCTACCGATATATCTTAACCCTATAGCTTGGCCCCTACCGATATAATTTAACCTTATAGCTTAGCCTCTACTAATTATAGTTTAGGCCTATAACTTAACCTCTATAAATTATAGTTTTGGCCTTTATAACCTATTATAACGACTCTAAAATAGGGGGAATACGGGGCTATTTTAGAGACTTCTTAATAAAGAATTTCGTTCGAGTAGGAGTATTAGAATATAGGAGTATAGGACTACTTAGTAACTATTTAGTAAGTAGATACTTAGTAATACTTAGTATTAAGGTCTTATACGTATATTCGCTCTTATCCTCTATAGATAATCAATTAAGAAGTGTTTCTACCTACTATAATTTAATAAGCTACGCACGTTATTACGTATATTATAAGATTTACTATGGCCTATACTATAGCCCATACTAATACGTATATAAATACGTATACTATAGGGTATATAATGCGGCTATTCGTCTAATATGTAAATTATTAATAATTTACCGAGTTACTAAATCTATTGAACCTATTAATAGTTAGTACTATTTACTAAAAGTAATATACCCGGAACCCTAATTTATTACCCGAAGCCCTGATTTACTAATCCTACTAAACCTCGGGTTAGTATTTAATATAGAGTTTTAGTATAAAACTGTAGATAGTTTTCTAATAAGGCTAATAGCGTTTAGAGTATATTAATATTTACTTTTAAAATTTACCGATATAGGTAATATTTATTCTATTAAATAAATACTTAAAAATATACCTAAATTATAATAGGAATATAATATAACGGCCTTTAGGTCCGTTTAGCCGCTAAAGCGGGTTATTATAAAACCGATTCGAATAATAATTCTAAAAATAATAAAGTCTCGCCTCTATATTTAAAGTTATTTATATTAAATAAGTAACCCTAAAAGCGGTAGTAATAATAATAATAATAATATCGATAATTATATTATTTTATAACTTTATAACTTTATTCATTACGGCCCCGTTTATTATAATTTATAAAATAACCCATAATAAAATTACTCGTTAAGGTTCTATAAAATAATTCCGAATTATAAATATCTTTGATTATACCTCGATATAAATCACGAAAGTTCTCGTTGTCGAAATAAGAGCTGATTGGCTTTACTAGCCGCGCGTATAGCGTCGTACTAGTATGGCCTTGGCAGCCCTTATAGTTAATCGCTCTAGTATCTCTATATAGTAATAATATAAGTATTATCTACTTTAGATTTTAATAGGTTATAAGCCCGGGCGTAGGGTATTTATTTAATAAACATTATTCTCCTATATTAAGGTAGTGCGCTATCGCTTCCGTAACTAGCCAGAATAGCCCTATTATAACTATCGTATTAACGGTATAATAATTTATCTAGCTAACTAAATACTAGCCCTAGAATATTTAGACGTAACTACTATACCGTCCTAATAATACTCGTAATAATATCTTAATATAGTAGTTATTATAACGCCGGTACCTTAATATACCTTACCGCCTTCGTTGATTTAGGAGTTAAAAATTCGGTGGTTAGGAGATTATAATTTTAGTAACTAAGTTTTATAATTAAGCTGGCCCTATAGACTCAGCCCCGGATACCGAATACTCCGGGCTAATAAAGACCGAATAAACCGACGTATAAATAAACCCATTCCCTATGACCTCGCTAATAATTCTATATTTATTATAATTCTAGGGGTATTACCCCGTCAATAATAATAAAGAGTTAAGATTCGAATAACCTAGAATTATTTAATAAAGGGGGAGAGATATTTTAATAATTCTTAATTATCTCCTAGTTATCTCTTTACTAGCCTTTCTAATTCTAGCCTCTTATTTTTAACTAATATATACTATAATATCTATATAAATTACTATAGGACTTAATAGTACGGAATAATCCCCTAAGCTCTCCCCTAAAGTAACGGTTAATTAAATTAATTAAGATATTATTAACGACCTATAAAAGCGTTTTCCAGATAGTTTATTTTATAATCTTCGCGCGAATTACGCCGCCCTTGATTTTCTACTCCTATACGACGATATCGGCTTCGAGGTAGATTATAAATAGATCGAAAACGAGCTTAACAGTATTATAATATTTATAACTAATTAATTTTTTTACCCTTCCTCGACCCTACGTTCTTATAATTATATATCTTAGGTATATTAAGACGTTATAAACTCTAGTCCTAATATACCGAGTATATAAAACCTATTTAGCCTTAAAGTTAAAACTCCTTTAACTTAATTACTAGCCGATTCACGGTCGTAAACGCTAATAATAGTAGTAGTAATAATAGATCCTTCGGCGCCTATACTACTAGATCCCTCCGATTTATCTTACTTGGATATCGAACTATTAGGTAACGATAATACCCGTTACTCTAACGGAAATTATCCCCTCGGCCTTATATTTATATTTTAAACTAGTAAGGATTAGCCCCTTTATAAGCGCTATATAAATACCTATCTTATAATATTAGGTTTAGGCGCCACTATTAACCGAAATAATTATAGATAATTAGGTATATATACCTCGTAGGTTATAAAGAATACTTAGGAGGATAAAATCAAATATATTTATAAAGTTATAAAAGTACGCTATAGAACTAACGCCTATTAGATAATAAAGGATATTACCGTTATTATAAAGGTTTAGGATATACTAAAGAAGTTTTTTCGCCCTTAAGGTTCTAGTATTTTTAACGAAATAATCCGTAGCTTTAATAATCTTAAATACGGCGAATATATAGACGTTATTAAATATACCGGGAAATTCCGCGAGATCGATACCGAGTTAAAGAATTTAAACTATATATTATCTAATATATTTCTAATTAATATTTACCTCTAGAACCTAGATATTAAGTTCGATACCTTCTAAAGTACGTTTATCTAAACGTATATTATCTTTATTATAGATAATGCCTAGACTATTATATTGAATATAGGATAGGTAGAAACACTTCTTGATTTTATTATCTATAGAGGATGAAAGCGAATATATATATAAGACCCTAATACTAAGTATTACTAAGTATCTATTTACTAAATAGTTACTAAATAGTCCTATACTCCTATATTCTAATACTCTTACTCGAACGAAATCCTTTATTAAGAAGTCTCTAAAATATCCCTATTTCCCCCTATTTTAGGGTCGTTATAATAGGTTATAAAGATTAAAGTTATAATTAATAGGGGCTAAATTATAGGCCTAAGCTATAATTAATAAAGGCTAAGTTATAGGGCTAAATTACGTCGGTAGAGGCTAAAGGAGGAAAAATTCCGTTTTTAAATAAAATACGATATTTTAAAAATTTTATTTAATAGTTAACCTATATATACTAAATTTAGGTAGTAACTAGGTCGGGATATTAATAAACGATATTAATATTACGAGAAAATTATTAGAAATAATCGTATACTATAGGGTTCTATAGGGAAATAATTACTAAGGGTATAAGAACCGCCTAGGATACTACGGGGACCGCGTTAAATACTACGGGTATAACGAATAATTATAACGGATATTTAAGGGATATTCTAGCGATATATATATTTATTAATAAAGGTTATAGGAGGGCTAAATAAAGATAATAAATTATAAAATAACTTTATCGTCGCCGCCTATAGCCTAAATATATTAAAAGCGAGTTACGATATACTATCTAGGCCTTCCGCCAAGACTTAAGTCGGTTAAACTTCGGTTATAAAATAGTTGGATACTAGTTCATAGAGGGTTTTAGGATTTTTACGGTTAGAATACTATTTTTAAACCGTTTTTAAACTATTCTTAAACTGTTATTAAACGGTTAAGAACCTGTTAATTATTATTAATTACGTAGGAAAATTCCTAACGGTCGTTAAACGGTTTTTAGATAGTTATATATTAGTAATTAATAAATTATTCGTTATAAGTAAATTGATTATCATAAGTAAATTATTACTTTAATATTATTAGGGTATTATATCCGTAAATTATATCGCTTAAAAGATTATCTATATTATATATACGTCGGTAAAACGAAAAGCGGCTCGATCGTGGTTTAAGGCGCTCGACGGGCGCCCTAAGAGCCTTAAACGCGATATTTATCTACCGACTCGACGTGCGCCCGAAGCGTATAGTTAAAGAGCTTCGGGCGTATACTATACGCTTTAAGGCCTCGATTATTAATAGTAATATACCCGGAGACCTAAAGGACATATATACTATAGAGGATTATATTAATAAACATTATAATACTAGGAAGTTTATATAGTTCGAATACGCTTAATATTATTCGATAATATACTAGTATTAGATAGAGTAATCATTCGGTTAACTAACGCGTAGTTATTATATTCCTGAAATTATATAATTCGATCGCGTTCGACTTTATTCGACTTTATTCGATAATATACTATATATACGTGGTTCGACTTTATTCGAAAACTCTTATTAAATTAACTAATATACCTTTACTATAATTAATCTATAAAGGCTAAATATTATTAATTAAGTAATACTACGAATAGCCGAAATAGTACTACCTAGACGCCTATAGATTTATCTACCGTATTATTAAATAACTCTTAATCTCTCCTCGTTATTATTCTCTCTTAAATCTTACTACTATCGCCCTTAATATACTCTGCGCTTCTCGAGTCGTCGTTACTAGCGGATATAAAGTCCAGGGAAGAGTTATCGATATTATTAATATTTATAGAGTCGGAAAAAGGTTCGTCTATATTACTAGCGCGTAGAGGGTCCGAGGAGGGCGGTATAATATAGGCCTTTATCGTAATTTACTAGAATAAGGTCCGAGAGAGCGAGGGGGCCTATTATTTTAATATTATAAATTCTTTATCGGACTCTAGAAGATCGTTAAATCTATTATCTTATCGACTAGGAATACTTATTATAGTATCTCCTACGTTTTCTATTATTATACTACCGGCGAGTATTTTCCTTTAGATTTTCTCTAAAATTAATACTTCTCTTTTATCGTTTATAAACCTCTATATCTCCTTAACGCGTTTATAAGTATCTATATATTTATAATTAGCTTTATAGTAGTCGAGTATTATTTTAATAATTTACCTTCGACTTTAAGACCCTCGAAGTTAATTATCTTTTTTTATCCGCTCTTTTATACTTTTATTCCGTTAATTATTAAAGTAATAATAAACTAGACCGTAGCTAGATAAAGAGGAGTAAAGAGATCGTATATTATAAATAAAGAATTAAGGTTTAGAAGTCTATCCCGAAAGAAGACCTTAATAATTATATATACGATTATATTAATAAGGAACTTTTTACGCCCTCGGGTTTAAGGTTCCTAAATAATTATATAATTACTTAATCGATTAAGCCGGTAACTAGGTTATTAATATACTTTTATATCGCGATAATCCTTTAATAGGAAAATATTATATAAAAGAAGTTTAATAACTAGGACCTATAGTAGTACTACCGTATAGAATTTATATTCGTATATAATAACGATCCTAACCTTCGCCATTATATGGCTCCGGAATTAACCGACGTAATTAAATAACTAGCGGATTAGTAATATTTAAGCGTAAAGAACGAAAATAGAAATAGAAAAAATTATATACCTTTCGCGCTTTAAAGTCTTTAGGTTAAATATTAATATCCCTATATATAGTCGAACCCTTTTAGACTAAGACTTTATAATATATTTATACCTCCGTTATTATATTATTAGCCTAGTTAGGATTCTTTTCGGGCTAAAGAGTCGCGTAACAATTATTATTACCCGTTAAAACTATAGTTTATATATAATAAACCGCTTTTTATATAACCTCTTAATACCTAGCTAAGGAGTTATTATATTAATATTAATAAATATTACCCTATAATAGGGTAAGTAGCTCTTTATATATTAGGTAGTCTCTAGCGCTATCGCTAAAATCCGTAGTTAATAGATACTAGCGACGACGTCTATTTAAGGAAGAAGAGGTAAAGGATTTTACACGTACCGAGACGCGTCTAATAACGTAATTATACGGACGAAGGTTTAAAGAGTAATAAGATTTAATAGTATCCCGGCGCTATTTATTATTAGTTATTTTATTTACTACGTTATAATTAGGTTTACCCCGTAGCGAACTCGTTTAATTTATATTCTCTTATTTTTAATATCTTCTTTATCTTCTTCTTCTTTTTATTCTTCTTCTTATTCTTCCCTATAATATCTTACTCCCTCGATAGTTAAATATTTATAACTGTATTCTTCTTCGAACGGCTCTTAGCGGTATTTATTAATATTTTTAAAAACCGATAGCTCGTCTTCTAATATCTTATTAAAATTTATTAACGAGAGTAGTCTATAGCCGGTCTTTAACGATGATTAGATAGAGAGTCTATTACGATTAACCGGTTTCTTAAATTTGATTATTTATTAATAGTATTAATAAATCTCCTATTAAATATATAAAGGAGTAATAATATATATACGATCTAATATTATATTAAAGGGATTTATAAACCTAGTTTTAGTCTTAAACTTAGGTATTTTAATATTAATAACGGGGGCTCCTTATAATATCGTAAACTAGATACTCTAGTTTTAGTAGAACGATTAAAAGGAAGTATTAATATATATTATATATAGTATACGAAGGGGTCTTTTTAATCTTAAAGGAGATAAATAAAATTATAATCGGCTAGGTACTATAATACGTAAATATAAAAAAAGAGACCGGGAAATATAAATTAATAACTTTATTTAAGAGTACGTATACGTATTTTAATTTAAGGGCTGATATTTATTAATTTAGAGATATATACGCGTTATTTTAATATCTTCCCTATTCGAAATCGTTTATTTTCGTTCGATCCCGCTATTTTATACTTAAATTAGTTAGTATTATTAGAAGCGTATACTTTTCGCGTAATACTAGTATAAATTAAGATAGACGAGATATAGGAGTCTATAGATTTACCGTAGTAAACGGTATTAAATCGTTTTAAATCGCTTAATAATATATTAAAGTCTTTTAAATTATTATTATTATTATACTCTTCCGTCTTTAAAGCGCCTAGTTATATATTAGGCCACCTAAAACTCCGCTATTAAGAAATTTTTATTATATAACGTATTAAATTAATCCTAGTCGATATAATTATTAATATAATAGGTTAATCTATCTATTAAGCCTCGAGGGATTATATATACCGTATATATAATATTTAAAGAGTTATAGATTCGTCGGTTTATATAACTATATTTAGAGTTAAGGTCTAATCGATAATACTCCTCTACTTCTATTATACTATAAATAGGATCTATATATCCACTAGATCTAAATTTAAGGGTTTGAATTATAATACTAGTATATAAGGGGTATCGACCCTTTATATCTTCTCGACTAAGATTTGTTATTATTAAGATTATAAATAACTTACCTATTACTAGTAACCTCCTATCCTACGGGTATAATACACCGTTTCGATTATTATTTCCCGCTTTATATTCTTATACCTAAATATAGTTATTTCGCTATTTACCCTAGCCCTATTAATTCGGGGTATAGCGAGTATAATTTTTTATAACGCGATTAGAATTAATAACATTACCCGTTCTTTTTTATAACGTTAGGGAGTTATATATTTTTACGGGATAAAAAGCCGTCTATCTTAGATCTTTATTTATAGTTATATTAACGTTTTAATTAATAATAGTAAACGTTTAATACGAGTATTCTTATTTAATAAAATCGATTAGAGTAATATAAAGATCCGGGATTTTATATCGACGAGCTACGATAGAAATATATATCTAGTAATTAATATTTAACCGGAGCCTTCGAATACTTTATTCCTCGGCTTCGTCTAATGATTATTAAAGTTCTTTTAAGTCCTTTATCTTTAAAACTATATTTCGGATACTCTTTATAAAATATTCTAAATCCGAAAAAGACCTACCGATTTAATATCTTTTAATATCTAGTATTATTATAAGGTTTAAGTATCGAATATTAATTAGGATAATTTATTTCTCGAATCCTCGTCGCTTATTCGTCCGTCTAAAGATATCTTTTACTAGATTAATATAGTTAGCTTTATTAATATCCGTTAAATACCCTAGAGTAGGTCTAAATTAGTAGATATAATCCGCGTAATATATTATAGAGTATTATTTAGGAAAATCGAAATCTTTTAAGAGCCTAAACCTACGGAAGGTCTCTTTACTTTTATTTAATTAAATAAAATAGTATTCTATATACTTTAGAGTTTTACCGGTATAGGAATTATACTATATTAGAGTTATAAAGTTCACGATCCCGCGTATAGTATATAGAATATTACTCTCTTTAGTTATTAAGAGTAGTATAATCACCGGGATTAATTAGCGAAGTATATTTTTCTATTATTTCCCCGTCTATTATTTAATATTATTATAATAACTAAAATACATTAAGTTTATAAATAGGGGTATATAACGAAATAATTAATTTAGTTAAATAGTTACGGGTATCTTAAGAATATCTTTTACGCCCCGACTTCTAGGTTTTTTCTAACTCGATTTTACCGCGGTCTTTATAACCTTAACTATTTATTTAAAAAAAAAATACGACCGGCGACGCCTTTAACTAATCTATATAAAATATTAATTACTATATACTAGTGAATATTAATATAGGGAAGGTACTAGGCGAAGTTATCGAAGGTATAGATACGTTTAGGATCTTCCTTTAATATCTATCCTAGTATACGCTATTTTCGATATTATTATTATATCTAATAATAATCGCGTATCTTTTATCCTCCTTTTATATCTAATTATCCGAATTCTACTTATAATATATAGTAAATAAGGTATTATTATAATAATTTAACTCCGGTAATAAGAATTTACTCTTTATAATTAACCGAGATACTAGCGAGTATTAAATATCCTTAACGGACTCTCCCGTCTACGTAGGTAATAAGTATTTTATAACGACCGTATCGTTAAAGGGCTAAAAAAGAATAATCGTTAATTATATAAATATTAATATATTAGGATACTATATATTCACGCTCTATAATAATACTTATAGTAGTATAATATACCTCTACCTTAATATAAAGATTAATACCCTTCGGGATTAATATTAAAATAATAAAAATATTACTAGGCCGGCTTCTTTACCTTCGCGCTTAATTATTAAAATTTCTAATAATTAAATAGATAGGCCACGCTAATAAATCGCCGGAAAGATTGATAAATTAGGTTTTATCGTTAACTAGGAGAACGGGGATTATTATAATATTTTCGGGAACCTATTCCTATATAAACTACTACTAGTCCGTAGTATATATCTCGGTATAAAGGCGGGAGTCTATATCTTTAATATTAATTTAATCTAGTTCGCTTATAACGTACCTTCGGATAAATATATATAATAAATTCTTTATAAAAGGATAGTGACCGAGGAGAAACTCGATTATTTTAATAATATCTCGATAGTATATAGAGTACTCTACTACTATAACGTATTTAATTCCTATATTAATAGTAATTATTTATTCCTCCTATTAATTATTTAGGATATTATTTATGATTTTAAATAGAAACTCCCTTTAAGTCTCGTTATTTTAAAAAGTAGCGTACTACTATAAAGGCCGAAATCGGTAATCGTTAAAGAAATTATTAATTCTACCTTTAATATACTTAACTCTAGTTAATTATTCTATAAACGCGAAATTAGTTTTATCGCGAAATAGTAAGAAATCCGAATACCTAGTAATACGAGTATTTACGGTTTACCGATAATAGGTAAAAGGTTTATTAACTCTAATATTTATAATATTATAAAAGAATTTTTCTTCGATACCTACGACTACCGGAAGGATATTCGGTTAAACGCGACTCGAATAATTAGAGGGATTAGGGCTAGGATCTTTATATCTTTATATATCTTTATCGTCTAGTCCTCCGTTTATTCTAATAATATACTCGACGCTTTAATTACTAGTGTCTACCGTCGTAATTATATCTAAATCTAGCTCCTTTATTATTCGTTATAACTATTTTTCGATCTTTTTAATAATTTTAATAACTATATAAAGTCTTACCCGAGAGGGTTTTTTAAGTACTATAAAATTACCGTAGCGCTTTCGGTATAAATATATATATATTAAGAAACCGCGGTTAATTTTAATTATATAGTTATAAGCTTTTAAATAGACCTATATAAATATTTTAAACGGAGTAAATAAAATTAAATAGCGGGACGCTTTATTAAATAATTAAAATTATAGGAAACTTCTAACTTAAAGAACTTATTAAAAAGCGCTCGATAATATTCGAAAGTATTTGAAATTTTCAGGGGCTTTATAAAGCTAAGGCCGATAAATTTATAAAAAATAATAGCCTCGCTAGTCTTAAAATAGTCTTCCGATCTATAAACTATATATAGATTCTACCTAAACCGAGTAAAGAGTCGTAATCATTAAGTTAATAATTAATAAATAGTAGATTATAATATAGAGGTATTAAACTCGATAATAAATATTATTATTTAGTATAAGCGGATTACTAAGAGCCCTATTTATATAATTAGTTTAATATAACTATCTACCTAGCGCCGGCGATATCTATATCTATAAAGCCTCGCGATTTATAAAATAATAATTAAGATAACTTTAACGGTAAGAAAATTACTTAGAAAGTTAATAATTTAATATTATATTCTATAAATAGGGTTTTAAAGGTAAAAAATATAGATTTAATTAATATTAAAACGTTTTATATATAATTATTAGAATTACTTCACTTCGTATTAAATAATAATAAATATCGCGTAAACGGGGTACTCTGGCTTAGCGCGTAAAATAAAGTCCGTATATTTTTAAATCTTTATTCTTATCTCTATACTTATCTTATCTTTATAATTATTTTATTTTTATAATTATTTATTCTATCCCTTTAATTTTACTCTAGTTTATTTTAAATATACTTTTTAATACTAATATTAACTATAGCGATTAGAGTATAGCGAGTATAACCGACGCTACTATAAAGGAGGCTTTATATATTAATAATTATTAATATAAGTCTATTAAAGATATTATTAAAGAGTATTTAAATAAGAATTCTCTTTTAGATATTAATCTTAAAGATAAAGCGAAGGTAAAAGTTCTATAAAGTCTTTATAAAATTATAGTTTTAGATATTTAGGCTCGGGTAGCCGGTAATATATTCGTTAATATCCCGGCTTTTTACGTAACCTACTAGTTATATATAGTAGTAAAAAAATTTAAGATTATTATAAAACGAAAAGTTACTCCTAAGAAATATTTAGTGGATAAAATATTAAAGGTATCGGAGTTTAAAAGATAAAGAGTTTTATTTTATTTAAGATTAAAGTCCGAGTTCTTATTAAATAACGTTACCGCGGAGGAATTATCTAAATCTAAAATATTATCGCGCCCGCGACCGCTCCCTTTAGACACCCGACCGATCGAGAATATATTTATTTATTATAATCGTAAGGGTAGTATAAAGGAGTAGTATATAATAGTATAGGACGTTTTTACGGAGACGTATACTTAAGATAATAAACTACTTTTTATAATTATAAATCTCGATATTTTTAAAAAATAATTAACTTAAGGCTAAATCTTAATAAAGGATCTAGGTAATAAACTTTTAAAATAAATATATAGTATAGATAAAGAAGTTTTAATACCTATGTATAATAATTAAAATATTCCGAGTATACTTTATATTATAATTAAAATACCCGAGTTATAAAAATCTAGAGTTTATAGTTAGACCTTCTAATAAATTACTCGTCGGATATATTTATACCTTTTCTCTATTAACCTTTAATTTATTAGAATCGAATCTTTTATCTCGCTCTCTCGATACGCCCGATTAATAATAAAATTAATTTAACTAGTAAAATAATAACGCTATATAGGAAAAGACGTAGGTAGTAATATATTTTAAATTACCCTCGCTCGATAAACGAAATATTAATAAAGGAGTAAAAGAGGATTAATATCTACCTACGCCACCGCCCGCTAGATAATATAAAGCGATATATTATACTACCCTTTCCCCGAAGTATTTTATATTATTTAAAGCGATACTTCTTTTTACCCCTCCCGCTAAATATATTAAAACTACGTTATTTAAGAGATTTATATATAATAACGCCGATACCTAGTTATTAAAATATATATCCTAACTCTCGCTAAAAGAGGAGAAAATAGGCGGCGAAAAATAACCGGTTTTATTTTTAGATAACGATTCGGAAAAGAGCGAAGATAAAGAGGATTAAAAATTAGATATAAATAAAGAAAAAGAGAAAGAGAAAGAAAATAACGAATCCGACGAAGATTATAAAGATACGGAATTAGCTACTATATTTACTATTTATAATACTATTAACGATAATATTTACGATAATAAGATTAATTTATTAATAAATATATAGGCTCTCCCTTATAACCCTAGTTAATAATAATTTATAATATAATAATTCTAGGAAGTAAAGATTTACCGATATAATACTTTATAAATACCTAAACGAATAAACTTTATTTAATATACGTATATTCTTTATAATACCCGAAGTTACTTTATATATTAAAGAGCGAAAGGATCCCGGGCTAAATAAATTTAAATTTATTATACCGAGTTTTCCGTTTCTAGGAATAAAATTAGATCTTTATTATTATTAATTTCTAGCGGCTTTTATCTTATTAAGGATATATAACGGTATCGGAGATAAAGGAATCTTGGTTGATAAAATAGAGTACGGTAAAATTAATAATAATATCCTCGCTCGATAATATTCGAAGTCGTTCGATAAAATTAATTTTCGTCGCTAGACCTTCATAGTATAATTATAAGTTATAATATAGCGCTAGGTTAATTTAAACGAACGCGATATATATATCTCGCGAGAAAAAAACGACCCTCGATACCTAGTAAAGGGTTTTATTAATATTTATCTAGATTAAATTAATTAACCTATACTATACTAGTATATAAAAGCGAGTATAACTTATAGGTTTTATATATTATATAGTTTGAATATTATTATCGCTCTCCTAACTTTAATATTAATATAACGGAGCGAGTTTCGGAAATATTAAAACCTAGCTCTATTTCGAAGATTAGGCCTCGAATAAATTATCGGTTATTCTATAATAAATATTTCTACTAAAATCGAATACTAGATCTAGGTAGATAGTATTAAATAAAAAAGAAATATTTATTATATAAGTTATAAATTAGAGAGGAAACTAATTTAGTAATTATAATAATATATAATTATCGCGAGTATTAAAAGTTTCTAAAAATAGGTCCGTAAACTCTTTAATATAACGGAAGATTATTAAGAAATACCCGAAGGTAGAATAAAACCGGTAAAATATATAAAATATATCTAGAGGTTAATAATAGGGAGATTATTCGTCGATAAATTTATTAATATAAAAAAGATAACTATTAGATAAATAATACTACTAAAGGAGCTTAAGAAGTAATCTTTCGAATAACGGTATATACTCGTCGCCTTATCTAGAATATTATAGAATAAATCGCCTTTAAATCTTAATAACGTACTCGAGGTCCTATTAATAAACCGGGCGGATAAATAAAAGTAGTATAATAATCTCCGCTATAATTTACTAGAGAAATTCTATACTATAATTTTAGTATATAATAATATAATTAAAGGAAAATTAAAGAGTATTAAAGTTATAAATAATTTTATATAGAGAAGGGAAGAATTAATTAATCTTCTTCCGGATATTATAATTATACGTATAAATACGTCTATTTAGGTCGGGGGCGAACGAATATTATATTTATCTCCTTATATCGTTATATACGAGATACTCCCTTTCCTTATAATACTTAAATAAGAATTTATCTAGGTCGAATAAATAATTAAAAGAGATATTTAGTAATAGTTTATAAAAACGGGCGGTAAATTCATAAAGAGTTTATTTTTTAATAAATTAACTAAAATACGATTAGTTTTATTTATACCGGGCCTTACTAAACTTATTACCGACCCTAAATATAGCGTCGATCTAATTTAAACGTCGTTTAATAAATAGTATATTATCGAATATATATATATTAAAGTAAATAATCTTTATTATAAAAATATCGATATACTCGGTTAATACGCCCCTAAATTAAATCGGATTTAGTAGATAATATAGGGCCTAGGGTATATATAGTTTAAATATAATAATATTAAAATACGGGAATAAATACCCGAGAAGTTTATTATTATATCGAACCTACCCCTAGTAGTATATATAACGGCGAAGGTAATTATTACCTTTTCTAACTTTTTTAGGTATAAATCTTACTATTATTTTATATTTAGGGCTTTATTAATTATTAAATAATAATTTAAAGATAAGTTTAAAGCGTCCGGTTATAATCTTATCGTTAAATTTCTCTATTTAGGTTATACTATCGAGGAGTATTAAAACTACGTCCGCGCTTTTTAAAATAACGAGGAGGTCTCTATAAGAATCGATATTCTCGTTTACCTATATTAGTTATTCGCGAAGGGATATACTATAACCCGTACGAAATAATTAATATTAATAGATATAGACTAGCTAGACGAGACCTAGGAGTAGATTAAAAAGCGGATCTATTATATCGGGTCTCTAAATAACACGACCGTATATATTTAATATACGAATATTAGGATCGATAAAATAATATTTAATTTATAATAAAAGTGTAAAAAGGGGCGGGAGGGTACGGTTAAATATTAAAGAGAAAAAGATACGTTTTTATAAAAAGCGTAAACGGTTAAAGAGAAAAAGCGGGTAGAGGAAAAAACTACTACTACTATTTAAGCGATATAAGATATATATATTTATACCTAGCTTTAGCGAGTAGTATTAAATTTATCGGTAGATTAAATTCTTAAAGGGAACGGCGATAAAATAATTCTTTCTACTAGAAATAAATAAAATATACTTCTATTATATATAATTTTAACCGTAAGAAGACCTGCTTTTATTAGAAATTATTCGAAATTACTCGAAAATAATTACTTCTATTAGAAATAAATAAAATATACTTTTATTATATATAATTTTAACTATAAAAAGACCTACCTTTATTCGATAATATTCGAAATCGCTCGAAAGTATACCTACGCCCCTTAGTAAATAAAAACTCGGCTATTAACCTAATATCTCGGTAAATATATAATATTAAATATATAAATCCTACCTACTCCGAGGAAGTAGTCGTATTTACTAGATTAATAACTTATAAATAATAGAGGGTAATAGATAAATATTAAATCTAATAACGAGATTTATTAATTAATATAAACGGTATATAAAGAGCCCTCTTTATATTACTAGTTTAATATAATCATCGACCTAGCGCTAGGGAGGACGATATTATTTCTATAATATTCGAAATCCGCTCGAAATCGTTCGAAATAATTTTTAGTGTTAAATATACCTCTATACACCCTCGCGCCGGGGGATAAAGTAATATTTTAATCTATTTTACCTACTATTCCGTACCGCTTCTATAGAGTTATTTATTACGATACGTTTTAAACTATTTTAATATCAGATTCCTCTTATACTCCGTTTAACTTATTTTATCTTTATTAATCCCGCTATAAATACGCCTTTCGACGTAAACTATAATTATAATCGGAGTCTAAAGACGATAAATAATACTAATATAAAAGAGACTTTTTATATCGATAAATAATAATACGAGCCTATTAAAGAGGACGCCCGAGATTATTAAACGTTTTATAGACTTCTATAATTTAATTTTAAAGATAATATAACCGTAAAAGTTATATAATATCTTTATAAACTAATTATCTCGGATATCCAAAATTAGATAATTATTAAAATATTCGCTAGTATTTCGGCTTCTTACGTAGGCTACTAGCTATATATAATAAGAAAAAGATTTAAGATAATTATAAAACGAAAGTTACTCCTTAGAAATATAAAGCGGATAAAGTCTTAAAGGTATCGGAGTTTAAAAGATAAAGGCTTTTACTTCCTTTAAAATTTAAACCCGAATTTCTATTAAATAACTTTACTACGGAGGAATTATCTAAACTAAAAGTATTATTACGTCTACTACTACTCCCTTTAGACACTCGATCGATTAACGATATAATTATTTATTATACTCGCGACGATAGCGTAATTAAATTATATCTTCCTTTATAGGAAATCCTTATAGAAACGCGCGACCTAGGTAGTAAATTACTTTATATATCTATAAATCTTAAGGGCTTTAAAAAATAGTTAATTTTAAACTAAATCTTAAGGGAAAATCTAGGTAAGGAATTATTTAACTAGATATATAATATAGCTAAAAAATATTTAATTTCGGTAAATAGTAATTAAATAATATTCCGAGTATACTTTCTATTATAACCAAAGTACCCGAAGTATAAAAATTTATAGTTTATAATTAGACTTTTTAGTAAATTACTTATCGAATATATTATTACCTTTCCTTTATTAACCTTTAATTTATTAAGATCGAATTCTTTATCTCGCTCTCTCTATACGCTTAGTTAAGAGTAGAATTAATCTTAATTAATAAGATTATAAGGCGATAGGAGGGAATATATAGGTATTAATATATCTTGAATTATTCTCGCTCGATAAATAAAATATTAATACGGGAAAAAAAGAGAATTCGTATCTACTTATACTACCCCTCGTTAAATTATATAAAATAATTTTTTTACCCTACCCCTTCCCCGTAGTACTTTGTACCGCTTAAAGCGACGCCTTAACCTACCCTCCCCTTAATATACTCGGGCTCCGATACTCGGTTTTTTTAAATAAGAAAATACCGATATTTATTTATTAAAAAGAATATCTAAACTGTCGCTAGAGGAGGAGAGAATAAACGGTTATAAATACCCGATTTAGGTTTTAAAAAACTAAAAGGAAAAGGAAGAGGAAGAGGAATAAGAGTTAAATATAAATTTTAAAGAGGAGGAATATAAGGAGGAGGGTAAATATAAAAAAGAAATAGTAACGACTATAATCTTTACTAAAGACGGGGATAAATTTAATAATAAAGAGATTATATTATTAATAATATAGGCTCTCCCTTATAACCCTAATTAATAATAATTTATTTACGTAATAATTCTAAGAAGTAAAGGCTCGCCGCCTCGACTCTCTATAAATATAAAAATCCCTAGACTCTAATAAAAATATATTTATCCTCCCGGATATCTAGAGTTATTTAGGAAGTTAAGAGCGAGGGAATTTTAAACTAGATAAATCTGAATTTATTAAAACGAGCTTTTTATTTCTAAAATCGAAAAGTTTACTTTACTACTATTAATTTTTAGCGGCTTATATCTTATTATAAATATTTAACGATATCGGAGATAAGGGAATCCTAGTTAATAAAATAAAGTACGGTAAAATTAGTAGTTATATTATTACTCGATAATATTCGAAACCGTTCGATAGAATTAACTTTTATTATTAGACCCTTATAATATAACTATTTAATAATACTCAGCGGTAGATTAACCTTAAATAATTCGACGTATATATAGCGCGATAAAAGAACGATACTCGATATTTAATATAGGGATTTACTAGTCTTTATCTAAATTAAGCGAAATAACCTATATTATATTATTATATAAAGTCGAGTATAGCTTAAAGGCACGCTATATAATATAACCCTAATATTATAAATTTACTTAGATAAATAATATTATTATTTAGGATAAGAACTCTAGGAGCGAGTTCCGAGCTAGATTAAATATAAGAACTTCTTCGAGAAAGAGCTACGGATAAATAAATTATAAGGAATTAGAATATTACTTCATAGAGTACCCCCACCCTAATATTAATATAGTATAACGAATTTATTAAATACCGGGACTTTAGACTAGATCAAAACTTTGGCCTTAAATAAGTTATCGGTTATAATATAATAAATAACTCTATTTAAATTAAAGAACGGATTCGGGTAAATAATATTAAGTAAAAAGAGGATAATTATAAAATAAATTATAAATTAAGGGAGAAATTAATTTAGAGTTTTTCATAACTAATTATTAATACGAGTACCTAAATTTTCTCGATATAGGTCCGTAAGTAATATAATATTATAGAAGATTCTTTCGAAGTTTATTTAGGTAGAGTAAGATCGGTAAAAAAATTAAAATATTTCCAGGGGTACCGGTAGGCAGAATATTCGTTAATAATTTAACGAATACTAAGAAAGTAAATATTAGATAAATAATACTATTAAAGGAGCTTAAGAAGTAATCTTTCGAATAACGGTATATACTCGTCGCGTTAACTAGTACACTATAGAATAATCCGCTATTAGACCTTAATAATATACTCGAGGTCCTACGGTAAAATCGGGCGAACGAATAAAAGAAGTATAATAATCTCCGTTATAATTTACTAAAGAACTTCTATACAATTATATTAACGTATAATAATATAATTAAAGGAAACTCGAATAATATTAAAGTTATCGACGATATTAAGGTTAAAAGAGAAGAATTAATCCATTTTCTTCCCGAAATTATAAATATATATACGGATACGTCCACCTAGATCTTAAGCGAATAAATATTATATCTACCTTTTTATATCGTTATATACGAGATATTCTCTTTTTTAAAAATACTTATAAAAAAGCCTACCCAGTTCGAATAAATAATTAAAAGGGATATTTAGCGATAGTTTACGGAAATAGGCGTTAATTCTACTAAAGGCCTATTTTTTAACGAATTAACTAAGATATAATTAATTCTATTTATATTAGGTTTTACTAAACTTATCGCTAACTCCTAACTCGACGTCGATCTAATTTAGACGTCGTTCGTAAATTAGTATATTAACGAAAAGATACGTATTAACCTAAATAACCTCTACTTTAATAATATCGTTATATTTAATTAAAACGCGCCGAAATTAGATAGGATTTAATAGATAGTATAAAGTTTAGGGTATATATAATTTAAATACGAAGATATTAAAGCGCGGGAATAGATACTCGAGAAGTTTATAATTATATCGAATATACTACTAACGTTATATATTACGGCGAAGGTAAATATTACTTAGTCTCGTTTTTCTAGGTATAAATTTTATTATTATTTCGTATTAAGAGTTTCCCTAATTATTAAATAATAATTTATAAATAAACCTAAAGTGTCTAGTAATAATCTGATTATTAAATTTCTCTATATAGGTTACTCTATCGAGAAGTATAAAATCTATATCGGCGCTTTCTAAAATAATATTTATAACGATATTAGAACCGACCTTTTTATACTCCCGTACTAGTTATTTTCTAAGGGTTATATAATAACTTAGGTAGTATAATCGGTATTAATAAATATAAACTAGCTAGATAAGACTTAAGAGTATACGAAAAAGCGGGTCTATTATATTAAGTATTTAAATACTACGACCGCGTATATATAATATACTAATATTAAAATAAATATTATAATTTTAAATTTATAAAGGAAGCGAGGTATAGGGGGGGAGAGTACGGTTAAATATTAAAAAGAATAAATATTATTAATACTTCCTAGTAGTAAATAGTTAGAAAGATTATATAAATAAAAATAGAATCTTTTATAAATAAATCCGCTTATTTAATATAATCGAAGGCCGTTCGATAGTATTCGATAACACTAGTATAAAAGGATATTTAGTATTTATTTAGTTTAACGTAGTAGGTAGTTAAAGCTATTAATAAATATACTTATTTTAATATTATTTAATACCGTTCGATAATATTCGAAAACACTCGATAAATAAAATACTTAATATTTAGTTCGGTTAAAATAATAATTTTAACCTCGTTTTAAGAGTCGCTAATAAAGCGCTCGAATAATTCAATCTCGTTAATCGGACGCTTGAGGAGCGTTTAAGGGGCCCGATATATACTCGACGGGCGCCCTAGGTAAAACCCTAGAATACTTCGGGCTCTCGGGGTTCCGTAAATATATATTTAACGACTTTAACTCCCGAGGTATTCTACGCTTTAACCCTAAACCGCTAGAGCCGGTTTTCGATTTCCCGACGTACCTATAAAACTTATTATAAATAGTAAAGAAGTAAAGGTTATATAAAAGGCCTTCCGCTAAAGTAGATATTTTAAAATAAAGTACCGTAAGAGTGTAAATAACTATTAAAAGTAATATAGGCCTAAATAATACGAATACTACTAGTGGCCTTCCGTAGTACCTATTATACTAATTATCGGAAGTATCGTTATTATCCTTATTAACCTAGTTATTACTATTATTATCCTAGTTATTAATATTATCGTCCTAGTTATTACTATTATTAATAGCGATATATTCTATATTAATAAAGTCCCCGCTAGTATTACTACTTATAATATCTTATTCCGAATCACTTATAGTATTATTAGTAATAGTATTAGTATTCTTAATTCTAACTTTATTAACTTTATTAACTCTATTAACTTTATAATCTAAATCGATATTAGACGTATCCGAGTCTTTATTAATATTTAATTTTAGTCGGTATTTATTCTAGATTATATATAGGATAATCTTTAATAGGTAATTATAAATACTTAACTAAAAACTATCTTTACTATATAAAGTATTAAATAAATCGAGGAGATACTATTTATCGTATTTAAATTATTATTAATTAAAGGGTTACTCCTCGTAAAACTTAGTTATATACTAATAAGTAACTAGCTAAAGAAAGGCGTCTAGGATATCTATAAATAATATATATACGGAAGGCTTTAATAATTATATATTTTTTTAAGAATCGTAACCCTTCGGATTTAATTTTATTAAAGTCTACTATATTAATAGTAAATTTAAATATTAACTTTAGTTATAATTTATTATACTTTTAACTAATAGTACTCTTAAAGATTTTAAAAGTAACTAGTTTTAAAAACTAGTTACGGCGGCTTAATTTTAAGATTATAATAAAACGTTATTATTATTTATTAACGGCCGAGAGGACAGTCGCTTTTTATTTATAATATATTTAAATCCTTTTCCGGGCCTCTCTATATATAGGATCGTTAGATTTTATACCTAAAAAGACGGCCCGTATAAGTTTATTAATATAGATATTAGATAAGTATACTAAAAAGTAATAACGAGTAAGAAGATTAAATTCTATATATATTTATTCTTTAATTTTACTAAGCCGTTTAGGTTATTTTTTAATAATCTTATCCTATTTAATATTCTTATTTATTTATAACTCTTTGGTTTTTCTTTAACTCTAGTTATCCCGTTATAATATAATTAAAGAGTTACTATAAAACCTTATATTATTTTAGTAGATAAAGGGTATCTTCTAACTAGTTATTATAAAGTCTATAAAGAAATTTTAGGGTATAATAAACTACTTTTAAAAAACTACGGAAGACTTTTAAAGTATAGTAAATTCTTTTTAAAGAGCTATAGAAGATTTCTAGAGTACGATAGATTATTTTTAAGGAGCTACGGAAGATTTCTAGAGTATAATAAATTATATTTAAGGAGTTACGGAAGATTTCTAGAGTATAATAAATTAAGGTACGATAAAAACCTTCCGCTAGAGCTAGTACTACGATTAAGTTTTTAATAATAAGGATTTACTTTATAAAAAAGAGTTTAATAGAGAATTAAATTAGGATTAAACTCCTTTAACCTAAATTCTTATTAACTAGCTCTTATATAAAAGAATATATTACTTATTTTTTTAGAATTATTAGAAAGTAAAGTATCTTCCGCCTTTAAATCTTTATTTAGGTCTCGTTTTCGTCGACGCGCGTTATAATTAAATATAGTTCCGGTTAATTTATCTTTTAATTCCCCGTTCTTAGATATAATTAGTTTATTAGGTATAAATAATTTAATTTACTACCGGGATCTTTTCTTCCTAGGTATTAAGACTTTAAAAGGTTTCGACGTAGGAGTAGTTTTCTAGGATCCGCTCTTAACTATAAATACCGTATAATTGAAATAACTTTACGATAGTAAATAGGATAAAGATATAATATATAAGATAAAAGAGTAGAATAAATAAAGAGCTAGATAATAAATATAATATCCGATCCTATAATAAAGATATAGTAGGCGCGGGCTATTTCGTTATTCTATACTAATATAGATTTAATATAGTATATAGTAATATCTATACTACCTTAATATTTCTATAAATATATAAAAGTTTTACTCCGTTAAGAGAGTATACCGCTATTATTGGATATAAAGTTAAAATATATAAACCTATAGGCCTTATTAAAGTATATATATTTTCTACGGTCTACTATTAGTTAATTATTATTTTCGATTATTTACTTTATATTATTATAACTCGTTAATATTTATTTAACTCGTTAAAGCCCGTATATCTTTTAATTCTTTATTTCTCTTCTCTTTCCCCTAAAAACTCCGATATTCTTAAACTCTATTACAGCTCCCACTCTAGTATAATATACGAAAGATTTTATTAATTATTTCTTCTTTTAGTACTAGTAGTCTTATTATAATATCGATTATTAAAGATTTTATTTATATCTTACCCTAAGCTTAGTATTATTAAAAACTTTAATTATATTTTATTTAATAATTAATAATACTACCGGAAGCCTTTAGTTATATTTTATTTATTAATTAATAATACTACCGGAAGCCTTCGGTTATACTTTATTTACTAATTAATAATATTACCGGAAGTCTTTAATTATACCTTACCCTTAATTTACCGAAGGTTATTATTCGTAGTCTTCCGTAATTATATTTATCTTAATTAAAGACACTAGTAAGTATATATTAATATTACGGAAACCGGACGCGCCAAAACGCGAATTAAGGTTTATAATAATAAAAGAGATAAAAGATTTTATTAAAAGTAAACGTTTTAAACTCTTTTTCGACGAATATACGAAAGTCTAGATCTATTTATAGTAAGTCTATATAAAGTAGTCCGGTAGAGGTAAAATATAAAAAATTAGTTTAAAGTATATAGAAATAAAGTTTATTAACGGTAAAAGAGCCGGTAATAATAAGTTCTTTTATAAATACCTAGATAAAGACTCCTAGGATAATATCGACTATTACGCTATAATATTATACGATATCTAAGAGGTTAATCTAAAGAGTATTTAAAACCTATTCTATAAAAAGGGTTTCTCGGAGGCGGAAATATATATTAGGATTTAGGCCTTAATTAAATATTAGGAATATAATTCCGTACCTTTACGAAGATTAAAGATTTCTAAATCTATAATACCTACTAAGCGGCCTACTCCTATTATCGGTAAAGATAAAAAGTAGTATTTTAAAGAAGATTAATTTATATTTAATAAAGATTAGCCTATTCTTATTAAAGATTAGGACTAAGACAAAGAGGATATTTTTCAACCGCTATAAAATTTCGATACTAAAGATACTATCGAGAATATAAACGTTAAGGTTAAATTAGAATATTTAAAAAATAAATAATAAATAATTATACTACTTAATTTTTTATCTTCTAATAATAATAATTTTTTATTAATTTACACTCTATTTAATACCGAGTATATATATATTAAGAATAATATTAAAAACTTCGATATCTCTAAAAGAATTAAAAAGCTTAATTAATAAATTAAATTATAAAATATTATAACGATATTTAAAACTTTAGGGAGAAGTTAGTTTTCGTTATTAATCTCTATAGTTTAATTTTAGAAGAATAAACTATTATATTTAAAAAGTTAATTTAAGATCTTAACGAAGATTTATTAATTTATAATAATTTCGATAACGTAGCTAGAGATAATTTTAATAAATAATAAAAATAATTAAATAATATTAACTTTTAGCGGGAAGATATTAAAGTAGTATATAAACTATTAAAATTACTTTAAAAAGAGTCTACGATAATTTTTTATATACCGGGTATATTATTATTTTAAATATTCGAATTCTAGTAGCTAGTAGCCGTTAAGGCGATTATTAATTTTTATAATAATTAATTAAGAGGTTATATTTTAGTAGATATAATAGGGCTAGGTAAAACCTAGGTTATTATATATTTCTTATTATTTATAAACCCCTAACTAACCCTCTACGGAAGGCTTTATACTCTATTTATATTATATTTTACCGAAGTTTTCCGTAGGGCCTTTAACTAACCCTATAAAGCCTTTTATTTATAATATTAAATAGAGAGGATAATAATAAAGATTATTAAGGGACGAGATTAATATCTAGAGGTTCATTAAACTAACGGCCAGGTTTATTAAATCATGGCCTAATTATAGTATAAAAGTAGACTAAGATAAAAGATAAAGAACGAAAACTAGGGTAAGGCCAGCTACTATCTAAATAAAAACTAGCGTACGGAGTATTTATTTATTTCTTATCCCGACTATATTAGGATAGAAATAAGGAAACTAGTTTAAACCTAAATTAAATTTAAGATAAATTAAACTAGGCTAAGGTAAGTAAGATTATATTATAATAATAACCCCCTTTTTAAGGTCGAGCTCCTACGAGATAAATAAATAATTAATTCGATTAATTAAATTTCGTAACCCTGAATCTTATTTAAAGTTACGAAATAATTAAAATAAAAGCGCGTCGGAGTATTCGAGTTATCGATGATAACGGGTAAGGGATAGGACGGGGACTAAACGGCGGTATACGAATAAAATTAAACATTAGCGTTATTATTTATAAACGATAACGACGGGGCTAAGCTATAAAGTACTATTTATTTATATAGTAATACGAAGTATCGGTCGAAGCCGATACGAAATAATAACCGAGGGGACGATAACGGATAGGGAATAAACTATAGTATAAACGGGGGTTAACTTTTTAAAAATCGGACTAAAATAAAGATAATAAAGGTTCTTTATATTAATACCTTTAAATAATATACGGTAATTTATAGAGGCCGGTAGCGCTAGGATTCGAGATATAATACTTATTAATAAATTATTAATAACGGGTAAAGTAATAAAAGGGTTCCTATATAACGACGTAGCCTTTTTAATTAACGTAGTATTTTAATAAAAATAGACTATAACGGCGATTATACTTAGAATTTAAAGTACCGTTAACGTACTACTCTCGTTAATTATCTTCGGTAATTATAAATTCTCGGATAAACTAGATTTATTTAGGTAGAGGGTTATTAATTATTAATTATAATAAACTAGTATAAAAGACGGGGTAAACTTTTATTAAATATAAAAAATTTAATTAAATTATAAGAGAATTATCGAAAACTTTAGAGACTCGGAAGGGGCCGATATTATAATCGTCGAGTTTAATTAAAGAGCGTATAATATTTAGATTCTTAGTATTCAGCCATATTTAATCGTTTATTAAATATATTAAATATAGGCGCCTTCGTTAATTAACCGAGGATTTAAAGATAATTTAAATAATAAATATTTTATTACAGAGGTAATCGTTTAAGGCTTCTATTTACGTTATAAATTTATTAATAATAATTAAATAAATATATATTTAGGCGGTAAGATCTTAAGGTAAAGACTCGGTAGGCTCGAAGCCGATATATGAATATTAATTATAATTAGTTAAAAAAGGCGAGGCTAGAGTACTAGAAGAATTAATATTATTATTAGAAAACTCCGCTCTAAGGAGCTATTTCACCTAATTATTCTATATATAATTAATATATATACGGAGGTAATATTTTATTATAGTATTAAATCGTTTAATTTAATTATCCGTCTAAGGATAATACCTAGTAAATATATATTAGTCGATTTTAAAGCGCTTATATAAGACCTTTTAAAACTCCGATATAAATTAAGATCCTCGATTTAAAATAAAGATATCTAGTAATTTATAGAGCTTTTATATATTCTAGTAGAAAGCGTCGTAAACTTCGTCTACTTTTATTAATATAATTAATACTAGATATTATATTTTAATTAAACGGTCTACGAAAACTAGGATATATTAATAAATAATTCCTATAAAGGTATAAGGCGATAGGGGACCTATATAATCTATTAAAATATCTTTCTAACGTCGTTACGGGGGCGGTAATAAGCGTAGTTATTTTTAAATACACTAACGGGAAGGTTTAATTCTTCGGTATATATAATAATTCTTAACGAATCGCTGAATTAAAATATAGACGTTAGGCTATTAATAAACCCGACTAACTAATTAATTCGTAATATTTAATACGACCTAGGTAATTACCCGCGATATTATTATAAACTAGCTAGATTAAACGAAGGCGTAGTTTATTAGAATTTAGAATATATTTCTTTCTTTAGAAGTAGAGAATTTTATCTCTATCTTTATATTTAGCGAGGGGAATTCCGCTATAATAACGCGTTTTAAAATATAATATTTCTAGGACTTTAAGGGCGAATTAATCGGCTTAATTAATTATATCCTATAATTAATAAATCGGGGTATTATATAGGTCTTTATCTAAATTAATAAATTAATCTTTATCTAGTTCGGGTTTATAGGACGTAAATAGGGTCTAAAATTCTAAATCGACGTCTATATCGGGGTTTATCGGGGTCGTATAAATTAATACGAGGTATAATTAAAAGAGTTAAACGAGAATCTTTAGATTTATTACTAATATAGCTAGGGTAACTAAGACTAAGGCTAAGATCGCTATATTTAGCGATATACTATAAATATAATCCTTAAAGACTTCTAGAGCTAGGTTTTTTCTTTTTAATATAATCTAGTATTAATATTAATATTTAGGATTTAATTTATCCCCCTCTTTAAAGAGGTCTCCTAATTAATATATTAATATATTAAATTTACTACCTTCTTTACTAGGCCGGTAAATAATTTTATAATTAAAACGGGATAAAAACTCGCTTTATTTTATTTAACGGCGAGATAATACCTTAAATAAAATAAAATATTTAAGAGCTTTATAATCCGATATTATCTCGATAAAAAGAGTAGATTTCTTTAATTTAAAGCGCTATTCCTTAAATACGCGGACGATTATTATAAACTCTTTATTATAAATTTTATAATTATACTCGGTAAGGTTATACTTCTTTAAAAAGTAAATAATAGGACGAAGAATATTTTAATTATTATACTAGGATAGGACCCCCCTAGATATATAATTAAATATATTTATTTCTACTATAATTTTACGGTTAAGGTCGAAATAAACTAGGATAATATTAAAGATAAAAGCCTTTTTTAAGGTATTAAAAGTTATTTAATATCGAGTATTTTATTTAAAGACGGTACCTTTCTTAATTAAAGTTATAAATAATATAACGAGTTTATTAAACCTATAGATAAAACGCCGATAAAAGTTAACGAATTTTAGGAAACTTTAAACGTCTTTAATATTAACTAACTATAATTAATTTAGGATAATATCGATTTTCTTTAAATTTATTTTAATCTCTTTAATAATAATAATTAATCCTAAATATATAACTTCCTTAATATAGAAATTATATTTAATAATATTTATTTAGAGCCCCGCCTCGCGGAGTTTCTAAAGAATATATTTAATATAGATTTTATACTCTTCCTCGATATCGTTATAAATTAGAATATCGTCGAGGTATATAGTATAGGTCTTATCGAGAAATTTACGAAGAATATCGTTAATATAGTATTAGAACGAGATAGGGTTATTATATAATTTAAATAATATAATAAAATATTCGAATAAACCGAATCGGGTACGGAATATTATAAATTCTTCGTCGCCCTCTTTAACGCGGAAGCGATTAAAAATAAATATAATATTTAATTTAAAAAACACCTTAATACGATTTAATCGATTTAAGATTTCTAAGATTAAGGGTAAAGAGTATTTATTCTTTATAATAATAATATTAAGCCCTCGGTAATTAATATAAAAATATAAGCCTCCGTTAGGTTTCTTTATAAATAGGATAAAGAACGCGGTATAAAATTAATTAATTCGAATAAAATCTTTATTAAGATTTTTATCTAGGTAACGGCGGAGTTCTAGAATCTTATTACGACTTATATTATATAAACTAGATAACGGAGGTTATAGCCCTTCTTTAAATTTAATAATATAATTATATAACCGATATAGGGGTAAGATATTAGCGTCTTTTCTCGAAAAAACGTCTAAGAATTTATAATACCGCGTAGGTAAGATCGTAGTTAAGTTAATATTTTTATTATCTCGGTAGATTTAAAACTCTTCTTAAATAACGGCGGCGGCGAGATAAAACTCTTTATTTATTTTAAATATAACTCGGTTCTAGGCTTAATCGTAAATATTTAATTTAAGATTTTAATTAAGGCGGGGCTTAGGTTTATAGTATCTAGATTCTTAATAAAACTAGGTATTTAAAATCGAGATTTCTTCTAAAATACCTAGAAATTAATTAATTTCTATAAATAATAGACTAAATACGGCTTATTTATTAAGTATAATAAACCGGGTAAATAATCGAGATCCTATCTCGTATATATTAAAAATAGTTAGGTATTAGGTTCGTTATTCGTAGTATTAAAATTTAAAACGAAACGAGGCTAGGCTATAATACCTAATCTTAAATATTTTTCCTTATTTAACGATAGTAACGATATAACTATACTCGTTATTATAGCTAGTTTTTATAAGAATAAATAATTAAGACTAGGGCTAGGAAGACTCCTTTTAAATCTAGATTTATTATTAATAAACCTAGAATTAGAGTAACTCCTTTTAAATTTTAGATTATTTTATATAAATATTAGGTTAGGTTAGAGACTAAATTTATTTTTCTTAAATCGAGGTTTATTTTTTATAAATTTAGGATTAAGTATATTATTAATAAACCTAAAACTAAAGTAACTTCTCTCGAGTCGGAATTAATTATTTAATAATAACGTTATCGTCTATAAATAATAACGGCTCTTTATATACTAACGACTCTTTTTAAATCGGGGCTTATTTTATATAGGTATCGGATAAGATTAAAAACTAGAATTCTTAAATCTAGAAACTTTTTTAAAATATAAAAAAGAGTTTATTTTCCGCGAAGACTTTTACGGGACTAGAGGTATAATTTCTTAAATAAAAATATAAAGCGAAGATTAAGGAATTATTTAAAAAATTAGTAGTAACTTTATAACGGTAGAGGTATATCGGTAAATCTCAAAAACTCCTACTAAAACCCTAGTTACCGACCGCGCGGATAGGGCTAGTAGTATTCTATTAATAACTTTTACTAAGAAAAGTTATTAATAAGATACTACTAGTAGCCCTAATTTACGGATAGGGTTATTAACGTCCTATTAATAGGTTTAGTAAATTAGGGGTCCGGGTAAATAACTTTTAATAAATTTAATAAATCGGGGGTCCGGGTAATATCCTATTAATAACTTTAAATTAATTTTAATAAGATTAATAATTTTAGTAATTTATATATACCGTTAATATATTAATAGTAGCCAGCCTTATTATAGGGCTAAAATAAATTAAATTCTATAATCGTCGCTATTAATAGTAGCGACCCTTAGCGATAACTATTAACGCCAGCGACTTACCGGGCCCGGAATAATAAGTTTTAGCGAAAATTCTCGCGGGGGCGTCACCCGGGCATATCCGGGGAGTATACGTATATAAATACTATACTATTTCGTATACCATGGCGTATGCCTTAGCGTATGCCATGATTGCGCATGCTATGGGGGGCTTTCGTCTGATGTTTTAGGGGCTGCTGCGGGGGGCGTACATCGTATACTATTCAAGATACTTTTGCGCATACCGTTCGCATGCCATTCAATGGTATGCGCAAGCTGCGCACGCCATTACGCATGCCATAGGGCATACTATGGCCCATACTATAGCGCATGCAAATGCGCATGTAAATGCGCATGCTATAGGGTATATAATGGGCCTATTCGTCTGATATTTGAGTTACTAACGATTTATCGAGTTACTGAACCTGCTGAACCTACTGACAGCAAATACTATTTGCTGAAAGTAACGTGCCCGGACCCCCGACTTACTAATCCTGTTAATCCTTATATTAGTATTTGATATGGAGTTTCAGCGCAAACCCGTAGACGGCTTTCTAACAGGGCTGATAGCGCTTGGAGTATACTAACATTTACTTTTAAAATTTACCGATATATAATAAACCGATTACGACGGGGTATTAATTAAATTTAATAATAAAGAAAACTATTCGTTCCTAATAATTATAAATATTTAAAATCGCTTTTATAATATAAATAATATATTTTATAACGGTAGATACGTTATTAAAAAGTCGGATAATATAAAAATAACGAAGAAGGCGAAGAGGTAGATATTAAATATATATAAAATTATAATTAATAAAAAGGTAGCCGGATATACTAATATTAATTAAAACTTTAATTTAAATTCGGGACTAGTTATTCCGTAGTTAATAAGAAATAACTATATATTTATTACGAAAAATAGGGTCGGTCTTAAAAAGCTATATAATAAATTTAAACGAAAACTTAATTAGTAACGAAGATAAATTAAACGATATAACCGATAAATAAAAAGATATATATAGGGTTCTAGGTACCTATAGTCTTAATATACGATTTTATACCGGGACTATTCTTTTCCTACGTCTAAAATAACTCCTTTTATAACGCTCTCGTTATCGTCGATAATAATTATAATACTAGATCGGAGGCTAGTTAGTTTAATTAGGTAGACTTTTATATTATACCTAAACGATTTATAATAAAAGTAAAGCCTTTATTTCTTATAAATAATTTTAATAACCGGGGTTCTTATTAATTTACCTTTAATAGTAATTTAAATAGAATCGAGGTCTATTAACTCCCTAAATAGGAGGGTTAAGACTACGATAATAAGAATAAAAATACTCGTTATAATAAAGCGGGTTATAAAGGTAGAAGTTAATAAAGATATAATAGGCCTCTTTAAGATTTATCCTAATTTAATAAGAGTAATACTTTAACGAGGTAAGTAGTATTTAATCTACCGGAGTTCTTAATCGATTTCGGAGTATATACGGACGTATTTATCGAAGGTATATAATTATTAATTATTAACTTTCCTTTAGGAGATAAAGGCCTATTAAATAATATAATTAATATTATATTTTATAATATTAATTAAGGATTCGTTCTTTATTCGAGAATATTCCTTCTTTTAGGTAACGAGGTTAAAATATTTATTAAAAGATATAAAGCCTTATTTAAATTCCCGGATATAATTCCGAGTATTCTTTTATTTAAACGGGTTATTATATATTTCCCGTAGCTTCTTTCGTTAATTAATAAAGTTAATTAAAATATAAAGACCCTTTTTTCGGTAACGGTTTATTAAATTAAAGACCTTTTTACTAATAATTAATTTAAGCTTTATATAAACGATCTTATCGTTATTAATAAAGTAACGGTTATAATTAATATATATCCGTTATATTAACGTTTACTCTTAAATATCTAATTTATCTTAGTCCCCTTTATATTTCGAGATATCTAGAAACTTTTCGAATTTAGGAGGCGTTCGAGATCGTAAAGAAATAAGTTATTAAATATTTAAAGGGGAGGACGAGCGTAGGCCTATAATAATAATATTATTAAGGGTATTTTTATCGAATACCTAAGGCGGGGGTTAAAGTATAGTTTAGATTATAATAAATACGGCCTAGGCTATTACCTAAACGATAATATAAATTAAGGATTATATATCTAGCGTAGGAGGAGGAGGAGACGTAAACGAGGATAAAATATTTAATAAAGAATTACTCTCGGCTTAAATATATAAATAATCGAAGGTATTAAAGAAACTAGTAGGGTTATTCTAAACTTCGGCGAGGAATTATTATATACGGTCTTCGGGGTTAAGGTATTAATTCTTTATAATAATTATCCTAGTACTAAAGAGTGTTAACTAGATAATTAGTCTTTTATAATATTAAGGGACGGGATTAATATTTAGAGATTTATTAAATTAACGGCTAGGTTTATTAAACTATAACTTAGTTATAATATAGGAGTAGGCTAAAATAAAAGATAAAGGACGAAAGTTAGGGTAGGGTTAATTATTATCTAAATAAGAGCTAGTATACGGAGTATTTATTTATTTCCTATCCCGACTATATTAAGATAGAAATAGGGAAACTAATTTAAACCTAAATTAGATCTAAAATAGGTTAGGCTAGGCTAAGGTAGGTAAGGCTATACTATAATAAAAATCGAATATACTATAATTAAATTAATTCTTATCTTTATACCTAAGAAGTTTATTACTTAATAGATTATATAAATCGAATTTATAACCCTAGGAAAGTTTAGCCTCTATAAATATTAGAGTAATATAAAGAGATATAAATTAACGGTAGGCGATAAGGCTATAAAGAGTAGACTTATATAAAAGTATTTAATTTTTAATAAAGAGGTTAAGAATTACTATATTATTATTATAAATTTATATAGTACCTTTATCGCCCGTTATAGGCTAAGTATATAACGTTTATAATATATTAATTTAAAAGATTAAACGAAGATAAAAGTATATATTAGGATAAATAAATTAAATAAATAATAGCCCGATCGCCTTAATTATTACTTTAAATATATAATAATAGATAAAGTTTATTTAATTAAATAACTCTTAAATAAAGAATCTACTACTATCTAATAACTAGAGATAGATTTTTATATTTTTATAATAACTAGTCTAATCTCGAATAATATCGATAATTAATATAATTATATATTATTTCTTAAAGCTAAAGATATTAATACTTAATAAAAAGAATAATCCCTTCGAGAAATAAACTTTAAAGAGGATTCAAATTTATATAAATTTAATAATAACTACTTAACCGCGAAGTTATAAATAATTTCGAGAGTATTAAAAGATTAGGTTTATATAATAAGAATTACACCGGTTAAAAAGAGTCTCTATATAACTAAAGTCTAGAAGAATTATATAATATATCGGACTTATTTAAATTAAATATTATTTAACGAAGGTATAATAATTAGCTCGTAGTTACCGAAAATATAAACTATGTTTATTAACTATATATATAAAGTAGAAGAAAAGGAGAAATATAAAGTTATAGAAGATAAATTATTAAAGAATCTAATTATTACCGGATCCGGGAAAATAAAGCCTAAATAGTTACTAGCCGTTTTTAGGAAACTTTCTATATTTATAATATTATTATTACTACTACTACTCGACGATACGTATAATTTTAAGGCGATAAATTTAAAGAAAATATTCGATAAATAATTATTCTACCTATAATAGTTCTTAGATATAAATATAGATATTAATATTAAAAATCCTACTACTATATTATACGTGTTATATTAAGGCGCGTCTAAGATTAGGGTATTTCTATGAAATATTCGAAACTAGGTAAATACCCCCGAAAAGTTTTTATTAAAGATTTCGGTAGATATTAACTTAAAGATATAAATTATTAGAGACTAAAAGAAGATATTAATATTCTATTAACTATTTATAATAACTACGCTTTTATTTATAGTATACCGACTATTATAATTAGAAGTAATAACTATTACTACGTTTTATTTAGATTAAAAGCGTTAAATTATTATCGACTAATTTAATTAGAATCGTTATAAAGTTTAAATTCTAATTATAATCTTCGTTATTAAGGCTACGGGCCTTAACCTCTAAGATATATATTAAAGAGTATATATTATCGAGGGGACGATTAATCTCGGTATATAAAACTAAACTATTAATCGGGTTAAACGATTAGGTAATCCGAATAAAATAGTATATATATACGAGTATTATATTAGTAATACGTTTAACGATAAGTAAATTATACGGAATATTAAGAAAATAATCCTAAAGGCTGTAGCTACCCTTAATCGGATAATTTTTAATAAAGATAATAATAATCCCGCTACTATAGATATCGGAGACTAGTATATTATAGATATATAGTTTATCCGTTATAAGGATCTAGATCTAGTAGCTTATTACCTTAGGTAGTTAAAGATTCTATTCGCGGATAACTTATTTAGGTTTATACTACTCCGTGCGAAAGACTAGTATATAATTATATAAATAAATACTTTAATCTCTACGAGTACTCTTAACCCCGAAGATATTAAATCTAATATCGTTTATAGGTTATTTATATATATATAATAATTCTAATATATATATAAATATAGAAGCCTTCGATAATATTTATTATATTTAATAACCCTGGCGCTAAAGCCTTTAGTATAGATATAGGTATCTATATAATAATTAATTTCTCTAGAAACTATAGAGTATATTAATTACTAACTTATTTAATAAAGACCCCGGTATATAAATACCTCTATAAAATCTTTCCGCGATATTTATTATAATTAATAGTTATATATAAAACGAAGTCTATAATACCCTAGTATTGAAGCCTTTGGCCACGAAGGCTATTTATTTTATTTTATTCTTTTAGTCGTTTTAATACTACCTCCGGGTAAGTAAATCTAATTATTAGATAAATAATAATATCTCCTCTATATATACCTAATAGTACCCTAGAATATTAATACCCTAATTTTATTTATTAAATATTATAGTATATATTAAATAAAATTTGTTTACTAAATATATAATCTATATATTAAAGTCTTTCGATTTTCTAAAGTTTTTATTAAGTTACGAAATAGTACCCTAAACCTATATCTCGGCTATATAATTATTAATTTATTAATAACTACTCGCCTAAACTCTCCTAAACTTTTAGTAAATTAAAAGGATACTAATAAATATCTATAATTATAATTATAATATTACGCGACTCTTACGTATTAAGTTATTATAAAAGTTATATTTCTTTACGCTAGCCCTGATAGTAAAATATCTAGGTAGAAATATCGTTTAATATTAATAATATTTTTATCCCCTTGGTCTAAATTATCTTCTTATAACTTTTTATAAATTTAGAACCTATTGTTATAGTTTTCTTACCTAGTTTAAATATTTTTTTAGCGAGAAATTTAAAGTAATATTAACTCTCGGCCCGTCCCGTAGAGTTTTAGCTCTATTTACGTACTTTCTTAATTAAATTATAGTTATTTATAACTAGCCTCTAGTACTCCTACTTACCTACTTATACCTCGCTATATATATAGTATATATATTATAGTTTCTCGGCCTCGAAATATTAATTACCTAGGAGTATTTACGTAGAATATTAATATTATATTTAACGAAGAAATACCTTTATCTTTATTATCCTTATCTTTATTATTCTTATATTTATTATTTTTATAGTAATGACTTTAGGTACCGGAGCTAGTCCTATTACCCTAAACTAGTTCTCTACTATTTAAGAATACGAGTATAGTTATAGAAGGCTCCGGTAGGATTAATAACGATAATAAATTATAACTAAAGAATAAAGACCTTTTTAGAGGTAGTATAAATAATATAATTATAACTTTATTTAATATTAATTCGTATACCCTAGTTAATATAAATAGCGATTATAATAAAGATAACTCAAAGGATAATAAGGACCTTTTTATTATAAATAACCTTTTACTATTTATTTTAAATACTAATTATATTATAATTAACCGAAGATATTAATAATATCCCTTAAGAATCTTAGTTCCTTATAATCCTTTAATACCTTAAAGACCTTTATTCCGAAAGCGAGAGCGAAAATAATAAAGGCTAAATATTATATATACCTAATATTACTCTTTTACCTTTATATTTATATTTATATTAAAATTAAATCTTATCTCTAGAAATATAATTATTATCCCCGCCTTCCTTTATACCTTTATATAAAGTAGTTATTTAGTAAAGTAGTAAAGAAATTCTTCTACTACCTCTATACCTAGTATTAGACTTATATTTTGAAAGATCGGGTTATTCTAGGGCCGACTATATTAAACTATAAAAGATTATATAATTATCGAAACCTTCCGTAAATAATAAATAAGAAGAATTAGACTTTATATAAACTCTTCCGTTAAAGCTAGATATATTAAAATAATAAGTTCGACGTTATACCCCTTTATTTAAAATTATACGGAAGTCTTTAGTAGTTATTATCGAAAAGTAGTTATCCCTTCCGTAATATTAAAAAGGTATATAGCGTTAGAGGATTAAACGTATATTATAGTAATATTAATATAATCCCTATAATTCAATTCGTACTATATTAACCGCTATAAAGCTCCGCGAAAAGATATTCTTTAATATAACTAAATATATTAATAAACCTATAGAGTTATAATATTCCCGTATATAAAGGTCTTCGATTAGGACTATCTTTAGCGAGGTATATTATATATAAATAAATAAACTTATCTTCCCTAAAGATATTATCCGTATTCGGGGTTTACGTTTATATCGTATTAATTATATTACTTTCATCGGTCGAGATTATCGGTTAGTATTTAAAATAAAAGAGGTTATTATTATTATAGCCTAAATAATTACTAAAAAACGATATAAATAATCTATATTATATATTTTTAAATTAGATTTTAATAATATTTATAAGTATTTTTTATTTAAGAATATTTTATTTAAATAAACCCTAGATATTATTAACTACTATCTTAATATATACTTTAATCGAGAATATAGTAAAGATAAAGAGGAGGTTATTTATTTTAATAATCGATTTTATATTAAAAGGGTTCTTAGTTTCTAAATATCTACTATTAGGCCTTTACGTTAATTATACTAGACTTATATAAAGTTTAAGGTAACTTACTTTAGCCGTAAATATATAGAAGTTTTTATTAATAATTATTATACCTCTTTATTATATATACTATTTATCGATAATTTTAGGGTATATCGGAATATATATTAGACTTTAAAGACTTTTTATTTAATCCCCGTATACCTCGATTATATAGAGTATAGGAAATTAGTAAATATATTTATATTAATACTAGGGCCTTATAATACGAAGATTAATAATATTATTAAAGTCTTTTATAGGCCTATCTAGGACCTAGACTAAAGACTAGAGTTAGAAATTAACACTAAGATAAAATTAGTCTATACTTTTAATATAACGTTCCTCGGGGATATACCCTAATAAGTTAATAATAAAGGTTTTATACGATATAATATTTAAAGAGGATATTATACGTACTTTTATTTTAAAGAGGAGAGAGTAGAACTAGATTACGATATTATTCGGAATAAGAGATATTATTAAGAGACTATTAAATAAAGGGAATATACGGAAAGCCTCGATATTATAAAAGATATTAGTGAATTTATTAAGGATATAAACGTTAGATTTAAAGTATTATTAATTACGAAATTTACCTCTACCCTCGACTTTATCTAGATACGGGCTTATAATACTCCTTATTCTAAATAAAGAAGTCTTAAACGTATCCTCTAAAACTTTTTTATAACATTAATCCTTAGTAAACGCGGTATTACTATATATATAAAAGTCTTTTAGAATTTCTAATTTTTATTAAATTAGAGCCGAATTTAAAGCCCGGCGTTTTATATCTACCTTAGTTATAGTCTTTATCGGAAGTTAGTAAAATTACTCTATTAATACCCTTAATACTTCGAAGTAAAATTATAATTAACTACTTCCGGCTTACGTTTCTTTAGGCTACCGGTAATATTATAATTATTAAATTATTACCTACGGGAGCTATTATTAAGGTATTCGGTTTAATCGTATAATCTAATATATTTATAGGTAGTTAATATTACACCGAATTAAATATCCTTTATTAATAGATAATAAAGGCGCGTCGGGTATATTAAGAGCTAATTTTATATACTATAATAATAATATCTACGGAAGGCTTCGGCGATAAAGGTAATAATAATAATAATAAGAATAAAAATAAAACCTTAAATAATATCTTATTATAGGTAATTTATTCTAGCTCCGATTCCGACGAAGTAATATCGTTATTTATAGCGCGAAAGAAGGGTAAAAAGAAGGGTAAAATACCGAAATCTTTAACTAATAAGTTCTAGAGGCTTTTAATATTATTTAATATATATATAGACCTATACTTTACGGAAAATACTAGGGAATATATAATGGTTATGAGTTCTAATATCCTAACTAGCGAGCTAAAGTATAAATAATTAAATAAATAATTTATAATTCTACTACTCGAGGCTAATATCGCTTTAGGATCTTTAAAGATATAATCGATACCGTTACTCCTCTTAACTTTATAGGATATTTATTCGCTCGAGATATTATAAAGTAATCCCTATAACTAGGGTTAATAAAAGTATAAGACTATAATTACCCGAAGATAATAAAAGTATTTAGGTTATTTTAAAACGTAATATCTAGCGCTTATAAAAATCTTTATACTAATTAGGGAGTAGATTACTAAGAATAATAAAAAAAGTCTCTATATAATAACCGGCGACGGCGAATATAAGTCTATATAGTTATTAATAAAGGGTTTCGAATTAGACCTCTTCTTATATATTAAAGTATCCGCTAATTTAATAAAACTTAATCTATAGTATAAGTTTATTCAGTATCTAATAGTAGCCTATCGGAATAAATATAGGATATATATATTAGATTTAGGCTAGAAGGTACTGAAATAATATTATAGAGTTATTTATATAAATCCGTAGGTTACTTTTAGAGTCGTTAGAGGTATACGAGTATAAACGTTAACGAAGCCTTCCGTAGAACCAATCGTCGCTATATTTATAATATAAATAACTATTTATTTATTAGTAATATTAAGGCTAGGCTAGTATAATACTTCTATTATACCTATCGCCGGAAGAGGTATACGTTTCTAATTATATATATTATAACTCCGCTATTAGAGTAAGATCTAGAGGTAACTAATAAGATAATTATAAATCTTCCGATTTTAGACCTAGTACTAGGACTGTTAATATATCGTTTTAAGAGGACCTAATAGATATATAAACTCCCAACTCTTTTTCATAAAATAATCTATATAATTAATCCTCCTAGTGAGCTAGATTAGCCTAATAAGGCGCGGTATATTATAGAATATATATAGGGGGTAGTATATTTGTGATAATTAAATATAGTAATAAAGTAATACTTTAATAAGGTAATGTATTAATAAGGTAATATATTAATGAGGTAATATATTAATAAGGTAATATATTAATAAGGAGAAAAAGTAGTAGGATAATAATAGTAATCCTAATAATAAGGTAATGAGGTAAAAAGGTAATACTTTAATAAGATAATATTTAGCGAAACGGCTTTAAGGGGATAAACGAAAGATTTTAATATAAAAGACGAAAGGCTTCGATAAAATAACGTTTTTAATAATATAGAAGTCTTTTATACTTACGACCGGTAGTTATTTTAACCGGTAATTATAAGCGGTAGCGAAGGGTAAAATAATAGTATAAATAGCGTAGTTATATAGTTATTAACCCTATAATCTACTAGATTAATTCCGTTTTATAACCGTTATTCGACCGTTACTCGACTATTATTCGACCGTTTACGACCGTTATTCAATCGTTTACTCTCTTTAAACTATTAACGGTTAATAGTTTTAAGAAAGGGAGGTATAACGGTTAATCGAGGTTATTAATTATTTAATAACCGTTATATAATCGCTATACAACCGTTAATATACTAGTTTCCAACTATTATTTTCTAGTTTATAGCAGGCGAGTTAACTATTATCGAATAATTTTATAACTTTATAGATAGATAGGATAGTACCGTTATATATATAGACGCGATTTAATTAAAATTTAAAGAGTATACTTTATAAGGGCCTTAGATAAGGCCCTAAAGATTTAAATATAATCTATAAAGTAGTTATTAATTAATATTGAATCGTATATTAATTTTTAATTTGCTAGGAAAGCTAAATATACGCTTAACTCTAAATACGACTCTTCGGGTACGCCCGTAAAATCGTATTTTTTAGTATATAGATTTAAAATACTTTTATAGGAGTATTAATAAGTTTTTATATAAGTTATTAGAGGCCTAAAATAGTAAGAAAAATATCGAATTTAATTTTAGGAAGGGCTTTAATAAGCTTATTAATAATTTAATCTATTATAAAGATATAACGGAATTTAATTTCGTTTAATATAATCTTTTCGCGTTAAAAGTAGTACTATAAGTTAATATATTTAATATAATCGTAATTTTAGGGGTTATTAGTGGAGGTTATAGTACCTTAATTATTATAAAAGATAGCTATAATAAACGCGAAGTATATAGGTATCGCTAAATAGGTAATTAATATATATAGTATATTAACGAGTAGTATTAATATATAATCTTTAGCCTTCGCCTCTAAATAGGGTATAAAGGTAATTAATATTAATTATTTTAATAACTATTTAAATTATATAGTTTCTTTAGTAATTTATATTTAGTTTATATATTCGGCTTTATAAAATAATAATATAACAATAACTTAGCGTTTAGATTACTAGTTAATAACGGTACTCCTAAAATTAAATATATAGCTAGAGGTAGAGTATCGCGTATTATAGTCGCTAACTTAATTAGTATTAATATAGCCCTCTAACGGGGCGAATTAGCCTTAAAATATAAACTTTAGGTATAATATACCGCGTAGGTAACGAAATATACGTTTAATTACGACCTAATAAATCTCGTCGGGGTTAAAAGTATAACGGCTTATCATTAATACCGCGAAGACGATATTAGATCGTATACTTATTATTACGTATATTAATAATCCGATTAATTAATTAGTATATAATTAAAGAGGTAGGTTTAGCCTAGTAGTCTTTATTTATAAAAATAAACCTAATTATTAGGTTTATTAGAACTCTTATAACTTTAACCTTAATATTCTATATATTATAATCTTTAAATACTCTTTCTAGGTAAATATCCTAGTTAAGAGATAATGTATAATTAAGGCGATCGCGCGATACTTTAAAACTTAAATAATAAGTAATAGGGTTAGTAACGAGATCTAGGTATACGTCCTACTAGCTACGAACCTTTAATTATTATTTATAATAGTCTAGAGAGCTAAAAGATCTTATATCGCGATATATTAAACTTATCTCGTAGCGGTATCTATATTCTTAACGCGACCGTAGTATTAATAAAGAGAAATCTTTCTTTTTTTTCCTCCTCCTCCTCCTCCCCCCCTTTCCCTTAACGAATTAAAGCGATAAAGAACGAACCCTCTACGATATAATCGATTAAAAAAATAGCCGTAGTCGCGGCCCGATATATTAAATAAAGGGGACTACGAAAGAACGCGTTTATTATACCTACGTATAAGAAAGAGTATAGAATAAATATATATATACGAAGCCGAAACCTTAGGCCTAAATAAAGGCTCCCGTCTAGCTACCTATTAAATACTAGTAATATTCGAATTATAAAAAGCTCCCTCTATCTTAAGAGTTATAAAATAACCGCTATATAAAGCCCTATAAAACTAAATATTTTCCTCCGCCGTTAACGAGTAGGTAAAGTATAGGTATAAAACAAAAGTTACGTAAATAAAAGGACCTCTATTTATACTCCTAGATATTAATATTTATATAGGAGTCGTAACCCTAGTAGCCGGGTAATTATATTAAGGTACCGGCGGGACGTAAAATCCGCTATAACGAAAAAATAACTATATATATACGGTTAAGAATAAAGGCGAAAAAGTATAGATTAATAATAAAGAGGGATAATAGGGCTGGCGTACCGGTATAATAGAATATATAGTATTTAACTACGGTTATATTTATTTATACTATAAGGGCTTAGGCCCGTAATAAAGATAAATAATAAGTTTTAAAAAGACGGGCAAATATAAGGGATAAGATAACGAGGTTATCTAGAGTTAATATAAAATCGTTAATTTTAGGGATTTACGCGAAGAAGAAACCTAAAAGAAGAACTAGTAGTATATAGAAAGACCTACTAGTTAATAGGCTAAAATATCTAGAACCGAGATTAGGGATAAACTAAAATTTTTATCCTTTTAAAAGATTTCTTTAGCGGCTATTTAGTAACGCTATCGGGTATTATATATATTCTATAAAACTCCCTTATAAACGAAATAATTTTATTTAAATAAGTGTATAAATTAATTAATCAATTAATAAATAATAGACCCGAGATTAATTATCTTATATGTATCGTTTAACTACTATTTAAATTAAATAATAACGGCCTTCCTAATACTAGTAATTAATATATTATCGATATATAGGGTAATAACTAATTAGGTACTATAATTAAGGAAGATACTAAAGTTTATATTTAAGAGTACGAAACCTAGCTTAGCGAGAAAGATAATAAAAATAGTATATTATATATAAGGGGATTACTTAAGCCTATATAAAATATATTTTAATAAATATATAGAGCCTAAGCTATTACTAAAACCCGTAGGTTATTCGACGTAGATCTTATTATTATCGATCTCGTTATAGAGAAACGTAGTTTATATATCTATTTATTCGAGCTCTAGGTCGAACGCCGTAATAATAACGAATAGTACTTTATAGTTTATAAGTTTGACTATAGAGGTAAATATTTTATTAAAATCGATTCTTTAATATTATTTAAAATTACGTATAATTTAACGGGCTTTATAGCGAGTTACCTTATTAGTAGCGCCACACTTAAATTTATAGATCTATTTACCGCGGAGGATTTTTCGATTATAAGGTAGGTTAACTAGTATTTAGATATTATTAATTAAAAGTAAATTAATTTCGGCCTTTATATTAAGTTATTAGTATATTTTATTTAGGGTATTAATTATAGCTTCTTTATACATTTTAAATTTATATAACTTATATAATAATACCTTAATTAATAATATTATTAGGTTAGAAAAAAGGGTAGATTCGCGTAGTTCTAGATACCTATTAAATACCTTTATTAATATCGCGGGCGAGGCGGAGATAGAGGAAGGTTAAACTGGATTTATATTATTTAATAAATTAGAGCTCGAGGACTCTAGTATTATTACTCGCGATAATACTTCGTTTATAATTAGTAATTATTATAGCGCCTATAAACTAAGGCTAGGTATATTAACTTTTAGCCTTAATAACCGTAACGAGATAACACTTTTAATAGGTCGCTATAGGGGGGTTATATTAAATTTAGAGCTACTACTATAATACCCGTAGTCGTCGATATTTAATTCTATATTAATAGGAGGTTTATATAGGTTTAAGGTATCTTTATATCTTATTATAATATCGCCCCCCTAACGGGGAATTATTCTAGAGATCTTATTAACTAGCGGTATTTATATCATAATACGTTTATTTCCAATATAGCGCTCTTCGGTTTATTAAACCTAGGTAAAGCGGAGTATTTTACCTATAAATATTAATATTCGATAGAAATAATTACTCTCGTACTTAACGAGGGCGCTTTTAATATTATATTAAATAAACTTCTCTTAATTTTTACTTATAATATAACGGTCTTAATATAGGCCGATTTAACTAATATTACGTAAATACGATAAATTAGGACGTATTCTAATAGAGCCTTTATAGGTCGTAATATTTATTATAATAATAAGAAACCGATTTCGGAGCTAGTTTATAATCGAGATAAACTTTAGAATTAATATTTTATTAAGGTCGTTATTATCTAGTAAGGTATATATTTTCTAGAGTAGTATTTAGTTAACGCGTTTTAATATATTATTATACTACTATACTATAAGGCTATATTATAGTTATATAATAGTCACGAGACGTTAGTATATCTTGTAATTGTATAAGTTATACGTATTTATAGAACGGTTATATAATTGTTACTAAAAGATATAACTAGTTTATTAGTGACTAATATAGAGCTTATAACGGTTATATAACGGCTACCGTAGTCACGTATAGTCGTAGTTTAAATCTAGTTATATACGTAAACTATAACTAATTTTTATAGTATGAATTATACCGTAGTAAATATACTAATTACTCTATTATAGTTATAAACATTATAGATATACGATATCCTAAGAGTATTCTAGTAGATACTCGATATTATCGTCCCCTATTTACTCCTAATCTTCTTATTACTCGCTACCTTTATCGACCTTAATAAAGTAGAGCTACGGACTACCCTATTCTAATATATTTATACTATAGATTATTATCCCTTTATTAATACGATAGACTAATAGACTAATTACGCGATCGATAATATTCAATGACCGTAGAGGCTTAAATATAATGAAATAGTAACGGCTCCGCTAGTAAATATAGATAAAGATTTATACTATACGTAGCTTTTACTCTTGGATGTGTATATCGATAAATACTTTATAATACTAATTTTCGTAGAAGTATTAGACATACCTATATATATTTACTAATCTTTATATTATACCGAGTACCTATTATATCTATATATCCTACGTGGTTATACTATTTCAACTATCTTGTCCCGAAATCTATAATACTACCGAGCCTATAGTTTTTTTAATAGGCTAGGCGCAGGGCTTATATAAATTAATAATCGTAGAGAAGTTTTAAAAGAATTATAGATACTAGAATATAGTAAAGTTTATATACTAGGCGATATCCTACTAGAGAAGGGGATATATTATAGTAGTTATTATTAAACTAAATACGATTATTATTATTATCTTTATCGGCCTTATACTCTTCCTATTTAGATACTAGTAGGAAATTGTTAATTAAGAAAAGATATACTAATTCTAGTACCCTAAGACCATTTATTATATCGGGATACTTATAGTCCTACGTACCTACTAGACCTAGGTATAGAGACTACCGTAGTATATCCCTAGCGAAGAGATAACCTATTAGATTAGCCGGTACTATATTATCTACTAGACCTTTAAAGAACCTAATATAATAGTATTAATAGGGTCCTTAGATAGAGTAAATATAGTAGGAGCGAAAAACATAGGAGCGAAAACTATAGGAGCGAAAACTATAGGAGCGAAAACTATAAGAGCGAAAACTATAAGAGCGAAAATTATAGGATTTAAAATTTACTTATACTTCAATTCCCCTACTAACATATTATAATTCATAGTAGTCGTATATTTCTTTACTATATCCGTAAAGTGTAGACCGGTATAGATATTTAGTAGATTTAATAGTTTCTTATATTTCCCTTAGGCCCTACTAACCTAGTCGCCTAACTTAGAGTCTATAGCCTCGGATATAATACCTACTATATCAACTTCAGAGTTAGAGACATTATCGAATAAATCTATTATCTATATAGGTATATTATCGGCTTAAGCCTAGTCCTAGTCCTAGTCCTAGTCCTAGTCCCGGCCTTGGGCTGAGTCGGCGTATAGAATAAACTTTTAAATATATTTACGAGTATTTATAACTTTCTCTTCAATTATAGCTGGCTCGGTGAATCGATAGCTACTAACTATCGTATTAAACTCAGCGATAATAGCTAATATATTAATAACTATATATATAGCCGGTAGGTAGTAAGAACGGAATATCTTTTCCGCAGTTTATAAAAATAGTAGTTTATACTAAATAGTCTTTGAATAGTAGCGCAGAATAAGAGGAGTCAAGATCGTAGCTCTATTTACTTTAGTATTTATTTAGAAGTTCCTAAGGATAGAGTAACTCTAAACGATATTATATTCGTACCGGTAATCGGCGAACGCCTTATTAATATATATAGAATTCTTATCGGTATAAAAGTAATAAATACGGTAATTATTATATTCTTTAACGGACCTATAACTATAAAAGATACTAAATACGCTTATTTTATTAAATATAAAATAATTATAGTTATATTTACGCTTATCGTTAATATAGGTAATTATAAAGCCGAAGTTATAGGCCCTAAGATTAATAATACTACTATAAATAACGTTGTATTCGAAACGGCCCTTTTATAGGCTGCGTTTATACGAGTAAATATATATCTTTATAACGTTATAGGTCTTATAGCCGTTATCGCCCTTAATTTTTAATAAATCGATATCGTTATTTATTTTAAATAACTATATTATATTATCTTTCCCTAAATAACCGAGTCTCTCGTATTATTAGGTTAGGGCTTTAGTGTTAATAATAGCTAGTATTAACTACTACTAATTTATATATAAAACGTAGAGGTTATAGTTTTATAAAACTATAGTAATTTCTTTAGATCCGATAGAGATCTCTTTAGAAATAAAGCCTAGGGGGTAGCTAGCTCGTTAAAGCTTAACGTAGAAAATAAAATTAAAACCGCTATTAGGAATATATATAACGTTATTAACCTTAAAGTACTATACGCCTTTATCGCCTAGGTATAGTAACCGAATAACGTTATTATTATATAGTATTAGGCCGCCCCTAAAGTTGTTAATACTATAGGCGTCCTTAAGTTTATTATACTTTATAAAAGTAAAGCGATCGTAGTTAATATAGATAGTAGTACCGGTATTTAAGACCTAGAGTTTAGAAATATTAATTATAATATTTACGAGGGCGTAGGAGCGTTCTATATTTCCTAAATTAAAATTACCTTCGGTATTAAACCTTTAGCGCTTATTTGATTTATCGGATTTATTATCCTTACTCTTATTATTTTAGTTTCTATTATTATCGCTATTATCTTTAATAGTAGTATTATTATTACTTTTACCGCCGCCTTTACCGTGGTTACCTCGACCGCGCCGGCTACGGTCGCGCTAGTTATTATAACTAAGATTATTATACTAGGGCTTATTATAAATAGTATAATATCGTACCCGCCTAATAAAGTTAGCGTAATAAGAATACGATCGAATAATTCCTTTTTAATTAGGTCCTTAGATACGCTATAATATTAAAGTATATATAATAAGTATTAATTAATTATAACTAGTACTACTAGCCTATAAATATAGTATAATATTATCGGTATTAAATAAGTCGTAGTATTTAGCGAATATTTTATAATAGTGTTAATAATTAGAGTTAAGGTTATAATAGAACTACTAGACTATAAAGTTATTATTAAATTTAAAGTAATTAAAGGCGTAGTCGCTAAAACTATTATATTAATTAGTAGTAAATTAATTAAGTTTAGTTAGTACCTTATATAAATAACCGGAGCTATAAGGTTTAAACTCGTTTATAATAATTATCTAGACTATAATAACGACCTTATTATTCGAATAATTTTAGCGTAGATTATAGGGGCGACGGTATAACGGAGGATATTTTAAATTATCTTATTATCGGTAAACTATTAATACGTAGTATTAATATCGTAGTTAGGTTTACCTACGTCTAGTTCTAGGGCTATAATAAATAGATCTTCGAGGTATTACTATAAATTTCTTATATTAAAGTTATTATATATATCCTACTTTTATTTAATAAAGCCTTCTATTAAATTTAAGATTTCGATTTTAATAAATACCTAAATAGCCTTTACGAATACCGATATACTAACGGTAACCTAGGTATAAGGCCGAATAATTTAATATTACTAGGCGGTTCTAGTATTAATTCGGAGTAACTAAAACTGGCTAGAGAGTCGGATCGATAACGATATATATATATTATATTAACGTCTCTTTTATCGTCGTACGTATATATCTTATTATAAAGGTCATTAATTATTTACCTAGTCTACCGAAAAATACGGAGCTAAAGTCTTTAGAGGGTATATTATTATTAAGTAATTAAATAAAGAGATTTAGCCTTAAGCTACTCTAGATTGTATTTTCGTTTTAATAATTATTATTATTATAATTATTTTAAACGACGAGGCTAGAAACTTAAAGGATAGTATATTTAGAATTTAACTCGCTATTACTTTATACGAGAGAATAAGAGTAAATAACTTTAGTAACTATTTTAATAATAAGAGTTATAATTATAACTACGAATTATAATTATAGTTTATAGTATTTTTCCCGCGATTACGGAGTTGTAAATTTATTTCTTAACTACTAACGCTACTAACGCTACTAACGCTTATTTTTTCAAGGCGGTGAGAAAGTTATAGCGGTAATTAATTACGATTATTTTAGATTTTAAAAAGACCTTATAAATTTAAAGCTATAGTACGCTAGTAATAATTATAATAAATTATATAGAGGTATTAATAATAATGAATAATTATCGTATATAACTACCCCTAAAGTATTTATTTAGGTATATATAAAGTACGTTAATATTAGCCGATTACGGCGATTAGTTATTCCCTAATATAGTAATTAACTACTTTCTAGCTATAGTAAAACTATTAGCGATTAGGCCATTTTCTAGCGGTATATAAACTCTATATAAGCGATTGGCTACTTTCTAGCGTATACTATATAGTATAATTAGCCATTTTCTAGTAGTTACGTATATAGTTTATTAGGCTGTTTCCTAGTAAAGGCGGGGCCGGCGAACTATATTCTATATACCAAGGTCTTATTTTAAAAAAATTCTTACGGGCGTAATCTAGTGCGCCTTAAGCGCAGTTATAATAACGCGATAACGTAATAACGCCGTGTTACTACCATTAATACTATAATAATATAGCGAGTACGTAGCGGATATATAGGTACGTAGAGCCCGGGCTCATAACCTATTAAATATAAGATAAATAGAAACACTTCTTGATTTTATTATCTATAAAGGATAAGAGCGAATATATATATAAGACCTTAATGCTAAGTATTACCAAGTATCTATTTACTAAATAGTTACTAAATAGTCCTATACTCCTATATTCTAATATATTACCCTCGATAAATTATCGCTCGCTACTATAAATAAAGAAATTCGTATAAAGGCTATTAAAGCGACGCCGGGATATATCGCGATAATAGCTAGGTCGATAAACCCTAATAAATATATAAAAAAAGTTATTTACTATTCCTATTATAAGAAAAATAAATATAATTATATTATCTACCGTGATAAATACCTCGTAATAATAAAGGCCTAGTTAGAGTAAAAGAAAGCTCGGAGCTAAAGGGGTAGTAATACTATTAAGGATAATAACTATAACTAGGGCTAAAGGGGTAGACGCGGTTATAATAATAAAAAGTAGCGAGCTAATATAGATACCGCCTTTAAAGAAGAATTACCGATACGCCTAAATATTAGAATAATAACCGCTAATAGACTATTTTATATATTTCTCTTCGATACCGCCTATAACCGTTATATCGTTAACGACCGTTCCTATTTCGGCGACGATTATATTAATATTCTAAATATATTTATTAAAGGCGTTAACGAGTATAGCCTAATCCTAGTAAAACGAGGTACCGTTACTATTTATATAATTAATACCGGCCGTTAGGTCGATATATATTTATTTAATATACTCTATATCCCTAGCCCATAATCGAATCTTATCTTTAGGTCGTAATTAATAAAGTATTAATCGGAGCCAAAATTATTAAAACTACCTACGTAGGTATTATTATTAGTTATAAAGACTTTAACTTCTAATTTATATCCTATAATAAAGTATTTATATTTAATACCTAGGCACGTCCTATTTTAAACTTTATTACGATTATAATTATATCCTAGATTTTTCTTAGGCTAAAAGTATATATATATATATTACTTTCTAGGTCTCCTTTAACCTAAAGTTATAATATTATCGGTTAAGTTATTTAGAGTAATAGAACTCAAAGAAGTTAAAGATAATAATTATAAATATTAACCTAAATAAATTGATACCGGCGGATTATACTTATACTTTATATATTTAATCGCGAATAAAAAGGGTACTATATACGTACCCTATTACTCCGGGAAAGTATTTATATAAGTATATCGATAATAACTTTATCGGTTTTATTAATAATAAGAAAATACCTTTAAGAGAAGCCTATAACGGCGGCCGCTATTTTAGGACTATATTTTATAATTTTACTAAAGAGTCTTACGTCGTTATCTTTATATATAAAAGTAATTTCCTCTTTATATTTAAAACTTATACCGTTAATCGCGAGCGACCTATATAGTAAATCAAGCGTTATTATATTAATAGCGGAGGAGAATTTAACTCTAAGGTATTTATAGCCTACCGAGAAGAAAAAGGGATTTTACTCGAGTATACTACTCGCGATACCCTATAAATTAACAGTACCACTAAACGTTTAGGCTAAAGCCTAGGTTATAAAGTATATACTATACTCTTTAAAAGCGGTATAAAGAAGAAGTGTTAATCGGAATTCGTTTTTATAGCTAGCTACCTCCGTAATCGATCCCCCGAATCTAATATTAAAATAACGTCGTTCGAAAAGGTTAATGGTATTAAGTTTAATCTTTACTACCTAAGAAGCCTCGGCTCTAGAATATAGGTTTATATTAATAGTATTATTATTAAAATAGGGTATTTTAAGTCCTATACCGTTAAATATAAACTAGTCGGGTATAAGGGCGATACGATTTACCGTCTTATTAATAAAAAAGGCGAGTTTATACGGTCGGGTAATATTTATTTTATTGAATAAATACCTTAAAGTATACCTAGGTTATAACGGAAATATAATATAACGGCCTCTAGCCCTATTCAATTACTAAAGCGGGTAACTATCGAAGCCGACTTCGGTAATAATTCTAATAAGGATAGAACCTTATTTATATATTTAAAGTCGTTTATACCAGATAAGTAACCCCCTAAAAACGATAATAATAGTAATATCGATAACGATGATACCCTATAACTTTATTTATTATAAACCCGTTTATTATAATTTATAAAGTAGCCGGCGATTAAGTTACTCGCTAAAATCCTATAAAATTATCCCGAACTACGTATACCTTCGGCTATACCTCGATATAAATCCCCCGATTTAATCGCTTTATATACCTTCTTAACTTTCGTTATACGCGCCGAAATACGGGAGCCGAAGATATATAAAGAGGCTATAGCCGATAATTATAATAAAATAAACTAGTAACTAGCGATATAGGATAAATTTAATTCCTTAGTTTAGAATAATATATAGATACTAGCCTTTATACCTATAGGGCGTAAAATACTACGCGGTAAATAAATCTATAAACTAAAACGTAGTACCGTAGGTAAAGTACTACGTTATAAAATATATTAGGTAATTCGTAGTTTCGAATAATAAAAAGACCTAGATTATAATGAAATTTTCGCCTTTATAGTAAAGTTTATAAATTATAAAATTATCTTTACTCTCGCTACTATCTTAGACTAGGATCTTAAGTAAATAAATATTAAAACCATTTTCCTATATAGCCCGGTATAAAAACAAATCTATATTAAATAATCTACTAGATTTCCTACCGCTAGCTTTAAAGTATATATAGTTTATTATTTTAATAAGACCCTCTATAAACTAAAATAATCGTTTTAAATATAATTGAAAATATTATCTAGCTTCCTAAAAACCCTAGGATTTCGCGCTCTTATCTTTAATAAAAGTATCTTTATCGGCGCTAAGAATCGAGTTATTATCGCCGCCTATATAAACGAATTACTTATTACTAGCCACGATAATACCGTTATATATAGTATTAAAGATACCCTTTTTTAATAATTCTAGATAAATAACCTAGGGCCTTACTTTTACTACCTTAATATATCGGTATCGCGGGATAAGATAAATAAGACCCTCTAATTAGATTAATTTACCTATATTAAAAAGATATTAAAGGAGTTCGATATATAAAATACCTACCTAATTCCTACCCCTATAAATACCGAAAAGTTTTATATAATAAATAAGGATTTTCTCGCTCCTAATAACTCCCGTATTTAATATTAATTCGTAGTTAATTCTTTTATATACGCTATACTAGGTATAAGGCCCGATATTATATATACTATATTAATTATTAGCCGCTATAGCTCTAACCTAGATAAATCTTATTAGAAGGCCGTTAAACGTATCTTTTAATACCTTAAAAAAACCGCTTATTTATAATTAATATTTCGCGGCTCTATATTCCCCCTTACGGGGTATATTAATATTAATTAAATAAACGATTTTAATACCCGACGTTTAACTTCGGGATATATTTTAAATATTAGAAATAAAGTTATTAGTTAGTTTTCTAAACGGTAGCCTACGATTACCTTATTAATATATAAAGCCGAATATACCGGCTAGATATAGGTTATTAAAGAGGTTATTTAATTCTAGAGATTATTACGGGAGCTAGATATTACTATATAAAACCTTACTACTAGAGTAATAACGCTCTATTATAATAATTAAGGCGTTATAACGCTAGTTAAGAACTACTAGTTCTATACTCGCACTAAATATATCGTTATTTAAATATAATTCGTACGCGAGAAAATTAAATCTAACGAAATTAAGCTAGAATGTATACCTACTAATAAATAAGTAATTAACGGGTTAATTAAGGCTCTTAATAAAGATAAATTCGTTATATTTCATAAAGCCCTCGGGCTAGAAAATCCTTTATAAAGTTTATAATATCGTTAGTTATACTCCCTAATTATAGAAGTAGTAGGAGCCGTTTTTCATTTTAGTAGGAGTTATTATTATAGTTATTATACCCGCCTAGTACGACTCTACGCTAAATATTAAGGCTCTTCGGGTAATTATAACACTAAATCTTATTTTCTAGCCTCGTTTCGGGGGCTAGTATACCTATTATATTATATATCTTTAATATACACCCTATAATGATTCGATCTAAAATTTTGATATATTATCTTATTTAGTTATTCTTGAAGCCTATATCGCCCTCAAATTAAATTAATCTAACCGCGGGCTTGGATTATAATGACCGCTATAATTAATATCGAATACTAAGTACCGTAAATATTATATACGCCCAATATATCTTTTCTCGGTCCTTATATTATTATTTAAGAATTAAAGTAGTTCCTTATATATACGTAGTTATATATTAATAACTATATATATCCTAACTCTATCTACTTCCCTACTAATAAAGAACGGAGTAACTAGGTTAAAGAGTACCCCGAACCTAATATTATTAATTTATATAACGATCTTTAGAAGCGCCTAAAGCCTCTAGCGCTAAATTAGCTAGCTTTATTTAATAATTAGAATATTAATTAGGTCGCTCGACCCTATTATAAATTGTTTAAATAGTATTATTAAGGTATAGCTATTATTCGAGAGCCCCCTAGTGTTTATATAGTTATTTATAACTACGATATAAATATATCCTAAGACTATAATAAGCTACGGTATTATAACCTTATATTTATATAATATAGACTTATTAAGTACGCCTAAACTTCTAGATACTACCGCGTTAAGGGTATATAATTCGGTAACGCCGACGTCCCTAGAGACCCTAGTTAGTATATACGCCTAATAATCTAATAAATCGATATAATAATTTTAGTTTTAGACCTCCCCTTTTAAAGCTCTAATAATTAGCGATTATACGGCTTCTAGCGTATTATACGTTAATAACGCTTATATAAGAGTATTTATAATACTATATACGCCCCTTAGGGGAACTTATAGTATCGTTTATATTTTTCCCTTATTAGGGTAATCTTTATAATATTTTATATAATCGCTTTATAGTATCCTATTCGCCTCTATAATTCCTTCGCCTATATTTCTATAGATTTTTAGCGTGTATTTATTGGACGTTAAATAAAAGTTTTAAAAAACCGCTTTTTGTCCAAAAACGGAATTTTTATTAGGTAATAGTAGATTTTTATTTACTTTACTCTAGTTACCCGGTGTTTAGATAAAAGGGGGATCCGATACTATTATATTTAATTTTAGTTCACCGTTACGACCCGGTGTTAAATTTACTCGTACGACCCGGTGTTTAACTTTAATATATTATAGAGTAAGATAAATAGTTTATTTTACCCTTTAGTGTTATTATATTAAAATCGATACTATAATCGAGTAGGAGTATCGAAATAAGAGCTAATTAACCTTATTAGCCGCGTGTATAGTATAGTACTAGTATAACCTTAGTAGCCCTTATAGTTAATCGCTCTAGTATCTCTATATAGTAATAATACAAGTATTATCTACCTTATATTTTGATACTCGCGGGGGCGTTACCCGGGCATATTTAGGGAAAGCGCGTATATAAATACTATAATATTTCGTATACTATAGCGTATGCCTTGGCGTATACTATAGTATATACTATAATTAAATATACTATAGGGGGCTTTCGTGTTAAGGGACGAGATTAATTTCTAGATATTTATTAAACTATAGGCTAGGTTCATTGAACTATAATCTAGCTAGAGTATAAAAGTAGGCCAAAATAAAAAATAAAGGACGAAAATTAGGGTAGAGCCAGCTACTATCTAAATAAAAGTTAGCGCACGGAGTATTTACTTATTTCCTATCCCGACTATATTAGGATAGAATAGGGAACTAGTTTAGATTTAAATTAAATCTAAGATAAGTTAGGCTAGGTTAAAGTAGATAAGGTTATATTATAATAATAACCCCCTCTTTAAGATCGAGCTCCTACAAGATAGGTAAAGAGGTAGGATAAGGTATACTATTTATTAGTATAATTATACGAAGTATTAATTAAGGCTAATACGGAATACTTAGTCATAGCGATAGTAACGGATAAAGAATAGGACGGGGAGTAGGCGGCGGAATACAAATAGGGCTAGGCTAGGGGGTACTACCTATTTATATAATAATATAAAGTATTGGTTAAAGCCGATACAGAACGATAACCGAGGTAATAGTAACGGATAAAGAATAAACTAAAGTATAGGCGGGGGTTAACTTCTTAAAAATTAAACTAGGATAATAATAATAAAGATTCCTTATACTAATACCTCTAAACGGTATATAATAATTCGTAGAGGCTAGCGGCGTTAGGATTCGAGATATAATATTTATTAATAAATTATTAATAACGAGTAAAATACTAAAAGGGTTCCTATATAACGACGTAACCTTCTTAATTAATATAGTACTTTAATAAAGATAGATTATAACGGCGATTATATTTAGAATTTAAGATACCGTTAATATACTATTTACGTTAACTATCTTCGGTAATTATAGGTTCTCGGATAGGCTAGATTTTATCTAGGTAAAGAATTATTAACTATTAATTATAATAGGCTAATATAAAAGACGGGGTAAACTTTTATAAAATACGGGAAATCTAACTAAATTATAAAAGGATTATCAAAAACCTTAGAGACTTAAAAGGGGCCGATATTATAATCGTCGAGCTTAATTAAAAGACGTATAATATTCAGATTCTTAATATTTAACTATACTTAATTTGTTGGAATATAGGAGTACAGGACTACTTAGTAACTGTTAATTAAATAGATACTTGGCAATACTTGGTATTAAGGTTTTATATATATATTCGCTTTTATCCTTTATAAATAATTAATTAAGAAGTGTTTCTACCTATTATAATTCGACAGGTTATGAGCCCGGGCTCTACGTATATATCCGCTATATATTTACTATATCATTATGATATTAATAATAGTAATACGGCGTAATTACGTTATCGTAACTACGCTTAGGACGTATTAAATTACGCCCGTAAGAAATTTTTAAATAAGGGGCTTGGTACCTAGAATATAATTCCGCCGGCCCTACCTCTACTAGAAGATAATTAATCGTATTATATAATATACGCTAGAGAGTGGCTAAATCGTTTATAAAGAGTTTATATACCGCTAGAAAATAGTTAATAAGCGAATCGTTATTAAAGAGTAACTAAAGAGTAACTAAATCGTTTATAAAGAGCCTATATACCGCTAGAAAATAGTTAATTACTATACTAGGGAGTGGCTAATCGCCGTAATCGGTTAATATTAGCGTACTTTATATATACCTTACTAAATACCTTAGGGGTAGTTATATATAATAACTATTTAGTATTATTAATACCTTTATATAACTTATTATAATCGTTATTAGTATATTATAACTTTAAGTTTATAAAGTCTTTTTAAAGCCTAGAATAGTCGTAATTAATTACCGTTATAGCTCGCTCACCGCTTTAAAAAAATAAGCGTTAGTAGTATTAGTAGCGTTAGTAACTAAGAATAAATTTATAACTCCGTAGTCGGGGAAAAATATTATAAACTATAACTATAGGTCGTAGTTATAACTATAACTTTTACTATTAAAGTAGTTATTAAAGCTATTTACTCTTATTCTCTTATATAGAGTAACGGCGAGCTAAACTTTAAATATACTATCCTCTAAACTTCTAGCCTCGTCGTTTAAAATAATTACGATAATAACGATTATTAAAACGGAAATAATAACCGTCTAAGCCTAAACTACCTCGTTTTATAATTAAATATTAGTGTATTCTTTAGAGATTTTTAACCCGTATATTCTAGCGGACCTAGTATACGGTTAAGAAGATTTATATAAAAGTATACGACGATAAAAGGTGCGACGATAAAGTGTATAAATACTATTATCGATTTAATTCGCTAGCTATCTTTAATTACTCTATAAATAAATTAGTATTAAAACTACCTAGCGATATTAAGCTATTTAGCCTAACTCCTCGAATACCGTTACTATATTATAATACCTGAAAGTTATTTAAGTATTCGATAAAGTCGAAAAATTTAACTTTATAAAAGGTTTCGTCCGATAGAAGTAAAAGATACGTAATAATTTTAACGTTATAAATTTATAGGAATACCTCGAAGATCCTTTTATTAAGGCTTTAAAACTAGACGCTAGTAAACCTAATTATATAATCGAAATTATATACTAATAGTTCAGCGATAATAAAATAATTTATAATATCCTTCGTCGTACCGTTAGTCCGGTAATATACGTAAAGATTAAGATTAAAAAGATGGTTTCATAAACCTAGATAATAATTATAGATAAATTTAAACCCTATAACTCCGGCTACCTATATACTACTCTAAATAGACTCGATTAATTTACTACTTTTTACTATAATAACCTTAGCGACTATACTAGTAAATTTTAGGCCGCTTATAATAAACTTTACGGGTTTAATTACCTTAAACTTAATAATAATATAATAATTTAGTAGTTCTATCGTAATCTTAATACTAAATATTAACGGTACTACGAATCCTTCGCCGAAGACTATAATTTATTTAATACCGATAGTATAGCTAAGATATTTTTTAGTATAATAATCTTTTATTTTTATAATACTCTATACCTTTAGGCCGGTACCGTTAATACTAGCTAGCTCGCTCTTATTATTCGTAATATTTAATAGCGAGTTTAAGGGCCTAACTAGGAAGGAACTATTCAACTTTATTTATATTATACCGACTTCGTGAAATAAGTTAGGTACTATACTATTTATAATAAACTATAGTATAATAATCTCGGTTATAATAATTAGCGTGACCGTAGCCGCCGCGGTCGAGGTAGCCGCGGCGGTAGAGGCGGTAAAAGTAATAATAACGCTATTAAGGATAATAATAATAATAGGAATAAAGATAAATCGCCCTATAAACGGGCTAGAGCCGATACCGAAGGAAATATAAAATTTTACTACGCCCTAGCCGGTATTAACTTTAAGGTCTCCTAACTCTAGATATCCGATATTAATTATATCGTCTATATTACCCATAATCGCTCTATATTCATAGAATATACTAAGCTTAAAAGCGCCGATATTATTTGGCGGTTTTAGGGGTAGGCTAATATTATATAATAATAGAATTATTAAACTATTATACTTAGGCGATAATAGTATTTAGTATCTATAAATTAATAACGTTATATACGTTTTTAATAGTAGTTTTAATCTTATTTCGTACGCTAAGCTTTAACGAGCTGGTTATATACTAGGCTTTATTTTAAAAGGGATTTTAATAAGATTTAAAGGTATTATTATAACTCTTTAGGAGTATAATCTCTACGTCCTATATATATATAAATAGAGCTAACTCGCTCTATCTACTATAGACGCTGAGGCCTTAACTTTATAATACGAGAGACTCGGCTACCTAGGTAAAAATAATATTATATATTTATCCTAAATAGCCGATAGAATCGATTTATCTAAAGTTAAAGAGGATAATAGTTACGAAATATATAACGTTATTAAAATATATACGTACTTATATAAACGTCGCCTACGATAAAGACGATTTAAATACGATATTATTTATAACGATATTATTGATCTAAGAGCTTATAATTTCGGTTTTATAATTATATTTATTAATAATAAATATAAATATAGCTATTACTATTTTATCCTTTATAAAATAAATATCTTCGGTGTATTCCGTAGCTATAAAAGCGCTAAGGAATATAAAGACTATAGGATTTATTACCTCTATATAAATAAGAATCCTATATATACCGATAAGGTATTCGCCGATTACCGTTTCGAATATAATATTATTTAGAGTTATTCTATCCCTAGTAAACCTTAAATAAATAGTATATTAAAGCGCGTCGGCCAAATCTTATTTAAGAGGGTATATAACTTATTAATTAATAACGGGCTCGATAATAAATTTATCCTAGAGTTTATCGTTATAACGAACTAGCTCCGAAACCGCTCTTTTATATCTACGATAGACGTTATACCTTATTAGGCCTCTACTAGTATACGCCCTAATTTATTATATCTACGTAATATCGGTTAGATAGGTATCTATTAGGAACACTATATTATAGAGGAAAACTAGTATAAATTTACCGATTATAATAAAAAGGGTATATTTATCGGCTATAAGGGTAATTATTTCTACCGTATATTAATATTTATAGGTAAAGTACTTCGCTTTACCTAGGTATAATAGACCGAAGAATATACTAGTAGTAGTAAACGGAGCGTAGTTATACTATTAGTTAATAAGATCTCGTTAATAGTCCCCCGTTAAGGGGGCGATATTATAGTAAAACGAAAGAACTCTTTAGGCCTATACGAGTAATAAGCTAACTCGGAATCTAATATTAATAATTATAGCGCTAGTTATAATAGAAGTAAAGCTATTTAACCTAAATCGGTTAACGATATTATTCGGTCTTTACCGCTATTATAGCGATTAATTAGGTATATAGTATTATTAAGACCTAGGCTAAAATTACCTATACTAAACCTATAACTGGCGTAGCGGCTATAATAGTTATATATAGACCTTAGCGACCCTAAGTCGGAATTAATTTACGTAAATATACTAGAAAATATAGATTCCGAATTTAATATAGAACCGGCCTAACGTTCTTCTAGCTCCAGCGTTAATATATTTATAATATTAATAACTCTAGATAAGTATCTAGAGCTTTATAAACCTATTTTATCCCCTAACTTATTAACTTTATTTATAAAAGTTTTACCTACCGAGTTATACGAGTTAAAAACGTATAAAGAAGCTATAACTAACGCTTTTAATAAAATATATTAATAGCTCGGTATAAATACCGAAATCGACTCTCTTTTAGTAAATAGTATTTAGATATTATTAAATCTACCCCGAAACTAAAAGGTACTTCGGGGTAAATAAGTCTATAAGTTTAAATATAGGGCCGTTAGCGAAATTACTCGCTATAAGGCTCGCTGGGTAGTACGTAGGTTTAAATAACGATATAGAATTAACTTTAATAAGATATTTACCTTAATAGTTAAATCTATAAACTATAAAATATTATTCGTTATTATAGCTATTTACGACCTAGAGTTTAAATAGATAGATATATAGACCGCTTTCCTATACGGCTTAATTAATAATGAAATTTATATCGAATAACCTATTAGTTTCGACGATAGTTTAGGCTATATATACTTTTTAAAACGTATTTTATATAGGCTTAAATAATCCCCTCGAGTATAATATATTATCTTTACGACTTTCCTAGCTAAGTTAAGCTTAATATCTTTAAGCGCTAACTTTAGTATATTCCTTAACTATAAAATATAGCTAATGATTATATTATATATTAATAATATATTAATTACTAGCGCCGGTAAAGATATTATTATTAAACTAAAATAACGCCTAAATAATAAATATAGAATAACTAACCTTAACTTTATTACGCATTATCTTAATTTTAAAATATCGCGCGATTACCTTAATCGTATATTATCTCTTAATTAGGAGGTATACCTAAAGCGGGTATTTAAAGATTATAAAATATATAATATTAGAGCTAAAGCTATAGGAGTCTTTATAAACTCTATAATTAAATTTATACCGGCCGATAAGGGATATTAAATTAAACCTACTTTTTTTACCGCCTACTAGTCGGCCGTTAACTTATTAATATATACTATAATAAATACGCGGCCTAATATCGCTTACGCGGTATTAATAATAAATCGTTATATTTCTAACCCCGATAAATCTTATTAGGCGGTTATAAAACGTATCTTCCGTTATTTATACGGTATATTATACCTAAAGCTAGTCTTCTAGGGTTAACTCGCCCTATTAAAAGACGATACTAATATTAATTAGGCGGGTAAATATACTTTAATATAAGGCGTTCTACCTTTAGTTATATATTTAATCTCGGTAATATAGTTATTAACTAGTAGTCTAAGCGTTAACCGATTATTATATTATTATTTTATAAAGCCGAATACGCGGGCTAGACCTAGGTTATTAAGGAAACTATTTAGTTTAAAAGGTTATTTAGATAATTAATACTTATTACGCGTATACCTTATTCCGGTAGAGATTTAAACTAGTATACGTTAATAGTACTCGTTATTATATTATTTATACTAACCGCCTACTCCGCTCTACTAGCCTATTTTATATTTACGATAATTATTTTCTATAATAATTAAGGTATTATAGCCCTAGCTAAGAACCCCTAGGACTATAACCGTATTAAGTATATTACGATCTAATATTATTCCTAGCGCGAAAAAGTCGTAGTAGGCGAAATCGAGTTTCCTTATATTCCGATAACGGAGTAGATCGTTAATAGCCTAACTAAGGCTCTCCCTAAAGTTAAATTTAATACTTTTTATATAATTCTAGGCCTATAATAATTACCCCTTTATAAATACTTATTAACGTTCTTATAGGAGTTTATTTACGCTTTTATAAGAGTTATTCTATATTTATAAATATGGAACGCGGCTCTGCGGGCTTATCCGGAGGCTCTACGGGTATATCCGGAGGCTTTACGGGCTACGTTTTAATAACCTAACTAGTAATAAACGTTAATATTTAAATTAATATTAACTAATAATTATTATATCGAATATTACTAAACTTTTAGGGCCTTATTTAAGGCCTTTATAGAGTATACTCTCCAAGTTTTAACTAAATCGCGTGTATATATATAGCGGTATATCCTAATCCTCTCTAGGTACGTTTAGGCTATACGCGGCGACGATAATATTATTTTATAATTTATCGTTCTTACTTAACCCTCTTATAACCTTTATTAATAGGTATATACGTCGCTAGAATATCCCCTAAATATCCGTTATAGTTATATATCGTTATACCCGTAATACCTAATATAGTCCCCGTAGTATCCTAGATAGTCTTTATACCCTTAGTAGTCGATTCCCCGTAGAACTTTATAGTATCCGACTATTTCTAATAATCTTCTCGTAGTATTTATATCGTTTATTAATACTCCGACCTAATTACCACCTAAATTTGGCGTGTATAAGTTAACTATTAAATAAAAATTTCAAAATACCGTGTTTTATTAAAAAACGGAATTTTTACTCCCTTAGCCCCTACCGACGTGGCTTAACCCTATAACTTGGCCTTTACCGATATATTTTAGCCCTATAGCTTGACCCCTATTAATATAACTTAGCCTTATAGCTTAGCCCCTATTAATTATAGCTTAGGCCCATAATTTAACCTCTATAAACTATGGTTTTGGCCTCTATAACCTATTATAACGACCCTAAAATAGGGGGAATACGGGGCTATTTTAGAGACTTCTTAATAAAGGATTTCGTTCGAGTAGGAGTATTGGAATATAGGAGTACAGGACTGTTTAGTAACTACTAACTAAATAGATACTTGGTAATACTTAGTACCAGGGTCTTATACGTATATTCGCTCTTATCCTCTATAGATAATTAATCAAGAAGTGTTTCTACCTACTATAGTTCGACATAATTATCTATTAAATATATCGAGTATAGGCGCCTTCGTTAGTTAACCGAGGATTTAAAGATAACTTAAACGATAAACATTTTATTATAAAGATAATTATTTAAGGCTTTTATTTACGTCGGGAATTTATTAATAACGATTAAATAAGTATAGGCTTAAACGGTAAAATCTTAAAATAAAGATTCGGTAGGCTCGAAACCGATATATAAATATTAATTATAAATAGCTAAGAAAGGCGAGGCTAAAATATTATTAGAAAACTCCGCTTTAGGGAGCTATTTCACTTAGTTATCCTATATATAATTAATATATATACGGAGGTAGTATTTTATTATAGTATTAAACCGCTCGGTTTAATTATCCGTCTAAGGATAGTAGCTAATAAATATATATAAATTAATTTTAAAATACTTATATAAGGTCTTTTAGAACTCCGACGTAAACTAAGATTCTTTATTCGAAATAAAGATATCTAATAAATTATAGAGCTTCTATATATCCTAGTAGAAAATATCGTAGGCTTCGTCTACTTCTATTAATATAATTAGTACTAGGTATCGTATCTTAATTAAACGGTCTACAAAAATTAGGATATACCGATAAATAATTCTTATAAAAGTATAAGGCGGTAGGGGACTTATATAATCTATCGAGATATCTTTTTAATATCGTTATAAAGGCGGTAATAAGCGTAGTTATTTTTAAATATATTAACGGGAAGGCTTGATTCTTCGGTATATATAATAATTCTTAACGAATTACTAGATAATAATATAGATATTAGGCTACTAATAAGCCCGATTAATTAATTCGTAATATTTAATATAATCTAGGTAATTACCCGCGATACTATTATAAACTAGCTAGATTAAACGAAGGCGTAGTTTATTAGAATTCGGAATATATCTTTTTCCTCGGAAGTAGAGAATTCTATTCTTATCTTCGTATTTAATAAAGGGAATTCCGCTATAATAATATATTCTAAAATATAGTATTTCTAGGACTTTAGGGGCGAATTAATCGGCTTAATTAATTATATCTTATAATTAATAAGTTAGGGTATCGTATAGGTCTTTATGGAAGTCGATAAATTAATCTTTATTTAACTCGGGCTCGTAAAATATAGGCGGGGTTTATAATTCCGGATTAATATTTATATCGAGGTTTATCGGGGTTATATAGATTAATATTAAATATAACTAAAAAGACTAGACGAGAATCTTTTAGTCTATTATTAATATAATTAAAATAATTAAAACTAAGATTAAGGTCGTTATATTTAGCGATATATTATAAATATAATCCTTAAAGACTTCTAGGGCTAGATTTTTTCTTTTTAATATAACTTAATATTAATATTAATATCTAGGGTCTAATTTATCCCCCTCTTTAAGGAGGTCTTTTAACCGATATATTAATATATTAAATTTACCGCCTTCTCTACTAGGATAATAAATAATCTTATAATTAAAACGGGATAAAAACTCGCTCTATTTTATTTAATAACGAGATAGTATCTTAGATAAAGTAAAATATTTAAGAGCTTTATAATTAGATATTACCTCGATAGGGAGAGTAAATCCCTTTAGTTTAAAGCGTTGTTCCTCGAATATACGGATAATTATTATAGACTCTTTATTATAGATCTTATAATTATACTTTATAAAAATATACTTCTTTAAAAAGTAAATTATAGGAAGAAGGATATCTTAATTATTATATAAGGATAAGACTCCTTTAAATATATAATTAAATATATTTATTCCTACTATAATTTTACGGTCGGGGTCGAAATAAACTAAGATAATATCGGAGGTAAAAGCCTTCTTTAAGATATTAAAAATTATTTAATATTAAGTATTTTATTTAAAGATAGTACCTTTCTTAATTAAGATTATAAATAGTATAACGAGTTTACTAAACCCGTAGATAAAGCGCCGATAAAAGTTAACGAATCCTAGGAAACTTTAAATATCTTTAATATTAACTGGCTATAATTAATTTAGGATAATATTAATTTTCTTCGGATTTATTCTAATCCCTTTAATAGTAATAATTAATCCTAGGTATATAACTTCTTTAATATAGAAATCGTATTTAGTAATATTTATTTAGAGCCCCGCCTCGCGGAGTTTCTAAAGGATACGTTTAATATAGATTTTATACTCTTTTTTAATATCGTTATAAATTAGTATATCGTCGAGATAAATAATAAAGATTTTATCGAGAGATTTATAAAATATATTATTAATATAGTATTAGAATAAAGTAGGGTTATTATATAATCTAAATAATATAATAAGATATTTAAATAAGCCGAATCGGGTACGGAATATTATAAATTCTTTATCGCCCTCCTTAACGCGGAGGCGATTAAAAATAAATATAATATTTAATTTAAAAAATACCTTAATACGATTTAATTAATTTAAGATTTCTAAAATTAAAGGTAAAGAGTATTTATTCTTTATAATAATAATATTTAGCCCTCGGTAGTTAGCGTAGAAATATAGGCCTCCGCTAGGTTTCTTTATAAATAGGATAAAGAATACGGTATAAGAATAATTAACCCGAATAAAACCTTTATTAAGAAATTTATTTAGGTAACGGCGGAGTTCTAGGATCTTATTATAATTTATATTATATAAATTAAATAACGGAGGTAATAACCCTTCTTTAAACTTAATAATATAATTATATAACTAATACGGGGGTAAGGTATTAGCGTCCTTTTTTAAAAAGATATCTAAAAATTTATAATACTATATAAATAAGATCGTAGTTAAGTTAATATTCTTATTATTTTAATAAATTTAAAACTTTTCTTAAATAATAACGGAGGCGAGGTAAAACTCTTTATTTATTTTAAATATAACTCGGTTCTAGGCTTAATCGTAAATATTTAATTTAAGATTTTAACTAAAGCGGGGCTTAGATTTATAATATCTAGATTCTTAACGAGGTTAGATATTTAAGGTCCAGATTTCTTCTAGAATATCTAAAAATCGATCGATTTTTATAAATAATAAATTAAATATAATTTACTCGTTAGGTCTAACGAGGCGGGTAAATAATCGAGATCTTATCTCGTATATATTAAGAGTAACTAGGTACTAGGTTCGTTATTTTTAATATTAAAATTAAAAACGAAGCGAGTTTAGGTTATAATACCTAATCTTAAATATCTTTCCTTATTTAACGGTAGTAACGATATAGTTATATTCGTTATTATAACTAGTTCTTATAGGAATAAATAATTAGGACTAGGACGGGGAAAACTCCTTTTAAATCTAGTTTTATTATTAATAAACCTAGGACTAAAGTAACTCCTTTTAAATCCTAGATTATTTTATACGAGTACTAGGCTAGGCTAGGGACTAGGTTAACTCTTCTTAAATCGAGATTTACTTTTTATAAACCTAGGATTAGATATACTACTAATAAACCTAAAATTAAAGTAACTTTTCTCGAGTCGGAATTAGTTGTTTAGTAATAGCGTTATCGTTTATAAATAATAACGGCTCTTTATATATTAGCGACTCCTTTTAAATCGGGGTTTACTCTACGCGGGTATCGGATAAAATTAAAAATTAGGATTTTTAAGTCTAGAAACTTTTTTAAGGTATAAAAAAAAGTTTATCTTCCGCGAAGACTTTTATAGGATTAAAGTTATAATTTTTTAAATAAAAATATAAGGCGAAGGTTAAGAAATTATTAGAGAAATTAATAGTAACTTTATAATAATAGAGGTATAATAGGCCGATTACGACGGGGTATTAATTAAATTTAATAATAAAGAAAATTATTCCTTCTTAATAACTATTAATATTTAAAATTATTTCTACGATATAAATAAAATATCTTATAACGATAGGTACGCTATTCAAGAGTCGGATAATATAAAAATAATAAAGAAGGCGAAGGAGTAGATATTAAATCTATATAAAATTATAATTAATAAAAAGATAGCCTAATATACTAGTATTAATTAAGGCTTTAATTTAAATTAGGGACTAGTTATTCCGTAGTTAATAAGAAATAACTATATACTTATTACGGAAAAACTATATAATAAACTAAAGCGAAAACTTAATTAGTAAATTAAACGATATAACCGATAAATAAAAAGGTATATATAGGGTTCTAGGTATCTATAATTTTAATACGCGACCTTATACCGGGACTATTCTTTTTCCGTATTTAAAATAACTCCTCCTATAACGCTCTCGTCGTTATCGATTATAATTATAATACTAGATTAAAGGCTAGCTAGTTTAATTAAATAAACTCTTATATTATATCTAAATAATTTATAATAAAAGTAAAGCCTTTACTTCTTATAGATAATTTTAATAATTAGGGTTCTCGTTAATTTACCTTTAATAATAATTTAGGCCGAATCGAGGTCTGTTAACTCCTTAAATAAAAGGGTAGGAACTAATATAGTAATATAAATAAAAATACTCGTTATACTAGAGCGAGCTATAGGGGTAGAAGTTAATAAAGGTATAATAAACCTCTTTAAGATTTATCCTACTCTAATAAAAATAGTACTTTAGCGAGATAAATAATACTTAATCTACCGGAGTTCTTAATCGATTTCGGAGTATATACGGACGTATTTATCGAAGGTATATAACCGTTAATTATTAAACTTCCTCTAGGAGATAAAGACTTATTAAGTAATATAATTTATATTATATTTTATAATATTAATTAAGGATATATTCTTTATTCGAGAATACCTCTTTTTTTAGTAAACGAGGTTAAAGTATTTATTAAAAAATATAAGGTCTTATTTAAGTTCCCGGATATAACTCCGAGTATCCTCTTATTTAAACGGGTTATTATATATTTCTCTTTATTTTTTTCGCTAATCGGTAAAGCTAGTTAAGGTATAGAGACTCTCTTTTTAATAACCGTTTATTAAATTAGAAACCTTTTTACCGATAATTAATTTAAATTCTATATAAGTGATCTTATCGCTATCGGTAGAGTAACGGTTATAATTAATATATATCCGTTATATTAATATTTACTCTTAAATATCTAATTTATCCTAGTCCTCTTTATATTCCGAGATATCTAGGAGCTTTTCGGATCTAGGAGGTATTCGAGCTCGTAAAGGAATAAATTATTAAGTATTTAAAAGGGAGGACGAGCGTAGGCCTATAATAATAATATTATTAAGGGTATTCTTATCGAATACCTAGAGCGGGGGCTAAAGTATTATTTAAATTATAATAGATACGGCCTAAGTTATTACCTAAACGATAGTATAGACCAAGAATTATATATCTAGTATAGGAGGAAGAGGAGGAGGCGTAGACGAGGATAAAATATTAAATAAAGAATTATTCTCGACTTAAGTATATAGGTAGTCGAAGGTATTTAAGAAACTAATAAAGTTATTCTAAACTTCGGCGAGGAACTATTATACGCGGTCTTCGGGGTTAAAGGGTTAATCCCCTATAATAATTATCCTAGTATTAAGAAATACTAGCTAGGTAGTAGATCTTTTATAATATTAAAAGACGGGATTAGTTTCTAGATATTTATTAAATTATAGAGAATTTTTTAATAACTTAACTAGAGTATAAAAATAGGCTAAAATAAAAGATAAAAAATTTAAACTAGGGTAGGGCTAGCTACTATCTAAATAAAAACTAATATACGGAGTATTTATTTATTTCCTATCCCGACTATATTAAAATAGAATAAGGAACTAGTTTAGACTTAAATTAGATCTAAAATAAATTACATCGGTAAATCTTAAAAGTAAATATTAGTATACTCTAAACACTATCAGCCCTATTAGAAAACCGTCTACGGGTTTATATTAAAACTCCATATTAATTACCGACCCGAGGTTTAGTAGGATTAATAAATCGGGGGTCCGGGTAGGGTCCTATTAATAAATAATACTTACTATTAATAGGTTTAGTAACTCGGTAAACCGTTAATAATTTAAATAACAGACGAAAGCCCCCATTATATATTTAATAGTATACGCTATAATATAAGCTATAATATAAGTAAATATATACGTAATTATATACGCAATAGTATAAATAATGGTATACGTAATAATGGTATACGTAATCATAATATACGTAATTATAGTATACGGAATAATATACGTAAAGATATACGTAAAGGTATGCGCTATAATATAGAATATATATACGCGTTCTCTCTAAATATACCTACGTAACGCCCCCGCGAGAACTTTGGCCAAAACTTATTATTCCGGGCCCGGTAGGTCGCTAGCGTTAATAGTCGTCGTTAAGGGTCGCTACCGTCGATAACAATAATTATAGAACTTTATTTATTTTAGCCTTATAATAGGGCTAGCTATTATTAATATATTAATAATATATATAAATTACTAAAGTTATTAATCCTATTAAAATTAATTTAGAGTTATTAATAGGATACTACCTAGAACCCCGATTTATTAAATTTATTAAAAGTTACCTACCCGTACCCTTAATTTACTAAACCTATTTATAGGACGCTAGTAGCCCTATCCGTAAATTAAGACTATTAGTAGTATCTTATCAATAATTTTTCTTAGTAAAAGTTACTAATAGGACGCTACCAGCCCTATCCGCGCGGGCGGTAACTCAGGTTTTAGTAGGAGTTTTTAAGATTTACCGATATAGGCTAGGCTAAGATAGGTAAAGCTATACTATAATATTTCGTCTAATATTTTGAGGGCTATTAAGGGGGGTATATATCGTATATTATTTAAAATACCTTTACGTATACTATTCGTATATTATATAATAGTATACGTAAGTTACGTATACTATTACGTATATTATAGGGCTTACTATAGCCTATACTATAATTTATACTATAGCGTATACTAATACGTATATAAATACGTATAATGTAGGGTATATAATAGAGCTATTCGTTTAATATTTAAATTACTAATAATTTACCGAGTTACTGAACCTATTAATAATAAGTATTATTTATTAATAGGACCCTACCCGGACCCCCGACTTACTAATCCTACTAAACCTCGGGTCGGTATTTGATATAGAGGTTTAGTATAAACCCGTAGACGATTTTCTAATAAGGTTAATAACGTTTAAAGTATATTAATATTTACTTTTAAAATTTACCGATGAGGTATTATTTTTATAACGAAATTAATTCTTTACTTTATCTAACTAGCCCGTAGAAAGAAATTATAATAAATTTTATTACGAAGTTACTACCTAATAAATATAAAGAATATATCTACAACTCGGTATTTATAATAATAAATAGGTATATTAAAATATTACAATATATCTCTACTACTAAAATTATTAATACTATAGAATTAATAAAGTTAATATATAAGGAAATTATCCTTAGGTTCGGAGTATTAGAAAATATTATATCCGATAAAAAATTTATTTTTATAAATACTTTTTAATTAAAAGTATATTATTATTCAAAGATTAAGCGGCGCTTAAATACTATATTTTATCCGTAAATAAATAATTAGATAGAATATTAGAATTAGATATTAAAGTATTATCTAAAAACGTTTTATATTAATTAATAAAATAATTAGGTAGAGTTTCTTTTAATAATTAAATAAATATATTATAATATATAATATATAACGACGCGTTTAATATTATTTAAAATATTGTACGGCTACGATTTATCGATCGAGATATATTATTAGGACGAGCCGCTTAAAGGAGAAATATTATTAATAAAAAAAAAGAATTAAAAAAATAAAAAGGTTTAAAGAATACCTAAAAAGATATTAAGAAATTATAATAAAAGTATAAAAACGTAACTATAATAAAAAAATTAAATTTAAAACTATTTAATATAATTAACCTAGTATTATTATTAATAAAGAATCTCGCGTAAAAGCGATTAAATAAAAAGCTCTTTTATAAATAAATTAAATTATTTAAAGTCCTCGATATAATTAGATTATAAATATATCGCCTAACGTTACTAACGAATAATTATATTTATAATATTTTTCATTTATTATTACTAGAATTATATTATCGTAAATAGGATAATATATTAATACCGGATATACCTCTACCGGAATTAGTAAATAATATTAAAAAATAAAAAATAAAAGAGATTTTAAAGAAAAGAAAGATAAAGAACGTAACTTAATACTTATTAAAATAAATAAATTAACTGAATAATTTTAATTAATAAAAGAATAAAGACGCTATTATATATACGGAAGAACTATATAAAGTATATAATTAATAAGAATAAAGAAGAAAATTAATAAGAAGCGAAAATATTATTAATTACTAATTATAATTAACTATTAATATTTACGGGTATTATAAATAATTTATTTCTTAACTTTAATTATCGCGAGTTTTTTATACTACTTCTTCTAACCTATGAATAATTTAAAAGATATAAATAATATAAAACCCCCTATCTTTTCCTTTAAATTAGATATACGAATATCCTCCTTTTAAATACTAGTATTAAAATCTTTAAATATAATCTCCTCCTTTTTCGAATCCGTATTAAAAGACGTATTAAGAGATATATTTAAAAAAATTATAAAATCGAGCTGGGGAGACTAAGATATTATATATAATATATTATAATCGAGGGCTAGATCGACGGCGGGGTTAATAATAACCTTAAAACTTATATTATAATTTAAATTTAAATTATTAAAGTTATAATCCGATTTAAGAAAAGATTTAATAATACTTTTAAATAATAAATTAAACTAGAAAATATTAATATATAACGAGTATTAACCTTATATATTATTTATATTATAACGAATTATATCTTTAATCTCTTTTAAAGATATAATAATACGAGCTAGAAATTAAAAACTTATTTATATTACGCTAACGGGATCGAATTTATTAGATTCTATTATATATATATAAATCTTAACGGACTTTTTATAATATATAATCCGATAGCGAAGCGTATCTAAGGAGTTATATAATTAATAATAAATAAATAAAGCGTTAATACGCCCGCGGTATAATAACGGAATCTAATAATATTAGTTACGTATCTTTATAAAATAAAGTATAACGAACCGGTAGGTAAAGGTAACGTAATATATAATAATAATTATATATTATATCTACGCGGTTATTATAGGAGAAGTTATTATAGCCGATATATTTTAAATAATATAAATAACAAGATTTTATAAGAGTAACGGAAGACTATAAATATTTAATAATCTTTAAATAAAAAGTTATAATAAATATCTAAAGAATTAATATTATTAAAATTTTAAATTATAATAACGAGTTATTATTATAATATATATACCCTACTAAATAGAATAAGATAAGAATTTTAGAAGATAATAATAAATAATAATAATATATATACTTAATTCTTCTTAAATAAAATAAATATAAACGAGACTAGTATTAATAAAAAAAGAAGTTACTATATTTATATCTATATTTAAATTAAAGATTATTTAAAAGAAAAATTTAAAAAGTAAAACTAAAATATATTAACTTAAACTCCTATATCGAAGTATATATAATAAACTTATACTTATATTATAAATAAATTTATAGAAGTTACACTACTAATTAGTTAATAAACTTAAATATTAGAAGTATATAAAATTATAGATATAAAATTATAGATATAAAATTATAGATATAAAATTATAGATATAAAATTATAGATATAAAATTATAGATATAAAATTATAGATATAAAAAGTTAATATAATAGTATTAAAGAAATAAAATATTAAGGGCGGAGACCGAAGTTATAATTAATACTAAAACTTATTATTATTATACGATTTATTAATAGACTCTTTTTGGAATTTTTTATAAACTTTAGAATTTCTTTAAATTCTTATTAGTCGATAATTTATTCATCGCTCATTAAATATAGTAAACGAATATTTATTATAAACGAGCTTCGTTTTTTTATAAATAAGATAAACTAGGATATTTAACGAGTCTACGAATTATTTAATTAATCTCTAAATCCAAATAAAGGTTCGGTTATAAAGTTATACGAATATAAATCATTTAATCTATTATAAACGCGCCGAGTAAATAGACTCGCTTTATATATACGCGTTCATAATATTTATTTAGAAATATTTTTTCCCTTATTCGCCTAATGACTTTAAAGGGTTTTATCGAGTATTTATTAATATATATATTAATAACTACTAATTTATACGAATATATACTATTATATTTCCTTATAAGAATATAAAGATAATATCTTTATACTTTATCTTTATATTATATATACCGATTTTATAATATTCTTTCCCTTATTTATCCTATTAAGTTTAGAGGGTTTTATGAATAATTATTATTAATATTTAAATGAAAAAAGATTATTAATCTTCTATATTAATATTTTATCGAGAAATATATATTTTATCTATATTATCTATTTATATTATTTATTTATTATATTTTCTTTTATTTCCTCTACGAGTTTAAAGGGTTTCTTTAAATATATTAATATTTAAATTCGAGACGAATCTTATCGGTAAATCTTAAAAACTCCTATTAAAATCTTAGTTACCGACCGCGCGGATAGAGCTGGTAGTATCCTACTAGTAACTTTTATTAAAAAAAGTTATTAATAGGACGTTACTAATAGTTTTAATTTACGGATAAAACTACTAGCGTCCTATTAATAGATTTAATAGATTAGGGGTCTAGGTAAATAACTTTTAAGAAATTTAATAAATCGGGGGTCTAGGTAATATCCTATTAATAACTCTAAGTTAATTTTAATAGGATTAGTAACTTTAGTAATTTATATATATCGTTAATATATTAATAATAGCTAGCCCTATTATAGAGCTGAAATAAATAAAGTTCTATAATCGTCGTTATTAACGGTAGCGACCCCTAGCGACGACTATTAACGCTAGCGACCTACCGGGCCCGGAATAATAAGTTTTAACGAAAGTTCTTACGGGGGCGTCACCCGGGCACATCCGGGGAGTATGCGCACATAAATACCATGCCATTTCGCATACCATGGCGCATGCCTTGGCGCATGCCATAATTACGTATGCCATGGGGGGCTTTCGTCTGATGTTTTAGGGGCTGCTGCGGGGGGCGTACATCGCATGCTATTCAGGATACCTTTGCGCATGCCATTCAATGGTATGCGCAAGCTGCACACGCCATTGCGCATGCCATGGGGTATACTATGGCCCATACTATAGCCCATACTATGGCGCATGCTAATACGCATGTAAATGCGTATACTATAGGGCATATAATGGGCCTATTCGTCTAATATTTAAGTTATTAATTATTTATCGAGTTACTAAACCTATTAATAGTAAATACTATTTATTAATAGGACCCTACCTGGACCCCTAATTTATTAATCCTACTAAACCTCGGGTCGATATTTAATATAGAGTTTTAATATAAACCCGTAGACGGCTTTCTAATAAGACTGATAGCGCTTAAAGTATACTAATATTTACTTTTAAAATTTACCGATACTTTTAAAGAAGGAGGTAATTATTATATTATATTAATATATATATAATACGTAGTCTTTATATTAATTTCATTAATTAATAACGTGGTTAATAAGTTATTAATATTATAATTAAATATATTATTATATAATTAACTAGTTACTCCTAGCCCCTAAAGTTCCTTAAAGATTAATTCTTCTATTAAATAATAGAGATCTTTACTAAGTTTATATATTTATTTTCATATTACTATATATACCCTAGGTACTATAACTTAATAATTAAGAAATATTAATTAAATAATAAATTTTTTGAAATATTGAAAAACGAGATTAATATCTAGATATTTATTAAATTAAGGGCCAGGTTTATTAAAATTAATATAATTATAATTTAAAAATAAATTAAAATAAAATATAAAGAACGAAAATTAAAATAGAGTTAATTATTATTTAGATAAGTATTAATATACGGAGTATTTATTTATTTCTTATCCTAGTTATATTAAAATAGAAATAAAGAAATTAGTATAAACTTATTTAAATTTAAAATAAATTAAACTAGACTAGGTTAAATAAATTTATATTATAATAAATAAGTTCTAATCTTTTATTATAATTTATACTATATTAAAATTATAAAATTCTTGAATAATATAAAAATTATAGTAATAATAACAATAAATTATTAAGAAACTAAATATTAATATATTAACTCGATAGAGATATTAATAATAATATATCTTTAATTATTATTCTTTGATTATTATTCTTTGATTATTATTTCTTGATTATTATTTCTTAATTATTATTTCTTGATTATTATTTCTTAATTATTATTTCTAGATTATTACTTCTAGATTTACCTCTAAGGATAACGAGAGTAGAGTTTTAAAGAGATGAAAAATATTAAATCTAGTATATTTTACTATCGATTTAAGAGTATATTATTATATACTCGACGAAGATACGAAGTATCTTGTTATTAAAAAAAAATTAATTTTTTTTTTCAAATTTAGAAATTAATATTATAATTTAAAATATTAATTAATAATATAATCTCTATATATCTTCTTTTAGAAGAGAAGGTTATAATATTTATTAAAGAGTATATTACTTTATTTAATTATTTAAATATAATTATAAATATCTTTTTACTCGAAAGATTTATTATAGACTTTATATAATTTAAGTTTTTAATTATTAATTTAATTAAGATATCGAACTCTTTTTTATAATATAAATTCATTAATTTATAAATTTTCTTATCGATAATTAGACTAAATTCTACGTAAATAATCTTCGCGTAATTTATAGAATAGTAGTTATAACTAATATTTATCTACTATATTAATATATATTTTAGAATATTTAATTGAAATATATCGTCGTTATATTTAAAAATATCTAGGAGTCTCTCGGATTTTAGAGAACTTTAAAGCCGAGGAAGTTAAAATATAATTTCAATTACAATAAATATAATTTCAATTATTATTTATATAATAATTGATACGGTTATACTGGCTTTACTATACTAGGTTACTTCTTTAATAACGAAGACTACCTACTATACTAATTCGTTAAAGACGAATACCTAACTAGGTAATTAATTAACTATTACTACTTTATAAAATATGACCTTGTTAATTAATAGTAACGGTATTTATATACTTTAGTAAATATTATACTACGCCTACTAAACGTTCGATCCACTAGCTACGTAGTAGTATTAATAGTCGAACTAGAATTATTCGATAGCGTCCTTTTATCCGCACCCTATCTCTTTTACTAGTTCGTTTCGGCGGAATAAAATACTATTATAGGATTTTTTCGTTAGAATAAAATACTATTTCTTTCTTCCCTACCGAAGTAGCTAGCTCTATTATATTAAGGCCTATTATAATAATACCTAGACTAGAAATATTATACTTCGGTAAACTATAACTAGTTAGTTAATATAGTTATAGAAATTTTCCGCTATAATATATTAAGCTACGAGAGTAGTTATTATAACTACGTTTATAACTTAGTTATTTAACGTTAGCGAATTCGGCTTTAACGAATCTACTCTACGATTCGCTTATATAGAATCTTTTACCTTTATACCTTCTTTAGTAAAATTCGTTAAGATTTAATTTTACCCGAATTAGAGAGGATTAATTATTATTATTTAAATTCGGGTTAGATCTTTTCCTTATCTCCGCGGCCCGAACGAAAACCCCTTAATAAAATTTTAATTTAGATTTTAAATCCTCTATACTAGTACTAGTCCTCTATATTCTATTTATAAAATCTATAAATATTTTCTTTATTTATAGAAGTATTAAAAGATCGATTTAAAAGTGTATTTAGTTCGTTTATATTAAAATTAAGGAATTTATTCCGTTATTAAAATAAAAGTTTATTCTTAATTTAATAATAAGCTAGTAATTCTATTATATTAAAAAGTACTCTATAAAAGCCTTCGGTAAATACTTCTAAATCGACGGTTTCGATTTCCTTTACTTTTATAAAAAAAGCTAGTACCGTAGCGCCTACTAATACGGTAAGCCGCGAGATTATAGTCCTAGTATTCTAGTTTAACGAGTTCGTAAACTCAGGGCACGCCTTCGCTAATAATATTAATAATATTACTCGTTATATTATCGGTTATTTTATACGTCGAAACTTCTAGCCTATTTAGCCCCTACGTAACCTTAATTTATAAGAATAACGGGCTCGATCCTAGTCTACCGAAGTTTAAAGCTAGCTAAGCGATTAAGTTATTAATATTACCGTAGTTCGCTTTATTATTATACGTTTTTAAATAGGTATTTAAATAACTCGCTAATTACTCGAGGCCCTAGCGTCGGCTAGGAATATACTTTCTTCCTCGCTACTATAATTAATACCCTCGCTTATAAGTAGTAATTAGTTTATAAAATAAATTTTAATAAAAGAAATTATCTTTAGGAGCCTTATCGGACTAAAGGAATATTTATTAAAGTAATTATTCGTTATAGACGAAGCCTCGATCTAACGGATAATCGATAGCGCTATTATTAATATTATTAAAATAGTTATAACTAAATTCGTTACTACCGGGCCGTTAGGTCCTTTAGGTTTATAAAGACCTTAAGAGGAGAGATTTACTATAATAGGTTTATTAAAATAAAATACCGCCGACCTAGGCTTCTTTAACCCTAACTATAATAATAAATCTTTATATAACGATACTTTGATTAAGTACGCTAGTAAGGATATATATTTCTATAATATTTATTTATTCTTAGATTATATTAAATAGTTCGTTCCTATTAAAGGAGTTAAGGTTATTAAAACGAACCTATAAATAAATTTAAAAAATATCGTCTTAACGTAGTAGACTAGTAAATTATTAGAAATTAAGCGTCGAATTACTACCTACGGGGATAGTGTCGACGAATAATCAAAACTTCTAACTAAACGATTTAAGTAATTATTAAATATTATTATTAATTCTCTACTACGCGAGATATATACCCTTAAGGACGTTATTAGTAGATATAAACCGAGGGAGTTCGCTTAAAAGATATTTCGCGTAGTTAAAGATACCGGGATTATAGAACTAAAGTTATAACTCGATATAATTTATAATAATATCGATTTGGACCTCAGGATCTATATTTAGTGTTCTATAAACTAGTTTATTATTAATTTATTCCTAATAGAGCTAGACGATAGGAAGTACGATTAGTGGGCTATAATAATAAGAAAGGCTAATCAATAATCGGATAAAATAATTCCGTAGAACCGTAATAATAGTAGCTACGTACAGCGTCAGCCTCCGTAATATAGTTAGTATTAAAACTTTCGTTAGTCTTTTATTCCGTATAGGCCTACCGAAGCCTTCGGTGGCGGGTTTAGACCCTCTACGTATAGAAGTAACCTATATAGACCTTTTTCTTCTTATTCAAATTAATAGAATAGTATTAATTAATATTAATAGTAATAATATCCTCGTTTACCGCCTACGGGAAGGTAACTCTAGATTATAAACGGAGACTTAAATTCGTTATTTAAATAACGGATATTCCTTATTAAACTCTAAAAGTAAGAAAGAAGTTAAGGCTTTAATAGAAACCTATTTAGGAAACCTTTTATAAAGATATACTATATTATTAATAATTAAAAGGGTCTAGTAGAAGAAGACTAAAGAGATTTCTATTCGGCCGAAGGCCTTCACAGCGAAGAAAAACTAAATAACTATTATAGTTAATATAATAACTTCTAAGGTACTATATAAACTAGCGATAATAAAGATACCGTCGCTTTAGAGAAACCTTTCGACGAATTAATCGAAGGTCTTTTTATCGGCACGTAATTTACTATTAAAGTAGTATACTAGTTATATAAATAGTTATTCTTATCGAATAATAAACTTTATAAATATATATAATAATATCGCCTTAGTACTAGTTAATCTAATATAACCGCCCCTAATACTATTTAGGTATACTCTATCTCGATAAATATTTAATATTCCGCCTCCCGGAATATTATTATATCTACGGCGAAGGATAGCCCTATATAAAACTATACTTTTCAGGGTTATTATTACGCTATAATTAAAATCTCCTTTAATATAAATAGTACTCTATACGACTTCTATTTTAATACTAGATATATTATAAATTTTATCGACCGCGTATTCTTAAAGAAGTTAATAGAACTCGGTTTAAAGATTAATATTCGTAAAATACCTACTACTATAAAGGTTCGCGGTCTAGGTTCTAATAAATATAATATTAAAGAGTATACCCTTATATCGATATATATCCCTAATAAGAATAGTATTACTTTAATTACTAAAGAGCTATATATCGTTAATAGTCTTTTAATAAAAATACTTATAGGGGTAAATATTATAAAACCTAAAAATATTATACTTAATACTAGAAAGAATTTAGTTATTATTATATCTTATAGTAATTTGAAAATACCTGTATTTATAGTTATTAAAGGCGCTAGAACCGATACTATTATTATTAGTAAAAGTAGGTAGACTATACTATTATATATAGAGATAACGGTTTTATTCAAATTTATTTCGCTTCCTAAGAACCGCGATTTTCTCTTTAAATCTATATAGTATAACTCCTTTATAGTCTCCGCTCATATTATTAACTACGATATAGACTACGTTATAGTATATAATGATACGAATAAACCTATAGTACTAGGAAAATACTCTAGGCTCGGTAAAGTTATTAAATATAAAACTATAAAATATTTCCCCGTTAACGTATTATATATAGGGATAGCTCGTAGACTACTAAAATTTTATTTATTATTTATCTCTTAATACTTCAAAGTATCTCTAGTATTAATAGTAGTATTTAATATTATTACGACACCGTAGAAGCCTTCCGTAGAGGGTATTATAATAGTAAGGAATCCTACTATAAAAGCGTTATCTATAAATTATATAGTTATAGAGATACTATACTCTACCGGCGTTACGATTTATAGAAGCGATACTTCTACTAATCTTATTACTAACGTTATTAATTCGTTTCTAGAATTTTAGAAAGATACGGGAAACGTTATTAATATCCTAGAATCCAAATAAATAAATATACTATTTATTAATAACTAGAGAGAAATCTATAAAGTAGATTAAATACGAGTATATCCGCTAGGAAAGCGAGATAAAGACGTAATTAACGAAGTTTTTAATAAACTCTATAAGTAAAATCGAATAGAATAGACTTCTAAATCTACGCTATTCTCTTTCTCTTACTTCGTTATATAAAAAGATACTCCTAATGACCCTAAAGGTTATATAGTTATCGATATTCGGGCTTTAAATAAAATTACTATATTTAATATATATCTAGTCCCGTCCTAAATAGATATTCTAGTAAAACTCCTTTATATTATATATATCTCGACTATCGACGCCGCTATATTTTTCTACTAGTAGTGGGTGAAACGGTATTATCGTTACCGCCTAACCGTCTTATCCTATAGAGGATAAGAGATATTTAATATTTTTATAATAAGATATTATAACTTACCCGTATATATATAATATATAATTAATCGTATTTTACGGTTATTTAGAAAGTTCTATAAAGCCTACGTAAATGATATCGTTATCTACTCGAAGTTATTATTAGAGTATATATTATACCTTACCCTAGTATTTCAAGCCCTTTTAGAAATGAATATTTATATCTCCGTTAAGAAATCCTTCTTAGGATACCCGTCTATATAATTATTAAAATAATACGTCGACGCCCTAGGACTTATTATAATTAAGGATAAATTAATTACTATTAGAAACCTAGAATTCCCTAAATCCCTTTAGGTATTTAAATAATATTTAAATATAATAAATTACCTAAAATAATATATCCTATATTATATAGTAATCGTTAAGCCGCTATAGGATCGTAAGACGCTATTAAATTAAAATTATAAAAATATAATTAGTATTAAAGGTATTCGGGGTAATACCTATAAATTTATAATTAAAAGAACTCTAATTAATACTCCTTTACCGTTAGAGCTAGAGGCCTATTAATAACTATAAAATATATTCACTAGATTAATAATACTCTATTACGTAGATCCTAGGAAATAACTCTTTATTAATTTTAATATATCTAAAGAATAAGGTTTCGGCGCCTACGTATATTGTATAAAGAATATAGTCGTTAACTCGGAATATTCTTTAATACTACCTACGGAATACTCTAGATAGAAGTTTATATTATTTATTCTATTCCTCTCTAGGTAGTTTATACTAGTAGAAACTAGATACTAGCCTACCGAACTAGAAATAACTAATATCGTATAGGTAATAAAGAAGGTTTATTACTTTATCGAAGTAACTACTAAAGTAACGATTATCTATATTAATTACTCTACTACTATCGAAATCGTTCGCTAGATATCTATAAATACTACGTCTATTAAGAAACTAAATTTTAGGTTAATACGTATATCGGAATATATATAAAGGTTTAGAATTAAATTAAGATATAAATCTAGTAAAGTTAATATAGTCTCTAATACTTTATTATATTTTACTAGTCGTTTATACCGCCTTAAAATAGAAGAGTTAATTTTAGATATACTATCTACCGCTTTCTTTATTAATATTATCGTTATTAACGAAGACTTTAAAAAGCGCGTATAGGATAGTTATAAAGCGAAAGTATAATAGACTAGAATTATAATTATAGTAGAACGGAATACGGTGTTAGGAGATAACGTCGTAAAGCTCCCTTATAAGTTTATTAATAATCTACTATATTTCGACGATATCGAATATAGTATTCTACGTCTATATTTACCGACTAGTCTAGAATATAAGGTATTTTAGAAAGTTTATAACGATTTAGGGTACCCTAGCTATACTAGAACCTATAAGAAATTAATAGTTTACGTCTATATTTTCAATATATCTACTAAACTCTATAAGTATCTCAGATACTATTTATACTACTAGTTATACTAGACTCCTAGGTATTAATTTTATGAATTCTTATAATCTATTTATAATCCCTCAAAGTTATTTTATATTTTAATAATTAACTTTATCCTAACTCTACCGAAGGCTTTTATAAAAAAGAACTACGTTATATTTATAACTAATAAATTTAGTAAAGTAGTTATCTTAATAACTAGTTAAGTAACGTAGAGGGGTATATAATAAATATATTATTTACTAACTCGTCTTCTTCTTCTAAACTAGGGTTTACTAGAAACTATTATCTCTAATAAAGACCGTCGCTTTATTAACTAACTATAGAAATATATTATAATTAAATTTAAAATCGAGATACTTTATTCAACCGTATATTATCTATAGACGGACGGGTAGTCGGAAAAGTTAAACAAAGTTATCGAGATTACCCTTCGTTATTTCCTATTTATAATAAATATTAATAAATAGCCTATGGTCCTACTATAACTTTTAGCGGTATTAAATAATTCGACGAAGTATAGTAATATACACTTAGTATCGACTTAAATATTATATAACTTTAAAGTTAAGGAACTATTAGATTTACTAGAGGTCGATAACCTTCGGTTAATAGACTTTAATAATACTATAAATCTTAAGGATATTAAAGAAGTAGCGAATACCGAAATCTTCTACTATATTAATCTCTCTAGTACTAGAGTACTAGAAGCCTTCTATAATAAATATTTTATTAATAACGAAATAAAAACTTTTCCCGCGGTCTACCGCCCTAAATATATTAATATTTAAGATACTATTACCTTTATATCTATTAGAATAAAAGGATAATATAACTCTCGTTATAAACTAATATTTTTTAGTATTAAAGATATAGTTTATCTATATTTATACCGCGGCTACTAGATAGCTAGTATTTAATTTAAGAAAACTAATTAATAATTCGTCGGCCCTTTCTAAATTACTAAATATATAAAAAGATTAATATATCGCCTAAAATTACTATTTATAATAACTATCTATAATATTATTTTAGTCGTATACCTCGAATCTACTACGACTCTTAATACGGATCCCTATAGTAAATATACTATAGCGCCGCCGCTAATTATCGTTAATAACGAAGAGGAATAAGAAATAGAGAGACTAGTTCGGAAACGATAACGTCGATTCGGGAGAGTAAAGAATATAATTATATAATACCTAGTTCGGTAGAAGAACTATAGGCCGGAAGATAATAAATAAATATTAATAAAGAATTTACAATACGCTCGAATCGTAGTAGACGAATATAAAGTTATTTATAAATAATTCGTAGGTATATACTAGGTTATAGAGTTTTCTATTTAATAAAAATACCCTTATTATACTTCGTACTAGCTAAATATTTCACGCGTATTCGTTTCGTTCTAACGGAAATATCCTACTATAGTATACTATAGTAGCTATCGGGGCGATAACTTTATTTTATTTAATAATAACTAATATAGTTATACTAGTCTTATTATACTAGGTTAGTTCCTTAATAACGAAGGCTATTTACTATATTAATTCGTTAAAGACGAATACCTAGCTAGGTAATTAATTAACTATTACTACTTTATAAAATATAACCTTATCAATAATATAAAGTAGGGACTATATATTAAATACAAATAATAGAGAACGAGACGTAGAAGAGGATAAAATCTTATACGAAGTATTATTCTCAGTTTAAATACGTAGATTATCGAAGATATTTAAGAAATCGGTAGAATTATTTTATACTTCGATATCGAATTATTCTACGCGGTCTTCGAAGTCGAGGAGTTAATTCGTTATAATAATTAATCTTTTATAAATTTAACAGACAAGACTAATAATTAAATATTTATTAAATATAATATAATTATATTATAAAAGTAGATTAAAATAAAAAATAAAGATTAAAATTAAAAATTAAATTAGTTACTATTTAAATAAAAGTTAATATATAAAGTATTTATTTATTTCTTATTTAAATTATATTAGGATAAATAGATTATAGTTTTCTAGATTAATTAGATATAGAATAATATTAACCTAATTTCTATCTAAATTAAATTTATAATAGATAAAATTAATTAAAATAGAGTCGTATTATAATATTTAGAGTAAATTATATATCGTTAAATTTAAATCCTACGTCTATATATAAGTAGTTATTAATTATTGAGAATATATCTAGTATTAATATACGTCGAGATATCTCTAAATTTAAAATAATTATAACTTTAAATTAATTCTTTAGAAGTACTAATAGTAAAATATTAATTTGGGAAATTTATACTATTTTACAAGTTAATTTACTTTTGATTTTAATAATAATAATAACCCTATCTATAATTCTATTAATAAAATAATAAGAATTAAATAAGATTTATTAATATAGTAATAAATTATTCGATAAAGATTTAATTAATAATTATAAAAAAATACTATATTAAAATATCGTTTCAACCGCTATATTAATATTAATAAAAAATAAAAATTAATTTTCATAAAGATAAATAGAATTTTTATAAAATTATAATTAAAGATTAAATTTAGGAATAAATCGAATCTAGACTATACTTATAGTAAAATAATTTTAATTTCTGAAAATACTAATAAATTACTAATTTTAGAAACTATTAACTAGTTAAATTTATATTAAAATCTCTCTTTAATATAATAAAAATTAATTATAATATTTAATATTAATATTATTATAATATTAAACGAATATATTTCTTTTATACTAGTTCTATAATTATCGTCGATAAATAACTATACTATCTTTATATTTCTCTATTATTTTACCTCGTAGTCGCGATTTTAATATTTAATTTTATAAATCTTCGCTGAATTTAAAAATTTTACGATATTATTTATAATTACTCTATATCGATTATTTAAAAACTAGGGATATATTATATATTATTATTACGATATTTTGTATCCACGTATTAACGAGAGTATTAACTTTTTTTTTTAAAAAATAAATTATATTAAATCTTAATATTATTATAATATAATTAGTATTTTAATTTAAATTTAATAGTATATTAAACTCGTAACTCTATATATTATTCAAAATCTTCTATAATATTAAAACCTTTATAATATCAAATTATTATATATTATTATAGTATAAATCTTAATAATAATAAATAATAAATTACTAATATATTAATAAATATAATATCTTTATATATTATTTACTAGTATAATTTATTCTCGAAGAGTTATTATATAACTTCTCTAAATTATTTATAGAATTATAATTTGAATAATATATCTAATTAATAAAACGAGATAATTTTTATTACTATTTATTAATACCTAATAATTTATATTTACGAGAAATTATTAATAATAATTTATATTTATATATAAGAATATAAGAATATATTCTTATATATTCTTATATAAATATTATATATTAATTAATTAATAAGTTAGTTAAATAGATTTAAAGCTCTACGCTAGGTAGATTCTATAAATTATTTTTCGATTCTTGGTTTTGTCCTATCGTCGCTTAGCGACCGCCGTAGTAGCGTTCGCCCCTTATTGACAAATCCATCTATCTCCTGCAGCTTGTGTCAGCTAGAACTAATCACATCTTGTTGGGTTTCTCTTTAATCTTGCCCTCAAGATCGTACCGATACCCCAATCATGGCAGCAATCCCACCTGGCTCCCCAGTACCCTCATCCTCGTCCGCAAACTCGACCGAGCAACTAAACATAAAATTCACTCATCATGGCACGCCTCACACTTTTGCCTTTTCTCCCGACTCCTCCATCACAGGTCTATCCAACCGCATCTTTGACGAGCTATCTATCCCACCTTCCTACCAAAAATTCATGATAACCCCCAAACTCGGCGTCCTCAAGCCTCCTTTCCCCAACCCTTCCCTCCCACTCAGCAGCCTCCGATCCAAGAAGATCGTCCTCCTCGCCCCTACCCCCAGCGAGCTCTCATATCTCTCCTCCGCCTCCCGCCCTACCTTCCAGGCGTCAAACCCAATAGCCAAGCCCACAACGGCGTACCGCCACCGAGACTGGCAAAAGGTTCAGGATGAGGCGACCTATACGTTCCAGACGCTGCTACCACTGAAGTATCTACCAAATCCAGATCGATCGCTGAAGTTCCTCGAGCGGCTGCGTAATGATCCGGGTATAAAAGCTAGCATGCGAAAGCATAAATTCAGCGTCGGTGTGCTTACGGAGATGAATCCCGCTGAATATACAACTCACGAAAGCAAAACGTTGGGTTTGAATCGCAACAGGGGTGAAGTGATCGAGCTACGACTAAGAACAGATGCATATGATGGGTACAGAGACTATAAGATCATTCGAGATACCCTATGCCACGAATTGGCGCACAACGTGTGGGGAGATCATAATAGAAACTTCTGGGATCTTTGCAAAGATATCGAGGAAGAAGTCAGAGCAGCTGATTGGACGAGTGGTGGAAGAGCAGTGAGCGATGAGGTGTTTTATGAGCCGCGGGACAGAGATGGGAGTGGTGGGCATGTGAATGGTGGGGGCTGGACAGGAGGCGAATTCATGCTAGGTGGCAGCGGATCGGGCTCAAAAGCGCCTACGCAGACAAAGAATAGGAGAGAAGCTATGGCGAAGGCGGCGGAGGAGAGAATGAAGAAAGAGAGGGAGGCCAGGGATGGTGGGAGCGGAGCTTCAGCGTGAATACGACACCTTCACGACGGATGAATCTGGTTTGAATATGTCACAGCGATATAGCGTTCGAGCGTTTTGGCGTTGGTGCATTGCAAGAAGGTAGTACAAGAATGGAGATGTCTATCCTTTGACCTCGTCTTTTTTTGCTCATCCGTGCATTTGAGAATGTTTATGAAACATTCGAGAACCGACGCAGATCCTCCTCATACCAGCAATATCGTGACACATGCCCAGATGCCGCGCCAGATGTTGGACTGAAACAGGACCATACCCAATGCTGCGCCAATGGTACAGCGAAAGTGACCCATATCCTACACATCATGCGTGCTGAGCTGGACCTCTCAGCATCCTAGGTACCCGCGCCCTCCTTACCCTCTCTTTTACATATCCTAGCAGCAACTCTAACCCCTGCTCAACCCTCCGATCCCCTTTCCGCCGCGCCCAAACCAGCAACACCCCTAAGAGCGCCAGATGTACAATGCAATGCCTGACGGCAACCCAAACCAGCCAGCACATCCACGCCCACACGCCATTCCTTCTTTTCCCTTCCCCTATTCTCTTCGCTTCCACTTGCTCTCTCAGCGCCGCGACTTCCGTAGTCATCTTGACAAGCGCCTGCTCAATCCTCTTTCTCCACTTGCGATTTCGTACGTCAAGATCCCGACCTTGGCTTGCTACCGCCACAGCACCTTCATCGTCATCAAATGGCGCATTTCTCGCTTCCTCGTACTCTTCCCCATCTTCGTCTTCCTTTTCATCCCCATCACTAACCGGCCTTAGCACCCTTAAACCCCCACCTTCGTCTCTTCCCTTATAACTCGGCTTCAGCATCTGCTGATGACTCCGCGCTAATTGTCCCGGCGACGAAGAGGAAGAAGAGGCGGTGTTCGATTTGATCTGGTCCCAGACGAATTCGAGTTCGGCAACTAATTCGCGCGCTTCAGGGGTTGTGGTGGCGTATTTGTGCATGGTTTCGATGAGGGTAGATATGTAGCGTCGTTTGGCTTCTGTGCGGGAGAGGGAGTGGTGGGCGTGCCATGCATCCCTTCGTCGACGATGATTGTTAGCCTTGCTCATTCAGGTACTCGTACATGTGCGAGCATTAAAGGAGGTTCTAGGAAAGGGGCTATCCTACCATTTTTCTCTCTCTGCTGTCGATTCTGGATCATTGCCATCTGGTCGCTGTGAAAGGCCCTCTACATCGCTCTCTGTACTTTGCTTGTAGAGCCCGTAGAGCTTTAGACGGTCCGCTGGAGGGGGGCGTGCGGAGCCTGTGGGGGGGATTCGTTTAACGGTATTGAGGGCGTGGACGAAGACTCGGTCTATGAGATTTGGAGACCTGTTAGGCATCTCTCAATCGGGCTTTTGGTTTGGGTAGGTACTTGCCTACAGAGTCGGACATAGTGTTAGGGAAGGCTGGAGGGATAGGAATAGAGCAGGTCCTGCGCTCTCAGCTCGCCAGCATCATTGAAGAACAATCAAGCGTAGGAATTTCAGCACTTGGACTCCTTAAGCTTCTGTGCCAGGCTCAAGAAACTGGTAGCCATTCCCTTGCATGTAGAAGTCGATGTTGGACTTGCTGGCAGTGATGACAGCGATTTGCCGCGGCTTCTGACATGACGCCAAGAAATCCATCCCCTCTCACGGGCTCGCAAACTCCACAGCAATGAACCCTCCCTCGCTCTTCTCATTCCTCAATATCTCCGTGAGGTACTGAAGCGCATTGACTGGCTGCGAAAAGAAATAGGTGGTGCAGGTGCACGCTTTTATTAGAGCTCAGTAGCCTTCTGCGTCACGCAGATCCAAGGCTTCTACATCTCTTTCGTTTGTATCAGAACATTAAGCTGCCATCCAAGTTCTATGCCTGCATAAGCGGCTTGTTCCGAGTTACTAAAAGGACACGTCTATTAGTATTTTGCTAGAGTGTTGTCTACTGCTTCTTCGTCACAGATTTTTCCCCCTCAAAGTCACGTGTACTACAACGAGCTACCCTCCTGTGTTTCCACCCATCGCGTGTCGCTTTCTTCCAACCAGCAAAGACGACGCGAAGCGAAGTACAACATTTACGCAAGGTGGGTCGTTACCAACAACAGCAATGCTTCGAAGAGTCGCTGCCTGGCTGTTCTCCCCAATTTTCTCCGCGAGCGAATGTGACCTATACATGTGATCATCGATTCCATTCAATATGCACCTACACGCTATGTCTCTTCTTGCTTTTCCCCGGCTTGTCTCTTTCAGTCTTGCAGTAAACATACCGTCTTCTAGTGCATCAGTACTACTGCAGCGCTCTCAATTTCTCCTGTTGAACGAAAGCATGTCCTCCGTCGAGGGCTCTGGCAAGTGAGTCAACTGTCCATGGGACTGAAGACGACCAAGGGTCAGCAATAACGGCAGAGCCATTTTGGAATTCCCATTGCATACGGTGTGCCAGGCCATCGAGTCCGACTAGAGATCGACACCTCCGAAACTGCTCCAGCACTGAACGACCCAAATACCCTGCTATGCATCATCGAAGGCACCGACAGAATGACGGATTTCCACCCCGGTGAACCCCATGGACGACGAAGAATTCGACCTCGACTTTAACGGAGTTCAACTTTCGCTCACTGACCAAGGTCGGCCGCAGGGGAGGTCCATGTATGACATTGGCGCGTACACTTTGAGAGGCATTGCAGAGTGGATGACGAAGAATGATGCATTCAGGGAGATGGTTTTTTGCCCTTTGAGATAATCAGTACTACTGTGGGACTGCAGCGGTGGTGAAGACGCGAGTGGGGAACTCGGCGGTGCAGACAGGCTATGCGGCAGAACCGGAGGCAGCAACTACAACGTTGTCAGCGACGGGGACGTCGCCTTCGTGACAGCTGCCGCATTGAGGGTACGCGACTATGTTGTTCGTCGCCCATTCTTCAAAGGCGATGGCGCGAGTATAAGAATGCATTTCACTCCGATGAAGACTTTGCAGTACTCCTACGTGGTTGTACAGTCTGATGCAACGGACATGATATCGATTTCTCCCCTCAGTGGCAGCACGAGGTATACACATCAGAAGACGTCAATTTTGCACTTGACTTGCTACTCGAACCGAGTGGAGATCTGGAGCCGTTGAAGATCTGCGCTGTCGTGGGCGTGATAAGCTTTTTCTATGAATAGCGACGCGTTGCAGCCATCCCATGAGGTAGGTGGCATACTCCGTACTAGCAGAGAGATTCCGTTTATCAAGACGCTCCTTTTTTAACATTCATCTCTTCTACACAATAATCTCAAAAGAATAGCTGCGAGATAAAGTAATGAAGTATTGGAAAGAGAAACGAAGACTTCTAGTTGTTTTCAGCTGTCATCCTGGCTTGTGCTTGTCGCGAGACTGCATGCGTGCAACAGCCCCCACGGGCCCCCGAGCCTCGCCCTTTCTCCATCGCATCTTATGGCTTGGCGCATCGCAGAAATCTCTCTTCGGGCTGTTCAGAAAGACGGGCGCTCCAGGGATGTTTCCAGGTCAATTACGAGTAAACAACTCCAGCGAAGGTAGGGGCTAGTAGCAAATCTGCAGTAGGGCATATACCACAACTTGCAAGTTTCATCCAAGTAAGGTACCTTAGTCGAAGAAGCCAAGGATAAGAAGATGTACTCCGTAGATTAGAACTAAAGTACCTCTGTACCTTAAAGTAAGCTATCTTCACTACTTACTTTAAGGTAGAAATACCTTAACCTGCCGAAAGCCGAACACTTGCCAAGGGAGCACACGATCTCCTTCTTCAAACGACACTTCATACTATCCTTGCTCCATCGCCTCCCCTCCTTATCACTCACCTACCTACACTACTAACTCCATTCACCCTACTCGTCCCTCATTCTTGCGATATTATTATTACGCTCTCTACGCCACAATCTCGGCATCATTGTGCAGCCGCAGCTCCAACACCTGTCGTCCCGTCCCTCGAGCTACCCTTCACTACGCGGCTGAAGATTTGAATCCTTTCACAACACCGTCCCTCCGGGGATCAGTGAACTGACCGCGACTCTACGCACTACAACTCAATCAACTCTCCCCACGCACAAGACTTACCATCATGAAATTACGACCCCTGCTCCTCAGTCTTGCCCTCCTATCTGACCTCCTCGTCGAAGCAAACATCATATCCCGTTCGCTCCCCGAACTGAGAGCACTCCTAGGACCGCGACTGCGGCGGAAAAAGAAGCCAACGAAAGAATTAGACCCAAATGGGTGGCCCAAATATTTCCAGGAGCCGGGAGGTGGCGAGCTAGCCAACCATTACGACAGCAGGTATGAACATGGCATATTGAGTTACGAAGCGAAGCAAGATACACAGATACATATGATGCGAGCGTACTTGGACTTTTTCAAAGAGAATGGAATTGAGACGTGGCTGGCTCATGGCACATTATTGGGATGGTGGTGGAATGGGAAGATGCTTCCCTGGGATTGGGATATTGATACCCAAGTCTCTGCTCAATCCCTGTCGTATCTCGGTCAACACTTTAATGGCTCCATCTACGAGTACAGCTCCGCCGACTCAGACCCGGACTCCACTCCTGTCATCGAGCGGCAATACCTACTCGATGTAAACCCAGCAATAATAGAACGAGACCGCGGCAATGGCAACAATGTAATCGACGCGCGGTGGATCGACATCAGGAACGGGCTCTACATCGATGTCACGGGCTTGTCGGAGACGGAGCCGGTGGCTCAGCCTGGCGTGTGGAGCTGCAAAAACTACCATCATTACAAGACTACGGACTTATATCCAATGAGAGAGAGTATGTATGAGGGCGTTGTAGCGAAGATTCCGTATGCGTATGATAGGATTTTGGCCGAGGAGTACCAGGAGAAAGCGCTTGTTGTGACTGAATATGAAGGGTATAGACCCAGTGTTCCAGCATTTACTGGCTTCAACTGACCGTGCCTCTTAGTCACAGATGGCATCCTGAACTCAAAGAATGGGTCAAGAAAACACCCGCGCAAATCAAGCAAGAGCGATTAGACAGACAAGCTGCCAGGCGGAAGAAGATAGAAGAGAAAGCGCAGCGGAAAAATCAAAAAGAGGAAAAAGAGGAGGCGGACCAAGAAGCTAAAGCGAAGGAATCGCAGGAGAATGCAGGAGCCAAAGACGGGCAGAAGAAGAAAGGACCAGAAGACGATGTCAATGGTGATCAAGGCATCAAGGAGCCTGAAAAAGAACCCATTAAGATCAAGCGCAGCGCTGAGCCAGATCTTGACGAAAACCCTGTCCTGGAGAAGGAATCATCCGGATTCAAGCATTTGCGTCGTCGACGATTAGAGTATATCAAGTCATAGTATTTGAACCTACACAACTCCTCACACACTCACGTCAGCCCGCAAAACGGTACAGTGGAGCTCGAGGGCGTTGATACGATACTACCTGGGGCGCCGACTTTACGTTCTGTTATCAAATTTTCGAGGTTTCTTGTGTTCATAAGCTCCGATCTCGTTCAATGGCGTTAGCAAGCATTTCATTGGAGTTATTTCTACTTGGGTCTTGGAGTTTACAGTTCGGGCTTGGCATTATCCTAGGAGGGTGAATATGGCGTTCGGCAGGTGCTGAAAAAGGCTACGCCTGCTTGGATTTTGTTGGAAAGCTCCCATGTATTATGAGCTATTGAGTTGTAATACCTCCGGGCGCAGGAGGGAGAGTGGCAGGAACCGTTTGCGTTAGTCGAAGCTTGTCACATCACTTATGTGGACTACACCTTTGGCTGTGGGGACTGTAGAGCGCTCGTGGTACTGTACATAGCTTAACAAGGCCACACGAACATATACAATCTTTGACATACACAACATGCCATATTTATGAGTGGAGATGGGGATTTGGTAAATCAGCAGTATCGTGTAGAATCGATCTCACATTTTATATCTACTCTTCACTACAATACTAGATACGATTTCCTTTCCTAAGTGATAAATATTGCGTAGAGATATCTACTAAATAGCGGGCCGGTTATAAAAAATTACGAAATTATTAAGTTTACGCGCTAACTAAAAAAAATATATTTTATTTATTTAAATACAATAACTTTTAATACTAGATAAAAAAAGATATTAATTTATAATAAAATTAAGAATAGAGATTTAATAATATTATAATAATATAAATAATAAAATTATATATTATATATACTATATTAATAAAGTAGTAAACTAGTATTCTATCGAAAAAGATAAAAAAGGCGCGTAGATTTATCTAGTTTATATACTAGCCCTAGAGATCGATTTTTTTTATACTTTCGTCTAACGTTACTAAATACGTATTTAATACTTCGGATAATTTTGAATAATTTTAAATAAATTAAAAGAAACTAGTTTAAATAATACCGAGTTATAATTAATTATATAATAATATAATAAATTTATATAGTCTATAATACCGCGCTAACTTAGAGGAGTATCACGCGTGTATATAATATTTATAAATTAATATAATTTAAAATCTAAATTAAACTAGCGTAGTTATAATATTTTATATAATCGAGTTACTCGATATTAATAAAAAATCACGAATTTAAAATTTAAAATTCGAAGTTACTATTTTGAGAGGTTTTTTTAACTTTATTTTATATTCTCTTTTTATTACTTTTCCGCCTAAAGTTAGTAAAATAAATATTTAATACCTCGACTCTTTTTATATAAACTCTCGCTTTATTAATATAGATATAAATACGAGGTAATTTAATATTACGAGTATCTAATAAATCGTATTACTTTATTTATAAATATTAAATAATTATTATAATTCGAGTTTTCAATTATTAAATTATTATATTAAATTAAATATTTAATATAATTAATTTTAAATAATCTTTCTCGAGTTTAATAAACTTAATCGAGTATTATAAAGAACTCCGTTATAAAGATAAATAAATAACTTTTACGAACTTTATTATCGTTTTTAATATTAATTATATTTTATAATTTATTAATAAAGGCGTAGATATTACGATAAAATAAATAATATTTTGAATTAATAATAGAGTTTTTTCCTTCGAAGTCTAGGTCGAAGAATTCGATATTATTTACTTTAATTCAAGTATTTTTATTTTTATTATTTATTTAATTTAATTTATTACGGTTTATTAAATTTAATAAATTAACTAGACTTTAAACTAGTAAATTCTCCCGGATATATTATATTATACTAGTAACTATAATAAATTATATAATTATTTATATTAATTATTTATATAATAGAGTTTATTATATTGAACTTATTCTAAAATTCGAAAAATTAGATATAAATAACTTCTTTAATTAAATTTATTATTATTATAAATCTAGTACTTTCCGTAGATAGCGAATTATTTAATAAAGTATAAAAGGTTACTTTAGTAGAAAATAAATTTTATAATTATTATAGAACTCGCGAGTTTTATTAAAAAGTATTTAATATAGCGCGGAGGTTAAATTTATTATAAATTTAATTCGAATTAAACTAGCTAAATAATTTAATAAAATAAAATTTAATTCTAATATAATTAGTCTTTATTAAATTAATACCGCGAGGTATTTATACTATTTTAAAGTTACTTCGAGTAATTTAAATAAATAGATAAAGTATATTATAATCGATTAAATTCGTATAAATATAATTATTATCTTGGAATTCGGATAATAAAAAGATAAATACGATAATTTTTTTTATAAAGAAGTTTAGTAACGAAACTAATTTATTAATAATTAATAAATTATTTAACTAGTTTATAATAACGTCGAATATAATATTATAATAAACTTTAATAAAGAACTAGTAATATAATAGAAAAATAATATAACCGAAGTAAATAATAATAATAATAGACTTTAACGAAGAAGTATTATATTAGGCTAGTATTAATATTAAAGAATAATATTAATACTTTAATTATTGAGAATACTATTTTATGAAATCTTTAATAACGTTATCGTTACTATTATTATTATAGTAGTTATTATAATAAAGTAGAAAGATAATTTGTATTAATTATATTCTAGATAATTGAATACTAGAGGTTTATTAAAATTATACTAAATTATTTAACCTATAATACGTAGCGTAGTAGAATAATTATATATTATATTTTCGCGATTATTATAAAGAAGTTATTATAGCCGACGTATTTTAAATAATATTAATAATAATTTGTTAAAGAGTCGCGGAAGATTTTTAATTTTTAATTATTATTAAATAAAGAGTTATAGTAAATATCTAAAAAGTAGTTATTATTAATATATTAAATTATAATAACGAGATATTATTTTAATACACGGACCCTATTAATTAAAGTAAAGTAAAACTTTTAAAATTAATAACGAGTAATAATAATAATAATTTTTTTTTTAAAGAAATAAAAATAAATAAGTTTATAAGAGTTATATTATTAATTAATTAATAAAGTCGAATATTAGAAGTATATAAAAGTATATATATAAGAAATTAATATAATAAATTAAAGAATTAAAGTATTAAGAGTAGTAAAAGAAGTTATAAAGAATATTAAAATTTATTATTACTATATAATTTACTAGTAGAACTTTCTTTAAATTATTTAATAAAATTTAAAATTTCCTTAAATTCTTATTAATCGATAATTTATTTATTATTTACCTAGTATCGTAAACGAATATTAATTATTAACGAGTATTTTCTATTTATAGATAAAGTAAATTAGGATATTTAATAAATTTACGAATTATTTAATTAATTCTTAAATTTGAATAAGAAATTTAATTATAAAATTATATGAATTTATTTTATTCAAATTATTATAAATACGGTAAATAAACTAACTCGTAAGATATATATATATAATAATAATAAATTTTTAGAAATTTTCTTTTCTTTATTTATTTAATAAATTTAAAGAGTTTTTTAAAATATTTATTATTATTTATATTAATAACTACTAGTTTAAGCGAATATATATTATTATATTTCCTCTTCAAAAATATAATAATAATATATATTAGTTTTATAATATTCTTTTATTTTTTTATTTTATTAGGTTTAAAGAGTTTTACGAATAATTATTTATAATAAAAAAAGGATAATTATAAAAAGTAATTAATCTTTTATATTAATATTTATTAATAAATATATATTATTCTTTCTCTTATTCTCTTTATAGATTTAAAGAGTTTTCTTAAATATTTTTATATTTAGATTCGAGGCGAATTCTTTATAGAGAGAGATAATAATTATATTATTAATATATAACTACTACTATTTACTAGTTTACTATTTAGTTAGCGGCCTACTATTGAAGTAGTAGGCCTTTTAATAAGAATATAATATCTTTATATTTATATATAAACTATCCTATATTAGTAATAGTAATAGTAAATTATAAACTAATATTCTTTAAATATTATTCGTTTATTTAAAGTATACTAAAATCTATCTTTATAATATTAGTAATTATAGTTCTTTAAGTCTAATTATTAGGAATTATTTTTAATATAACGATCTTCCGTATTAATTCTTTAATTAAGCGAATCTTTATAGAAGTAAATATTTATAGAAATCTTCTATAAAGTCTCTTCTATCCTAGTAGAATCGACGACTTTAATTCTCTAGTACTTTATCCTTACTAGTAGTAGAAGCCTTCGGTAGATATTATTAAAATAAAAATTACTATAACTTTTTTATTTACTTTATCGAACCCTATTTTAATAAATATTATTATTAGTTACAAAACTCTTATCTTTATATTCTAGTTATACGATTTCTTATAAATACTCTATATATTCGGGACCTTTATTAAAGAACGGATATATTAAATACTTAATTATATTATAAAAGTAAATCTTAGGCTAGTTTAAATACTACGAGAATATTATATTATATTAAGACTAGCTTTATAGTAATTACTAAATATAGTATATAGATCCTATATAGGGAGTATACGGCGTAGTTATACTATTTATATTATAGTATTATATTATAGTTTCTAGTACTCTAGAGCTCTTTTTAGAAATAAAAAACTCGGAGCCCTCGCTCTAACTCTTTAGAGATTAATTCTATTATTTAAATATAAAGATTATTCTCTTATTAAGGCTTTATATTTATTTTTATATTATTATAAATATTTTAAATATTATAGTTTAATAATTTTAATCTTTTTTAATCTTCTTAAATAATAATTCGTTAAAAATATAAAAATTCTTTTTAGAGATAATTGTCCCGAAGGCGAGATATACTATTTTTATAATAAATTAATAATTTATAGAATTAAAATATAAATAAAAGGCCCTCGAGAAAGAGGCCTTTATTATTATAATTTAAAAAAATATCGAAAATTTACGATATATTATTATAGGTAAAGGAGATAAGGAAATTAAAAATAATCCTTAAAAATTAAATATAAAAAACGAAAATAACCTAACGGTAAATTATAATTAAATCGGTCTTAATATAAATTAAGGTAATTTACGATTATCGAAACTACGGGGATTTTAATATAAAGAATTTATAAAATTATCGAGAATAAATTTATAATATAGAGACTACGTTCCGTTTAATACCCGTAAACTTTCGAATAAACGAAAAGAAGATTTTATATATAATACTTTATTTAAAGGGGTAAATTAAGAAATTATAAAATAAATATATAGAACTTTATCTAGTAGATATATTAATATAGAAGTTCTTTATAAATTATTTATTTAATATAATCGAGGACCCTTTAAACCGAGTTATAAATATGAATCTTAAATATTAATATACTCGCTAGAGGAATAATTAATTAATATAAGATTTCGATATTTATTTTAATATTCTAGAAACCGAACTACCTCCCTATAATAAAAAGTAATAAATAATTTATCTAATAACCCGTTTAAGATTTAATATTTAAAGGAAGTTAACCGAGCCTAAAATATTCCTATTAAGCGAACCGAATTTATATCGTTTATAATATATTATAAATATAATCTTAATCGAGATTTTAAAATATAAAATAATAATTAAAATAATTAATTAAGATCTCGAAAGAGGTATAAAAAGAAGTTAAAGGGCGGAGATAATAAAATAAATTTTATATAAAGAGATAAGATTCGAATAATAGTAGTTATAATAATATAAATAAAACGTATATAACTCGCGCGAGCGATAAGAATCTTAAGGATATTAAATATTTTAATTATTATAAATTCGGCTACTATTTTAATAAATATCTAAAGAAGAAAATAAAGACTATTAATTATATCGGCGATTATACCGTTAAATTAAAAAATAATAAACTCTTAAGGAAGTCTTTATCTCGAGGGAATAAAATAAAATAAAAACCCGACCGAATATAAATATCGATAACGAAGTTATTATAAACCTAATTAATATCGATATAAAAATTATTTATATTAAAATAGATAAAGATCTAGGAGCGGAGATAAATATTATTAATTAGATATTTTTATAATAGTATAACTTAAAGTATTTTAAAAGCGAGCCGTTACCGACTTTTAAATAAATAAACAAGTAATCTATTTATTATTATAGTATTTATAATATTATTTACTAGTTAACCGACTTATAGAGATAAGTTAAAGAGTATAATAATATCTTTTATTTTATTAATAAAAAAGGCTCGTTTATTATTATAAATATACTAGTTATAAAAAAGAAAAAGATTTAAACCGATTATAATATATATATCTAGCGGTTCGATATCGCGCTAAATATATATATATTAGAATTATTTAAGGATTTTACGAAATTATTAAAAATATAATTAGTTATTTATATATTAATTTATATTAAAGCTAGTCTCTTTAATCGAGATCCTATTAATAGGAATAAGGTTAGAAAAAGCGATACTACTATTAATATAATATCTTTTAATAATTCCGTTATCGTACCGCCTATACTTCCCGACGAATTTATAAATTTTAATAATATCTTTTTAAATAAAGAGGTAGGTCGATTATCGTTATATAAAGATAACGACTATATAATTAATATAAAAAATAACCCGTTATACGGGCCTCTTTATAATCTATCGAACCTAGAATTAATAAAGTTAAAAAGATATTTAGACGACGCCCTAGCGAAGGGTTAAATTAAATATTTCATAAACCCCGCCGAAGTTTCTATACTTTTTATCCTAAAAAAGGATAATAAACTACGATTATATATCGATTACCGAGGTCTTAATAAGACTATTATTAAGAATTACTACCCGTTACTTTTAATTAATAAAACGCTAGACTATTTAAATAATATTATATAATTCACGAAACTTAATTTAAAAAATATATATTATCGAATAAAAATTAAGGAAGGCGATAAATAAAAGATAATATTTCGTATATAATATAGTCTTTTCGAATATATAATAACGTTATTTAATTTAATAAATATACCTACTACTTTTTAAGCCTATATTAATAAATCGTTAACGGGCTTAATAAATATATTTTATATTATTTATTTAAATAATATCCTAATTTATTTAAATTTAAAAGAGGAGTATATTAACTATATACGATAAATTACTCGAACGCCTACGAAGATATTCCTTATTCGCGAGTCTTAAGAAATACGAGTTCTTTACTCAGTTAGTTAAATTTCTAAAATTTATTATAAATACCGAAGGTATATCGATAAACGAATATAAGATTAATATAATTTAATTCTAACTAAAACCAAAGTCCTTTTATAATATATAAGTAGTTTTAGGCTTTATTAATTTTTATCGTCGATTTATTTATCGTTATTCGTAGATAACCGGCCTATTAACGGGTTTATTAAAAAGTAATTAAGATAATAAAAAATTTAGTTTATTTAAATAACTTAAAGAGGTAGAGTAAACGTTTTACCTATTTCGCGATTTATTCTTATATATATTTATTCTAGTATACTTTAATCTAGAATTAAAAATTCGGATTAAAATAAATACTTCTAATTTTACTATAACTACGATTTTGATATAATTATAAAATAATAACGAATAATATCCCGTCGCTTTTTAATCCCGTAAAATATAAGGTTTAGAAATTTAATATAAAACTTATAATAAAGAGCTTTTTATAATTATTATAATATTTAAATAATAATAATACTACTCCGAGGGTAGTTTATATAAAATAGAAGTCTTAATTAATTATAATAATTTAAAGGGTTTTATAAATATTAAATAATTAAATAATCGTTAAGCGTGTTAAATAATAAGCTTTTTATCTTTTTATCTCTTAATTTCGTATTATTCTAAGAAAAATAACTTAATTAATAACCCTTTATATCGTTTTAATTATAAAAGTTAAAATAACTTTTTAAATAATATATTATTTATATTATAATAGAAGTTATTAAATTTAGAAAGTACTAGTTAAAGCCCTATTTTCGTTATAATACGAGATATATTTATAGATATAAAAGATCTAGATATAGATAGTACTTCGCTAGCGTTAAATAATATATCCGTAGATATTATATAGAATTTAATACGCGTAAAATTTACGTTATTAGGGTCTTTAAGATTTACTATAAAAAAGATATATTTTTTAATAATATATAACTAGGGAGTTAATACCTAGACGGGAAATTCTAAGGAATTTAAATAAAACGTTTATTTAAATCGATTACGATATAATAAAGAAACTATTTAATTTTATCGCTAGAACTATAAACTATAAACTATCTATTCTATATATTATTATTAAATTAATAATATTTTACGAAACGATTTATAACGCTAAAAACTTATTAATAGTTAAAATAATTCGTATTTTATAAAAGGATAATTCCTTCTCGTAAATAAAAATCGCCGAAATTATATAGACGGATTACTAGCGTTCCGCCGGAGTATAGACTTTAAATTCTATATTAATTCTTAGATATAATAATAAAATCTATATATTTAAAAAAGAATTAATCCGCGAAGAGTTATTAAAACGATATTATAATAATATATTAATAGAGTATTTTAATATTAAAAAGATAACGGAGTTATTTATTAAAAAATATTTCTAGAGTACTCTTAAGGCCGACGTATAAGAATATATCGATATATATAATATATATTAGCGGGTTAAGGTATATCGATATTATCTTTATAACAAGATTAATTCTTTATTATATCCTACGGGGTCGTAGAAAGAAATTATAATAAATTTTATTACTAGTTTATCTCTAAATAAATAATATAAACGCGTTTATAATATAACCTTTATAGTTATAAATAGGTATATAACGATATTACGATAAATCTTAATTATTAAAATAATCGATTTTACGGGGTTAATAGAGTTAATATTCGAAGAAATTATCCTAAAGTTTAAAATTCGTAATAAGATTATTTCTAATAGAGGTTCTATTTTTATAAATACGTTTTAATTAAAGGTATATTATTTAATAAAAATTAAAAAGCGCCTAAATATCGTTTTTTATCTATAAATAGAGAGTTAAAAAAAACGCTAGAATTAAACTCTAGAATATTATTTAAGAACCTTCTATTTAAGCGAGTAAAATAATTAACTAATACTTTTATTTATAGTAGAATAAGTATACTATAGTATATAATATACGATAATAAAATAGATACTATTTATAATTATATATAATTATAATCTATCTCTTAAACCGCGTCTCGAGGGCGAGATATATAAGGGAGAAATATTATTAATATAAAAAAGAATTAAAAAATCAAATATCTTAAAAAAATACTTAATAAGAGTGTAGGTAATCGCGATCGAGGCGTAGAAATATAGTTATAATAGAAGATATAAACCGAAATTATTTAATATAACTATATTTTATATTATTATTAACTAAAAACTTAACGTAAAAATAATTAAAAAAGAAACTCTCTTATAAAGTAATTAAATTATTTAAGATTTTAAATACCGTCGGAATATAAATATACCGCCTAGGATTATTAATTATTTATTATATTTATAATATTTTCTATATATCTTTTCTAAAGCCGTATTATTAATAAAAAAGCGACGTTTCGATTCTTAATATATCTTTACTAGAATTAATAAATAATATAAACGAATAAGAAGTAGAAAAGATACTGAAAAAGAAGAAAATAAAAAGCGAGGTATTTTATTTTATAAAATAGCTAGGAATACTAGAGACCTTTAATAAATAAATTAATATAAATATTTTAAATAACGCGCTAGAACTACGAGAAGTATTCGAAAAGAATACGAAGATAAAAAAGATATAGAAAATAAAAAGTAAGAAGAGGAAATATTATTAATTATTAATTATTACTAGCTACTTTTTATTAATAAACTTCGAGCGAGATATATATTTATAATTAATAATATACTCGCGGGTAGGTTTATATTTAAAGCGGCTAGCTTTTTTAATATAAAGACTCGGTTATTTATAAATAAAAACGCGGCCGGAGAGTCGAGTAAAAAGGCGAGGGCGAGAAGTAAAATTAAGAGTAGAATTATTAACCTTATCTTTAATCTCTTCTTTAGAAGTTTTATAAAAAGATATTACTTTTTTTAATATATAACGATTGATACTCTTTATACTACTATATTAAAAGTGATTCTTAAAAAAATAAAAGCGAGTAACGGCGTTTTTAATTAAAAGAGCTCTATGTCTAGATATTATAACTCGTTATATACCGCTAGAGAGAAGAGTAGGATCGATATTATCGAGATTATTAAAAATAAATATATTAAATTAATCGATAGCGGGATTAAGGCCGGGATAAGAGTTATATTCGGAGGTATCTTATATATAACGCGTATAAACTTCGTCCTCGTCTTTATTATCGGCTTTATCTTCGTCCGTCGATTCGAGTAGATTATTAAATTAATACTACGTAGTCTTATTTTAAAGTATACTCGTATCCTAGGTAGTAGTAATCTCTCCCTAAAAAACTATTAATATATAAATTATATTTAAACTATATTAATTTATTAGAGTATAAAAGATATTATTTATACCCTCGATATTTATAATAAATCGAGATATTAACTATAGTATATCTTTCCCCCTCTTAATATTACTACTTTTAAATTTAATCTCCCGAAGAAAGATTATAATATCTTTTATATATTTAATAAAATACTCGCGAAGATATTTATTAGGGCCTTAACGTTCTAAATAGTTAAAAAAAAAATTTATAAAAGTATAAAATTTAAAAGAAATCTAAATACGTTAATATAATTTAGTTTTAGAATATAAATAATATATAGAATTATATAGATATTTATTCTTTACGTAATAAATATATTTTATATATAGTATTTTATTATATAGGATATAGTTATCTAGGTCTATCCGCTTAAAATAATAAAGGTATAAAAGTACGAATAAAGACGGGGTAAAAGCGGAGCGGGCGGTTATTTTACGGGGAGCGAAAGTCGAGGATATATTAAATATTTAAATACTATTATTAATATCGTATATCGTAGAGATTAAACTAATATATTAAATATTAAAATAATCTAGTTATATACGTATCGCTAATAAAATAAAGTTTAAAACTAATAGTTTAAAAATAAAATAAATATTATAATAATTTTAAATCTTTCGAAATATAAATAAATACCTTATTTAAAAATAGAATAAATTATTTATTTACTTTAATAATTATAAAATTGAAGAAAGAATTTAAAAAAAGAAAAGAAAAATTTATTTAAATTATAATATATTAACTCTAATTTTATTTATAGAATATATATATAATATTTACGACCTTAAAGAAAGAGCTTAAAGATATAACCGAGATTATTATAAATTAATAAAAGTCTAAATATAGTATAGTTATCGATATTAATATATAGGAGTTTATATATATAGAAAATAATAGGATATTATAGAAGAAGAAAAGTTAAAAGGGCGAAGATTTTATATCTATATTAAGACCGTTACCCGTATATATTTACTCTTATAATTAAAGTTCTTCTTAAATAATAAAATAGAATAATTTATTTTACCGCCGATATTATTAAAGCCCTATTAATAGTAAAGATTTATAGTTTTTAATAGTAATTATAATATTCTTTCTTTTACTTTTCTCTTTAAGTTTTAAGGTTTTTATTAAATACCTAGTATAATCTATAACTATATAATTACGCTAGTACGCGAGGCGTACGCGATATATTATTAATTTTAAAATATAATTTATTTCCCTCCCTTTTTCCTATTAGGTTTAGAGGGTTTTTATTAATATATTATTACTATAAAAATAGGAGATTAATAGAATTAGATAAAAGGCGTAGGCGTTACGCGTATACCCTATTTAATTTAGATTCTCCTATATTATACTCTTTCGTTAAAATATTAAAGTATTAAATTAATATTTATTAATTTCGAGGGCGAAACCCCTAGAATAAAAGGTAATTATTATATTATATTAAAACCAACTTTATAGTAACTATTAAATATAGTATATAAATCCTATATAAGGAGTATACGGCGTAGTTACGTTATTTATATTATAGTATTATATTATAGTTTCCGATACTCCGGAGCCCCTTTTAGAAATAGGAGGCTTAGAGTCTTTACTCTAACTTTTTAGAGATTAATTCTATTATTTAAATATAAAGATTATTCTCTTATTAAGACTTTATACTTATTTTCATATTATTATAAATACTTTAAATACTATGATTAATAGAGAAATACTTTAATAAAATTATAATAGTCGCGGATTATAATTACTTAAACTCTAAACCTAGTTATTCGATTAAATATTAATAAAGAAAATTTTTAGTTTATCCCTTTAGAGTTTTTAGCGAAGTATATATTTACTATACTAATTACTAGACTCTTTAAATACTAATAATACTTTTATTTATTTACTTTTAATTACTCTACCTTTATTAGAATCGAGGTTATCGAATAACCCGAGTATATCTACTTTTAGTTCTATTAATACCTCCGAATTTTATAGATCGTCCTAGTATACCTCGTAAATATTAATAGAAGAAGTTATATATTAAATACTTTTCGGATTTATTTAATAACCGTAGTAACTTTCCGTAATAATAAATAATATAGGTTTTACTAAAATATAGTATATTAAACTTCGTAAACTTATAATAGGAATTATAATAATATTATAATAAGGCCCCGCTAGCCCTCTAGGACCCGAAGGTTTATATAAATTTACTAGCGATAATACTACCGGACTAAATAACCGGTAGAATTTAAACGATATAGAATTCTTTAACCCTATATATAAGAATAAGTTAATTTCTTTAAAAGCCGCGTCTATAGAGTATATACTTAAGGAAATATACTTTAGGGACGTTTATTTATTTCTAGAATATACTCGTAATATCGCTAGTATTAAAGGCGATAATTTAATTTATATTAATTTTTGGATTTATTTAAAAGGCCCCGCTCTAAAATAATAATTAACCGAGTTTATAGAAAACGATAAAAGACTTACTAAACTAGGTAATAAACTCGACGAATAAAAATAGATATTAATAGAACGATTTAAATAATCGACTAATATTATTATAAATTTAATCCTTCGGGGAGAAGTATACTTTACGCGATACTATCGGTTATCGAGAATTAAAGGAATATATTTAAAAAATCCTAAAAACTATTAAAGATACCTAGTTTATTAATATTAGAAACTATTTTAATATAATTTATAATAGATTAAATATTAAGTTAAAACGTAATATCCGTCGGTTTAAGAATATAATAATATTAAATAACTTCCTAATAAATCTAAATAAATTTAAATATAATTAATAAACTTATATTAATAGAGTAAATTATAGAGGTAATAAAGATATTTAAATAACTAATAATCCTAAATTACTTAAACGATTTACTAATATAAGTAATTATAATTAATACAATTTTAATAATCGTTAAAGTAGAGATTTTTAATTAAAGTTTTAATTAAATTAAAATCGATAACCTCTATTTATTTATAATAATAACTATCGAATTAATATTTATATAAATTAGGATAAGAGACCTAGGTACTATTAAAGTTACTAATAATTATAAATAAATATAAATACTCGTATTTTATTTCTATTTTTAATATATTTATAAATTACCGCGCCCTAAAGTGTAAATTTATCCGCTTTTTAATTTAATATTAACCGAAGCGTTCGAGCTCTATTTCGCCCTAGAGGCGACTACTAAGATTAGAATTAAAATCGAATATATTTTTAATATATTTATTAAGCCTTAATTTCGGAAGAGAAAGAGAATAATAATAATATAAATAATAAAACCTTACTATAATATAATACTATAAAGGAGGGCTACTATATTAAAAACTTTAATTACTAGGATTCTAGTTATTAAAATCTCTTTATAGAAGACTTTAACGAGTAATAAAAAAACTAGTTCTATTAAAGAGATTATTTCTATATTATATCGTTCTTAAATTATATTTACCTACGTTACTATACTAGGTTTATATTTAATAATAAATTATTTACGTATTTACGCGAAGTATATTAAAAATAACCGAAACTTTCCGATATTATCGATTCGAACTCTTATACTACGGAAACGAGATCTTAGAAGTCTTTCTCTAATATCGAAATTATAAAAGTAAAAATTTTTATACTTTCCGCTAGCGTAATAAAGATACTTTTTATTTATATTAAATTACTAGTTATCTACTCAATAATAGAATAAACGCCTAGTACCGGTTATATATTTAATAATTACTATTATATTATTATCTTAATTAGTTAAACTATTAATAATATAAAATATAAAATCTATAATAACCCCGGATATATTATATCGATTATAAATACTATATTCGTATTAAAAACTACTTTAGTGAAATAAATAATATTAAATTTCTTTATTAAAGATTTAGGATTTAAGGTTTATTATTTAAATAAATATATAATAGTTACTTTCTTTACCGAAGGGATATTTACGAATAATATATTAACTATAATAGAAATTACTTACGAGGTTTATATAATTAATAACCTTAAGACTAGTATATTTATAGGAGTAGATATTTTAACCCCCGAATATATAATACTAGACTTCGCTAAATAGAGTATTACTATTAATAGTTACTAGAATTTAATAATTCCTATAAATACTTGTACTAAATCTACTCTAGTTAAGTAAATTATCCGAAATAAAATATACTTCGTTATTTTTATTAAATTAATAATATCGATTCCTATAAATTATTATAACTCTTTTTTTAATAATCGCGATTTATTATTCGAGCTTAATTTTTATATTTACCTTAAGTACTTTAATAATATATTCGTTTATATAGTTAATTTAATACTTAGTAATATTTATATTAAGAATGATACCGATTTTAATATAGTAGTATTATATAAAACTAAACTTGACTCCGTCGAAGACTTCGAATAAAATAATTACTATATAGTCGATACCTATTATATTAATCTAGTAATTAATAGTTAGAAAAACTAGAAAGGGAAGTATATATATAATAAATTATAGAACTAGTAATTATAACTTTAATAATTATAGTAGGAACGTAACTACCGAAGTAAATAAATATTTCGATATTTATAAAAGATTTCCGTAGTCTATTTAATATAAGAAAACTTTCCGCTATTATTATTAACTTAAAACTAGAATATACAATAAGTAATAGCGTTATAATCTACGGTTAACCGACTATAGTATAGTAGTTTACTATAGATATAAAGGATTATTAAGATATTTTTATTAATAAAGGCGATATTATCGATATTTTAAAAGAGGAATAAATATTTATTCTCTTAAAATCTAATATAATATCTAAGCCGGTAAGAGTATACCCTCTAAATTAAAAGAATAAATAAATAATAAACGAGACCTTTAATAAATTATATAAATAAGGAAAGATAATTTAATTTACGTAACTAACGTTATTTAATTATTTAGTTTTTAGTATTTAATATAATATAAATACTAGCCTAAAAGAACGCGTAGTAGTTAATATTCACGAGTTAAATAAAATCACGGAGAACGATATTTATCCGTTATTACTATAAATAAATATTATCGGTTTACTATAAAAATATCGATTTATCTCGATAATTAATATTATCGATTAATTCTATTAATTCCTTATCCAATTTCGAGACCGTTATAAATTTATAATAATTACTTATCGAGGATAGGAGTAGTTATCTATAATATTTATAAAATATAAAAACTCGCCGCCCTATATTTAATAATAAATAAATACTTTATTAAAACTCTTTAAGGAGTTTACTAAAGTATATATTAATAATATTATCGTATTCTTTTATACTTTATAAAAGTATATTAATTATCTATATTAAATATTTAATTTCTTCTAGTAGAGATATATTAGTCTTTTCTTAATTAAATTATTTATTAATTATCCCTTTATTACTTTACTAGATTAAAAGGTTGATAATTTGAATATATTTATTATAACCGAAAAGATTATAATTATTATAATTTTAGAGTTCTTTTAAAATCTAAAAGATCTAAAGATTTTCCTAGGTTTAATAAAATAATTATATATTTCAATTCCGCGCTATACCTAGTATATTAAACTCTTATAAAAATATAAAATAATATTAACTAAAGGTCTCGGTACTAGTAACGACTTTACTAGAAAGTAGTTTATTATTAAAGTTATTTTTTATAAACCTATTAAAACGGAGATTTATATATTCTAGGATTTGAAGGAAGTTTTTATTAACTCTATATTTCTTACTTATTATAATAAGAATAAACCTATATATATAAATCTTAATACTTCTAAAGTTATCGAATTTATAATAATAATATATTACGTTAAATAGGATATTAATATAAAAGAGAAATTTTATATAAATAGACTTTCCGAAGTAAACTCTATTACTAAAATAAACTTTATAAAGAATTCGATACCGTCGATTTTTTTAAGAAATAATATCTAGTTTATTATATTCTTTAACCGATATTTAAATATAGCGGAGTTAAATTATTAACCTATTAAATTAAAAATTATAGGAGTCGTATAGGTAGTAAAGATAATATATTATATAATCGAATTAAATCTAAAGCCTCCCGTTATTATTTATATTAATTATTCTATTATAATATTTATATCGAAGTAAATTTCTTTAACTACGTTTAATATTAATAAATTTAATCTTTATTTAATATAAATATTATAATATTTATTATCGCTGAACCTTAAGCTTCGCTATAAAGTTAATAAATCGAATATAATACTAGATACCCTATCTAGACTATATAAAGAAACTAAATTAAATAGAAGTAACGAAAGTATATTTAATACTCTCTATAGAAATATCGTTAGCCTTAATTTATTTAATAATTATATTAATTATCTACCTACCGAAGTACCCGAGATTTATTATATAATCTTAATCGAGATATTTAATACTTTTAAAATAAAACTACGGAAAATTTATACTTTAGATTAATTATAATAACGGATCGTTATTATATTTAAAATAAAAGACTCTATTAATCCTACTACTCTCCCTAAATTATAAAAACGGCCTAGTATCTACTTTATATCGGCAACTTGGGAAACCCCGATTTTTACGCATTTTATACCGAAATTATACAAAATACTGGAAATACGTATCTGCTCATGTCTCGCATTCTAAGCACATTATGCACCGATATTGCACCGATTTAGTAACTTTTTTTTTTGACTTTAACTTTTAAGAGTATCTAGACTAGGGCCATTATATAGGAATATAAATATTTTACTAAATCTGTTTTTAGCCTAGATTCCGAATTTTTAATTAGATTTTTACTAGCGTTACCCTATAGGGTTATAAAGTTACTTTTAGGATTAAGTTTAGCGCTCCCGCGTAGACCTTAACTCTAACTAAAAAATCTTGGCGCTAAGACTTGCCAAGGCTACAAAATACGCATTTTGCACCGATTAAGTAGCGATTTTACAAAATTGTTTTTCCGGACTTACCGATGTAAACTTAATAATAACTTATTATATTATATTAATAACGATAGTTATAAAAATTTATATATATTTTAATTTATAGAAGCCGAAGTCTTCTATATAATATACGATCTCTCTAATTATAACGGGTTTCACCGAAGTTATAATAAGTTTATTAAATCTATTTATATTCGTTATATAACTAAATACTTGAAGGTTTACGTAGTATATTATCTAGAGTACTAAATTTATTAAATTATTAAATATATACCGTTTAAATTACTAACCCTTGTAATAACACTATCTATTCCGTTCTATACGATAGTTATAGATTTTATAATCGAACTCCTTAAGGTAAACGGATTCAATATATTATTTATAATAATATATAAATTTACTAAGAAAGTTATTCTCGAACTAGGCGTCGATATATAAAACGCTATAAAATAAATAAATAATATTATTATAACTCTATATACTAGAGACTAGGGAATCCCTAAGACCTTTATTAGCGATCGAGATTCTAAATTCATATTATTTTTCTAAAAGACTATTTTTACTAAACTAGATATCGATATATTTATATCTATAATATACTATTTATAGACTAACGGGTAATTAAAGTATACTAATTAATTAATTAATTAATTAAAATAATATTTATATATTATTTATTAAAGTTTAATACGAACTAGCTCGAAGCGCTACTATTTTTAAATACTATTAATAATAATTCTATAAATTTAATAACGAGTTTCGTATTTAACGAACTCTTTTATAACTTTTAAATAAACGATAATTTTAATTTATTTAAAAATTTACTAGTCGAGGACTATATTCGCCTTCGTAAAATTAAAAGAGATATTATTAATAAAGTAATTTCGTTCGTTAATATAGTTATTAAGGCCCGTTATAATAGTAAATATCTTATTATTAATATAAAGCCCGACGATATAGTATATTTAATATTATACTACGGATATAAAATCTTTAATCTAGTAAATAAAAAACTCTTTTATTAACGAATAAAACTTTTTAAAATAATCGATAGGGTCGGCTAGTTAGTATATAAATTTAAACTACCGCCGATTATAAGGATTTATCCCGTTATCTCGTTTATTTAACTAGAATTATTACTAGGTAATAAAGATAAGCTCTATAAAAGACCTCGCCTAGATAATCTACCTACTATCGAGGATAAGAACGCGTTCGAGATCGAGCGCCTACTAGGAAAATACGTAAAATATTAAGAAATAAAATACTTAATTAAATAAAAAGACTAGGGTAATAAATAAAATATTTAATATAAACTATATAACTTTAGTAACGCTAAAGATATTATAACCGACTACGATATAAAATACTCTATAACTATTACGAAAATAAAAAGGAAGATAATTAAAAGAGGTCTATAAAAACCTATAAATTCGTCGAGTTTTTCGGCGATATATTAATATAATTACCCCGACCGATAGGGTCGGTTTTTAAAGGTTTTCCTTTAATAGACTATCTACTTTTTATTATTACGCGATACCTTTTACTTACGATAAGGGCGTCGTTTTTCTATTTATATTACGATATTTAATATATAACTACTACTATTTAATTAGCGGCCTACTACTAAAGTAATAAACCTTTTAATAGGAATATATTATTTTTATATTTATATATAAACTATCCTATATTAATATATTAAAACTAGATATTAATAATTAGAATTTAGGTTATAACTATATTTTATAATATAATCTTTAAATTAACTTTATTAATTAATAATATAATCGATAAATTATTAATAATAGAATTAAGATATAGTAATATTATAAATATTATATAACTAGTTATTTAATCTCGGCTTTTAATTTTCTTTATAAATTAATTCTTCTATCGAGTAATAAATTTATTTACTAAGTTTATATATTTACTTTTATATTATTATATATACTCTAGGTATTATAATTTAATAAGAATAATCTCTAGGGCTAATATATAAACTTAATAAATTTACGTATTTTCTTTTTCTTTTTAGATAAAATAATAGTTTACTACTTTATTAATATATATAAATAAATTTTTTAATTAATTAAACCGATATAATATTTGTAAAAGAGAAAAATATAAAACTTTTTTATTATTTTATATTTAATACTAACGTCGTTATTAGTCGTATAGTATAATATTAGAAAAGAATCGAAGTTAATAATAGAGTTACTCTAAGACGAGTAAATTAAAAATATTAATATTATAGTTATTTAAGAGCCTAGTTAGAACCCTACTACCTAGGCGCTATATAACGATAGTACTAGTTATTTCTACCTAGTATATAAAGGAGGCTTAGAGACCCGTATATACTTCTATATAAATAAAAGGATCGATACGAATAATTAAGAGTTAATTTATTATATATCGGTAAATCTTAAAACCTTTTACTAAAACCTGAGTTACCGCCCGCGCGGATAGGGCTAGTAGTGTCCTATTAGTAATTTTTACTAAAAAAAGTTATTAATAGGATACTACTAGTAGCCCTAATTTACGGATAAAGTTACTAGCGTCCTATAAATAGGTTTAATAAATCAGGGGTCCGGGTAGGTAACTTTTAATAAATTTAATAAATCGGGGTTCTAGGTAATATCCTATTAATAACTCCAAGTTAATTTTAGTAGGATTAATAACTTTAGTAATTTATATATATTATTAATATATTAATAGTAGCCAGCCCTATTATAGAGCTGAAATAAATAAAGTTTTATAATCGTCGTTATCGACGGTAGCGACCCCTAGCGACGACTATTAACGCTAGCGACCTACTAGGCCCGGAATAATAAGTTTTAATTAAAATTCTCGCGGGGGCGTCACGTAGATATATCTAGAAAGAACGTATATATATATTCTATATTATAATATATACCTTTACGTATACCTTTACGTATACTATTCCGTATACTATAATTATATATACTATAATTACGTATACTATTATTACGTATACTATTATTCATACTATTACGTATATAATTACGTATATATTTACTTATATTATAGCTCATATTATAGCGTATACTATAGTATATATTATAATATATACTATTAAGTATATAATAGGGGCTTTCGTCCGTTATTTAAATTATTAACGATTTACCGAGTTACTAAACTTATTAATAGTAAATACTATTTATTAATAGGACCCTACCCGGACCCCCGATTTACTAATCCTACTAAACCTAGGGTCGGTAATTAATATAGAGTTTTAGTATAAACTCGTAGATAACTTTCTAATAGGGCTAATAACGCTTAAAGTATATTAATATTTACTTTTAAGATTTACCGATATAAAGGCGATTTATACTTTATAAAGATTATATTACAAGAGTAAAGAAACGAAAAGAAATCTCGGTTAAATAAAATCGGGGAGGAGGAGATTATTAGTCGAGGAATTCCCTATTATAAAGAGGTATAAATCTATAATATATATAACTTATTATTAATATAATATACCTCGATTAATAGTCCGTTAATATTATTATTATTAAAGGAAGAATATATCTTTTTAAAGAATTTTAACTTCTATTACTATAACTAGAATAATACTAGGCGATATATATATTATATTATAATCGACTATCTCCTAGGAATAATAGAGTCGAGGGAAATAAAAATAGAGTTATTAAAAGCGTCTATTATATAAAAGACCCGAGGATATAAAAGTATAATCGATTTATTATTCTTTATAAAAGAAGTATACTAAGTTATTATTAAATTATAGTATTTAGGGTATTTATAATAATATAAAAGTAAATATAAAGTCTTAGTAAGAAAATAATCTTTAAGTTTAAATAATAGAATTAATTTTTAAAGAGTTAAAGCGAGGGCTCTAAACCTCCTATTTTTAAAAAAACTCTAAAGTACTAGAAACTATAATATAATATTATAATATAAATAGTATAACTACGCCGTATACTCTATTTATAGGATTTATATATTATATTTAATAACTATTATAGAGCTAGTCTTAGTATAATATAATAACTATAACTAACTTTATAATCCGCGAAGAATTATACTATAACTCCGATTATAGGTTAATAGTAACGAAATTCGAGTAAATATAAAAAGGGGTAATATTATATATTTATTATATCTAAAAGAAAATTAAAGATAACGTTACCCGAGAGGAAATATAATAGAGTGTAAAGTCTTTTTACTAGGTATTAAGAAAACTAGAATTTAAAAATAAAGAAAATATCGACTAATATTTAAATAAGATAATAGGAGGCTTTTAAAAGTTATTAAATTTATAATCTTATAGGCCCGCTTATATTAAAGAGTTAAATTTTATTAGAATTCTTATTATATTAATATTACGCTAAAGATAAATAAATAAATAAAGAAATATAAATAAAATCGAAATACCTAATTAAGGAAGGCCCGGGATATAATAAATAACGAAAAAATATATATAATTCGAAGAACGAATTTTTTTTTTAGTAGGAAAATATATATAAAGTATCGCTAATATTAATAAAAATATAAAAACTCGTAAAATAAAAAAGAGAGAAAAATAACCGCCTTAAAGGACTCCTTTAATTCCTAGTTATTAAAAAGAATAAAGAAGGAGAAAATAAAGACTTTAAAAGTAAAATAAATTTTTTATAAAGAGTATTATTCCTCCCTCTACCGATAATAAATTAAGTAATATTAATAGGATAAAGTACTTAAAGCCTATTAAAATAAAACTAGGAAATAATAAAAATAAAAATATATAAAATAACATAATACTTTGTTACCGATAAAGCGCTGAGAATAATTAAAATCCTTAACTAATTTCTAAAAACTATAATAAAAACGGAAGTAATAGATATTATTATTTATTTATTCTAGGTTTACTTTAGATAAAGATATTACCCGAGATACTTTAAAGAAATTAATATAATAATCTTTAAGAAATTAAAGAAAAACGATTATCTAGAGTTAAAATTATATAAGCCTATTATACTCTTTAATATATTTAATAAAGCGCTAGAAATAATTATCTCTAGAAAGTTAAATAATATAGCGGAGGAGTACGAATTATTACTACTATAATAAATAGGGGCTAGACGAAAGTGTTTAATAGAAACCGCGCTAGAGATACTTATAAATATAATATATACTATATAAAACTATAATAAGAACGAGAGAGGAAAGGTAATAAACCTATTATTATTAAATATAACGGGAGCGTTCGATAATATTTTATATAAAAGACTATTATACGACCTATAAATAAAAAGTATATCGAGCCTAATTATTAATTAGATAATAAACTTTTTATTAAATAAAACTATATTCGTAATATTTAAAGAAAAAATAAATATAATAAAGGAAGTAATAACGGGTATTCTATAAAGATCGTTTATTTTACCGGTACTTTTTTTATTCTTTAATATATTATTAATCGAGGAGTATATTAAAATAAATTTATTAATATAGATCGGAGGATTTATAAATAACGTTTATTTATTTATTTATAATAATAATATAAAGAAGAATTATACGAATTTAAAATAAATCTATAATATTTATTTATAGTAAATAATTATTTATAAAATATCGTTTACTCTTTAAAAATACGAGTTAATTTATATATCTCGAACGCCGAAGAAGTTTAATATAGAAATAGTAATAAATTTTAAGAATATAATTATTAAATTTAAAGCGAGTATTAAAGTCTTAAAATTATATATTAATTTAAAATTAAGATAAGAACTATATTTAACCTAGATTAAAGTTAGAGCGATTAATTAAAGCCGCGCTATAAAATACTTAATTAATTCGATATAAAGCGCTATTTTCGCGAAGTATAAAATAGTATATAATATAATAATTAAATTAATATTAATATTTACGACTCCGATATAATATTAATTAAAGAGAACGACGGAGGCTATAAAAGAATATACGAAGAAATTAATAATTATCTAGAATAATTACTTTAAGATAGTTTTAAAAGTATTTAAAACTACCCTAATTCTAATATTTAAAATTAAATCGATAATCGCGTTAATTAACCTTTAATTAAACCGCCTAGTAATACGATATTAAATAAATCGAGGGACTTATTTAATTATATTTATAAAAAATATAAGAATCTAGAATAAACTCTAGCGTAGAGGAGGTAAATAATAATAAATATTTTTAATACCGATAACGGAAAAGGAAGCCTAGGTACTTCGCGTTCTAGAATTTAAAAAATAATATAAAGTAGTTATAACTATATAGAGGAAGAAGGACTAGATAAATTTAATTAAAAATATTAAAAAATACTAAAATATTAAAATTATCGATTAGAGGGTAAAAGATTAAACTCGTTAATAATAATTAAATAAATAAAAGAGTTATAAAAAAACGACTTTTATATAAACTATTAACCCGGCTTAAAAGGGAGATTTATTCGAGAATTAATTCAATTATTATAGTTAACTAAAAAAGACTAAGAACTCTATAATAATATAATTAAAATATAATAAAATTAGATTAAATAAATTCCTATACCGAATAAAAGTATTTATAGTCCGTAGCGCTAGTTATTAATATAGATAAAGGAAATAAAGTATAAAATATATATTATTATTTTACCCGAAACTAGCTAGCGATAAAGCGAAGCTAATAAAATAAATAAATATATATAATTTTAAAAAGATATTAATATAGTTTTAAAATATATATATAACCGCCTAGTAAATAATAAAAACGGGATAACTCGGTTAATTCTCCTTTATTAAAGAATAATTAATATAGTATAAATTATTATTGAGACTTAGTAATATACTTAAACCTATAAAAAAAAAGAAAAAAAAAAGAAACTACTAATAGGAGAGCCGTAGATATTAACTATTTAATAAATTTATAATAAAGTAATTTATAGGTTTATAAGATAAATAAATAAAATTAAAGAAACTAAAATAAAAGGAAAACGGAGAGAAGAATAAATAATATTTTAAAATAATTAAAATTATCGGCTACTAAACTAGTAAAAAGAAGAAATAAATTATCAATAAATTAAAGTTTTTAACCGACGAGGTTTCTTAAATAGTTAGTAGGCGCCGCTAGTAACTTTATTAAAAAAGTATTCGCGGAACTCCTTTATTAATAAAGTAGTTTTACTAGAGTAAATATATAAATTAATTAATTAATTAATCAATATCGTTATTATTAACTTATTTATTTATATATTTAGTCTCGAATTATTTAACAAATAAAATAATAATATATATTTTTACGATATTAATAATATATTTAATTTATTTTCAAATCTTATAGCGAGCGTAATATATAATTTTATATTTTAATAATTATCGAATTATTAATTACGTATTTATAATTTATATACCTCGTTATTATCTTTCTTATTTAAATAAATTAGAATATATTAATAATTTTATTATTTTCTTTCTCTTAATTAATTTTTATATAAAAATTATCCGATTTAAAATATTAATAATTGAAAAAAGTTTATTAAATTATCTAAAATATTAGAAATAAACGAAACGCGCGTAATTTATATAAATTACTACCGAAATTCTTTATAATCCTCTTTTCTTTAATTTCTTATAAAGTTTAAAGAATTATTATTATAGTATTTATCGATAATAGGAAATTTATATTAGTTTTTAGTAATTAGTAGAAGATATTAATTATTCTATAAATTTAGGAGTATAATATACTAGAATTAAACTACGGCGCTAGTTCTCTAATAATAAATATCGAGGTTTAATTTAATAATATTATATTAAAATCTACCTAGTAATAATATTCTTAAATATATATTTTAATTATAAAAGAACTATATAATCTAAAATATAGAGACTTTAAAGCGGAGCGATGTTATTATTCTATATATATATTATTAAATTAATATTAAATTAATTTCTATTTTTACTTTTATTTTTATTTTTATTTAATTCGAAGTATTTTCTTAAATAATTATTATATTAAACTCCGAGGACGATTTCTTAAAAAGAGAAATAATTATTATATTATAATATTAATTAATTATTAAAGATAGAGTCTCGGGTTAAAGAGTAATAATTGTATAAAATACGTCGGCGGAGTTTTTATACTATTTTAATTAAAATTAATAAATTATTTCTATTATAGTTAAGATATAATTATATTAAATAGTTTATTTATAGAGTTAATAACTCCTAGTCTCTAAAGTTCTTCAAGAAATAAATTTATTATTTTATAATAAAGACTTTTATTAAAACTCTTATTTATTTTTATATTATTATATATACTCTAGGTACCTAAGTTTAATAATATATCTAGTCTAGATTATTTTAAAACACGCGCTTATTGAATAAATAATAATAGAGGTTAAGTAATTATTTAATTATTTATTATTATTATAATTATTTAGTATATATTTATATATAAACTAGTTTATTAAGTTACGATAAATTTATTTAAAATAGTTACTTTAGTTCTTTAGACCTACCGAGTTATTATTAAACCCCTTCGAGTTAACTCCCGTTTACTAAACCCCTTCGGGTTAGAAATACTAACTTTATAATTAAACGGCGGTAGGTCTAAACGCAGAATTTTAAATAACCCTTATTTATAACGATATACTTAAGAATAATTAATAAACTAAATTAATTTATTTTTTAATTCTCGTCGCGAGATATATCGATAGATTATTAGATTTTTTAAAATTAATTTTTTATCTTTTATAGTAGTTCTTTATTATCTCTCGACCTACGTCGATTTTAAAAATTACGATTTCTCTTATATTTTTCCTTTTCGTATAATTTATTATAAAAGAATTTATTTTTCCTAATATTTTATTTACTCCGTCGGTATAAGATTTATATTTTATCTCGCCTCGAGCGAAAGAATAGAGAAGAAATATTAAATATTCGTAGATTTATAAACCTCGACGTTCGAAAATTTAAGAGGTTAGAAAATCGAAATAAGGAAAATCTGGCGAAAGTATAGATTCTGCGCTCAGACGTGGTAATGCTCGTTCTATAACTAAGCATTAACCAACCCGAAGGGGCTTGGTGTGACACCACGTCTGAGGGACTGAGGCAACAAAATAGACTGTAACGGAGATTCTGCCCAAATGCCAACACGATTTCAATATTCATAGGCGAAGGAGGAGCGCCACTGAATCCTTATGGGGGCGCTTTTCAATGGCTGATCGATGTGCCCGTACGAGGCTATGAATTTCAACACGCATGGCAATTCACACTGTATACTCAATTTCCAGGCGAGCTGCTTTCCGCCACTCGATTACATATCGCTGCAGGAGCTGGTAAAGTCAAATTGCAGGATCGCTCCTGGATAATGGAGCCTCTGCGTCTGGATCATCTTCATCAGAGCCCACTGCATTTCGCAGCATTGCACGGTCGTACGGCAATCGTCAAAATACTGCTGTAGTACGGAGCAAGCCCGCACGCAGTAGACATATCGCTCTATACTCCGTGCATGAAGGCTGCTTCGTATGGTAGACTAGACTCACTAATAGCACTAGCAGAAGCAGGTGCAGATCTACATTCACAAGATATCTACCGTCGAACAGCGTTGCATCATGCCGCAATAGCGCAGGCATGGACTGTTGTTGTCTACCTATTGAACGATTCAACGGTTCATAAGCTAGAGTCAGAGAATACCTTAGGAGAAACAATTGCAGCATCTATCATGAATCGAGGCCCTCCCTGCTTAATAACATTCTTACTGAGCAGTGCACTAGACCCCGATACCTACCGCCTAGGAAAAGGCAACGTCCTCACAGCCGCCATCGGGAATGTTGCGGATGCTACTAAGACCGCTGCCGAACGACCAGCTGCCTATGCTTCTGACACACCGGGCGCTGTCAGAGGGTACCCCACTTTATGCAGCCTGCACTAGAGCTTGACCGCAATGGCAAAAAGATGTCATTGAGATCTTGTTCGATGTGGGCGCAGAGCTGGAGCATGAGGGAGAGGATCATGGCACCCCACTAATGGGTACATGTGCAGCCGGATGCCTTCCCGTCGTCAAATTGCTTGTGTCAAGAGGAGCGAATTTATGTTACACAAAGGATGGCGAGGCCTTCAGTGCTTTTTGTGCCGGAAAACACTTTCCAGAGATTAGACGGTGGCTACTTGTTGGGCGATATACCGAGGGTCCTAGATTGCTCGCGGACAGCGGGAGCGTACAAGGTGTATGTGAACCAGTACCAAGATAGGATGCAAGAATCTGCATTGTATCTAGCCTGTTGCTGTCCGAGCTCTCCGTGGGTTTCATCTCTGCATATTACACCTCATCTATCATAGCTCTTTTTTCCCGTCAGCCAAGTCCCTTCGACATCGTGCTCTACGTCTGCGCAGGAAACTCGTCCTCCAACCCCACCCTTGCCACAACGTTCATACTCAGCAACTCCTGAATCAGCAGCTTGGCCGCATACGGAATTGTCATTTTCGTCATACCCTCACTCTTCTTGCACGTCTGGCAATATCCATTATAGCCCATCATACCACACGTACCACAGATGTCGACCACGTGTGCATCACTACTCAACATCAGTCTCTCCAGCAGCAACTGACTGGCCCCGTATGCGATCAGGCAATCCCGCTCCATCTCTCCTAGCCGCAGACCACCGTCGCGGGAACGACCTTCCATAGGTTGGCGTGTCAAGGTAGCGCGGGGCCCGCGGGCCCGAGAGTGCATTTTGTCCATGACCATGTGTTTCAGCTTCTGGTAGTAGATAGGCCCGAAGAAGACGTAGGCGGGTAGACTCTCTCCCGTGATGCCACTCGTGACGAATTCTTTGCCGCCGTAGCTGAAGCCGTGCTTGATGAGTATGTCACCCATGTCTTCGACTTTGCTACCACCGAATGCAGTGCCGTATTGTAATTCTCCTGCTAGTACGCCAGCTTTTCCGGATACGAGCTCCAGCATTTTCCCTACCGTCATTCGTGAAGGGAAACCGTGAGGATTCATGATAATGTCCGGCACGATTCCATCGTCTGTGAAAGGCATGTCGACTTGTTCGGCAATAAGACCAACCACACCTTTCTGCCCGTGGCGGGAAGAAAACTTGTCGCCGACTTCAGGACGACGGGTTTGCCGCGTTTGTACCTTGATGATCTTGTGATCCGACTCCATGCAGCTGACCATCACCTTATCGATATAGCTAGGATCTGGAAGGCGGTACGTCATAGGAGTGTCTTTGTAATCGCCAAAGCCATAGTCATTGCCGATGCCAGTGCTGGAATGCGGGTTTATGGGTGTTTGTTTCATGATGTAGACTTCGCCAGCTGACACTTTCTCGCCAACTCGAGCGAGCCCGTGCTCGTCGAGGAGTGCGTGCTTACGAACTGGAACGCCATTCTCGATGATAGGATCGCCGACACGCTCTTCGAGTCCATTGGGCCATTTGCGAAGGATAGTGTTGTATTTGCGGAACACTTGACAGCGGCCAAAGCCACGGTCAACGGAAGCTTTGTTGAGGACGAGAGCGTCTTCGATATCGTAGCCCGAGTAGGACATCACTGCCACAATGGCATTTTGGCCAGCTGGAAGCTTGTCGTATTTGATGAGTTCGATAGCGCGGGTTTTCACCATGGGCTTTTGGGGGTAGACGAGCAGGTAGAGGATTGAGTCGATGCGGGTAAATTGGTTGTTAGCGATTGCGCCGATGGCTTGCTTGCCCATGGCACATTGGTATGTGTTTCGAGGGGATTGGTTGTGGTGAGGGTAAGGGATTAGGCCGGCTACAGCTCCGAGGACCGTGAAGGGTTCGATCTCGAGGTGGGTTGTTGTTTGATTGATGTTAGTCTCGTACATAGCAATATTGGAGTCATCTTCCTCGTTGACATCCAAGTATTCGACAAGGCCTCTAGAGAGGAAGTCATCGAAGCCAATCTTGCCTTTGCGCAGAGCTTGGAGCGATCGAGCAGTCACTTTCGATCTCCCTTTCTCGACAATGATCAAGGGGCGACATATCCTGCCTTCATCGGTAGCAATATGGACTGCACTGTGGTGACCATTGAGAGAAACGCTGACGAACTCCGATATCCGTCCTGTTCGACGTAGTTTCTTGAAGCTAGTGATAAACTGTCTTGGTTCGGTGGTGAGTGCGCATGGTGTTCCATTGATGAAGATGATGTAGGCTCCATCTGCGTACATATCCTTGCCATTCACCGTGTGAACGTCTTGAGACCCCAGTATGAATATCAGCTTCTTGACAGGAGCTACCTCATCATCGGTGGTAATGTGTGTCATGAGAGCTAGATTCTTGACCAGACCACAGGCTTCTCCTTCTGGTGTATCTGATGGACATAGCATCCCAAATTGCGATGGTTGCAACGCGCGTGGTCCACTGATCTTCCTTGTCTTCTCGAATTGACTGGTAATCCTGGTCATCATACCTAAAGCACTGATATAGCTGAGCCGACTCAAAACGTGCGTCACGCCTGCTCGCTTCATCTTGAAACGTTTCAGGTCCCAATTTCCGGTCGCCACAGATCGCTGAATACCTGCAGTGATTGGGTTGGCATGCATTGTCAGGTATCTAATGGCATCGAACTCTTCGGTCCTTGCGGGCTTCTTCAGCACTTTGTCGATCGCGAGTTTGATATCATGGTTGAACTTCTTAAAGAGATCTTCGAAGAGCAATGACAGTAGCTGGCCAGCCAGCTCGAGCCGTTTGTTCCCATAGTAGTCCCGGTCATCCACCAAGCTACTGTCGTGGAAAGCCATTATTGTTCTTCTCGTCATGTGCGCCAGGTACAATGCTTTTGGCCGGAAGTCAAGGCCATGGACGGGGACATGATTGATAAGGACATTGGATAAGGCCTCAATTGCCTCTTGGACGTATTTCCGTCGAGATTCAGGTCCATTATGACGTCCTTTAATCTGAATCTTCTGACCGATATACTCAAGAGCTTCATTTTGGGTGAATATGCCAAGCTTCGCGCACTCCTCGAAATTGACAGAAAAGGTGTCTTGATATAGATTATCATGCCCGGCAACCGAAAGTAAGATCTCATGATCGGAATGGATTCCCAGTGCCTTAAGCACTAACACGATCGGTAGGTCTTCACCTAGGAAATTGTGCTTTACGTATATCCGGTCGTGGCGCATTATAACATAGGTCTTCGACTTACGTTCGTGTGTTGAGCTAGGACAATCAGCTTTGTTCAGTCATAGGTTTTTCTTTACATACCAAGTCACAGAAGCCTGAACTATCCCATGCTTAGTGCCCTTCTCCACGATTACTCTGTTTTTGCTGATTTGCTCCTGAACGAGAATAACTTTTTCTGTCCCATTGACAATGAAATAACCACCAGGGTCCAGTGGACATTCCCGAAGGTCAGCCATCTCTTCCTCGGATTTGTTTGAGAGGACACATCTGGAGCTCCGGAGCATCATTGGTAGACGCCCAATGACAGTGCCCTTTCGGCGGACTTCTCGGAGTCCACGCCAGTAGGATACATCCACCATGATGGGCGCGGAGTAGCTTGTATCCCGCAGTCGACACTCATTTGGAGTAATAGTAGAGTCCCAGTGGCCGCGAGCCATTTCTCTCTGATCCTCTTCATGGCGGGTTGGTTTACCGACGTAGATATTGGTGTATTTGATGTAGAATCTCGGATCGATATCACTAAGTATGACTTGGTTGGCTTTGACGATTCGCTTCAGATCCACATCTATGAAGAAGTTGTAAGAATCAATGTGCTGCTTGACTAAACCCTTGACCTTTAGGAAGGCCGGGAGTAGGTTCCATTTGTCCTACAAATGGTCAAATTATTCTCGAATGATCGTAGAACAACGTGCGTGTAACCGCTTGTATTTGGATAGAGAACGCTCCCATCTGGGAAGTCAAGTGAATGGCAAGAGAAACAAACGACCAATGGCGCTACCAGGCTGGGCCCCTGAAAGTAGCGTACATCACTGATCCGCCCCATAGACGACGCCGGAGCACTCGTCTTTGAAAGATAGATCCCAATTACCTGTATAACGCACATGGCCACAAGGCGAGAAAATGTGAGGGGTGGCCAATTTGACGCAAAGCAAATTACGAAAAAAAGTACCAGACTTACTCTTGCAGTGTCAATGGGATCAGTCAAAGATTTTCCATTGTAGAAGGGCTCGAGAAGAGCATCGAAGCTCTAGCAGAGTGAGCGTTCAATTCGCGAAACGTTCGCCCGAATTTGACTAACATCTTCTTGATCAGCTTTCTTGACTGGATGCCCCTTCACTTGCGTTGGCACATCTTGGGAAACGGCCTTTTTAGGCTGCGTTGGTTTCCTTATTCTCTTGGTAGGTGGTTTTGATGCTGCCTGGGCATTTTTAGTCGTGAGTAACGCACACTTGAAGCGAGAAAGGAGCATACGCCGGACGTGCTATGGTCGGTGTTTGACGCCTTTGCTACCTCTACAGGTTCTGATGACCTCGTTCGTGTGGCAGGAGGAGCCATGGTTGTTACCTTTCATACTCGACAAGACCTTTCGATTGGGCGAGTATGTTGCGTCTTTTTTAAGTCAGCTCAGCTAATTTGCGGAAGAGCCAAAGCGGCTAGATTGGACCCGGGCCCCGGATCCACTAGAGCTGCAAACCGCCTAGTTCAAGCGCTCACCGCCTCAATTGACGTGGGGATCTCCTCCTCCTCGATCATCCACACATTCACAATTGTCATTCACACAAGCAAAGAAGTTTTAAAAGGCACTTCCCGCTGCTGTTATCAGTAAGTACTTGCAAGGTCCGAACGCAAAGAGAGTTAATATACAAGGCGGAGCCACGGCACCCAACCGTTGGACTTTCAGGGGTACGAAAAATGCTTGACCTTGAGCCTCATCGCAGCATTCCTACGGACTACTCTGTACAGGCCGTAGCACGACCCACTGGTGCACGATCATTACAAGGCTGTCTACTCATTATTATAGGGGCTCAGTGGTACGAGTGGCGGATGTGGGGCATATGGCGATCTAATCAGAAAGAGCTCGTCTTAAATTATTGCCCAAACATAAAGTAGCCATAAATCCACTGCTACCCAGCAGACGTACCTTAGACCAGGGCAACAAGCCATACTGGAAGAGCAAATGGCGCTCCAGGAAGGAGTCCCTAAGGTGTTAACAAGAGTATTGTAGGCCAGGCCCAGCCGCCTAGCGCAAGCCTAACTCAACGCTCCCATCAAACACAATCTCCTCCCACTCTCAGCCATGTACTACTAGAAGCTGCATACTTTTTCTTTAACCACCTCCTTGCCGTGCCTGATCCTGTATTTGTACTATGCATGTCTTCAAGTGAACATTTCCATTTCTTTGGAAAAGCTGTATGAATTGTAGGACACGAGAATCCGCGGGGCTTCGCAGGCGGAGCCAAGTCACACCCACCATTCACTCGGAAGACCAATTGATTGTCGCGACAACTCTTGCTATTGAAAATTTTGCATTGGACATCATTCACTCCGTACGCTCACCCTTCTTCCCGATCTCTACAAAAGCCTCACTTCCTTGCTCACTTTCTTCCTCAACTTCCCTCTCCTTCCTCTTCCTCTCCAATCTTTTCAACTTCTTCATCCTCACCGCCCCCCCACTACATCTTCGCTACCGATATGCACCGTACCTCAGCGCTGATGATCTTCCTTTGCTTGTAGCATCATGGCTTTCAACAACTCAATTACTGCACGTTACGACGAGCTGCGATCACCCAATCCTCCCTCAAGTTCCACCTCCACCGGGACCACCACTCCCTCCAGGTACTCTGGCAGCTTCATGCAGAGTCACTCTTCTCAACCATTCATCGACGCTCGCGCCAGCCTACAGCGTAGGCAAACAACAGACCTTAGCAAGATGCCGCCTTCAATGACCCCAATTGGGCAACAGCCCACTTCACAGACCTCTCAGTCAGGGGAATCAGTGGACATAGCTGCCACGGTGAGCAAGATCACTCATTCTTCTATTGAACCTCACTCATTTGTATGCCATTGATGCCGAGATTCTGCAAATGCTCAGCTACCTCACTTTGTCGATCGCGCCGCTTGTTACTCCACTTTTGGTGATCGTGCGGATACCTTACTGAATGTTTCAAATTTACTGACGAGCACTTCACTTAGACTTTTCACAAGGCCCAGCTTGTAAGCCATTCACCCTCCTCACCTCCCTCCGTGGGAACCCTTCCTTCATCCTCATTTTTCGGGAGCTTATCCGACTCTGACGTACTATAGGTCGAGAAGAAGAGACAGGAATTAGAACACATCCAAGAGCAGCGTAAGCGATACGAGACTACCATGGCTCTCATCAACCAGCAAGAAGCCATAGAAAAGGAACAGCTGGACAGAATGACTCAAGACTTTCAGCAAGCTGGCCTAGGTCCAGGACCCCAGAGCGAGCCTACAACACCTCCTGAGTACCGTGACCATGTCTATCCTTCATCGGTCTTTGCTCGTAGCAATCGCTACTCTTCCTCAAGCATCACTTCGCCTCCAGGGCTGAACCGGAGCAGTCGTTCCGGCTCGCAGCTTACATCACCACCTTCCGAGCTCGCACAGACGTTACACAATCACATCAATTCCGATACCTTGCCTTCCAAGTCAGTACCCGGATCTAGGCGTGGGTCAAATGAAGGTGTCCGTGCCTATGTTCCTGAGACCAACGGCTCAAGCCGTCGTAGTGGTGCAGCGTGAGTTTCTCCTTGCACTACGTTTTCACTTCGGCATCATCATTTCCGAATCGCCATTTGCTGACACTGCTCAAGTACAAATCGCTACTCCATGCCAGTTACTGGACTGAGGAGCCGCAACCACGAGACTGTGCCTGAGCATTCTGCTACCATGGGACTCGGACACATCAACACGACAAGCTTCCTTTTCGGAGATGATGACGATTCCAAGGGATCTACTACTTCCCCAGACGTCAAGAACTATCTGCAGATGAACGCAACTGATGACAAGTTTCCCATTCTGGTCCGTCGCAACGAATTTCCAGGCGTGGTAAATAGATTCCTTATTGTTATCCGTATGGCTGAAACTAACGGCTTACTGCAGCTCTCTGCATCTTCCGCGGCTTTGGATTTAGCGCTCTCCCAGTCACCTGGCCCTGAGCAGCAAGTCACTGGCTGGACTCCGTTCGCACGTCACCGCCTTTCTCAGCAAGGTCTTCCTCAGAGCCTACTCAACTCTATTCCCAACGGGCAGATGAACAATGGCGCCAGCAACGCGGAAACCCAGAAGTCGACCGAGGCCATGAGCATCGTACGGAACCCGAACCGTCACTCTATGGAGGCAAGCCTTGCTGCATATGCCCAGACAACACAGCCAGGGCAGACCATACTAGCTGAGTCTGGTCGACCTACGACGCTGGGCAACATCCACTCATCGTACTCGACCAACGACGTACCCACCTTGAAGAAAGCCAACGGCTTGGCGACTAACATCACACCTCCCAAGTCCCAAGCACAGCAACAATTTCACAACCATAATGCGAGCTTGGGCCGCATCCCTGCTAACGCCATGAACAACCGTCATAGTCGTGAGCTGTCTGAAGGTGATGCTCGTCGTGATGAGCTGGTGAACGGCTTCCAGCAAGTCAATGGCTATCAGCAAATTTTGTCCGGTCTGCAAGCTAGTGCTGCTCCCTTTGGTCCAGCCACGACAGCGGCCTCGCCGGTTGAGCCTATGCCAAATTCAATGGCTCAGCTCAACAATGCTATGCAGTTTCAGAACCAGGCCTTCTACCCTGGCTACGGTATGATGATGAATATGGGAATGACTCCAATGCACACAGCAAATCCCATACCCTTCCACAACCAGATGCAAACCTTCCAGCCCCAAAACGGCTTCACACCTTATCCAAATTACGGCATACAAGGTCGCTTCCAAGACAGCCAGATACGTGTCATCCAGCAGAGACGCATGCAGAATGGCGATGAGAATGCTCGCTTCACGAATGTCAAGTTGGAACAGCTTCAAGGCGAGATCTTGGGACTTTGCAAAGACCAGCACGGCTGCCGTTACCTACAAAAGAAGCTGGAAGAGCGTAACCCGGAGCATGTGCATATTATCTTTCTTGAAACGCACCAGCATGTGGTGGAGCTTATGATAGACCCGTTCGGGAACTACCTCTGCCAGAAGTTGCTCGAATTCTCCAATGACGAGCAGCGCACTGTTTTGATCAATAATGCGGCTCCAGAGATGGTCAAGATAGCATTGAACAGCCACGGCACGAGGGCCTTGCAGAAGATGATTGAGTTCGTCTCTACACCTGAGCAAATCCAGACTGTCACCAAAGCTCTGACGGACAGAGTGGTCGAATTGATCCAAGACCTCAACGGCAACCATGTCATCCAGAAGTGCCTAAACCGTCTCTCTCCTGAGGACGCCCAATTTATCTTTGATACCGTTGGCACCAACTGCGTTGCTGTTGGAACTCATCGTCATGGCTGTTGCGTGCTGCAGCGTTGCATCGACCACGCTTCTGGCATTCAGAAGGCCAAGCTCATCAGCCAGATCACCGCCAACGCTTTCCACCTTGTACAAGATCCTTTCGGAAACTATGTCCTTCAGTACATTGTCGATCTGCAGGAAGAATGCTTCACTAATCCATTGTGTCATGCCTTCCAAGGCCATATACCTTCGTTGTCGAAGCAAAAGTTCAGCTCCAATGTGATCGAGAAGTGCATCCGTGGTGCTGAAGCGAGTGTTACCCGCATGATGATCGATGAGATGCTGAATGCCAATGAGCTTGAGAGAATGCTCAAAGACTCATACGCCAACTATGTTGTTCAGACAGCATTAGATTACGCTGATGCCGATACGAAGGGTAAACTGGTGCAGAATATTCGTCCTCTTCTACCATTGGTTCGTCAAACACCTCACGGCCGTCGCATCCAGAGCAAGATCATGGCTTTGGAAGGTCAGGGTCGCTTTAGTGGCAGCGGTACTCCTACCGAGCGCTCTTCTGGACAAATTCCATTGGGCTTGCAGATAACCTCCAGCCCAATGTCAACCTCCTATGCTGCCCCAGCCAACGGATACAACGTCATCAACAACGGGTTCATGCCCCAATTCGGCGGCGGCTATCCTCAGTACACGCCTTCTCCGTCCCACTCGCACACGCTAAGTAATGCATCCAGCAACTTCATGCAATTCAACTCCAACTCCAGCCAGCAACCTGTACAACAGCCTGCCCCACCTTACTCGCGCATAGCTACTCAAGTCAACGGTAACTTCTTCTGAGGAGTCACTTTTGCGCTAAACTGTAATCGAATGACGACACGAATTTTACGCGCAAACACGGCCGAATGCACATTACGATAGGGCAATTTACCACCCCATACGACTAGCGATGTTGAATCATCTTGTTAGCGCGATCTCAAAACAGTGATTACGGACTTTGGACAATCTCGACTTCATAGCAAATCATGGCGTTCCACGGCATTGAACTTTGACACATTGGATCATCTGAGGCCCGTTATTTGGACTAAAGACATATTGCTGGAAGAAATCGAACATGATTTCTGCCCGTCTCGGCGGTATATGCCGACAAAACCTCTACACGGTCCAAGCACAAAAAGTCAGATGTGCCAATTCTGATTCTTTGTACCCCTTTTTCACGGATCATACTGCAACAAACGTTTTCTTTGGTCACGACTTTCTTTTCCAGGGTTTCGAAATGATTTTCGACATCTTTCTTTCGAGCAAGCGTCCCTACTGCATCTTCATAAATTGCAGCGGGTACATCTGCTTGGGCGAGTTACCATGAAATGATGCGTTCATGCTTGTCTACAGCACCAGTACAGCAACCAGCGACGGCAATTACACAGCATCATGCCATCACATTTATGATCGAAGACAATATGCGTTGAACTCGAATGTGCGGTTTGATGTGCTCTCTTTTATTTTCAGAGCATAGCATACGTGAGCGAGCACAATGAAGGATCAAGGAGGACGCAGGAGCTGTACTTAGAGAGAAACTCAATAGATCAAATGCTACTTTGTGTTCACAATTGCCGTCTACAACCCGGTATAGGACCAGTGCAAGGTCAATTGATATATCGATCCATAACCACAGGCTGGGTAGTAGCTCGTTGTCTCCATTCATGGCATCTATAGCAAGCATAAGTTGATTTGTCTACATTAGTCCGTACAAGTAGTTTGCACGGTTTGGACCCAATCGGAAGGTGGCACACCAAATGGGGCCTAGCCTTATAACACCACAGATTTTACCCTTTTTATATACATTGATTGCCCTATAAGTACCTAGAATCTAGTTGATAAGCCTTTACTTTCTGAACAGTCCTCTAAAGGCTGTGTAGAAGGTGCTGTTGAAGAGAATAAGGGGTGAAATCTGCGGTGTTATAGGCTGGGCCCCATTTTGGTGTGCCACCACCAGCCACCTTCCGATTCACCGACCCGAAGTCACTCTACCAGCCTCATTGCACTTCGTCCCCAACACTTCTCCAAATCGGCGTATCTAGCCCTGAAATATCTCGTTCAGTGCGCAAACAACATATCTTATCAGCTTGTGTTCCTCGAAAGCCACCTCACAACGGCGAGATGCATGCTACGACGAAGCCGACGAAAAATCAGCTAAGGAGGGCTAAGAGGAAGGCAGCAAAACAAGATGAAGTCAGTCGCATGAGTGTTTCGATAGACCACAGTATTGAGAATCTATCACAGGCCCCAGCTACACCGACCCCAGAACCTTCGGGGGAACCAGCACCAGAACCCGTGCCAACCAGCTCTGAGCCTGCAATTTCGGCCGTGGAACAGCAAGATGGAATTATTGACATCGTCGAGGCAATCGACGAGAAAGATCCGCTCTATGAGATGTACAAAGACATAATGGGCAGATTCGAACAGAACGATAAAGAGGATCCGTCAACGAAGGAGCCTGAGAAACCCGAAATCTTCTACGACGACGATGACGAGATACCCGACGAGGAGGAAGAGGCGGCACAGCCAAAGATGTCGAAGAAGAAGCGGAAAGAGCAGAACAAGCTGTCAGTAGCAGAACTTAAGGCTCTTGTCGAAAAGCCGGAGACGGTGGACTGGACAGATACCTCGGCTTCAGACCCACGATTGCTCGTGCATATCAAAGCATATCGGAACGTTGTACCTGTACCCACACATTGGTCTTTGAAGCGTGAGTATCTGTCGTCTAAACGTGGTGTAGAAAAGCCACCTTTCGCCCTACCAAAGTTCATTCAAGAGACCGGCATCGCAGAGATGCGAGACGCAGTCCTCGAAAAGCAAGATCAAGCTAGTCTGAAACAGAAGCAACGCGAGCGCGTTCAACCGAAGATGGGCAAGCTCGATATCGACTATCAGAAACTTTACGAAGCATTTTTTCGATTTCAGACCAAGCCAGAGCTTACACGCTATGGAGAAGTGTATTACGAGGGCAAGGAGTATGAGACCAATCTCAAACATCTGCGACCTGGTGAGCTCAGCGAAGAGTTGAAAGAAGCTCTAAATATTCCACCCGGCGCCCCGCCGCCATGGCTGATCAATCAACAGCGCTTTGGCCCACCGCCGTCATATGCTGCTCTTAAAATACCCGGTCTCAATGCGCCGCCTCCACCTGGTGGAGCGTGGGGTTTCCATCCTGGAGGATACGGGAAGCCACCTGTTGACGAGTACAATCGACCTCTGTATGGTGGTGATATCTTTGGCGTGCTACAACCACAGCAGAACACTCAGCTTGGGGAGCCGGTTGAGAAGACATTGTGGGGTGAACTACAAGAGCCAGAGGAGGAGTCAGAAGAGGAAGAGAGTGACGAAGAGGACGAAGGGGGCGAGGAAGATGTTGGCGCAGGTCTACAAACTCCAAGTGGCACGGAAACTCCGGGAGGTATGGCATCTACTATACCGTCGGAATACGGTGGAGCAGAAAGCGTGGCTGCTGAGTTCGATCTCCGGAAGCAGAGAAGAGGCACAGATACAGAAGAGTCTACATATCCTCGGACAGCGCATCAGGTCATTCCTGAGCAGCGAGCTCAAGTTTCGGGCTTCTTTGGCGGTGACCGGACATATGATCTCAAGGCGGCTCAGAGCGGTTTACCAGTGTTGGGCCAAGAGGATCAAAACAGGAAGAGGAAGAGACCGGGAGACGTGGAGGTAGCAATGGATCCAGATACCCTACAGGCTAAAGATAAGATGGATAAAGAGGATTTGAGGAGGCTTTACGAAGCAGAAAAGAAGCAGGAGCAGGGACAATGGGGCAATATCTCCGAAGATCTCGATGACATGATAGCTAGTGAAGGTGCGAAGCGGCTGAAGAAGGATCAAGAGAGGCGAGGCAAGCGGTAGTGTTCAAGATCGGGAGTCGAGAATCGAAGAATCAATGACCATTGAGGCTACATCAGGCAAGAAAGCAAAATTGATGGCAATCATAATGCCCTTCTGCAACCATAGTGAATGCAACTCGTACAGGCCCAAATCGAACATGAAGCAAGACCGTGAATCGTCTAGGTGAACATGTTGTGGATGTATGCCCCGGATCAAAGTGGTCGACACGCTGTCTCTGCGAGTTGTTTGCAGGCAGGTAAAATACCAGAAATCCACCTATGAGTCAGATCGACATCGAACCGTTCACCCTGCTACTGCGCATATAAGGTCGAGCAGACAACATCGGTGAGACAAGCGGCCCTTCCTACGAGACGTTGAACCACTGGATTCCTGACAGGCATATTCGTGGAAATCTAGGCCTCATCCAAATACGGTTAGCCGTGTGCCAAGCATTAGCGTACAAACGAAAAAAGTTGTGAGCTGCTAACATTTTCACCACACGTTGGCAGTGTGACAACTTACCCTTCAGGCAACCTGCGCACTGCTAAGCTGCTCGATCTTTGGCTTGTATCTTACTCTCGCTCTCCCCACTCTGAGATAGCCGCTAGGTCCTATCATCATGGATCGCGGTCGTGACAGACGGTTAGTTACCTTCACATGCCCACCTCAGGGAGCTCCAAAACCACATGCCTGAGCAGCCGAGCTATGATTACTGCTACTTTTGATCCCATACTAGCTTGGGATTAGAGCAATACTGATACCATATCACTACAGATTTGATAACAGGGACCGCCCCGTTGGTGGGGAGACATATCGCCCATCAGACCGTGATGGCCCACCACGATCAGGTTTTCGCGGATATCGATCTCCACCGCGGCGAGGTCACACGCCACCTCCGTATGTGGATTCATATGCCCCCGCAGCGGATCGACGTCGCTCGCGGAGCCCCGCATACAGAGGGAGGGACACGGGCGCCTATAGGGGAAGGCCAAGATCTCCACCGCGAGCATATTCACCTCGACGCGATGCACGTGCTAGAACGCCGCCTCCTCGAGCCCGACGGTTCTCCAGGTCTCCTGTTGGTCGACCGAGGTCGCCGTTTCCTGGGAAAAGGGACCCGTCTCCATATAGAAGACCACGCTCCCCTTTCCCTGCTAAGCGACAACGGATGGCTTCACCACCGAGAGACAGGTATGAGGGGCGTGGGAAAGCTTCGCCCAGGATTCCACGGCCAAGGTATCCAGAGGAAAATAACTACCGTCCCCCAGCACGATCCCCTTCATCACTACGCTCCGAACATGTCTCACGCATCGCCTCACCTGTCTCGTCACGTCGTTCCTCACCTCACATACATCCGGACAGAATGGCGAATACCGGATCAGCTGCACACTCGCCTGCCTACCGTGGCTCTCGAGCGCCGCCTCCAGCTCGAGACCCCAGCTACCGCGAACGATCGCCGCCACGAAGGGTTCAGTCGCCATCTCAAGCCTCGCCACCACGCGGGCCGGGAGCCTACCGGACACGTTCTCGGCCACCCCCACGCGATGAAATCCGCAACGGGATCACGCCTGCTGCATGGTCCGATACTCAGATGGCACCATCAGGACCATTAGGTTACCGCAACGGAGATTCTCGTCCTCCACCAAGTGGCCCATCCTACCGAGGTTCCTACGCTCGCGAGTCACCAATCGACCCATCACCTGCAGCAGCACCAATATCCATGTCAGCGCATAACCGCCCAGCAAGTGCTGCCCTCATCTCTGCGCCCACACGACCTCGCGGCGGTCCAGGATTTGGTGGTCGAGGTGATCATGGTGGACGAGGCGACTACGGTGGACCGGGTGACTTCGGTGGACGAGGCGATTTCAGTGGTAGAGGCGATTCGCGAGATCACCCATATGGTGGCCTATCTCACCACGGCGGACGACGCCCTCCAGCATCCCCACACCATGCCCCCACTCGCCCGCCGCATGACTTCCGCCCACCACCATCAGATCACATCCCGAGCAGACCTCGAAACCACGGACCCGCTACGGCATATGAACCCCCTCCATACCGTGCTCCACCTCCTTTCCGCAGCAACAACTCATCTTCGACCACTTATCCTCGCACGCAACGCTTTGGAACCAACCATCTGGCATCGGTCCCTGCGATTAAAGAAGGTGGCCAAGCACTACCAAGTCTTGTGGATCCGGCGACAAAGAAGCGATTGGCGGAATTGGAGGAGGGGAAGAAAAAGTTGATGGAGCAGATCGAGGAGAAGCAGAGGGAGAAGAGAAAACAGCTACGGGAGTGGGACAGTATGGAGCGTGAGAGTAGGAGGGAGAGTTTGAGGAGTGAATTGGCTGAGTGTTCGCTGGAGGCGATGAGTGGAGATGGTGCAGGGATGACAGGAACGGCCTTTTGAAGCGGAGCTGCGGAGGATCGTTGAGCAATGCCACCAAGAGGGTCCGATGAAGACGATAACGGCACTCTATAGAGCCCCAAAAATGCAAACTGAGGTCACCGGAAGGCCTTCGTGGTGTTGGATAGGAGATGCCCCCTGCATGGAATGTTGTATGCTAGCTCACCAGAGGGCTGGAAGGCATGTCAGAGAATGAACATTACTACATTATTCATAGCGCAGCGCAGCATAGCATAGCGGGTCGATCCCATTGATCTGAAAACCTAGAACCGAACCTCTGCTCATCCGATGTGCGAGCTTCTGTGATCATTGCGAGTCTGAGAGGATCTCTTCTCATAGCACAATGGCGCAACAGCCGTGTACAACGTCCATACTTGATCAGCAAAGATGATGCTCATTTAATTGGAAACAGTCGTAACATATCGTCAATATCAGCTCAAAACCATAAGCTTGACGAGCCCCCGGAAATTGCTCTGGCTTCCTTTTTTTGCCTAGCTCGTGATACTCATCGCTCTTGGCCACAGAAGTATAGCTCTATCACTCAGGGCAAGAGCGAAAAGTAACCGGGATTCAGCGTACGAGGAGCAACTGGGGGAAGGAAGAAAAGCTCTAGACAAGCAGGAGTGAGTCTGCTCATCGCGATGGAGGTCTGGACATGTGGGAGAAGGCATGGACATTGAATTCCAGGGTGTCTTCTACAACGTCGATAATCTAGATTTAAGACAGAGGGTAACCAACATTTCATTCATAGAGCCCAAGCCTGCTCTGACTCCGGGCTGGAGAGCGACAGGTACTTACTAAGGCGATCACCAAGATAAGTCGTGGACACGTATACTATCCAACTTATATTGTCATCGAGTAACAGGAATATTGGCTGAAGCGAAATCTTCGCGAAATTTTCGCTCTATATTTAATCTGAAGTATGCGATGTCAGCTCAACAATGTTAGGAAAGGTACCATGGCTACTCTCCATCATCTAGACTGAGTACTACCCACTCTTGATCTGAGAGATAAGCCTAGAATCGCGCTCCGTGAAGGACGTTTGATCCGTTCTCTTAGGTCTAGATCTTCGATTTTCTGCATGAAAGCTGCTCTAGAAAACCATGCATATTTCGCTCCATGCGCCTAGAAACTCCATCGCTATGCCCACATTCGCTCTTGCGTGTCTAGAATGTCCGTTATTTCGGCGCTGCCTCAGCAGCTGGCCGCCTCCTGCCCTTCAACTTCTTGCTCTCTGTGACAAATTAGCGTCCTCCTCCGAGCGCACAAAGAGCGCACTTACCATCCGCACTTCTCTTCTTCTTCGGCGCACCCTTCCCTCTCTGTTTCGCTAGGATTAAACGCTCCAATCTATCCTCCTCGTCATCGTCCCACGTCTCCATCTCCTCATCGAAGTGTTTGTAGGCATTCTTGAGATCCTTGATCGTGGCCACGCGACGCGGGTAGTAGGCTGCGACGCTGGGGCCACGAAGGCGTTGGCGGAGGACGCGGTTGCCAGTGCGTAGGCGGAGAGGGTTGTAGGTTTGGGAGAAGATGCGGCATTGGACCTGTGAAGGGGGGTTATTCGCGGGGAGATTGGCATTGGTTGGGATTGGTAAGGGGTGAAGAGCGTACCTTGAGCAGGTCCAATATCCGGGATTGGGGAACCGACATCGTTCATCAGGTATGAGGAATGGTAATAGATGAAGTCCTCGAGTCTTCGTAACGCCAACAATCGTGATGCCAAGGATTCAAAATTCGCGCTAGTACTAAGGCCTTAACTCCAGATTCCATTGTACTAGAGGGTCGCCATCTCCGCAAGGAGATTACGGGGGCGGTAAGGCTTAGTAAAGAATATATAATATATATTATTTCTATAAATTATTTACTCTAATTATTTAATTATTTATTTCGAAGTTTATTTTAAAATAATTTATAGAATTTATTAAAATTTATATTAATTATAATTATAATTATTTAAATAACTTAAGGATTATTTTATTAAAATTATACTACTCACTAATATAATAATTATATTTATAATAGAGATTTATTTTAATATTAACTTTTAATATAATAAGTTTTAATCTCTTTATATATTTTTATTATTATTTATAATAATAATAATAATTTATTATTTATATATATAATAGAAAGATTTAGAGATTCTATTTTTATGAATTTATATAATATTATTCTTTATGAATTAATTATTAGTTTATAAAGTCGTTATTTCCGTAGAGAAATTACGGGAGCGATAAAGGTAAATTATAAATAAATAATAAAATATATAAATTACAAATAATAATAAACTAAAAGTATATCTCTTTATTTATTTATTTATTTATTTATTTATTTATTAATTAATTAATTTATTTATTGATTTATTACTACTCTATTTATCTATAATTTATTATTTAATATTAATTCCTATTATAACTATTATTCTTTCTCGAGATTCTAAACTACTTTATATAATTTTCTAAATCTTCTAGATATATATATCTATTATTACTTTTGTTTAATATTATAGAATTTAATTTATTATTTATTATTAGTACTCTTTATTAGATCTACTTTACTTTTTATATATAGTATTTTATTTTACTACATTTATTAAGTTTCTATAATATAATTAATATATTATTTATTTATATACGAAATATATATAGAGTAGTATTTTAGTTATATCTAAAATAATCTAATAAATTATAATAAATATAACTAATCTAGTATTTTAATATATTTACTATAAATTCGAAATTTATTTTCATTATTTTTCTTACTTTTATTTCTCTTCTCTTTCTTATTAATAGTAATATATAATTATAAATTAATAAAGTAATTATTATTTTTAAATAACTTCACGATATCTTAAATTCTAAATTTATCTATTTATTATAAATTATAAAACTATTTTAAAGTTAATTCTAATATTTCTATATTTATTACTATTTTAGATATAATTTTTATAATTCTATATATAATTATTTTATTATAAAATAGTA
>JAABUS010000101.1_pt1 | contig 201714 bp, 46 predicted proteins | sample 5560161 | NCBI WGS metagenome assembly JAABUS01 (sample SAMN10711885, study PRJNA513376) | rock metagenome | isolation source: Antarctica rocks | place: Antarctica: Victoria Land, Trio Nunatak nord | collected 2016-01-04 | reverse complement strand
TAGAATTATAAATATTTATTATTATTTACGCGGAGTTAAATAAATCGGTAGACGAGAATTTATTTAAATATTTATAATATATATTTAAACTTCGAGCTTAACGATATTAAAAATTAAATAAGAAATTTATTAATTTATATTAATATTTCTTTACGTCCTTAATAATATCTAATAAAATCTTAAGAGATTTAGCGATATAGGTAGAGAGTATTCGTAATAAACGAATTATATATTATTAAATTAATAACGCGTAATCTAGCCTCTACCTATATTATATTAAAATATTAAATATCTTAAAATAGGGACGATAAAAAGAGTTAAATTAAAATAAAATATTTAATACGTAAATAATATATAACGATATTAAAAGAAAGCGGCGGCTAGATCCGTTATTTAACGAGGAGTAAATTAAACTTAAAAAGCGAAGGGATAACTAGTTAATTAAGGTAAAATATAAATTAATAATTAAAAAAGCGCGTATTAAAAGTAGAATTATAATTAGTAAAGTAAGAGTTAAACGACTAAATATATTTATTATAAAGAATAAATCTTATATTAAAATTAATACGCCGGAGAATTAATTTAATAAATTTCGGAATATAAAATCGAAGACGACTTAATATAAAAGTAAATATTATATTATTAAAAAGTAATATAATAATAAAAGTTATATTTTATAATCTAGCCCTCGTAGTAAGGCGAGTAAATTAAAGGGGGAATTAATAATATTATAATAATTATATTAATTATTATAAGAGGTATCGGCGAATAAACTAGTAGAATTAACCCTCTTTTAATCTCGTTAATATAAATAATACTCTACGCGATTTTAAAACTAGTTAATAAACCCGCGCCGTACGGATTTATTATTAAGTTAATTAATAAATATAGTATTTAAAAACTTTAGAGTAGAAGTTAGGATTATAAAACTCCTTAATATAAAATTAAATTTAATCTTTAATCTAGCCGTTAAAGTATCTTTATACTCGTTATCCGTTAATAATATATATTCTTAAATATACCGTTTATTATATTTTAATTTATTCTTACTTAATCGCTTAAGTCCGGTATCGAAACGGTTAATAATTAAATTTAGAAAGAATTTATCCTATTTAATATAATAAATAAACGATTTATAAACAAGATTAAAGATTATATTTTAAATATCCTCGGCGGCGCTTTTAACCGGATATATAACTAAAGAGACTTTTCCGAATATAAACTTTATTATTCTTTTTAATTTTAGAAAATATAGGTTATTAAAGGTCTAATTTTTAAATAATATATTATTATATTTTAAATAATAGGACTAATCGTATTAGATTATTTTAAGATTATTATTAAATAGTTTAAAAAAATAATCGAGTTCGAAATTTATATTTATTATTCCCCGTAGGTTTATAAAATTATTCGTTAATATATATTTTTATAATCTTATTATTACTACTAGTGAATTTATTATATAAAGTATATAAAATAGAGTTTATATATATTTTAAAGTACCGGTAACGTCGGCCTAGAAGAGAATTATAATATAATATAAAGCGTAACGGAGTAGGCTAATATTAATATATTTAATAATATATCGTAGGGTTAAATAGATTTTGACGTATATATAAAAATTTTAATAATTTTAAAATTATTAATCGCGAGTAGATAAAGATTAGGTATATATAATTTTAGAAATCTTTTCTAATATATAAAACTAGGTATTAATATTTAAAGTATTTTACATTATAAATTAAAGTATTTTATATTATAAATTAAAATACGATTTCCTTTATATACTAAAAATCTAAAGATTATTATTTTAGGATTCTAATTTATATTCCTATTATACGTACCTAGTAATTATAAATAATTAGGTTTTTTAATATTTAAAAGTCTATTAATTAAATAACTTTAAAGCGATCCTAGTAATCGGCTATATATTATAATATAAATAAATCCGTAGAGTTACTAGGGCTCTAATAAATCTTATAAAATAATTATAATATATTAAAGCGAAGGTACTAAAGATTTAAACCCGGTAATAATTAATTAAAAATATTAAATAAAAGCTCGGAAATATCGCTACGTAAAATTTTAATAAATTATATACGTGATTATATCTTAAGGTTACTATATATTAATCGAAAATTAATATTAAAAATAAGGCTTTTACCGTCTAATCTAAATTAATATTTAAATATATTCTTTAATATATAGATATTATTAGCCGTCGTACTTTTATCTTTAAATATTAGTATTATCGGGAAGTATCTTATTATTACCGGGTTTAATTTCTCTAGGACCGATATTACTTTTATTTATAAAGACTTTATATTATTTAAATAAAGTATATATACCGCCGAGATTACCGACTCGATATAATATAACTGAATTTAAAACCTTGATTCGTTAATATATCTTTATTAATATTAAGGCGTAAAGAGAAGAGTAATAAAATAAAAAATAAAAAATATACCTTTATATTTATATTAATAGGTATTAACTAGCGAGCGATTATCTCGGTTAATAATAATATAATTATCGGGTATTATATATTCTACCGAAGGGCCTCTTTATTAAAAAAATACCCTTCTAAAATTAATATAATAATAATTAATCGGAATTCTCGGTAGTTATTTATTCTTTCTTTACGCCTTCCTTTTATATATTTAAAATTATTATAAGTTAAAATAGTACTCGCGGCCTACCTTATTATTTAAATCTTTATTTCGGTTTTTTTTTAAAGTTATTATACGTCGCTATAATATTAAATATAAAATAATTAAATTAAATTATCATAGAGTATCGAGAACTCGTTATTGTATCTCTCTTTAATATAAATAAAGCCTTAAAATCGTTTAAAAATTAATTAATTTATAAGGTCGTATTAAATAGTAGAGTATTAATAATATAAAAACGGCGGGCTATTAAGTAGTAGGATTTATTAATAATAATAATAAATTATTTAGTTTATTTTTATAGTAAACTCGGTAGAAGATATTAAAGTACTATAGGGTTAACCGTAATATAACCGAAATAATATTTTTAAATAATAAAGTACTATCCTTAAACCCTTTTACGGGTAAATAAAAAGTATTAAATACTTCGTACTCCCTTAGGACTTTAATTTCTTATTAAAATATATTAATAACTAGTTAGCTTTACCTCTTAACTAGTAAATCACACTATTTAAATATTAATTACTTTTCGAATCGGGAATCGCTAGGTAGCTCGTTATAAACGAAATCGAAAAATTATTTTTATACTAAACGGAAAGTATAAATTTTACGTAGTTTATAAAGCGCTTTTAAAAATCTCTTTATATCTTATTATATATCGGTTATTATTATTAATATACTAGTAATCCTTTCGCCCTTTATCTATTATTAACGACGTTTTTTATTACCCGCTTTTATCTTTTCTAATAAATTATTATTATTAATAAAGGTAGAGGTAGAGGGAGAGGGAGAATTTAAAAAAAAAGAAGTAAAGACTAATTTATTTAAAATTATATAAAGACGGAGGTTTAGGGTAGAGGTACGGCGCGTTTATTTAAATAAACGATTTACGGTCTTTATATATAACGGAGATAAACGGGGAGGCGATATTAAGGGGCTAGATAATAAATTAATAAATAATAATATAGTTTCTATATTAATATAATTCATAACGCGGATTATTAATATTAACGATTAATATTAATAACTAGTACAAGATTATTATTATACTACGGAATAAAATAAGGAATCCCTTTCTTTCCCCGGTTAAAGAAGAGAACCGGGGAAATGAAGAGAAGAGAATAAAGACTCGATAATTCCTTTCCTTGGAGTAGAGAAGGGAAGGGAATAATAAAGAATCTCTTCTTTATTTTCTTTATAAAACTAATATTATAACCTATTAACGCGCTATCTTAACGCGTATTTTAATTATATTAATCTTTATTTTAACCGCGGGTTATACTAGGCGGTTTAATATATTTCTAAATATTTTCATTAAATATACTAAATATTTTAATATATTTATTTATATATTTATTTAGATTTAATAATTTAATTATATTAGATATATATAAATATAATAAAGTAACTAGATTAGGTTTATTAATACTAGGTATATTAAATCCTAGACTTTTAATAAATCTTCGATTTAATAATTATAATTTTCTAGGATAACTAAGATTATTCATATCGTATAATTTTATAATAGTTATTAGTACCGCGTTAATAACTTATTTCTATATCGTTTATATTTTCCTTTTATTTCTAGATTTTATTAATTATTTATTTAATTAATAAACTCGTTAAGTTACTCGGATATCTTAATATCTAGCTCTTTTATTATTTAATTTCTTATAATTATACTTATTTTTATTATTATAATTACTAGTACTTTAGTATAAGAGTAGTTTATTCGTACCGATAAATAATTGAATAAATATATAATATACTAAGACTGAATCTTGATTATTATTTTATTTCGTTAATATTATAATTCTTACGTATCTTATTTCGTTAATACTATATTCTTACTATTTAGTAGTAACGGCGTAGTCGAATTCTATTTATAAATAAAAAGAGATTAGTTACTAGCCTTTAAAATACTAGCTATAAAATATTAAATCTTTTATTAATATCTCGAAGATATAATTATTATCCGTACTATTATTCCTTTATATAGGTCGAATTATTTTATAAAATTATAAACTAATTATAATTCGTCCTCGTATTTATTATTAGTTATAATATTAGTACTAATCCTTTAACTATTAATATTCTATAACGACGAATAAAGCGAGCCGCTTCGTTTTCGTTTTAATTTTTATATATAATAACGGTATTTCTTTACGCTAGTTACGCCTACCCTAAATCTTAATAATCGAGTTATTATACTAGGTTTTTATAATTATATAAATTAGTTTATAAACGCGCTTTATAAACCTAAAGGAATATTTATAACCTAGTTATAAAGAGTACTCTATATTTCGGTTATAAATATAGAGAACGATTTATATTAAATTAAAATATCGCCGCCGTTTATACTATATATTATTATTTTCGTTTATATAGAAAATCCTTACCTTTTCTTAAATATCTCGGTCTAATCGTAATTAATTATTAAGAAAATTAAATCGCGCCGGAATTACGGAGTTAAAAATAGAGTTTATTTTTTTTATAATCTAAAGCCTATATTTACCCGAAAGCGGAGAAGCGGTATTTAACTTATTAAGAATTATAACGAAATCGATAGATTTTCCCCGCGTTAAAATAAGAACCCTAAAAATTTCTTTTTAATTTTTTACTTCTTATCTTTTACTTCGTTATTTTTAATTTATATAATCGAGGTTTAAATTTTTAATATTATATAAATAAACTTTCGAACTATATACCGGTAGAAAATCTTTATAAATATATATAATTTATTTTATTTTCTCTACCTATAAGCTACGCGGAGGTAAAGAAACTATTTTTATTAAATTTCATTATCTCTTTAATATTTTAATTATTTATATTTTTAAAAAAGTATTTCGAGTAATATAATAAGAATATTAATAAATTAATTTAAGAAGTAATTCTTTTTATTATCGATTAATACGATCCTCTATTAAATATATTAAAAGGTAGCGAGTTATTTATAAGAAAAAAACGTTCTACCTCTATTAATATTTAAGAAAAAGAAAGTTCTATAAAAAAAAACCTCTTTTATATTTCCGATTTTTTAGACGTACCCTTTTTTAATTATAGAAATATTAACGGCTTTCGTTAAAGACGTTAAGTATTATATTAATTCGGTATATTTTAATAATTAGAAAAAAAGAAACGAGGAGATTTTAAATTCTTAATTATTTTATTCTTAAAGAAGGATTAAAAACCGGATTTTAACTATTTTTATTTATTCTCTTCTAGTTATATCCTTTTCTTTAATTTCTAATTTAATTAAATTTATAATTTAATTAGCTCCGAGAAAATTAATATCTTAATTCCTTTTATAAAAATTAATTTTTACTACGGATAATATTATATAAAAAATTCTTTTTAAATAAATCGAGAATATAATTAATAATAATAAAGGCTAGTCTAGTTCTTTAAAATAAAATTAAAAAGATTTTAATAATTTTAAAGAAAATTAATTTACTTTATTTAATTCTTAATCCTAATAGAAATGAGAAATTATAGGTTAATTATAAATACCGCCTCCGCTAGTAAAAATCGATTTAAATTTATATAATATTATAATCTAGGCTATACGATCTATTATACTAGATATTACTAAAGTTATTTTATAAAATTAGGGTTAAGTTTTTAAAGAGCCTTTAAAATTTATTAAACCGTAGAAATTAATTAATAAAAATAAATATATTTAATAAATATAATAATAGGCTAGGTATTTTTATACCGGCGAATTAAATTTCTTTTATCTAAATTACCTAAAATTATAAAGCGCCGGTAATATCGTTTTTAATTTTAAGGAGTTAATATTTAAAAAGATCTATACCTTCTATAATAAAATTTAGGATTTCGTTATAATAAAAAGTAAAGATATAATAAAAAGAAATCTAAATAATTATTTCCGCGGTATTATTATAAATTAATAATTTAAAATTCTTTCCTAAAATAAGAAAAATATAATAATATAATTACCGAATAATTTATAGCGCTAAATTACTAGATTATAAAATTATTTTAAAATTATAATATTTATAACTCTAGAAGAGTTTAGTCGCTAATTATATATATTAGAAAATATAACCGAATAAAGTAATCTATTTATTTACGTTTAGAATATAATTAAATATATTATTTAAACCGGTATTATCGAAGAGTATATATAGATTATATAGGTATAAAATTACTTTAATATTAATTTCTAGGCTATTATCCCTCCTTTAATAAATAATATTTTAATTAAATAATTTATTAAATAACTTAAAAGTAGGAAGGAGATATAATATAAAATATAAATCTAAAAGAATAAAAAAGACTATAAAGATTATCGGAAAAAAATTAAAAAGCGAGAAAAGAATCGTAATATAAAAAAGGATAAATAGTTATTTAAAGATAAATAGTCGTTATAACGATAAAGTAAATATTATAATTTAATATCTTATCGGCTTTAATAATAATATCGATCTTTTTAATTTTAAGATTTTTAAATATTTTAAAATCCTTAATCTTAAGGCTTTTAAAAGTAGAGACTATTTATTATAAAACCGAATCTTTATAATTCTCGTTCTTTTTTATATTAATAAATAACTAGACCTTCTTTCTTTTATATTAATTCTTATAATTAACCGGCTTATTTTTAAAATCGGTAGATTATATTTTAAATATAATAATAATAATAATTATAATAAACTTAAAAACCTCCTTTATAAAAACTTTTAAAAAAAACTTTATTACTATTAAAATAATTATTTATAATTACCGCCGGAAATATTTAGTTTAATTAAAATTTATTCGTTAAAAATCGGGGCTATAGGAACTAGAACTATAATAACTAAAATTATAGAAATTATAAAATATACCTATATTATTTACCGAGACTATATAATACTTTCGGTAATTAAATATAAATATAGCCTATTTATTTTGATAAACTATATAATAATTTTAATAACGAGAATATAAATTACGGTATCTTTTCTAGATTTATTAATAATTATTTCGGCTCTCTTAAAACTCCGTTAATAAATTATTATAATTATTATATAAACGCCGATAAAAGTTATTATAATATTAAGGAGAGTATTATAAACGAAGAATAAAGTATTAATAAAGATATTAATATTAGATTTATTTTAATTACGTATTATATTTCTACGGGGAAAATAGGTTAATATCCTATTTATAAAAATTATAAATTTAATTTCTTATCGAATAATCTTCTATATATATACCTAAAAGAAAGGAAATATATATACTCGATTAATATTTAAAAGGTAATTAATCCTATTTCTATAAAATTTAAAAATATCGAGTTAAATATTACTCCGAAGATTTTAGTCCTAGAGATTATAATAATACCGAAATTAATAATTTTTAAATCTTCCCCTCGATAAAAAAATAAATTAATAATCGAATCTACTACTCCGTCTTTACTAATTAACGGGATAATATTTTATATATAATATTATTTTACCGGCTAAATAGGCCTTACTCTAAATATTATTCGAGAATTAAAATATTTTAATACTAGGTATCCGATAAATATAATCGATAAAGTATTTATTATATAACGAATCCCCGGTCTTTAGTTATAAATTTATAATAAAGTTATTATCTTAAAAAATATCGGCTCGAACCGTTATTTAATTATAAAATAAACTTTAATTCTATTTTATATAAACGGAAAAACGAAGGATAATATAAAAATAATAGTTAAAATTATTAAAAACTTCTATATTATCGATAATCTTAAAGTTAATATATTTATCGGTATAGATATTTTAGGTTAGGAGAAAATCATTATCGATCTCTTTAATAATTAAATAATTTTAAATAACTATAAAGATATTATAATCTTTATTTAATCTATAATTAAAGATAATATAAAAATCCGATATATTATATAATTAAAGCGCCGTTAAATAATTCTAGTATAAATTATATTAACGGTAGTAATCTCGCTAAAAGGGAAATTAAAATTACTAGACCGAAACTTCTTATTTAAACTATAGATAAAAGAAGTCTATATTTATTTTATAAACTTAATAATTAATTTTATTAATATTCGTAATAAAGAGAATACACTTTTTATTATTCCTCGTCGTTAACGAATAAAATTAATTATAGAATACGAGGTAGAAGAAGTATACTTTATTAATTTAAATAATTATTCTTTTACGGCGAAAATTTACGAGGATAATATAATCGTATTACACTTTATTAATCTTTATAATTTAAAATAAATTTTAAAATTTAAGGTCGATTTTTATAAAAATAAAACTACCGAATTAAATTATAATTTATAATAACGACTTCGATATTACCGCGATTAAAGAGATTATAAAGTAATACTCTTATATTTAAGAAAATATAAGAGATATAATTAATTTACCCGAATCCGAATAACTATTAATTTTATTTACTATAGATTAGTAATTATTTAATACGAAATTTAATTATAAGGTCTATTTATTAAACCCCGATATAAAAGTTTTAGTAGATAAAGAGTTCGATAAAATATATTAATAAAGGAAAATATTATAGTCTACCGAGTTTTTCTTATTCGTTTTCTTTATCTTTATTATATAGCGGACGGTATATAAAGGCCCTAAAAAAATACCGATACGGAAGGGTAAAATCGTAGTCGATATTCGTAATTTAAATAAAATTATTATTTTTAATAATTACCCTCTTCCGCTTTAAAGCGATATTATTTTATTAATATAGAGGTATATTTATATAAATATTATTAATTATAATAAATAATTCTATCTCTTTTTAATTAAAAGAGATAATTATTATAAATTTATAATAATTTTTTACCGTAGTTCGGAGTATTATAATATTATAATAATAAAATAAAAAGGGTTAGTTTTATATATTTAATATAAAATAAATACTTTTCTTCGCCCGTATAAAGTATTCGCGAGATATTATATCGATAATATCGTAATTTTCTTATAGTTTTATTCCGAGTATATTAAATATCTTATAATTATTTTCGCTTTATTCGTAGGCCTTAAGATTTTATTTAAGTTTAAGAAATTCTTTTTAATTTACCCCTCCGTTATACTTCTAGGCTAGAAAATAAATAAATTTAATTTAATTATTATTAAAGAAAGAATTATAATAATTAAGAAACTTTATTTCCTAGATATATTATAGACTTTAGAAATATATATCGGAATAATAAATTAATTACGAAGTAATATTAAATATTTCGCTTAAATTATTAAATTATTTTAATACTAGAAAACCTAGCTTTTAAAGGGCTCGCCGTTTTAAGGCGGGAATATATAAAAACTTTATTCTAGAAAAATTTACTTCGTATTTATAAAAGAGGAATTAATTTCTTTTAAATTATTATAAAAGGTATTTACCTCTAAAACCTATTTATATTATCGGGATTCAACTTATTAATTATATATTAATATCGATATATTAAAGTCGTATAGAATTAATATAATAATATATTATATTTAGGGAGATTCTTAAGATAATAATTTCCCCCGTATTAATATATAACTAATTCTATTCTTATCTAAATTATTTAATTTTATAAAATCGTATTACTAGTCTACGGAATTAAAAGTAATAAGTTTAATTTAGATATTAAAAAAGATCCTATATTTACTTATATAAATCCCGATGAAAAAGATTTTTATTTTTATTAATTATTCGGTAATTATTAATATTACCCGATAGATAATATTATTATCGTCCTCTTTTAATAGGATAAATCTACGGTTAATATAAACTTCTTAATATATATTATAATATAATCTCGATATTCGTTAATATCCGGGAAAATAAAATATTATATTAAATATTTTATCTCGTCTTCTCGGTAAAAAAGAATATCTCGATACTAAAGGTCCCGGTATTTTAGACGACGTCTTCGCTTTTTATTTTATTATAATTAAAATATCTTCTAAATACCGCTTTAAATTATAAAAGGTATATTTTAAAAATAAGAAATAATTAAGAATAATAACTTTTTTTATAAATAAAAAGAATAGGTTTAAAAAGGAAGCCCTAGAGTCTACGGACGATATTAATATAATTAATATTAATATTCCTTTCTTTCTTAGAGATTTATTTATATAATATAAAGACGAATATATTAATAAGGAATATTTATATATCCCGAAATTAATAAAATAAAATATTTTCTAACTTTTATATAATAAGCGAAATTATATAGGATTTTATAGAATATATAAAAATATCGCCGATAGTTATTATATACGATATTTAACTCGAAGATTTAAATACTATATTTTATATTATTCTTAATATTAATTTAATTAAATAAAAAAGTATATATTATATAATATTTTAAAACTAATCCTAATAAAGCTAAAGATCTATTATTTTATTATTATCGATTTTATTATAACGCTCTTTATATTTATAAACGGATATAATTATTTAATAATTATTATTTATAAATTCTCGAAAGTAGTTACTACGGCTTTAAGGAAAGATATATTTAATACCGAAAAATAAATAAACGCGTTATTTCTCGCCTTTACCGATTAAAGAATTCTAAAAACGATTATTTCTAATAAAGACCCTAAATTTCTTTTAGGTTTATAAAAGGTAATCTTTAAAATACTAAAAACTAAATTAATAATCTTTATAATTTACTACTCTTAATTTAACGGTTAGTTAAAACGAATAAATTAAACTATAAAAATAATATTACGATTTTATTTAATATACTACTCTAATAATTTATAAAATAAATTTATCACTACTTTATAATCTATTATAAATAATTTTTTAAATTTAATAATAATACTTTCGCCGAACGAGATTATCTACGGTATAAAACTTAATAATAGAATTTTAATTTAAGATATAATAAGAAGGATAAATTTTACTAATACTAGGATTATTAATTAAAAGGAAACCGTTAATACGATTTTATTCGCGGCGATTAATACTAAATTTCGGTATAATAATAAATATATACTCTTAATAATATAAAAAGGAGATATAACTTTTTTAAAACTATATAAAAATTATAAAATCCCGGGTTTAAAGAATTATAAATTTTTAAATTAAAGAATTAACCCGTTTAAAATTTTAAAGCGAATAAATAGTTTAATTTATAAATTAGAATTACCGCCGATAATAAATATTTACTTTATTATTTCGGTCGCTACTTTAAAACCTACTCCGTTAAAAGGGGATCTATATAACCGTCTTTAAAAAATCGGGTAAGTTATTATTCTCGATAATAATAATAAAGGTATAAATAATTATTTTAAAATAAAATATATTTTAGATAAAAGAATAAAGAAGTTTCTAAAATAAGAAAAAAAATTAATAATATAATATTTAATTAATAGAAGAACTAGAGGCCCTATTAAAATATATAATATAATAAATAGAATCTTAAAAATATAAAGGGCGTAATTAATAACTATAATATTAAATTATTATAAACTATATAAATAGTTTAAAGGACGATATTACTCTATTTATTTATTAATCTTTATTTTATTTTCGCTTTATTACGCGACGATAACTTTATTATTTAATAATAACGAATTTCTTAATAGCCCCGCTATATTAATAAAGTATTTCTAATTTATTTAAATAATAATAAATCGTTTTTTTCTCGCTCGATACAATTAATAAATATTAATACTATTATATTATTTAACTATAGTATTTTATATATTAAATAATATTAATATATCTTTCCTTTTTTAATCCTAAAATTAATTATTTATTTATATCGCTCGCCCCGACCGAGTATAATACGATATCTTCGTTTTAATAAGTTTTTAATTATAATATAATTAAACTATATTTAGGAAAGACTTCGAAGAAACTAGCCCCGAAAGGTAATAAAATAAAGGTAAAGAAAATAACGAAAATAACTAAAATTAAATTAACTAAAATAATAAATAAAAATAATAATAAAAAATCCGGCGCTTCTACTTTTAAATAAAGCGATAAAATAAATAACGATTAAATTATTAAAGCCGAAGTTAACGATAAAGTCGATAACGAAGAAGTTAAAGATTTACTATATAATAAACCCGTATATAATATAACGGAAAATAAAAATACCTAGTTATTAACGGGTAGATATCTTTCTTTATTATAAACCGGGCTAGTTATTTAATATAATAAAATTTCCTTAAATACGCGATTTAAGAACTAGTTAAAGATATTTAATTTAAGAAATAACCTATAATTTAAATAAATAAATAACGGGTAACTAGTTATAATACGATTAATAAAAGATAATTATATAAAATACGCGATTATTTTTAATTACGCGTAATTATATAAGGATAAAGGGAATTTATTATAAAAACTAAATTAATTAATTTTAATAAAAGGAGGGAAATATAGCCGATATATCTTTATAAAAAAATATAATTATCTCTCGACGGACGAGATAACGAGAGTAAAGAAACTCTCGATATTATCGAAAAAACTGGATAAAAAGAACCCGGGGCTAATAAAGTTTACGATTTCGAAGAAATCTTTAATATAAAAAAAGTCGATATTTAAGAAATTTAATAAAGATAACGAGAATAATATAAGCGAGCCCGAAATAAAAAAAAAGTTTTCGGTTTCGAAGTAGTCTTTAAAGAAATTAATAACGAAATTATTTTTACCGAAAAAATCGATTTTAAAAATAACCTCCCTCGTAAAATCGATCGATAATAACGATTCTTAACTAGTTAATATAAAGTTACTTAATATTAAGGCGTAGGAACGTTAGAAAAAGTATATTAAAACTATATAAATATCCGAAGACTTAATTATATAACTAGAAAAATTAGATAAAACTAGGGAAATATTTAAAATAAAAATCACTACCGAAACTAAAGCCGTAAATTCTTTAAAGTAGAAAACTACGATTATTTTATTTATACCCTCGAAGAAGCGGATAAATAGGAAAATTATAATACTTATAATTATAAAATAATAGGTCGAAATCGGTAATAAAGATTTCTTAATTATATTTTAAATTATATTTTAGACTTCGACTTTCTTTATAATTAATATTTTTAAATAAATTATTTCTTCTTCTACTATATCTAAAAGCTCTAAATAAAAGAGAGTAAAGCGCGTAACGGAGAAATTTAAATAAAATAAAACTTTAGTTAATTTAAATACGAAAAAAGCCTCTTTAATATAAATAATAATAGGTATTTCTATAATAATTAATAAATTTAAGCCGGCTATACTAACGACCGTACTATTTTTAATAAAGAATAATTCTATATTATCGTAAATTAATAAGAACTAGATTACGGAGCTAGTATATTATTAATTAGAGAATATTACTTTTAACCTAAATACCTAATTCACTACGGATATCGAAGAGTTAATTTTTATAATAAATAATATATATTATACTAGCCCTATTATAAATAAAAAGGGTAAAATAAAATAAATTTTTTTACTTAATACTATAAGAGCGAATATAACCGGTTTAAAAATAAAGCGCTCGAAGAAAATAAAATCTAATAAATAAATTAAGCCGTTAAAAATAAAAGAAGAGATTTAATATATTCTTATATTATTAGAGGGTTTAAGCGATAATATTAAAAAAGAGTCTTTAGTCGAGATTATTAAAGAAGTATTTATTAAATCCGAAATCTATATAAACGAGCTAGTAACTAGAAATAAGATCCTAACGAATAATAATACTATTTTATATAATTATATAGATTTCTTAAAAAGATTTATTATTAAAATTAATAATAAAATAATCCGTATTTTATTAATCCTAGAAGTCTTTTATATCGTTTTTATTTAATACCGGGACCACCTTTTAAGTTAATATTAAATCGATTATTTACTACGGAGTTTTTTTAATTCCGTAGAGATCGAAATACCTAAAAACTAATTAGTTAATAATAAGTAGATAAAACTAATTAAGAGAATTAAGAATATAAGCGGTATTAAAGATTTCGTTAATAATCTTTTAACTAATATTAACGTAAATATAAATATATTAATTAAGAGATATCCCGCTTTAGAACGCGTATATAATCGAGAGAAGTTTAAATAATAAATAACTATTAATATCGTACTAGGCGGTAAACTTATTAAAAATAATAATAAATTATATAATTAGTTCGGTACCGCCGTAGATACTTTCTTTAATTATATTATAAATATAGCGATATCGAAAATTACCTTAAAGAGTATAACTATAATAATAATATATACTCTAGTAATTAGATCTTCTAATATAAATATTACTCCGGTTTATAGGTTAATAACTAGTCTCCCTTTTAATACTTTAAAATAAAGACGTCGTCCGTCGCCTCGGCTAGGTATTTCTAGCTTTTATATATTATATAGGGATTTAGGTCCGAGAGAGGGATAATAATAATAATTATAATACTAAATTTATTTTTAGTAAAACTAATTCGTTTATATATTTATATCGATAATTTATAGTTTTAAGGATATTAGGCTCTTTATTTATAGAGGTAATTATTATAATTACTAGTATCTTAATATAAAATAGTAGTTTATTCGTACCGATAAATAATTGAATAAATATATAATACACTAAGACTAAATCTTGATTATTATTTTATTTCGTTAATACTATAATTCTTACGTATCTTATTTCGTTAATACTACATTCTTACTATTTATATTTAATATTATTTAGTAGTTATTTTATCGCGGAATTCTTCTTTTTAATAATAATTAAATAAGAATTTAAATCTATATTAAAATCTAAGGGGTATAAAGATTAATATATTTAAAATAACTAATCTCTTTAATTAAAACTTATTATAAATATTATTATAATATCAAATAATAAATAATAAGAAAGAATAATATAAAATTATTTTTATTAATTATTTTATAGTTAAGTTAGAAGATTAAAAAGCCTAGGACTAGCCTATATCTAAATATTAATTAAATTTAATACCGAATAATAAATATTAAACTAAACTAATATATTATATATATCGTTAACTATTTTATAATTGATAAAGAGAAGTAAATCTCGGGCTAGTCTTTATTTATATTTAATTTAAAATAAAGTAATCGAGGTTATTTACTTAATAAATAAAGAAAAAGAAAGGCCGAAAAGGAGTTAAATAAAAACCTTAATATAATAAAATCAAGAAATTATCTAATAAATTGTTTTATAAAAAAGTTTTAGGTAGAGCTAGCTAAAATTATTAATTAAAAAATAATTCGACGAGTAGAAAAGGCTTTAACGCGTAATAAGGGATAAATAAATCTATTAATTATAAATTAATAAAGAATAATTTAATAAGCGAAGATCGATATTATTAATAAAAAATATATATTAATCTTTATATTAATCTATATTATACTATTTAAACGGGATTAATATATAGTAACGTAATAAAGTTTTTTAAAGTAAATATACCCGCGTTATTATAAAAACCGTCGGCGCGTTTTTAAATAGAGAGATAATTATTAATAATAATAAAAATCTAAATTAAATAAATAAAGAACCTTTAAAGAATTTAGAAAATTTATTAAAATTGATAAATTATATACTTTAAATTCGATAGAAAATAAACGACGAGGAAAATTATAATATTAAGAGTAATACCGAAAAAGAAAATTAAAAAGATATTATTAAGATTTTAATTATATTAAGTTAATAAAGTATAATATAAATAACCTATAATAATTATCGAAGATATTAAACTATAATATTTAAATCGTTATAAACGAAGATTAAATACTACGATAAATATTCGCTAAAGAAATATAAATATATAGGGTTCTCGTATATACGAAGAAATAATTATTTAATATATTTTTATATTAATCTATATATTATTTAATATTAATTATAGGTTAATATATACGTCAAGGGTTATAAAAATATTTACTATAATTTAATAAAATCTTCGATAAATTTAAATATATATTATAATATAATATAACCTTTTAGTTTACTATAAATCTAAAGATTTATAAATTATTTAGCGGAAATTAATAGGATATCCGAGTAATAAATAAATATATAGCGCTAGACGAGGATAATTATAAATAAATTACGATACTAGGACCTAATTAACTATAACTTAATAATTATAATTTTATTAAATATAGATAGGTACTAGATAAAGATAAAGAAAATATAAAATAAATATTTAAAATACTCCTAGGACCGGAGTATACCGAGATAATAAAAAGGGTAAAGATATTTTAGAAATTTAATAAATATAAGAAACTCGAAAAGAAACTAGAACGAATTATTTAATCTAAAGAGTTTACGAAGTTACTATAAAATTAGAAAGAGGTAGTAAATTCGTTTAGATTTCTAGGTATATTTCTATTAAATATAGTTAATTATTTAAATTAATATTTATTATAGTTAGCCTATTAAAATACCCGAAAATTTATTAATATAATAATTTTTATTATTATTATACTAATCTTTATACCTATTTTATTTATATTTAATTATTAATTATAATTCTAGTTTTTATTTTATCTCCTCCTATCTTTTAGAGTCCTATTTATATTTCTATTATCTTATAAAGATTTTTAGAAAAGTTTAGTCTTTTTAATTAATTTTAATAAAATCGGTTTTAAAGATTTATTTCCTTATATAATCTTTAAATTATTATAACCTAGATGTTTAATTATTATATAAAACCTAGATATCACCTATAATTTAAAGAATAATTTTATATTCGATTTCTTCCTTATTATTAAATTTTTTAATATAGAGTCTCGGGTCGAATACGAGCGTTTTAAAGAATTTTAATTTATTATATACTCGGAAAATCTAGTTTATAAATTTATATATCTATCTTTTACGCCTTCTCGAGTTTATTTATAATATTAATATTTTATTTATAGTATAATTATAGGACGTTTTATTTAAGGGCTAGAACTACGTCCTTTAATTCTTCTTTTTTTATAAATTAAATTAATAATAAAAGTCCTAGAAGATTCTCTAAAATCTTTTTTTATAAGGTTATTAAACTAGCCTTTATTTATATTATTAATTAAATCTTCGTCCTCGCTTTTTATTATATCTTCTTCCCGCCTTTTTATTTTTATTTCGTATTTTTTAAATAATATTATCTCTTCCTAGTCTAGGTTTTATTATAATATTATTATTTCGTTCTTTTTAAATTAAAAGCGATTAAAGACTATTAAAGCCGAGAAGGTTTTTAGACTATAGAATTTTTAAATTAAATATAATTAATTAATAATATGAAATACTCGCTTATATTTAACCCCCGTAGAAGGTATAGCTAGAATATTACGGGCGGTATAAAAGAGATAATTATAATATAACGAAAATTTCTTTTATTTATTAAATATAAATTTATTTTTATTACTAAATCCTATATTAAATTAACCGATATAATTATTAATATAAAGATTAATATAAATAATAGACTTACTCGTTTTATAGTAGCTTTAAAGTTTATTACTCTAATTTTTTAGAATTAATATCTTCTTTTTACTTTTAATAGAATATTTAAGAATATCTACGCCGATATTTTTTTTAATATATACTTTCTTTTAATTAATAATAGGCGTACGCCGATTAAACTATTTTTTAAATTATTTTTAATAGTAATTCTTTTATTTTTTATTAATCTCTTTATTTTAATATTAACCCTAGAATATAGTCGCCTTTCTAGTAAAGTTTAAAAAAGTTATTATATTATATAAACCGCCTAAAATTAATTAGGTTTAAGAATAATATTACTTTAATTTAATTTAAACTTTTTTTAAACCTATTAATATAAACTTCTTTTAATTTATATTTTTAATTTTAAACTTTTTCTCCTTATTTTTAAAATAATTAAATAGAGTATTATAAACCGAAAAGATTATATAAATAATCGGCGTATATAAAATATTAATTATTTATATATACCGATAGAATAGTTTACTAAGCTCGATAAAGTAGTTTATTTAATTTTATTCGTTATTATTTATTTATAATTACTCTCTTTACTCGTAAAAAAACTCTTTTAATACCGGCCTTAATCTTCGGGCCCGGATTAATATATAGTATATTAAATCCTATTTAATTACTATATTCTAGAAGAGCTTTAACGTAATAAATTCGTTCGGGTATTTTTTATTATATATTTTTTATCTTTAAATTAACCTAGCCGATTAATATTTCTTATTATTAAATCTTTTTTAAATATCTTAAAAGCGCTCGCGTTATTAATTACTTTTATTAAAATAAATAGAGGTTTTACGAATTTATATACTCTAAGTTTAATTAATAAATAAAAGTAAATATAAAGATTAATATAAAATTAAAAATATATACTTTTATAAAAATAAATAGGATCCCGAGTTCTTTTCTTATATTAAAAAGTTTTTATTTATTTACTTTTCGTTCTAATTCTTCTAAAAGTCTTTATTTATTAATAAGATTTTAATAATATTAAGAAGTTCCTTTAAACCTAGTTAAATAATATAAAAAAAATATAAAATATAATAAATTCTAGTATTCGTAAAAAAGCCTAATTCGTTATAAACTTCGCGAAGCTCGTATTTAAACTTCTTTTTTATAATTATAAATTATATATTCCCCTCCGCGGATATTATCTCGAGTAATTAATATATTATAGTATTATTAAAGGCGTTATTTATAATAATCGATATAATACGGTCCCCTAAATTATAATAATAGATAATAATATTTAGGTACTCGTAGGCGCAGAATCAAATAACGAATTAAGCGAGACGTTAAATTTTAAAGTATACGTATCTAGGTTTATTAATTGAACCGCGTATATAATTCTTATTCTAATAACGTATAAAGTAGTAGAAATTGAAAATATATATAAATACTATTCTAAACTAAAATCTTAACGCTACTAAGTTATTATTTAGTCGAAAAACCACGGTTTTTAATTATATCCCGGCACCGTTTAAGTATAGAATATATCTATTTTATATAAACTTATTATTCTATTAATTAAAGTTATTTATATTTCGCCGCCGGTTATATATCTTTCGAGGTTAGGATTATTTTATTATATACCCGGATTTTCTATTTCATCCCCTTCTATATATATTTATCCGGGTTTAAATTAGGGTTATTTAACGACTATATTAATATCTCGATCCTATACTCTTTTAATTATTTTAGTATTTATTTGGATCTATAAATCCCGGCCCCGTTTTATATAAATATCGGGTATAGTTTTATTTTTTCTAACTCCCGGTACTATATCTATAAAAGTATAAACGACTCCGAGAATCTTAATTTATTTAGAATATTTAGGCCCGTTTACGAGCGCTAAAAGCGCTCGCGGTTATTTAAGATTCTTAGACTCGCTTATAAGAATATTTATTATTTACGAGTATTTATGAATTATATTAATCGCGCTTGTAAATTATATTTTTACGATATTAATATAACCTAGATTCCTCGTCTCGTTTAGGTTATTTAGATATATACCGATTTTTATTAAAATATATATAATATTCGATCCTACGTTATAAATTAGTCGCCTATAATTATTTAGTAGAATTAAATATATAAAATCTATCTTAAATTTCTAACCTAGGTTCTAATTTAGGATATTTATTATTTTTATATTATCGTAATCGTTATTAAGAAATTACTTTTAATTTTAACGCCCCTACTACCTCTTCTATATTATTAATTTAGATATTTATCCTAGCCTAGCTATTAAAGGATTCTATTTAATATATTAATTAACGCGGTCGGCGAGTGTCCGTTATAATATATAAATATTTTCTTTATAAGTATTATAACTTTATTAATTTAATAAACTTTCGTTTATTTATTTTATAATTATATTTAAATTATTTCTTTTAATCTCGAGCCCGCGCTTTACTCTTAACGGAAAAGTATATATTTATATACTTTTCGCCTTTATTAAAGTCGCGTAGGTATTTATTATATTTATATTATTATTTTAAGGAACGGTCTTTCCTCCGGTATTAATCAAGAGGTATATTAATAAAATAAAAACTTATAAAAACCTATATTTAGATACGGAGGACGGGTTTTAAGAATCGTATATTTAAGGAAGACTCTATAAAGATACCCGCTATAAGTGGTATTTATTATAATATTATAAAGCCTAATTACGTAGGCGGTCTAATCGAGGATAACGGGTAGAGTATTAAAAAACTAGTAATACTACGCTTTTTATAATCGGGCGGGAGCTTTAGACTTTATATAATTAAATATAATTCTATATAATATAATTATTAAATATAAATAGCTACTTTATATTAATAAATTTTTAACAGATTTTAAATACTTTATATAATATAATACTCAGCCTAATTTATTATTATATATTGTATTTAATTATACCTTTATTATACTAGCTTATAGGTAGAGTTATTTTAAAATTATACTCTTCTTTTTATTAAGATTTAGGTAAAGAGTCTCTACTCTCGCTTTTTATTTCTTAATTTATAATTTATTTATAAATATAATTTAAATTAGTTTAGTATATTTATTATTTTATTTCCGATAAATTTATATCCTATTTTTTTTTATAAGCCTACTTCTTATTATATTACGTTACTATATCGTTTATTAGATATTATTTTAATATATTAAATTTTGATTATACTACCGTCCTAACGAATTAGACGAAGAGGAATTTAAGAGAGGGTTTTAATTATATAAATAAAGAACTTTAACTAGTATTAAATATTACGATTAAATAACTCGTATTATATCCCGAGGTTTTAGACTTTAAAAAGTAGAGTAATAAAGATATTATTTTTATATTCGTTATAATATTAATAGCCGATTTTCCTTCTTTATTTATTAGAGTTCTAGTAAATACCGCCTAGGAAATAAAATATACGAGAGGTATTATAAAATTCTATTAGAATAATATAGCCGCTTTTAAAGAAAAGATATTTATACCTCCCTTTAAATTTATTTAACTCCTTATATTTAACTACTCTTTAAAAATTTATTTTTTTTATTTTATAATATTTACTACTCCCGTACCGGTCCCTTGATTTACGTTTAATAAAAACTTTAATATTATAATTACTAAAGGCGCGGTATTAGGCGGCGAAGTAATTAAATTTATAATTTATAAATTTATTAAAGCTAATCCCGCGCGACCTTTAAATAATAATATTAAATTCGAGTTTATTAATTATTTAATCTTTATTATAACTTTAGTTAAAGAGTAAATTATAAATTTAGAAAATAACCGACTTTACGGAATATATCTTTATAATAAATTATTATTATTTTTAATTACTCGCCGGTTGGTTAAATTCCTTAAGTTTCGGTATAATAAAGAATAAAACCAAGTTAATTTATATATTAAATCAGGTATTTATTCTTCCTCCGAGACTCGTAAATTTTATAATTTATATTTAGTCTTTATAACGAAGGATTCTTTAATATTTATAATATTTCCCTCTTTATTTTAAAAATATACTTCTTCCTCTTTATTATTTTTACCTAATTATATTACTCCCTCTAAATATTTAATTATTATATTTAAATTACTAAAGTATTTTTAAATAACGAAACTACCTTATTTTATAAAACCTAAAATAAATAAGTATTATTATAAATTTATTATAACCGAAGGGAAAGGTAATTTATATATAATTTAAAAACGAAAATAATAAAGGCGATTTTGGAAAGTAATATTAAATAATAAAGATAATAATTATAAAAGCGATTAATTATTAAAGTTATTTATATTTAAAGAGTTAAAGGAAGATAAATAAAAAAGGTAAACTAGTAATAAAGAAAAACTAATTAATATTAAAATAGACTATTAATTTTAAAATAATAAGGAATTAAGCGAAAATATAAACTAGTAAAAATTATAAATCTATATATTTCGCCGCCTTTATAATAGTTTTTATCAACTTTTTTCTTAGTATTAAAGCGTAGCTTAATAATAAAGAGTACGAATATATAGTTAATTTTAATTTATAGGAATTTTACTACTACTTAATAAATTTTAAAACTATTAATATAAGAATTAATTAATATATTAGAATATAAAATATAAAATATAGTTTTGCCTAATATTAGGTTTTTAATATTTATATTATATATTTCTAGGCTAGAAACGGCTTTAACGGTAGTATTTTTATTAATAGTATAAACCTCGGAAAAATATATCCTATTTTAAAGTTAAATTAGATTATTAATTATTAATTTTAAGTAGTTTTATAGATAGTTTAGGTTATTGATATCTCTCTTTTTGAAAGTCTTCTTTATTAAATATATAACGTGGTTGAATATTATCGTCGCTCGTTAAACCCGAAGGAGTAGTTATAATATCGCGCCGTCGATAATAACGGGACGTACTTAAATTTATTAAGGTTTTTCGTATAATATTTATATAATCCTTTATCCGATATTATAAGAATAATTCTTAAAAAGGGGTTTTATTTATATTTTATAATTAAAGTTATTTTTCTTATATAATATAATTAATAATTTAAAATATACGTATTTAATAAAGAAGTAAAGCTTTGCTTTATTATTTTTTATAGTTAATACGATACTAGTAATCTTTTAACGGCGGAGGATATTAACGCGATATAACCTATTTATTTTTAGTAGTTCGTCGACTATAAAAATTAATATTTCGAAGGGGGGCCTCTCCGCCTAGATATTTAAAAAAGAAAAAAAAAAGACCGTTAAAGGAGCGGAGTAATATATAATTCTAATTATTTTTAAATTCTATTAAATATATATCGCTCGGCCTCTTAATATCGAATATATTTAAATTAAAAATAAAAAACTACCGCTTAATAGGCTAAGGAGTAAAATTATATAAAAATAAACTAAAGTTTTTATCCCCGCCGTTATACCTAGGTAGGTAATAATCGACGAGTTTTATTTAATAAAGTTAATAACCTAGGGGTTATAGACGGATATTTAAATTATATAAAAATATTTTTATACTAGAATTCTAGTCCTCCTCGCGATAAATAATATATTTATTATAATAAGCCCCGGCGATATTAAAGGTATTATTTAATATCTAAAAAATCCTAAAATTAATAACGAAGATCGATATAACTTTATAATAAATAAGATTCTAGATTATAATAAAAAGTTTAAAGACTATATCATAAACGATAAATAAAAATCTCGTATATAAGATTTAGTTTTAATATTCGGCCTTCGTATAATTAACTTTACTCTATAATATATTAAGAAAACTAAATAATTTAGGAAAAATATCTTTAATCTCTTTATATTAATATATAATAACGTAAATATTAACTTTTTATAAAGCCGTCGTAAAATATTTAAGGATTTTATTTCGAAATTCACCGGTAATATTTAAAATTTATTTCGAAAATAAGTAAAAATAAAGAATAATAATATACTCTCTAAAATTAACTAGTCGTTTCTTAAAATTATAATTTAATAATTATTTATAACCGCCACGATCCCTTAATTATTATAATATTAAATAGGCTCGGAAAAGAATATAAATTAATAATTTCTTATTAATAAATATACTCGCGATATATTTACCCCCGATAAGAATATAAAGGAGGTTATATATTTATTTTTAGAAATTAACCCTTTTATTAAAGAGTTTCCGAAATATAAAATATTAGACTTAAATATTTATAAAAATAATCTATAAATAAAGAAAGGTATTAATCTTCTTAAAATATATTTCGGTTATATTTTTTATATAATATATAAATCTTATTACTCTTTTTTAATTACCGCTTTAATTTTTCCTTATATAAAATTACCCTCGATTATTCTAGAAATTTATATTAAAAGCCTTTTAATATATTATTAAATACCTAATTTTTCCTATAATCGCCCGGCTCTATTATTAACGTTTTAGTAAAATTATCCGCGAGGCTCTTATTAATAAATTTTAGGAAGAGTATATTAATAATAATTTAAATAACTCTTTTATAGTCCTAGATTAAGAGCCCCGTCCGTAGGTATTTATTAGAGTATTAACTACCTTAGGCACCGGCTTTACTCTATATAAATCGATAATAATAGTTCTTATAGAACCTATCGGTAAACCTAGCGATAAAGACTAAATAATTAAATAGGTTTATAAAATAAAGTAATAATATTTTATTACTATTTATTAATTATCCTATATAGATCTTATAACCGGTATCGTAGTAGAGGTAATTATATTAAAGAAAGCGAAGGCTCGTAATATATTTATTATAAATATCTTTAATATCGTAGAGTATATAATAAACCTCGATAATTTAAAGGGAATAATAGACGATAAGGATATACCGAATAATAATTAAAAAATAATTTTAATAATTTCGTTAAAAAGTAAAAATTAGATATATTCTAAATTAGGGGGTAAATTACTTCTATATTAAATACTTAAATTAGATCTATAATAATATTATTTAAATTTAAAACCCGATATTATATTCAAAAACTAGAATTTTAAGTTATATTAATTATTAGTAAATTATTTCTTTTCCTACCTTTAACTTTCTAGATTTTATTTTTATTTTATATAATTATTTTTATTTACTTAATATATTTAATAAGGTAATTTCTTTTACCTATTTCGACTAATCTCCCTCGTATTTATATAATAAGTCTACGCCGCTCTATAATACTATTTCCTTTATATTATTACGTTTATTTATTAGGCCGCGATTTTTTTTATTATTATTATATCGCTACCTCGAGTTTTATATTCTTTTTATTAAATAATCTACCCGAGGATTCTATTTAATATACCGATTAGCGTGGTCGGCGAGTGTCCGTTATAATATATAAATATTTTCCCCGTAAATATTATAACTTTATTAATTTAATAAACTTTTATTTATTTATTTTATAATTATATTTAAATCATTTCTCTTAATCTCGAGCCTATATTTTACTTTTAACGAAAAGATATATATTTACGTGATTTTCGCCTTTATTAAAATTATATAAATATTTATTATATCCGAATCATTACTTTAAGAACTGGTCTTTCCCCTAGTATAAAGAAAGAAGTAAAGGGATAAAATAAAAAATTCGCTAGAACTTATATTTAAATAAAAAGAACGGATTTTAAGGGCTACCGATTTAAAAATCTTACTTTTAAAAAAGACTTTATAAAGATAACTACTATAGGTAATATTTATTATAATATTATAAAACCTATTTATATAGGCGGTTTAGTTAAGGATAAAAATAAAGTATAAAAAGATTAATAATATTATATTTTTATAATTAGGCGGGAGTTTTAGACTTTATATAATTAAATATAATATTATATAGGGTCATCGTTAGAGGTAGGTAACTACTTTATATTAATAAACTCTCGGCGTATCTTTAATACTCTATATAATAAAATATTTAACCCGGTTTATTTTAATATATACTACTTTATTTTATATTTACTATAATATTTTATAGGTAAAATGATTTTAATTTAATACCTCTCTTCCTTTTAAATCCCCGGTGAAAGGGTTATTATAAAATAAATTCTTGAAATTTATTCTAAATCGACTTATTATAAATTTTAAAAAAAGATAATCTAAGTTAAAAATTTAATTTAATTTAGATTATTAGATTTCTCCCTTCCTATTACTTTTATTTTATTTTTAATTATTAATTCTTTATCGATCGCTTTATTTTTATAATAAAGATAATATTTTATTTAAATCTTTATTACTACCGCTTTACGTATAAATAATATCTTTATATTATATAATATTAAAATATATTATATTATATTTTAAGTTAAAACGAATTTAGCTAGAAATTATAGACCCTAAAATATATATTAATAAATATATTATTTCTACCTTCGTTATAAAGAATTTTTTATTATTATTCGCGATACTTTTAGATAATATTATCTCGGGAAAAGAATATACTCTTAATATTATAAAACTTAATAATAATAATATACTTTATTTTAAAGAAAAAATATTTATACCTTTTTTTACGCCCGTTTAATTCTTTATATTTAATTAATTTTTCATATTTTAGTCTTCCCGTCGTATAATATTTAATATTTTAATACCGGTCCTTTATATTATATCTAAAGAGAAACTTAATATATTAATTATTAAAGATAGGTTATTAAAGGGGCGAGGCCTTTAAATATATAATTTAAAGATTTATTAAAATTAATCCCGCGCGACTTCTAGGTAGCGATATTATATTCGAGTTTATTAATTATTTAATCTTTATTTAAATCTTAATTAAAGAGTAAATTATAAATTTAGAAGATAATCGATTTTACGAAATATACCTTAATTATATTTTATTATTATTTTTAACTACTCGCCGGCTAGTAGAAATCCTTAAGTCTCGGTATTATAAAGAATAAAACCGAGTTAAAATATTTATTAAACTAGGTATTTATTCTTTCCCTAAAACTTATAAAGTTTATAATTTATATTTAGTTTTTATAATAATAAATTCTTTAATATTTATAATACTCCCCCCTTTATTTTAATAATTTATTCTTTTTTTTTTTTAACTACCTTTACCTAATCGCCCCGCTTTTTATCTCGCGTTAATTTTTTATACTCCCGTCGTTACGGGCTAATCTAGTAGCTTTAATAATATATATTATAAAACCGGAGATAAAAGGGTATAAATATAAATAACTTTTAAATTAAATATAAATTAATAACGATATAATTATCCTACTGGAGGTATATTTATTATATAAAAAAAAGCGGGTAGTCTTAAATAAATAATAAAGAGAGGAAAGATAATAAATATATAAAAGATAAGTTTATTAAGGGAAAAATTAATAAAGAGACGCGATTATATTTAAAAAATAAAAAGAGGCTAAATAAGAAATAAAGTTAATAAAAACTATTAATTCATATATTTCGCCGCGTTCGTAATAACTTTTATTAATTTTTTTCTCGATATTAAAGCGCAGCTTAATAGTAAAGAATATATATATATATATAAACTCGATATATAGGAATCGTATTACTATTTATTTAACCTTAACTTTATTAATATTAAAATTAATAGTATATTAAAATACTCGGTATAAAAATTTATCTTACCTAGTACTAGGTCTTTAATATTTGTATTATATATATCTAGGCTAGAAACGGCTTTAACTATAATACTCTTATTAATAATATAAACTTCGGAAAGGTATATCTTATTTTAGAGCTAAATTAAATTATTAATTATTAATTTTAAATAGCTTCGTAGATAATTTAAGTTATTAATATTATCTTTTTCGAAAATCTTTTCTACGAAGTATATATAGTTATTAAATAATATCGTTATTTATTAGATATTAAAAAGCGGATAAAATATCGCGCTACCGATAATAATAATTATTATTTAAATTTACTAAAATTCTTTAGATAATATTTTTACGATTCTTCGTCCAATATTATTAAATTAATCCTTAAAAAGGGGTTTTATCTTATATATAAAATAATAAAAATTATTCCTATATAATTTAATTAATAGCCGAAGATATACGCGCCTTATATAAATATAAGGCTTCTTTTTCGTATCCTTTATAATTAATATAATACCGGTAATTTTTTAACGGCGGAGGAATTTAATATAATATAACCTAAATATTTTTAGGCGCCCGTTTAGTTCGAAAATAAAAAATTTATAAGGTCTTTTTCCTCGGATCTTTAGAAAAGAAAAAGAGTAATTATTAAAAAAACGGAGTAATATATAATCTCGATAACTCTTAATTTTTATAACGCGTATATCGTTTAGTCTTTTAGTATTTTATATAATTAAATTAAGAATATAATATTATCGTTTAATAGGTTAAGTAGTAGGGTTATATAAAAATAATTTAAAGACCTTATCTTTACCGTTATATCTATAGAAATAATTATCGACGAATTTTATTTATTAAAGTTTATAGTTTAAGGATTATAGAGGGCTATTTAAATTATATAAATATATTATTAAATAAAAGTTCTTTTATTATTTACTATAAGCGGTACACCTATTATTATTAGGTTTATTAACTTCGAAGGCGTAGTTCGTTATCTTAAAGATTTCAAATTTAATAATAAAGATCTATATAACCTTACTACGAATAAGGTTCTATAATTTAATCGTAATTTAAAACTTATATTAGGGACGGTAATAATTATCCTAATTTATAAAATTTAGTCTTAATATTCGGCCGTTAAATAATTAGTTTTACGCTATAATATACTAAAAAAAGTAAATAATTTAGATATAATATTCTTAATCTTATTAAATACGTATATAAAAATATACTCTTCGACTTTTTACTCGGTTATTATAAAATACTCGATAATTCTACCTCGAAGCTTATTAGTAAACTTTAAATATTATTTCGAAAATAAATATAAAATAAAAAGAAAAATATATTTTATATTAAGAAATTCGTTTTTTAGGATTATAACTCGATAATTTATTTTCGCCGCGATATTCTCTTTACTCTTAAAGTATTAGGGAGAATTAAAAGATAATATAAATTAATAGTCGCTCGGTACCGATTTTACTCGCGATATACTCGATTTTAATAATAGAATAAAAGAGATTATATATTTATTTATAAGGATTAATTTTATTATTAAAGATATCCTAAAATCTAGAGGACTAGATAAGATTCTTAGGAAAATAAAATAGGAGGAAAGAAAAATTTCAATTCTCTCGAATTATACTATAATTATATTATTTATTTAATATATAAATATTTTTATTCTCTTTTAATTACCGTTTTTATAATTCCTATATAAAAATACGCTCGCTTATTATAGAAATCTTTATTAAAAGCCTCCTAGTATATTGTTAAATATCCTTTTTATTTTATAATTATTTAGTTATACTATAATAATCTAAATAATCGAATTCGTTAAGGTTTAATAAATAGATTTTAAAAAGAGTATATCAAGAATAAATCGAATATTCTTTTTAAAATCGCGGATTAAGAGCTCCGCCCGTAGGTATTTATTAATATATTAAATATCTTAGGTACCGGCTATATTTTATATAAAGCGACGATAGTAGTTTTAATTAATTCTATCGGTATTTCTAACTATATAGATTAAGCTATTAAATAATTAAATAGGATAAATGAGAATAAACTCTCTCTATCTACCGGCTATCGTATATAAATCTTTAAAATAACGTTATAATAAAAATAATAATAACGAAGAAAATATAAGTTTATAATATATTCGCTACGGGTATTATTAACCTTAAAGGGAAGAGAGTTATACTACTATAATTTAATCGGGTTATTTTAGTCGTAGGCGATTAATTAAGGATAAAAATAACGACGAGGATATAATATAATTATAGTATATTAATTTAGAAATAGAGGGTCGAGTAGGTTTTATATTAAATACCTAATTATTTCTATTTTAACTATTTAACCTAGATTCTATAAAAAAGAATTATATATTATAGGGCGATTTTATATTTAATAATTAAATCTTAAACTATATTAATTATTTATAGATTATTTTTATTATTATTTTTAATTTACTTTTAAACTTTATTTACCCCCCTTTAAATAATTAATTATAGGAGTTTTATATATTTAAAAAGATACTTTTTGTCCCCTTTTTAATATTTCTCTATTTAATTCTATTATCGCCCGGCTAGTATTATTATATTTATCTCTAGTTTATACTCCTCCTACTTTTATTATAATAAGATTACGATTAATATTTATTTAATAAACTAGTATCTAGTTCGAATTCTATCGGTCTTTATTATAGATCTACGTTATTTATTAATTTAAATTTTATTATAAATTTAGAATAACTTGGTATCTATATACCTAAAACTATATATTAAATTTACGAGATCGTATATTTATTATAATTATAGGTAATACTTAATATATTAATATATTTTAATTAATTAATATACTAGAGTTTATATATATATATAGTTTTATCGTTAAAAGTTATTTAGGCCTAACCCGCTATCGCTAGACCGGATATAGAAATAGACGGAAAACTATACATTTAGATATAAACGAGGATATAGACGAAGAGTTTAATAAAGAGTCTAATAAAGAGTCTAATAAGGAAGACGAAATATAGATCCTATATATAAGATTATTATATTATACGAGTAGTAAATAAAAGTCGATATAACGCGGGCTTTATATTTTAACTTTTATTAATATAAATCTAAATATAAACCTAAATATAACTAAAGTTAAAGATATAATAATTAAAGTTATTAACCTACTATATAATATACCGCTATAGGATATATATATCTCTTACTTTAATTAACGAAATTATAATTTATATTTATTTATAGGGCCGGCCGATAATAGGATATAAAAACAATCGAACTAAATAATAAAAATATAATAGTTAATAATAAACTTTCCTTTATAAATATAGTATTTATAGTTTTATTATTAAGGACGGAGACCTACCTAGAGGTAATATAAAAGGGCGCTAGGTTACTAGTAAATAATTACTTTAAATAAGATAATTCGGAGCGGTTATCGGCTATATACGACTTATTAATTTCTAAAGATAAACGGATTATCTACCGGTTATTTAGAGGTTATAAAAACTATGATTTTAACTCCTAGTTCATAAATAGTAAAATTAATAAATTTTAAATAAATAGTTTCTTAAAGAATCTATATATTAACCCTAATCGATAATATTTCTTTTATATTAATATCGACGAGTAGTATTATTAAATATATCGTATTCTATATAGTATCCCTAACGATATATAGGGGGTAGAATTAATTTTAATTTATAAAAAGATTAATAGTATTCTAGAAATAAAGTATAATATTTATTATCGCGATATTATTAGAGTTTTATAATTTTAATCAAGTTATCGAGCTTTTTAATATAATTTAATCTATACTCTTATTCGTATATATAATCCGAACGGGGAAAGAGTTTATATAGAGATATATATAAAAGATTAATAATAGTTAAAGTAGGGAGAGGTCGTTAAAAGTAGTATTATTATACCGATTTTTAATAAAAATATAGTATCAACGAAATAAAACACGTAAGAATTATAGTATTAACGAAATAAAATAGTAGTCAAGATTTAATCTTAATATATTATATATTCCTTTTCTATCTAGCGGTACGAATAAATTATTATCTTATATTAAAATACTAGTTTTTATACCGAGGTATTAATAATTATAATAATTACTTTTATAAATAAAGACCTTACGTCTTTAAAACTTTAAAATAAAAATATAAATAAGAATAAATACTATAATCGTTAATATAGTTTATTCTTTATTATCTCGACTTAAAACTACTATAAGTATATTATATTAATAAAAAGACGATAACGTTTTTACCTAAAATCGTTAAGACGGAAATTAACTATTAGGCTATAAATACTAGATAAAGAGGTATTTATAATCTTTAATATATTTATTATAATACCTAGCTAAGGTTCTTATTTATCGGTAATTAAAATATCGGTAATAAGGCGTTCGTTATAACCGATAATAATTATAATAATTTACGCGGCCTTATTATCGGTAATAACTTTAATAACGGCGCGATCGTTATAATTTAAAGTAGTCTACGCGGTTATACCGAATTAATTATATAGTTTATTATTATTTTTAATAAGTTTACCGCCTAGTATAATATCGGTAGTTATTTATTATTTAAACCTCTCTCGATTATATACTCGTTTTAAAGCCGGATATCTCTTAATTAATATATTTATATTTATATTAATATTAGCATAAAGATTATTAGCGAAATCTCTAATATTATTTATATTTTTAATTCTTTTAATTAATTTCGCCTACCTACTATCGGCTAATTAGTCTTTAGGTATTTCGATTTCTACGGAATCGAAAAAACTCTATAGTAAATAATCGACTTTATATTAACTTAATAGGCGGTCCCGATATTAAATAAAAACGGTATAAAAAATTTCTAGGACCGATAAAATACGGATTATTTTATTATTAACTTTAATAATAAATTTTTTTAAGAAATTTATATAGTTACGTAAAATAGTATTATTATTCGCTAGGATATTATTTCTAGTTTCTAGCTCGTTTATACGGGTTTCGGATTTAACGAATACTTCTTTAACGATCTCGATTAAGGACTTTCTTTTAAGATTATCGTTTAAATCTTCTAATAATATAGAAATATTTTTAATCTCCCTTTTTATTTTTAACGGCTTCGTTTATTTATTAGACTTTATTTTCTTCGAGCGCTTTATTCTTAAACCGGTTATATTTACTCCTATAATATTAGGCGAGAAAATTTATCTTATTTTATCTTTTTCGTTTATAGTAGGGCTAGTACGCCTTTAAATTTATAATAATATAGAATTATCCTTCGCTAAAGGCGGTACGGTCGTTAATATAACTAATTTAGATTTACTAGTTACTATAGAAATATCCGTTATTATTTACGTTAAAGGGGCTTTTTTTATATTTAAATTAATTAATATTTTATTTTATTTAGGTTTTTTAATTATATATTTTACTCTCTTTTATTTAGAGCTTTTAGATATAAATAATTTATTAAAAAATCTCGGTTATAAGGAAACGCGAAGTTTAAAATATAATTTAAAATATAATTAAGAAATCTTTATTACCGATTTTAATTTATTATTTTATAGTTATAAATATTATATTTTTCTTATTTACCCGCTTCTTCGTAGGCGTAGATAAGGTAGTCGTAGTTTTTTATTTTAAAAAATTTACGACTTTAGTTTCGGCGGCGACTTTTATTTTAAATATCTTTTTAATTTTATCTAACTCTTCTAGTTATATAATTAGGTCGTTAGATATTTATATAGTTCTAGTATACTTCTTCTAATATTTTTACGCCTCGATATTAAATAACTTTATATTAATTAACTAAGAATCGTTATTATTAATTATAAAAAAGATTATTTTTAAAGTCGACTTCTTCGGTAGGAATAATTTCGTTATCGATTCCTTTAAAGATTTCTTTAAAACCGAAAACTCCTTTTTTAGTTTAAACTCGTTTTTATTATTTTTATTATCTTTATTAAATTTCCTAGATATCGACTTCTCTTATATTAAAGATTTTTTTAAAATTATAATCTTCGTTACCTTCGGGCCTTTTTTATATAGTTTTTTCGATAACGTCGAGAGATTTTTTATTCTTATTATTTTATCCGCCGAGAGATAACTATATCTTTTTATAAAGATATATCGGTTATATTTCCCCTCTTTTATTAAAATTAATTAATTTAGTTTTTATAATGAATTCCCTTTATCCCCGTATAATTACGCGTAATTAAAAATAATCGCGTATTTATATTATTATTCTTTATTAATCGTATCGTAGTTAGCTACCCGTTATTTATTTATTTAAATTATAAATTATTTCTTAAATTAAATATCTTTAACTAGTTCTTAAATCGTATATTTAAGGAAATCTTATTATATTAAATAATTAGCCCGGTTTATAATAAAGAAAGATTTCTACCCGTTAGTAACTAGGTATTTTTATTTTCCGTTATATTATATACGGGTTTATTATATAATAAGTTTTTAACTTCTTCGTTATCGACTCGATTATTAATTTCGGCCTTAATAATTTACTCGTTATCGATTTTATCGCTTTATTTAGAAGTAGAAGCGCCGGATTTTTTATTATTATTCTTATTCGTTACTTTAATTATTTTAGTTTTAGTTATTTTCGTTATTTTCTTTACTTTTATTTTATTACTCTTTAGGGTTATTTTAACTAGTATCTTTAAAATCTTTCCCGAACGTAATTTAATTATATTATAATTAAAGATTTATTAAAATAAAGATATCGTATTATACCCGATCGGGGCGAGCGATATAAATAAATTATTAATATTTAAATTAAGAGAGGAAAGATATATTGATATTATTTAACACCTAAAATACTATAGTTAAATACTACGATAACGGTAGTATTTATTAATTCGAGCGAGGAAAATGATTTATTATTATTTAAGTTAGCTAGAAATACTATATTAATATAACGGGGTTATTAAGAAATTCGTTATTATTAAATAATAAAGTTATCGTCGCGTAAAAAAGCGAAAATAAAACTAAAATTAATAAATAAATAAAATAATACCGTCCCTTAAATTATTTATATAATTTATAACGATTTTTTAATATAATCGTTAATTACGCCTTCTACGTTTTTAAGATTTTATTTATTATATTATATATTCTAGTAGGGCCCCTAGCCCTTTTATTTAATTAAATATTATATTATTAATTTTTTCTTTTATCCTAGAAACTTTTTTATCCTTTTATCTAAAATATATTTTATTTTAAAATAATTATTTATATCTTTATTATTATTATCGAGAATAATAATCTACCCGATTTTTTAAAAACGGCTATATAAATCCTCTCCTAACGGAATAAATTCTAAGGCGGCGATTAAAATAACGGGGTAAATATTTATTATCGGCGGTAACTTTAATTTATAAACTAAACCGTTAATTTATTTTAAAATTTTAAACGGGCTAGCTCTTTAGTTTAAAAGTTTATAATTTTTTAAACCCGGGATTTTATAATTTTTATATAATTTTAAAAAAATTATATCCCCTTCTTATATTATTAAGAGTATATATTTATTATTATATCGAAATTTAATATCAATCGTTATAAATAAAATCGCGTTAACGGTTTCTTTCTAGTTAATTATTTTAGTATCGGTAAAATTTATCCTTTCTATTATATTTTAAACTAAAATTCTATTATTAAACTTTATATCGTAGATAATCTTATTCGGTAAAAGCGTCGTCGTTAAATTTAAAGAATTATTTATAATAAATCGTAAAGTAGTTATAAATTTATCCTATAAACTATTAAGATAGTATATTAAATAAAATTATAATATTATTTCTATAGTTTAATTTATTCGTTCCGACTAGCCGTTAAACTAAGGGTAATAAATAGTAGAGATTATTAATTTAGTTCCTAATATTTTAAAGATTATTTTTTATAAACTTAAAAGAAATTTAGAGTCTTTATTAAAAATAATCGCCTTTAAAATTCCTTAATTAATAAAAACGAGAAGTAGTGTATTTATTTACTCTTTAATACTAAATATATCTTTCCCTAAAGTCGTAGTAATTATTTTCGAGAATTTATAAATAATAATTATTAAATAATTATATCCGTTTATAAATATAGGGAGCGTTATAACGAAATTAATAATAATATAATAATAAATTTTTAGCTCTATTAGGATTAGTTTTAAAATATTATATAATATATATCTTTTTATCTAATTAAGTTAATATTAAAAGTAGTATAAAATATAGTATTTAAATCTTCGAGTTAAATATCGTATATAATAATTATCGGCGATATTCTCGTACGTTTTATAAAATCCTATATAATTTCGTTTATTATATACGAGTTCGAAAATATTTTATTTTATTAATTTTAGGATATATAGGCGTTCCTTATTAATATAATTATTTTTATACTATATTAATAAATCTCTAAAAAGGAAAGGAATATTAATATTAATTATATTAATATTATTTATAGACTTTAGGGCTTTCTTCTTAAGTTTATTTTTCTTATTTATAAAAAAAGTTATTACTTTTAATTATTTTTTATCTTTAGAATACGCCTTTTATAATTTAAGGCGGTATTTAGAAAATATTTTAATTAGGGTAAAATAAAAAACGAAGACGTCGTCTAAAATACCGAGACCTTTAGTATCGAGATATTCTTTTTTACCGAGAAGGCGAGATAAAGTATTTAATATAATATTTTACTTTTTAAAATATTAACGAATATCGAGATCGTATTATAATATATATTAGGAAGTTTATATTAATTATAAGTTTATCTTATTAAAAGAGGATAATAATAATATTATTTATTAAGTAATATTAATAGTTACCGAGTAATTAATAAAGATAATAACCTTCTTTATCGAGATTTATATAAATAGATATAGGATCTTTTTTAATATTTAAATTAAGTTTATTACTTTTAATTCCGTAGACTAGTACTACGACTCGATAGGATTAAATAATTTAGATAAAAATAGAATTAATTATATATTAATATAAGGGAAATTATTATTTTAAAGATCTTTTTTAATATAATATATTATACCGCTAATTCCGTACGACTTTAATATATTTATATTAATATATAATTAACGAGTTAGATCCCGATAATATAAATAAGTTTTAAAGGTAAATATCTTTTATAATTCCTCTTTTATAAATATAAAATAAATTTTTCTAAAATAAATTTTTCGTATATTCCCGCCTTAAAACGGCGAGCTCTTTAAAAATTAGGTTTTTCGGCGTTAAAATAACTTAATAATTTAAACGAAATATTTAATATTATTTCGTAATTAATTTATTATTCCGATATATATTTCTAAAGCCTATAACGTATCTAGGAAATAAAGTTCCTTAATTATTATAATTCTTTTTTTAATAGTAGTTAAATTTAATATATTTATATTCTAGCCTAAAAGCGTAACCGAGGAGTAAATTAAAAAGAATTTCTTAAACTCGAATAAGATCTTAAGGCTTATAAATAAAGCGAAAATAATTATAAAATATTCGATATACTCGGAATAGGACCGTAAGAAAATTATAATATTCAATATTAATATAATATCTCGCGAATACTTTATACGGGCGAAGAAAAGTATTTATTTTATATTAAATATATAAAATTAAACCTTTTTATCCTATTATTATAATGTTATAATACTCCGAACTATAGTAAAAAACTATTATAAATTTATAATAATTATCTCGTTTAATTAAGAATAAATAGAATTATTTACTATAATTAATAATATTTATATAAATATACCTTTATACTAACGAAATAATATCGCTTTAAAGCGGAAGAGGGTAGTTATTAAAAATAATAATTTTATTTAAATTACGAATATCGACTACGACTTTACTCTTCTATATCGGCGTTCTCTTAGGGCCTTTATATACCGTCCGTTATATAATAAAGATAAAGAAAATAAATAAAGAAGGCTCGATAATCTATAATATTTTTCTTTATTAATATATTTTATCGAATTTCTCGTCTATTAAAACTTTTATATCGGGGTTTAATAAATAAACTTTATAATTAAATTTCGTATTAAATAATTATTAATCCGTAGTAAACGGAATTAATAATTAGTCGGATTCGGGTAAATCGATTATATCTTTTATATTTTCTTAAATACGAGGGTATTTCTTAAATACGAGGGTATTACTCTATAATCTCTTTAATCGCGGTAATATCGGAGTTATTACCGTAGATCGTAATTTTATTCGGTAGTTTCGTTTTTATAGAAGGATCGACCTTAAGTCTTAAAATTAACCTCGGATTATAAAGGTTAATAAGGCGTAATATAATTATATCGTCCTCGTAAATTTTCGCCGTAAAGGAATAATTATTTAAATTAATAAAATACGCTTTTTCTACCTCGTATTTTATAATTAATCTTATTCGTTAGCGGCGAGGAATAATAAAAGGCGTATTCCTCTTATTATAAATATTAATAAAATTAATTATTAAATCTATAAAGTAAATATAAACCCCTTTTATTTATAATTCGAATAAAAAATCTCGGTTTAGTAATTTTAATTTCCCTTTTAACGAGATTACTACCGTTAATATAATTTATACTAGAACTATTTAGCGGCGCTTTAACTATATAATATATCGGATCTTTATATTATCCTTAATTATAAATTAAATAAAGATTATAATATCTTCGTAGTTACCTAAAATTATTTAATTATTAAGGAGGTCGATAACGGTCTTCTTTTCACTTAAGATATTTATACCGATAAATATATTAATTTCAAAATAATCGATAATATAGAAGTCTTTAATAATTTTAACTATTATTTTTATATTATCCTTCGTTTTTCCGTTTATATAGAATATAATTAAAGTTTATTTTATAATTAAATAATAGTTCGAGCCGATACTTCTTAAAATAATAACTTTATTATAGGTTTATAACTTAAGGCCGGGGATTTATTATATAATAAATACTTTATTAATTATACTTATCGGATACCTAATATTAAAATATTTTAATTCTCGAATAATATTTAGGGTAAGGCTTATTTAACCGGTAAAATAATATTATATACGAAATATTATCCCGTTAATTAATAAAGGCGGAGTAGTAGATTCGATTATTAATTTACTCTTTTAGCGAGGGGAAGATTTAGGAGTTATTAATTTCGGTATTATTATAATCTTTAGGATTAAGATCTTCGGAGTAATATTTAACTCGGTATTTTTAAATTTTATAAAAATAGGATTAATTACCTTCTAGATATTAATCGAGTATATATATTTCCTTTCTTTCAAGTATATATATAATAGATTATTCGATAGGAAATTAAATTTATAATTTTTATAAATAGGATATTAACCTATTTTCCCCGTAGAAATATAATACGTAATTAAAATAAATCTAATATTAATATCTTTATTAACGCTTTATTCTTCGTTTATAATACTCTCTTTAATATTATAATAACTTTTATCGGCGTTTATATAATAATTATAATAATTTATCGGCGGAGCTTCGAGAGAGCCGAAATAATTATTAATAAATTTAAAGAAAATACCGTAATCCGTATTCTTATTATTAAGATTATTATATAATTTATTAAAGTAAATAGGTTATATCTATATTTAATTACCGAAAGTATTATACGGTCTCGGTAGGTAGTATAAGTATATTTTATAATTCTTATAGTTTTAATTATTATAGCTCTAATTCCCGTAGCCCCGATTTTTAATAAATAGATTTTAGTTAAATTAAACGTTTCCGGCGGTAATTATAAATAGTTATTTTAATAATAATAAAGTGTTTTTTAAAGATTTTTACGGGGGAGGCTTTTAAATTTACTATAATTATTATTATTATTATATTTAAGGTATAATCTACCGATTTTAAAAATAAACCGGTTAATTATAAATATTAATATAAGAGAAAGAAGGTCTAGTTATTTATTAATATAAAAAAAAACGAGAATTATAAGGATTCGGTTTTATAATAAACGGTTTTTATTTTTAAAAATCTTAAAATTAAGGACTTTAAAATATTTAAAAATCGATACTATTATTAAGGCTGATAAAAAATTAAATTATAATACTTATTTTATCGTTATAACGATTATTTATCTTTAAGTAGTTATTTATCCTCTTTTATATTATAATTCTTTTCTTACTCTTTAATTTCTTTTTATTAATTTTTATAATTTTCTTTATTTTTTTAAGTTTATATTTTATACTATATCTCCTTCTTACTCTTAAGTTATTTAATAAATTATTTAATCGAAATATTATTTATTAGAGGAAGGATAGTAGCCTAGAAATTAATATCGAGGTAATTCTATATTTATATAACCTATATATACTCTTCGGTAATACCGGTTTAAATAATATATTTAACTATATTCTAGACGTAGATAAATAGATTATTTTATTCGGTCGTATTTTTCGATATATATAACTAGCGACTAAGCTCTTCTAGAGTTATAAATATTATAATTTTAAAATAATTTTATAATCTAGTAATTTAGCGCTATAAATTATTCGGTAGTTATATTATTATATTTTTCTTATTTTAAGAAAGGATTTTAAACTATTAATTTATAATAATACCGCGGAAGTAATTATTTAGATTCCTCTTTATTATATCTTTACTTTTTATTATAACGAAATTCTAAATTTTATTATAAAAAGTATAAACCTCTTTAAATATTAATTTTTTAGGGTTAAAAACGATATTACCGGCGCTCTATAACTTTAGGTAATTTAAATAAAAGAAATCTAGTTCGCCGATATAGAAATACCTAACCTATTATTATATTTATTAAATATACCCGTTTTTATTAATTAGTTCTTATAGTTTAATAGGTCTTAAAGACCCTTTAAAAACTTAACCCTAATTTTATAAAATAATTTTAATAATATTTAATATAGTAGATCGTATAGCCTAGATTATAATATTATATAAATTTAAATCGATCTTTATTAACGGAGGCGGTATTTATAACTAGCCTACGGTTTTTTATTCTTATTAAAATTAAAGATTAAATAAAGTAAATTAATTTCCTTTAAGATTATTAAAATCTTTTTAATTTTATTTTAAGGAGCTAGACTAACTTTTATTATTATTAATTATATTCTCGATTTAATTAAAAAGAATTCTTTATATAATATTATCTATAGTAAAAATTAATTCTTATAGGAGGAATTAAAATATTAATTTTCTCGGAGTTAATTAAATTATAGATTTAGTTAGATTAGAAACTAAAGAAAAGAATATAACTAGAAGAGAATAAATAAAAATAATTAAAATCCGGTCTTTAACCCTTTTTTAAGAATAAGGTAATTAAAGATTAAAAATCTCTTTATTTCTTTTTTTCTAATTATTAAAATATACCGAATCGGTATAATATTTAACGCCTTAAACGAAAGTTATTAATACTTTTATAATTAAAGGAGGGTACGTTTAAGAAATCGGAAATATAAAAAGATTTTCTTCTATAGAACTTTTTTCTTCTTAAATATTAATAGAGGTAAAATATTCTTTTTTTACGAATAACTCGCTACCTTTTAATATATCTAATAAAGAATTATACTAGTCGATAATAAAAAGAACTATTTCTTAAATTAATTTATTAATATTCTTATTATACTACTCGAAATACTTTTTCGAAAATATAAATAATTAAAATACTAAAGAGATAATAAGATTTAATAAAAATAACTTCTTTACCTCCGCGTAACTTATAAATAAAGAAAATAGGATAAATTATATATATTTATAAAGATCTTCTACTAGTATATAATTCGAAAGTTTATTTATATAATATTAAAGATTTAAAACTCGATTATATAAATTAGAAATAACGAAGTAAAAGATTAAAAATAAAAGATTAAAAAGAAATTTTGAAGGTTTTTATTTTAGCGCGGGGAAAACCTATCGATTTCGTTATAATTCTTAATAAAATAAATACCGCTTCTCTACTTTTAAGTAAATATAGGTTTTAGATTATAAGAAAAATAAACTCCGTTTTTAACTTTATAATTCCGGCGCGATTTAACTTTCCTAATAATTAATTATAATTAGACCGAGATATTTAAGAAAAGGTAAGGATTTTTTATATAAACGAAAATAATAATATACAGTATAAACGGCGGCGATAATTTAATTTAATATAAATTATTCCCTACGCCTACGGCCGAAATATAAAGTATTTTATATAACCGGGGTATGAATATTCCTTTAGGTTTATAAAGCGCGTTTATAAATTAATTTATATAACTATAAAAACCTAGTATAATAACTCGATTATTAAAATTTAGGGTAGGCGTAGCTAGCGTAAAGAAATACTATTATTATATATAAAAATTAAAACTAAAACGAAGCGGCTTATTTCGTTCGTTATTATAGAATATTAACGATTAAAGGGTTAGTATTAATCTTATAACTAATAATAAATACGAGGACGAATTATAATTAATTTATAATCCTATAAAATAGTTCGACCTATATAAGAGAATAATAGTACGGATAATAATTATATCTTCGAGATATTAATAGAGGATTTAGTATTTTATAATTAATATTTTAAGGGCTAGTAACTAGTCTCCTTCTATTTATAAATAGAATTCGACTACGCCGTTACTATTAAATAATAAGAATATAGTATTAACGAAATAAGATACGTAAGGATTATAGTATTAACGAAATAAAATAGTAGTTAAGATTTAGTCTTAGTATATTATATATTCCTTTTCTATTTAGCGGTACGAATAAGTTACTATTTTATACTAAAATACTAGTTCTTATACCGAGGTACTAGTAATTATAATAGTTTTACTCACTTTAAATAAAAGATTAATAATATATTATCGCGGCGATCTTTTACTATAGTTTATTTATATTATAATAAATAATTTAAACTACGTTATATATAAAAGTTAATTATATTTAAACTTAATACTTTTTGGATTAATACTAATAATTAAAACCGGTAAAGATATAGGCCTTTCTCCGAAAGTTTAATTTAATCTTTATTATATTATAATAGGTATAATATTTAAGGATACGTTCTAGTATTCCTAATATATATTATATTTCGGTCGATAATTAATAATTATTAGCGCTCGAACGGTTTATTATACCGGGATTTAATATTCGGTGTATTAATAAATAGATCCGGCGATATTACCCTATTATAATTAATATAATAACGGATTATCCGGAGTAGGTTTTTATAATAGGAGTTAAAAGTAGCTAGTATTACCTTATTTATTAAATTCCGCCTTAATAGAGGGAAAATATAATAATATAATAATTATTTCGAATATATAAATATACCTAGTAGTGTCTTTATAATTAGTAAATAAACCCGACTCTAAATAACCTAATAAATATCCGTTATATTCGGAACTTCGCTTAGAATTATATACTCGTTAATATATATTCGACGATAATAATCGATATTCTTTATTAACTCCTAAAAGGTATAATTATAACCCTCTTTAAATAACTCGAATATTTAATTTAAAATATAGTTTTTATAACTCGAAAGAGAAAAGATTAAAAATAGATTATAACCGAAATATTTATAACCCTTTAATTAGATAAATGTTTTTATTAAGTTTGAAGTTTTACTAGTTTTAAAGAGTTCCTACACTTTAACTCCGTAAATTAATAGATAAAAAACGAATAAAAAGTAATTATTAAATAATTTATTATAATTATAACTCCTCTCCTTTAAAGGGTATTAATTATTTTTTATTATACTCGCGCTATACTCGACTTCGTTATATTAATATTATATATAATATATAATAAAGCGACTTTAAACTATATACGCTAGGTTATATATCGAATTAATAAATTAAAATAAATATTTAAGAAATATCGGCTTATTATAATCTTAAACGAGACCGCGGATAATAAGGAGAATTAATATTATTTTAATATATCTAAACTATACGGTATTATTTATTACGAAGACTTTATTCGGCTTTATAAAAATATATAAAATTATAATATTTATTACGACGAAATAACTTATAAATTTTTATTAAAAGAATTCTATATTAGGACTAATAAGAATAAAGGATTCGAGATTTAAATCTTAGAATATAATACCCGTCGAATTAATATACTAATTATATAGGATCTTTTAGATTTTCGCGATAATTAAAGGTATATTATTACTAAAATAGTATTAAATACTTATATTATATAACTAACGCGTATAAAGTTCATATAGGACTTATTTAAAGAAGGTCTCGATATCGAATATATAACCCGATAGAGCCTTAATCGGCGATAATAATAATAAACTAAATAAATAATAACGACGTAAGAAGTTAGGTCCGGCGATTTTATTAATATTTTTATTATATTTATCCGAGAGAATCGTAAAAAGCTAGATAATATTAAACGCGATTTAATTAATATAATTCGACGTAAATAAAACTTATCCTAGATAAAAGAATATTATATTAATATATATACTTCGGTAATTTATTAGGTATTTAATAATAAAGATAAAAATAATATTAAATATTTAAAGAAATTTATAATTCGATATATACTTAATTAATAAAATACGTCTAAGAGCCGTTAAAATTATATATAAATATAATCGGATCCCGTTAATAACGACCGAGTTAAAGAAGAAAACGAGGAATTTAAAAAAGAATTAAGATAATTTAAAGCTATTATTATTATAGTTAATATTAAAAAATATAACGAAAAGAGTAGGCCGGCGATATATATTAATACCTTTATCGAGATACTCCGGTAGTGAAATAATAACGAAGTCGACCTTATTTATAATATATTTAAAATCGAGGTTATCCCTAAAAGTAAAATAATTAATTTTTAAATTTTAGGTTCTCAGCGGTTCTTTAAAGTATATAATATCTTTTATAATACCTATTTAATACCTATAAATAAGGAGAAGATAGTATTCTATATAAATAATTTCGCTAATTAAGATTAATATAATATTATTTATAATTAGGATTTTTTATTTAAGGGGATTCGGGCCGCCGATTATTTTATAAAAAGAAATTAATAAAGTATAATTATACCTACCCTCTCTTATCTTATTAAATATATATAAATAATTATCTTTAAGTTAATATTAAATAGCTTATATTTAATTTAAAATATTTTTATTAATATTATAAAAGTTTTAAATCTAGTCTTAATATAATACTTTTATCTAGTTTAGATTTAAAATAAATTAGATTAATTTTAATTTAGACGTATATAAATATACTAAATAATCTTTTATTTTAATTTCCTTTTAAAGTACCCTCCTTTATAAATTATATTATTAAAATTGTTTTTATACCTAGTTATCGCGCCTTAAATCTTAAATATATTTTATAATATCCGTTTCTTAGTTTACTTTTTATAATATAAAACGACTAAAAGTCTTAATTATTAAATTAAATATTATCTTATCGATTAATTATCCTAACTACTAAAAATCGAATTAAGAGTAAATATATTTAAAAAAACGACGGCTATTTATAAACGAAGTTAGGTATAACTATTAAGAACGGAGACGAGGACGAATTTAAAGATAAAGGAGGCGAGATTATCGACCCGTCGCGACCTCGGAAAAGATTACGAGAGGATCGGATATATAATTAGTAATATAATATTATATTTTTACTATCGTAAATATATCGGGGGGTAGATTTATAAATAAATTTAAATTAATATTTTATTAATCTAAATTAATATAACCTTCTATATCTTTTTTACGCGGTTATTATATCTCGATTTATATAACGCCCTTTTTATATAATAATAGCTACTCTATATATAAAGGAGTATATTTATTTAAAGAGTATATATACTTTATTAATAATTTTATTCTTTTATTACTCCGGTCCGAAAACTCCCGCCCTAGTAATAATTAATTATCTTTATCCGCCTATAAGTCGAGTTAACTAGGATATAAATATTATAATAAATAAAGATACTCCTAGGAGGTTAAATTTTATGATTTTTATAAAAATAAAATACGGTATCTCTAGGTAGGAATAAAACGGCGAGATATTTTAATATATAATACTACGGGCTATAAGGTTATTTTATTAAATATATTTCTATATCTTTCGGTTTCTATTTTTATATGATAAAAAAATAATAACTACGGATTATAAATAAACCTTAAAATAAAATTTAAACTCGATAATTATATAAGGTAAATATAATTTAAGATTAAAAATAGGATAATTAAAAAAAAAAACTTAACGAAGATATTAATAATATCTTTATATTAAATAAAATAAAAAAGGTAATACGTTACTAGTTTAATATATTATTAATATATATTAACGACTATATTAGTTACTAGACTTAATTAATAAAAAAAGAATTCGGATAATAAAAAAGATCCGCGAATATATCTAGAACTATTATATTTTTAGAAGAGATATAACGGAAACTATATAAGGACTTTTAGCTCGGAAGTTATAAATAATTAATTATAATAATAGTTATATATAGGCCTATTATAACTAATATTAATAACTATTGTTTTATTAATTATATTTATATAATAATTAGCCGAGAGGTAAATATAGGTTCTTAAATAAAATTATAATAAAAATATATATTTCTTTATTCTTCTTAAAGAGGGTAGACGTATTAAGAATAAAGAATATAACGAAATATATATTCAAATTAATTCAAGCTAAGACACTTTATTTAATATATTTAATAATATATATTATAATAAAAGACTACGAATTTAGTTTTAGGAGGATAATAACGTTTTAAAACGAATAAATTAAAAGTATATTATTCTTTTTAATAATTCCGATCCTTTTAACTAACGCTAATATTCTATATATAAAAATATACGAAGATATATAAAGAGGTTAGGAAGGATTTAGATTTAAATACCGCGAATTAATCCTATAAATACTACGGGAGAAGATTAAGATATAAATTAATTATATATTAAAGGGGGATAAATATAATATTAAAGCGATCCGGGATTCCTCTAAAGAGGAGGATAATTATAAATTATTTAATAAGGATACGAATAAAAAAGAGTAGGATATAGTAGATTTATAAATTTTATTTAATTTTATTTCTTTACTAACTTTTTATAAATACCTAGCGATAATAATAATAAAAGTAACGTATATTAAAAGAATATTATTAACGAAAATAATAGTATATAGGATAATCTAGATAATATAGAATAAGAAATAAAAAATAAACGAGATATAGTAATACTCGTCGACCGTATAGTTTATAATTTATTAATATAGATATTAGGTAAACGTTAAGAGTAGTAATAAATAAAAATAATTATCGGATATAATAATATTACTCTCTTTATATATTATCTAGTCTATTAACGGGAATATTAAATAAATAAAAGTTAGAGTAAAAAGAAAGAAAAACTATTATAAAGAGTAATAATAATCTTTTTTTCGTAAAAATAACTAGTTAAAATAAGATACTAGATTATAAATAAAAATTAGACTAGTACTTTAACTAGTCGACTATTATAATCGCCTATAACCGACTATATAGAAGAGGTACGTAACCGTTTATAACGGAGTTATATTCGCTTATTACTATATTATACTATATATACTAACTTTTATTAAATAAGAGTAATTAATAATAATTTAATAACGTAGGATAAAGAGCTAAAAGATATATTAAATCTAATAAATTTTATACTTCGATTCGATAGGAGAGAAGATACCCTATATTTAAATATTATATATATTAAATTTAAAGCAAAATATAAGGTGAAAAAGGACGAGAGGATTTAATACTAGTTATTAATTTAAACTATATTCGATAATAATTAAAATTTTCAGAAATTTTTGAAATATATATTAATAATTAAGATTATTAAAGTTACCCGGGGTTCTAAATATAACTAAAAGTTATTATTACTATAATAGTATATCTATAATAAGAGATTTAATATATAGATTTATATATCTCTTACGTTAAAGAATATAAATAAAGTAATAATAATAAAAGTTAAAAAAGAGTATAAATTATTATTAACCCTAATATAGATTTAAAATAAGAATATTATTTATATTAAAATTTCGCGTTAACTATAAAGCTATATTTAAGATAAAAAAGTAATATAAATTAAATTATCCTAAAAAGACCTTTAGTCGACCGATAAAATTATATTAAATAAAATATTAAGGAAAGTACTTCTAGTAATTATTACGTACAAATTAAGAATTAGGTATATAAGTTTCAAATATTTTTACGAATTAAAGATATTCTTAGAAGCGAGCTAAATTCTTAATTATATTTAAATAAATTAATAACGCTCGGGAGTTAGGATATAATATTACCCCGCTTAAACCGACTTAACCGGTTTACGAGCGCTTAGAGCGCTTAAAGCCTACTCTATACTTTTATAGATATAGGGTAGTATAAATAATTTAAGGATCTACTTAATATAGTCGGTACTAATAATTAATTTTCTCGAATTATTTTAATTTAGGCCTAAAGTAGTAGCCTTAATACTATTAAGAAATAAATAAAACTCTGAAACTTATTCGCTTATTATCCTACCCTAAACTATAAGCGACTAATAACCGGAATATTTATAGTATTATATATATTCCGGGTAGTAGCGCTCGTTCGCTTTTTTTATTATAAATACGCGGTTATATTACCTACTCTCGAATAAACTTTTATTCGAAAAAATTACTCTTATCTAATTTTTTATTATTTAATATAAATATTCGCGCGCCTATTTAAATCTTTTCTTCCTATTTATCTACGAAATAAATAATTTAGGGTAAATAATATACCGTCGGAAACCTACTCTCCGGAGAGTTTTATATATAATCGTTTTATAGACTTAAATCCCTAGGCCTAATATTAATTTTATATAAGATTTATATTTATTATCTACTCTACTAGTAACTACCTAGATAAAGGATTTTAATATTCTTTCGTCGATTTTTTTCTTCGCGCCGGAAGTAGGGTTTTTCTAGCTACGCGCGACTCCGGATTTTAATATTTTATATATAATTAGGTTTAGGATTCCGGTAACTATCGAGATTTCTAATATACTAGTATATTATATAGTATCTATATCGATAATATATTTACGTTATAGGGTAATTAGGTATTTATTCGGTATATAGGGATCTATTTAAAGGGTAAGATATAAAAGAGATAAAAAGAAAAACGCGAAAAGTCGCGTAAATCCGTTACTTAATTACGCGCCCACGAGTACCTAGTTAGACTTTTATTATTATATTTATTTTTTATAAATTTAAAAACTAAAAGTACCTCGTAATATTATTATCGCTAGTCGATAAAGTATATATTTATAATTATATAACTCTACCGGTTTCTAGAAAACTATAAATTTAGTATAAAAATAATTTTAATACCGTCGTTAAATAAATTCTAAAGGAGAAAAGATTAAATCTTTTAATATTTCTTTATTATATAATCTTTGATTATTAATATAAAAGAGAGAATAAGTTGAGTATTAATATATTTAAATACTCGTTATATATTAATATTATTAATAAATCGTAAAGAGAGTCTAAACCCGATAATTATTTATATAAATAATTTAAAGAAGTCCTTTTAAATTACCTCCCGGCCGTTAAATTTTAATATATTAATCTTTTTTTTAGTCCTCTAAATTATATAATTAAGAATTTATATTAATCTTTATATTTATTATTTAAAAGAATAATAATATACCTAGTTTTTAAACGAGAGTATATATTAAATCGGTTTTATTTTATATATTAAAGCTTTCCTCTTATATTTCTTTAATTCAAAGTACGTTTTTATACTATTTATAATATTAATCCTTAATATTATATAATTATATTTTTTATAAATATTCCTCGGCTCCCTAATATTTATTATAATATTATAATCGAAATACTCCTACTCCGGAGTTAATTTTTACGAGGTTTATAAAAAATTTAATATATAATTCTTTATTTTATTAATCTTATATTTCCTCTTTCGGTTACGATATTATTATTATAAATAAAACTATATAAGGAAATCGATAATTATTTTTATTTTATATATATAATAATAATAGTCGCTACCTTTAATCGTAAAACGTTCGGTAGAAATCTTTATCGTAAACGAGATATCCCGGGGTATTATACCGAGAGGAGAAGAATATTAATTATATATAAAATTCTTTAGAGCGAAACTACTACTTTAAAATATTCTAGGTATAAATTATACGAATAAATAAAAAAAGTAGGAAAATAAAAGAATTTAATAATTATATTATAATTATATAATTTATTTAAATAAATTATATTTTATAGCCGAGGAATATTTTATAATAAAAATATCTAATAAAATATAATAATAAAGTAGATCTACGACTTTTTTATATATAATAAATTAGACTACCCGCTATAATAATTATAAATATATAGTTATTTAATATCTATACCCTTTTTCGTAAATTCCTACCGAAATTTAACTAAATTCTTATTAACTAATATTAATAATTATATCTCTAATTATTATAAAAAGTATAGTTAATATTAATCTTAAGCTCTTTAACGGTTTATATAATATAACGATAATTAACCGGGGTTTTTAATCCTTTATTAATTAACGGAGTTTAAAAGTAATAAGAAAAATATTTAATATATATAAAATTCCTCCTAAAAAAGCTTAAGTAAAAAAAATCGCGATATAAGGTAAACGATTAAAAAATAATAATAAATAAGATTTTTTTATATTAAACTCGAATTTATTAAGTTTACTAGTCGTTATTCTACGAGAAATTAAATTTCTTTAAAAAATAACCGATCTTTTAATCCCGAAACTATCCTTTACGCGCCTTATCCGCGAAATTATATATATATCGTATAAATATTATTTTCGGATCTAATCTACGGCGTTAAACGCGTTATAGGAAGTCGTAGAGGCGATATTAATTAAAGAATTTATAAATAAATTATAAATTATCTCTACCGATATAATAATTAACTTCGAATATAATATTTAATCTTTACGCGATTTATAATAAACGGGTTACTTTAGCCCCGAAGGATATATATTTTATATAACGATTAAAGAGTATATTTACTAGCTAAAGATATATTATAAAATATATATATAATTTAAGAGTTTATTATTTTTATTTTTATTTTTATATTTAATAATTTAATAGAGCCTTTCTTCGAGCTATAAATTTATAATTTATAATTTATTTATAAATTAAATTATTTAAATTTAGTAATTATAGAATTAATAAATAATTTTATTAGTTTCTATAATTTACTAGATTAAGATAAAAGTCTATACCTTAGTATATAATATTTTATTAATCGACTAGAAATAAATAATAGCGGCGTTAATTCCGAATCTCGTTTTTAGTATTATAGATTTTATTATTTTATTTACTTTATACCTTAATTTTACTTTAATATTTAAATTATATTAATAATACTACTCTAGGAATCTTTAATTAATCGAAAATAAAACGTAGTATATTTATTAGTATATAGATTAATATAATTAACTTCTAACGATTTATATAGGCGCTTTCTTCTTTATATCCCTTAATTTTTTCGTCGTTATAAATAAGGTAAAATTAAATATAACTAGGGAATTTATTAATAAGACGCCTAACTATTATAATATTTACTATTATTATATCTTTTATTATTATACGTAAGGTCTTCCTTTAAAAGATTATTTAATTTTAATTTAATAAAATTATTAGGATAAAGTTTAAGATAAATAATATTAATATTATATATAGATTATAGTTAATAGCTTCTTTATTATTTATTTAAACCGAAGTTATTTAATTGTAAAATAATATTATAGTAAAATTACTAGGGTAAAGTCTAGGATAAATAATATTAATTAAAATTATAAAATATAGAAAATACTTTTTTTATAAATTATCGAATTTAGTAGCTCCTAAATAAATATATATAAAGATATTAAATAAGTAAAGTTACTAGTATAAAGATTAGGATAAAAGTATTAATTATTTTTATAAATTATAATATCGCTTAAATACTCCCCTAGATAAGTTCGAATTCGACGAGTTTATATATAATAACGAATTTATAATATATTATAATCCGGAAAAACCTAGAATTAATATATATAACTATACGAGTAAACCGTTATTAATTATTTTAATTATAACGGCTTTAAATATAACTTTATATACGAGTCCGCCTATACCTAATAAATATAATCTAGACGATAATAACTATTAATATTAATATAATCCGTTTATTAATTATTTATTTTATCTTTTTTATTTAGACCTAAATTAATTTTATTCGTATTATAAAGGGAGACCTCGTAATTTCATATATAAATAATACTTTATTACGGAGATTAAGTACGTAGTTAAATATTAAAAACCGGTTATTAAATAAGAAGAGCCGGATTCTACCGAGATATTAATTAATATTAAATATAATTTAAGAGCCTTATTATAAATTAATTAATTAAAGTTTGAAAATCTGAAATTATCTAGTAAAAGAAAGTTTATATATTTAATTATTTAAAATAAAATACCTATAAGTTAAAAAACTCGTAAAGATAAAAAAATAAAGGAAAAAAAGAAAGTCGTAGGTTTAATCTAAAATAAAACTTTAGGTAGTAATTTTCTTAACCTTTTCTCTTAATATTATTTTAATTATTATATTAATATATTACTTTAACTAAAATAATAACGAATTTAAAATAAGAAATATTTAATTTATATCCTAGTTTTATCGTAATTAATATATTAATTTATTATTATTTATAGTCTTTAGGGCTAAGAAATCCTAATTTTAAAAAAGAGAGAAATTTTAAACTTTAAGAAAATCTATAAATTATAAATATCTTACTTTTTATTCTAGATTTATTATAATTATTATATTAATCTATTAATATAAAGAAAATAAAGAATATAAGCGGAGATTTAATTTAATTATCGGGTAAAAACCTAGTTTAAAATAATAATAAAAGTATTAATATATACTCTTTAATAACTTGAAAAGCCCTAGTTATAATAAAAACCCTACGACGGTAAATTAAGAAATAAGGACGGAAAATAAAAGTTATTCCTATAACCTATTAACGCCGTATAAATTAAGGACGTAAATATTTCGTTTTTTTACTTAATTTCATCTTAATTAATATATTAATTTATTACTAGTATTTATACTTCGTTAAATTCGATATTATTAGAAAACTATTAAGCTTTTTATTCCTAAAGCGCTATTTTAGTATCTAGTTCGAGAGATTATATAAAATATATAATTAAATTATAATTTCTAATAATAGCTAGTTACTCTAAAGGTATTATAAAAGATAACGGAGTATTATATAATTATATTATTTTCTAATAAGTTTTAAGCCTATTATATTACTAAATATATTAATTTTTAGAATTTATAATAACGAATTTTATTATTATATATATTAAGTATATAATTATTTAGGCGAAGGATATTAAATTATTAAAAAATCTAACGGGGGTATATAGAGGAAATATTAATATTCTATAATATTTAGCGTAATAAAATTTTAATATATTACGTCTATTTTCTTTATAATAAATTATAAATATATATTTAATAAAAAGAATTAAGAATATATTAAAATAACTAGTATAATTTAAAATTAGGATAAAGATTAATATAATTAGGGTACGCGTTAAAAGAGCGCGTTAATTAATTATAACTATTAACTTTATAAAGAGGGTAGGGATAAGGAATAATAAGGAATCTCTTTCCTTTTTTATTTTCTTTTAATATTTTCTTCTCTTCTCTATTTATTTCCTTCCCTACTCCGAGGAAAGAAATAGGGGTTAGTTTTATCCCTTCTCTTCTCTATTCCGCGGTATAATTATTATAAATGAAATTAAAATAATAAAGTTAGGCGAAACCGCGCCGCGCGGTTTTACTCTATAACTAATAATATCCTATACTATTTATATAACTTAATATTAACGCCCTTTAATCTTATTATTTATTTATTAAAAAAAACTACTCTCGCTATAAAATCTCTTCTCCGTTTATTTTATCTTATTTTAGGTTATTTTAAATAATTTTAATACCTCTAAATAATATCTTTAAATAATCTTTTATACGCGTACTCGATTAATTTTTAATAATAAATTAATATAACTCTAGACGACTAGGTCCTCCTAAATTATTTTATATATTAATATTTAATTAATAAGTAATATTAGAACGAGTTAAATACCGGCCGGAAATCGATAAAAAATTAAATTAAATTTATTCGGCAACTTTAATAATATAAAATTTACTATCGTTTATTTTAAATAAATAAAGGCGAGGTCCGATTATTTATCGGATTTTTTATTATTTAGGGTCTCGTTATCTTCCTTTACTTCTATGAATTATAAAAGAATAATTCTTTAAAGGGTAATATCTAGGCGGCCTAATATTAAACTATATAATATTTTAAACCGAGTAATCTTTACGTCTTTATATATATATAATACCGGAACGTATTAATTATAATTAATTATATTTATTAACTCCTAGATCTTATTTATCCTATATATATAATTATTTATTATCTTTCCCCGCTCTTTTACTCTCTCTTATTATTCGGCTATATTTTTATAAAAATCTAAAATAATCTCCGTATAATTATTAATAATCTCGTCGTTAAGAGATATTAATTTTTATATAATATTAACTCTATACCTATAAACGAGATATTTAAATATATTTATATCAATATATTAAAAAAAAGTCGAGTTTCTAGGCCGAGTATATTTAGTATAATAAAGATATGAAACTAGTCGGTGATTACGATTAGGTCGTAGATATTATAGGAGTATTAAAGAGTTTAACGCGCCGGGGTTTAATATTATCTATTATTTAATAATCCTAACTAGTCTATAGTTATCTCTTTATAAAATAATATATTACTATTTAAATCTCTAACCCTAATATATCTATTCCCGTAATATATTATTTTATTTTAAATAAAATAATTATCGGTTTTAGGTAGTTTAATCGATATATTATCCTCCTTAATAAAATACCGTAATATCGTATTATTAAATAATAATACGTAATTATTATTAATATCTAGACGTTTAATTACCTCGATATAATTCGTAGCCCTTTAAGAAAGAATTAATTAATTAGAAATTATTATAACTAGTAATATAATTACCGAAAATCTACGATAACCTACTCTAGTACCTTTATTCGGACGATTAGTATTAATATTATATTACCGGAATAACCCCTTTATTATTTATAGTATTTATATAAAATATAGAAAAGGGTTAAGGTTAAAGAACTCTCTACCTTCGACCTATATTAATATAAAACGAACCGTAGCGTAGTAAATATCTGTCTATAATATATAGAAGTTAATAATTTCTTTAAATTATAATATATCTATAATCCCTTTACTTAAGCGAAAACCGTTACGGTATACTTTTATTATAAATTAAAAAACCGTACCTAGAGACTACGCCTAACTAGAGATACCGAGAGTTTCGAGGATTAATTAAAACTATAAGTTTAATTAATAAATAATTATGGACTATTAAATATAAGATTAGAAGTTAAATTAATTATAAAATACCTAATTATAAAAACTAATAAGCGAGTCTAGAACTTTATTAATTAATTCGAATCCGTAATTATAGACCTCGAATAAAATAAATTTATTATTTACGCTAGCTTCCGCCGGAAGCTAAATTATAAAATATAATATTATTTATCTACTCTACCCCGGAGCCTAGTTAGATACGTTTATAAATTTTAAAATCTTAATATAATAAACGGAAAATTACTTTAAGATTAATAAATATTCGTAAAATAAATATAGCGCCGCGTTAAATTATAAGCGAGTAAAATTCGATTAAAGTGTTAATTTAAATATAAACCCGAATCTTTATTTACCGACGTAGAACCGGAAATCTTTTTAGAATAGGATAAATAATAATATATATAACCCCGGTACTTATACTACGGATAAAAAGGAACGCGAATAATATTATATTTAATAAATAGAAGGAGCCTATCTAAATTATAATAATTTTAATTAATTAAAAGGGAGATTTTAAATACCTTATACCCTCTAAATTAAAAAACTCTAATCGGTTATAATAAAGATTATATCGCGACCGTTAATCTTAAAGCCTATACTAAGAAGCGGCGCCGTTATATTTACGGTATTATACCTCTCTAAGGCTAGTATTAATTGAATTTAATATTTTTATAAAAGTATCTAGTTATAGTACCCCCGTATTAATATAATTATCCGCTCGGAAGGTATAATAGACTACGGTAATATAATAAACTTTATATCGAATTTCTTTATTAAATCTTTTAATATATCCTCTATTAATTATATATCCCCCCGAGTATTAAATATCAACGGTATAGAAGTTAATTTATAAAGGAATAATTACCTCTACTATTTATATATTAGAGTTAACGATAATATACCTATAAAGTACCTTTTTAGAGTTATTAATATAAAAGATCGGATTATTTTAAATTTATTATAACTATAAATAATTAACCCTTTTATCGACTAGAAAATAAAAAAAATAAAGATTTTTAAAAATATTAAAGTACTTTAGCCCTTAGACTTCGCTAACGAAATAAAAATAAATTATTAATTTATCTAGGTATACCTTTTAGATCTTAAGAAGAAGAATATTTTTATAATTATTATACTTCTATAAATTTATAAAGATTACGCGGACGTCTTTAGTAAAATTATTAAGGAAATATTATCTTTATATCGTAAAGAGCTAGACTATATAATTAATTTAAAACCGGGTAAAATACCCCCTTTTAAATTATAATATAATTTAATAAAGATTAAATTTAAATTATTTAAAGATTATATCGACTAGAATTTATAAAGTAGGTTTATTAAATAGTTTAAATCCCCGGCCGGGGTATTTATACTATTTATTAAAAAGAAAGATAACGGACTATAATTTTATATAAACTACCGAGGCCTTAACGTTATTATTATTAAGAATAAATATCTTATTTCTTTTATTAACCTTATTTTAGACCGCCTAGGAAAGATATAATAATTTATGAAAATTAATTTTAAAGGCGTTTATAACCTCCTTTATATCCGGAAGGGAGATAAATAAATAACCGCTTTCCGTACTAGATACAGATTATTCGAATATTAGGTTATAGTCTTTAATATAGCGAATTTACCCTTAATTTTCTAATCTTATATCGATAAAGCTATATCGGACCTATTAAATAAATTTATTACTATTTATTTTAATAATATCCTCGTTTATTCGGAGGACCTCGTAGAGTATAAAAATTATATTAAATAAATCCTTAAGCGCCTCCGTAGTATAGGGCTATATATTAAATTACAAAAATATATATTCGGATAAATAACCGTTAAGTACCTCGGATTTATTATATTTTAAAATAATATAGCGATAGATATTAATAAAGTTATTATAATCTAAAATTAATTTACGTTATATTATATTAAAGATATATAATCCTTCCTAGGATTTTATAATTTCTATAGATATTTTATTTAAAATTATAGTAAGATCGTAACCTTTATAACGGATTTTATTAAATATATTTCCTTCGAGTAAAATAAAGACGCCTAGAATAATTTCGACGAACTCCGAAAAATATTCCTAGATATATTACTCCTAGTCTAGTTCGACTACTTTAAAAAGATTCGCGTAGAGATAAATACTAGTAAATTCGCTATCGTAGCGACCCTTTTATAAAAATATAACGATTTTTATTAATATCTAATTACTTTCTACTCTAAAAAGTTAAAATTATTAAAGAAGAATTATATTATATATAACGGAGAACTCCTAGTTATTTTAAAAGGGTTCCGCGCGTAGAGATATTATTTTAAAAGATCTTAAAAGATCGTTAAAGTTATTATAAATTATAATAACCTCCGTTATTTCTTAGGAACTAAATTATTTATATAATATTAAATTTATTAGGTAGAATTCCTCGCGGGGTTTAACTTTATAATAAAATATTATATAAGAAAAAAGAACCTTATAGACGGCTTTAATAAACGTTTAAATTATTACGATTATTTACCCGGCGAGAGTTATATAATAACCCCGTTTTTTAAACTCGCGATAATAACTTTAAATAAAGTCCGCGAGGTAGTATCTAATATTTATACCGACCTATAAATATATATAATAAAAGAAGAGGAGAAAATATTATCCTATACTTTAATCGACGATATTAAAAAGATATTAAAGAATAATAATATTAAAGATAATAAATACTTTTTTTAAAAAAACGAGTTTCTTTATTATAAAGAATCGCGCCTATATATTTTAGAGAGCCTCCGATTTCGAGTTCTCTAAATCTTCTATAATAGCCCGATCGCGGGGTATTTCGTTAAGGATAAAATTATAATAATTATAACTCGTTAATTCTTCTAGCCCGGATTACTTAGTTAGGTAATGAATTATATTAAAATTTATAAAATATATAACCGAATTAAACCTAATTATTACGCCGAGTATAAAGAATTATTATTATTACCGATACCGACTAGAGTATAGTTAAATATTATTATTAACTTCGTTACCGATTTACTACGGTCTTCGGTATATAAAAGTAATAATAAATCGGATTATATTATAATTATAATTAATAAACTAATAAAAATAACTTACTATATATTATATATTAAAGATATAAACTTTAGATAATTCGTATACCTCTTTATTAAAATAATAATTAGTTATTATAATATACTAGAGAGAATTTATAACGACCGTAGAGTATTATTTACTTTTAGTTTCTAAAGAATACTCTTTATTAAATTAGGGACCGATTATAGATTCTTTATTAACTTCTACCTTTAAACGGATAAATAAACGGAGTATTAGAATTAAATCTTAGAATAATACTTAAAATACTTTATTAATTATTTATAAAACGATTAGGTAGATTACCTTCCTTTAATAAAATATAAATATAATATATCCTATTACTTAATAATTAAATATTTTTTATTTAAAGTAAATAGCGGCTACGACTTTATATTATTCTAATTATATCTTTATATAGGGAAGTACTTCTTAATTAATATAAAAAAAGTTATATAAGAAATCGTAGTATTATAATATAAAATTTTAATACGAATTTCTAAAGCCTAAGATAAATAAGTTAAATACTACGATTAAAATTATAAAAAGATCGAGTTCGAGGTAGGCGATTTTATTATATTTAAGATTATAAATTTAAAGATAAACTATTTTAATAAAAAGCTCGATAATAAGAAATTAGGCCCGTTTAAAATTATTTTTTATATAAATTTATAGGTATACCGCTTAAAGCTCTTTAATATTTATAGGATTTATTTAGTTTTTTATATCTACCTCCTCGAGCCCTATTATATTAATATTATTTTAAATTATATTACTTCTCCCTTAATACCTATTAATAAAATTACCGAGGACGGTATAAATAACCGAGAGTATTTCGTCGAAGAAATTCTAAAATTTAGATATTATTATAGTAGATTATAATATTTAGTTAACTAGAGAGATTATTAAGGTATAAACTTTACTTTATAATAACCCGCGGTAGACGTCAAGAATTCTAACGAGTTAATTAACGAATATTATCTTTAATATTTATTAATATTAGGGCTTAACGACGAACCCCGATAAAATAGAACTAAATATTAAAGTAGTTAAGTATATTAAGTCGACGTATTAACGGTACCTATAATTAGGAGTAAATTAATAATAATATAATATACGATATCTAGAAATAGATATAAATAGTATATTATATTAAATATAAACTTTATTATATAAAATATAAAATATATACCGCGCTAGAGTAGTTTAGGCGAATTTATATAAAGTTTGTAAACCCGTTTACCTTAATAGTAAAGTACCGCCTCTTTATAGAATATATTTATAAAAGATCTACCCTAATTTATACTAAGATACTAAAAAGTGAAATTAATAATATAAATAAAAAATATTCACTACTAGCGTAGATTAGATCGTGCCGTTCTTATTTCTATTTTTATTTTTATTTATTTTTACTTTACTTTTTAATACCCTCCCTATTTAATATTAACCTATATAATAAATATTAATAATTCCTTTATATTAAATACTAAGGCGCCATTATTATAAATTAAAATTAATATCTTTTTAGAATAAATCTAGAGGCGTTATTTATATAAATATAAAATAACTATAAATTAACTAGTTATAATTATAGCGAAACGAATTTAAAATTTAATTTTAGGTATATATCTTTTCTAAATCGCCTATTTATTTTATTAATTCCTTAATCTTTAATCTAGAATAATTCTTTATTATATTTACCTTTTCTATCTCGTTAACCTTTATAACGCGGCTTTCGACTATTTTAATTAAAGATTCTTTTATATATTATATTATTATTTTACTCTTTTAATTAATATTAACTCGGACCTTAAACTCCTCGTTAGTATAAAAGATATAGAGATCTAGATCTTTACGGTATACTAGAAAATAGTAAATAAGAATAACGGAAAGATTAACGATTAAATAGTTATAAATATTAACGAGGATAAATATAAATAATAGCCCGGCGTAATAGTTAGTAATAATTATAAAGACTAGTTTTACTAGAACCTTAATAAGGTAATAATAACTAAAGTATACTAAAATATTAACGTATTTAACGCGGACTTAGTCGTCTTTAGTATAGAGATAAAGAATGTTATCCTTCTACGGGTTTCGGTCCGTAAACTAGTTATTAAACTTTAATATTAATAAAGAACTTTATAAGAGTAGCCCGAGTCGTATAAACTACGGGAATACCTAGTTAATTAATGACCGCGTTATTAATTATAAAGAGTAAATTTTTTACGAAAACTTCCCCGAATTAATATAAAGTAGAGGTATTTTCTTTTTCGAAGTAAAAATAAATATATACGTTAACCTAAACGTTATTAATAAAGCCTCTTTAATTAAAGATATTATACTAGTAACGGGAGCTACCTCTTTATAATATATTTTATAGTTAAGAACTACCTCTTTATAATATATAGTAGAAGATATCTTTTTATAATATACCCTATTATCTTAATTCCTCTTAATAGATAAAAAGAAGAAAGTGTCCGTATTAACCTAAAAGAATACCGCTATAAAGAATATATAGAATATTATTATAAAAAATATTATTATATTAAAAGACCCCGCTAACCTCGTTATATTAATTATAAATTTTATTTAACGCTAAGAGTTATCTAATAATAAGAAAGAGATTATAGAAATTATAAAGGAAAAACCTATATACCCCTCTAACCTAATATATTAGGATATAATATTAACGGTAGGAGAGAAAATAATATATTTAATATTAACTAGTAAAAGCCTCGATTATATAGTCTAATATTACGAGGTAGAAATAACGACTACGGTAAACGAGTTAAAAAACGTAATTAATTTATTTAAAGACGACGACGCTACGGTAGATATTATAGTCGAAGTATTTAAAAAGGAGAGGCTTTATATAAAAATAATAATATAAAAGACCTAGGACCGTAAAGCGGTAATATAAAAAGAAACTAATAAATTCCCTACTACGTCGAAGCGAGTTTTTTAATATAAGATAAAACCCGACTACCCTACTACGTTAATAGTTTAAATAAAATCTACTACTCTACCTCTAACTAGGATTTTCGATACCGATAATAATTTCTTAATTAAACTATTTTTTTAATTACCTTAACTAAATACTACTTTATTAACCGTAGAGAATTTTAAAAAATTAAGAACGAATAAAATCGGCGATAAAATTAAAAAGATAAAACTCGGCCTTATCGACGGCGGCGAAGACCGTTAACTCCGCTCAAAGTAAACGTTATATTATATTCTAATACCGTTATTATTTATATTTTATTAATACTACTCTAACCCTAACTTAACTATTATACTATAAATTAAATATACTCGCGGCGAGTATTATAGGGAGGGAGTATATTATTATAAAAATATTAAAGGGCTTAGCGCGCTAGGGCTTAACACCGCCTATTATTTAATAATCCTAACTAGTCTATAATTACCTCTTTATAGAATAATATATTATTATTTAAATCTCTAACCCTGACGTATTTATTCCCGTAATAGTAGGTATATATATAGAGCCTAATATATCGGATTTTACTAGATAATTTATTATATTAATAAATAAAATATTATCCGTAGTTACTTTTTATTAGGTTATCCGTTCCGCTCTATTTAATAATAAAAATATATATCGAACTTCTTTATTATAATATTTTTAATTTTAACCTCGGAGTTACCCTCTAAATTTACCCCCGTTTATAATTAATTAAATATACCTTTAATAATAATATTACTCGTTTCTTTTTAGGTATTCTATACTTCTAGCTCTCCTATTTTACGAATAATAAACCACGATATTTAATCGGTTAAGAATACTTTAATATTTATTTTAATTATTCGGTATTTATAAACCCTATATTTATTATTATCTATTTATAGTCGGGCTATTATCCGTTATTAATTTTCAATAATTATATTGATTTTAAAAGTATTTATATTACTTCGATAACGCTAGTATTTAATTAATCGTAAACGGATACTCTTTTCGTTTAATAATTTAATTTATAAACCGAAATATCTAGTTATAATATATAAATATATATAATAAATATATCGTAAATCGGACCTAGCTTTTATAAATACTTAGAGGGTACCGATTTAACTAATCTTATTATTTATATTAATAATTTTTAGATTTTTCTTTATTACCCGTTTAAGGGAATTAACCGATAGACCCGTATAATTATAACCGAAATACTTAACCCGATTATTTATTCCTTAATCTTTATCGTCGTTATTATTATTATTATTATCGTCTTTATTAAAGTTACCGCTCGAAGATATTATATCTTTATTCTCCGAGGTACTATTTAAATTATTATTATTAATTTTATAATTCACCGACTTAAGTTTAATCTCCTTATTATTAATAACGCGACGGTTATATCTTTTACGTTTTTTTATAATAAAGGTTTTTCGTTATTATCTATCTTTAATCTTATTAGATACTTTCGATTAATTTTTAATTTTATTAATTATTTATCCGTTAGGCCCGATTTAATTAAAAGAATATAAATATTAATTTTATTTAAATTATTTAACGTTTACTAATCTTTTAGGATATTTTTACGCGTAAATCCTCGTTTATAATTATTCCGTTTTAAGTAATTAACCGTTAACTAAATAATTATAAAATAAATATCGTTATAAATAAATTTCTTAGCGATTTAATTTATATAGCCGAGGTAATTTTCCTCTATAATATTAAATTATTAATTTTATACTATAGTCCCCTATATATTTTATATACCTTTAACGTATTTTTTTTTTCGTTTACGATTAATTATCGCCCGTTTTCGGATATTTTATAAAATCGTCGAGTCTAATATTTTATATATCTTTTATTTACTCGCGAATCTTACTATCTAAAGTCTATTATTTATTAATATACTTTATACCTCGGTAATAATCTCGTTAATAATCTCTATATTATTAACGAACTTTTTTAATATATTTTAAATTAAATCGATTTATACCTTTAATTCTCCGGCTTAATATATCGTTTCGTTAATCTTTTAATATATATTTACTAGTAATCTATTCGTCGCTCTAATTATAAACGCGAGGATTAAGACTTTAGCGACCGTTAAGGAAAGAGAATCTTTATAAAATATTAATAAAGATAATATAATAAATAGTTAAATAATAAGTCGATAAAAAATAAAGAGAGGTAAAGAGCTTTAACGAATAAAAATAATAAAGATTTAAATAAAACTAATAAATAAAGTAAATTATTATACTATCGACGATAATAATAATAGAGTTAATACGGTAAATATTAATAATAATATTAATAATAATAATCGTTAGGAAACCTTACGTACTAAATCTTAATATATAATATTATTACTCTAGAAAATTATTTTGAAATTTAAATATTTTTGGCTAGGAGGTAAAGTTTAAATAAATATTTAATATTAATTAATATACGAAGTTATTTCTTTAGAAGATTATTTTAAAATTTAAATTTTTTGGCTAGAAGGTAAAACTTAAATAAATATTTAATATTAATTAATATACGAAGTTATTTCATTAAAAGATTATTTTAAAATTTAAATATCTTTAGCTAGGAGGTAAAGTTTAAATAAATATCTAATATTAATTAATATACGAAGTTATTACTCTAGAAGATTATTTTAAAATTTAAATATTTTTAGTTAAGAGGTAAAGTTTAAATAAATATTTAATATTAAATAATAATATTCTAATTTAATTTCTTTATTTAATATTAGTAACGATTAAATCTTAAACGTCCTTAAATTAAATAAGAATTTAAAGTTTATTTTCGAATAATAAAAATGTATTTTTAAATAATATAATTATTAATAATAATATTTAGGCGCCTCTAGCCCCGCCTAAAAAATTTTAAACTTTAAAATTATTTCTTAAACTAGTTTTTATTTTTATTTTTATTTCTTTTTTCTCCTCTTTAAATTAATTTTCTTAATCTCTTTATTTAATCTTTATACTTTAATATTAATTATAATAAAGAATAATAATATTTATAATTTAATATTAATTACGGAGATTAACGATCTCTTAAATAATATAATTTATTTTAATAATAATAATAACGAAGGGGATTTATTAAATAAATTATCCTCTAATAATATAAATATAAGAATAACTTTAGGCGAGATATTTAAGAATAAAATCTTAATAAATCCTACTCGTTAACCTCTACTATTTATTATATTAATATTATAACTAGAATTATTTTATAAAGAATTATAGATTAGTTTTTAAAAATAATAAAATTAAACCGAAATATAAAGAGCCTACCCCGAAGTTAGGTATAAAATATAAATTAAATAAAAATAACGCGTTAGTTTTAAAAACTAAACCGGCGGTATCTAAGACTTAAAAAGTTAAAAAGGAATAATCGACTCGTAGTAGAAAAAGGAAAGAAAAAGTAGATAAAAATAATAATAACGGTATACTAATCGATAACGACGGTATATTAATTAATAATAACGATATATTAATCGATAACGATACTATATTAATCGATAACGACGTTAATTATAATTATAAGAATATAAACGACTAACCTAATAACGAGGAGACGTTTATTAAATATAAATAAAAAATACTTATTAAGTTTAAAAAGAATAAGATTATAGGGTTTATTAAAGGAATATTTATAAAATAAAATAAAAAGAGAATAAACTTTAAAATTAAGAGAGACGAGGACTTTAATAAATTTATAAAGAAAAAACGCGATATTAAAACTACTAAACCTCTAATTTAAGAAATAACGATATATAATATTATTTATTACGACCTTTATAACTTAATTAAAAAGAATATTAATAAACCCGTCGAGCGCCGATATATAATTTTCGTAATCTATAACTACTTTACTTTATTTATAAATCTAGGAATTTTAAAAGTCGATTAAATCCCTAAATCTAGTATTCGTTTAAATAATTAAATTATTTTATTTATAATTAATTAATACCCGGCTAGAATCTTTATAAATTAATTAAATAAATTCGATTTAACTAGAATAATATATAGTTTAAAATACCCCTTTAATTATACCGCTAAATAATAAAAAGTAATAAAGAATATAAATATCGACGGGAATATATTAATAACGGGGGAGGAAAGATAATACTATATATAAAAGAAGAGCCTATATATATTAAATAAATAAAAAATATTTAATATTAATTTATACTTTAAGTATTTAATTAGGGAGAAGATCCGTTATTAAAAATTAATATAAAAACGATCTTATAAGGTATATATTTAATTTATATTTAAATACCCTAGCGACCCGACCTTTATAACTTTATTATTATATATTAAATTATTATTATTTATAAAGGAGGCCGCCTAAGAACCCTTTTTCTTAATCGCGAATATTATTATATAAACCGAGATTAATAAGGTAATAATAATAATTTAATAAAATATTTTTAAATATAATTATAATAATTCTTAATAACGATTAGAAAGTTAATAAATCCGCGCGGTATAATTTTACCGCGTCGTTTATAATAATTCTCTAGATAGTAATATTAAGTTTATAAATAATTATAATAAAATTAAAATTTCGAATTTACTATTAGAGTTTAAGACTATAAATATATTAACTTTATTTTTTATAACTATAAATATATTAATATTAATATTTTAGATTTTTAAATAATAATAATAATAAAAACTTATATATAATAACGATAAGATTATAATTATAATAATAATAAATCTAAAATCTTAATATTAAATAACTAAAACTTTAATTCTAAATAATTAAACTCTTAGATTTAAATAACTTTAGACTCGACTTTAAAGTATATTTATTATTAATTATCTTTAAAAATTTAATATTAAAAGACTAGCCCCCCGCCTAAAACTTTTAAACTTTTAAAATTATTCCCTAGACTAGAGTTTAGTTTTAATAAAATTTTAAATAATCTCTTTTAATTATTAATCCCCTTTCGATTATTAATTTATAATATTAGAATTATTATTTAAATTATAAATACTCTCTCCTCTTAATATTTATTATAATATAATATATATTATTATTATTTAAATTATTAATACTCTCTTTTCCTAATATTTATTATAATATAATATATATATTAATTAATTTACTTTATACTTAAAATCTATCGAATTATTATTATATTATAATAATATTCGAAATACTTTCAAAAGAGACCCGTAATTAGATTTACGGGTATTATTTTATTTACGCCGAAAAAATTATTCTTTATTTAATAAAGAACGAGAGGTTAATATTTAAAGAAGACTTTCGTAAATTAATAAAATATAGTATAAATAAAAATTATAATATCTCGATCGGAGACCCCGAAATACTCGGGGGGGTTATTTATATAATAAATTAATTATATATTACCCTACTCGGCGTTAATAAAGTTATTTATAAAAATATAACGAGTATTCTTTTTAGATATAATATTTAATATTTAGGTTATCCTAATTACTCGATTAATAATAAATATAATAAAGATCCCGGATTTATAAATATATAATTCTACTTTAATTATTATTTCCGTTATATTAAAGTTTATTTATTAATAAATAATAATCTTATTTATCTTCTTATTATAATAAATACTTAAGCGGAGTAGTAAAATATAGGATTTAATATAAAAGATAAAGTTTATAAAGTTTTAATAATAAATTTGATAAACTTTTTTAAATAAAAGAACGAGTATTTAATATAAATAACTTAATTATAATCTTTAATTTTTGATATAAAGAATTTATTTTATCTAAATAATTATTATTATAAAGAGGCTTTATATAATTTAAAAGGGCCTTTAATATAGAAAAGAGCTCGATCTAACGAAGTTTTATAACTATATTAAAATTAATAATATAATCCTTAATAATAAGAATATATTAAATATTAAAATAAAATTTAAAACGGACGTAAAAATAATCGGCCTCGATATAAATTAGGATAAATTAACGGAAGAAGAAAAAAGAGAAGACGAGGTAATAAATAATAATAAAAATAATAAAAATACGATCTTTATAAAGTTCTAGGGTTTAAATATATTATATTTTATCGGGGGGGTTAAATAAAGAATAATTTTTAATTTTTAATAATAAATATATACTCTTTAATATTTAATAAATAACGATAATTAATTAATTAATAAATACTTTTAATAGGATTTTTATTACGTCGATATTATAATTTTATAAATAATAATAAAAAAGTTTATAAATAGTCGTTTATAACTTAAGTTCTATTAATATTAAAATAATTATTAATTATAATATTTCTATACGCGGTTATATTAATATATAATAAATTTAGATTTTATCGCTAAGATTACGGTATTAATTTAAAAGTAGAATAATACGGGTATTTTAATAATCGATAATTAAAATAAAACGAACTAGATATAATATTCGGATTTTACGCTTAAACGTGCTACCTAAAGGTTCTATAATAAGTAGAAGGCGCTAACCCGAAGGGGCTCAACGAGCGGAAGCTAACCCGAAGGGGCTTAGCGGAGCTTAGCACATCTGAGGGACTGAGGCAAGCGTTTGGCTGGATTATGGGTCGGATTAGTCATCAGCCTTATGATTCCTGCTCTTCCGCAATTATTACAATGGCATTGAAATCTACTGTAGGACTAATCTTCTTGGGCCAACATCAAGCTCCACTTTCACGAGCTCACTTCATCTAGACTATACCTAGCATAATCGGCCATATCATCAATGCGATGATAATCTCACAATGACTGTCTGCCGATTTTATCTGCAAGGCAACTGCAGATTTGGAGGCAAGTCGTGGTTATCTGACCTCCACACTGTAGCTTACGGGGATAGATGTTTGTAAAAATGAACATCCAGGGAGGAGTGCGAGCGATAGCCGAAATTCGTTTGCCCCTCTACAGAATGTACCAACAAGCAATATGGCCTCTCAACCTGCTCGAGGTAGGCAGAAAACAGGTCTTATCTCTAGATGCTTTTGTATATTGATCCCACCACTCTGCATAAAAATTGCTCTGCAAGCTCTGCTTTCGGTACTTCTCTGCCTACGTTGTAAGGAAGTCAACATCCAACGCTTTATTGAATTCGTTGAATGCATTGCTGCATTGCTCCTTTCCAGGTTTTGCGAGCAAGGTGGATACACTATTTCAATTTCTGACTAGTTATAGGCTCTTCGACGAACCGAGACGCACCGTAAGATGACAGACTTGGGCTTTGCTAAGACGAATGCCATAGCTGATAGCGATCTCTAGGTACAAGCTTGAAAAAACCACCATAACCAATGACTTGTCCAAGGAGCGGCCTCAATGGATTCTTTCCGCGTATGGTCCAGGCAAGGATGCGCCTACACAACTGTTTGGTGGTCACCCTCGAGAACAGAGCTTCGAGGAACTACGTGTCCGCCACTACGAGCTGGCTACTCAGAATAACCAACAGAAAGCTATACAAGAGGCTCAAACCCTTGTCGCAAATGCTGAGCAACAGGTGCACACAGCACTTAATGATATCGATGGCGCTATCAAATACGTAATCGATGGGGAGAATGAGCATCCTAATCGGATAGACATGTGCAAAGCAAAAGGGGCACCAGCCCCGCAATCACCGAATCCAAGCACGAATCAACAATCTGCGCCAGCTTTTAGCCAACTCTCAAGCGCGGCGCAGACTTCATCATCAAAATTTGGTCAACCCTCGAGCTCCTCACCGCCCTTTGGACAGCCCTCTGCCACCTCGACCTTTGGTAGACCTTCAGCTCCCGCTTTCGGCCAGTCGCCCGCACCTGTGTCTGCTTTCGGGGACCCATCGACTTCGACGTTCGGCCAACCATCAACCTTTGGCCGACCAGGAGCGCTTGGTCGACCTACAACTAGTTTTGGACAACCATCTTCGTCGCTTGGACAACCCTCATCGAGTTTCGGCAAGCCTTCGCTATCAGCACCTGCTTTTGGCAAACCGGCTACTCCCACATCATTCGATCAGAGAACATCGCCTTTTGGCGACCGTACTGGAATTAATGCGAATCCACAGCAGTTAATAAACCCCAGCCAGCCGAGCAATCCTTTTGGACAATCCTCCGCTCCAACTCATCGAAATCCGTTCGTGAAGTCATCAGCTCCAGCATCTGCCCAGCCAAACCCATTTGGACCACCATCAGCTCCAGCATCAACTTTAGCAAGCTCATTTGGACCACCATCAGTACCCTCACAGCCCAGCGTCTTTGGAAGGTCATCGGCGCCGAGTACCGCAAGTGCCTTTGGTCAGCCTCAGGCATCAAAGCTTCCCACGGGACCAGGCCAGCTTTCTACTGCGCCTTCTAATCCGTTTGGCCAACCCAGTGGACCCCAGACCGCAAGCACCTTCGGGCAGCCGTCAAGACCTGGCCCAAGTCCATTTGGACAACCCCCAAGTAAGGCTCGAACTTTCTATGCAAACCGTCCCGTTCCTGCTTTTGGATTCGATATAGCGTCCATGAAGTTCCCTGCGCGGCCCTTGACTTCCTCTAACAGCGATACAGTTCAACAGCCCACGGCTCCCATCGCGAACGGAGCAGCTCCCAAGCCTGCAAGCATAAAGGCTACGAGCAGTGTCCAAGTCCAAAAGGACATGCAGGGTAAGGTCCGGACTTGGAATGGTAAGTCTGTGTCGTATGTCGATGACGAGCCTTGCTACAAGGGGATAGAGGGAAGTTGGCAGAGAATCTGGTTTCCAGATGGACCGCCTGTCTTCACCAAGACAGCAGACTTGCCAGATGAAGTTTACGATGAAGCTACTAAGGAGAATTACAAACACGTCAAGGAATATGGGGCGTTTAAGGATGGGATGATGCCAGATCTGCCACCTAGGAGAGAATGGTGCACTTGGGATTTTTAGGAGTTTGGGAACATCGTTGGCGTGGCTGCAGAAGATATCAGGATACCCATGAGCGTGCGTGCGTCGTTTGAATGATTCGCAAACCATACACTCAACATTCAGTAATTTTTGGATTGATGTCATCTGAAACGATGAGCTCTTTCAATTGTGATGTGATATCGATCAAATTTATCACAGTTATCTGTCCGTCCAGTGCTCCTCCACTTGCCGTACTCAATTTATCAGAGACGGTTCATTGACAGGACCTCAACCATCTAAGCAGCAATCGTGACCTCCACTTCGACACCAGCCTCAATGTTAATGATGATCTGCTTGACAACCTCCGTAGGCGCGTTGAGACTATTGTCTATCTGTTAGCATATCTCCCAGCCAAACAACCCTCCAATCAACCCGTTCCCAGCACATAACCCAAAGCATCGCAATCCCCATGCGAATTCCAAACACACTGGTGCGACTCACTCAATCAAACGCTTGTGGATGCGCATCTCGTATGTATCCCACGTCTTACTACCCTCTCCACATGGCGTCTTCCTCGTAGTGACCTTGAGAGACTTGGTAGGCAGGCGTACGGGGCCCTTAACTCTCAAGTCTTTCCCCTTTGCGCGCTCAATGAGCTCTTGGCAGACTTTTTCGAGGGATTGGACTTTGCGGGAGGTGAGCGTGATGCGGATTTTGTGGATTTTCTGTACCGAAAAAAAAAAGTTGTTAGTATACGTCAATAACGCTGAAGGCGCCCACTCTTCGCCTGGGCCAGGTTCGACCGGGAAGTAGAAGAGCGTACTGGTCCATCGCCGTAATCTTTCTCGGGCTTTTGGTACGACATGCTGGACTTGTTTTCTTGTAGGCGGGGATCTTTGTGAATGCTGATCGATGCCAATCAAGACCTGAACAGCTGGGTTCGGTAAGGTGATGAAAGGCTGGTTGTTGTTCGAGAAAGGAGTGTGATTGAGTGGACGTTTTCAAGTTGTGGGCTCGCTTCTTAAGTCCGCCAAAATCCGAGATCTAAGAAATTACCCAAAACATGCGCCCTCAATCCTTTAAAATCGAACATCATGCGGCAGCCAACCCATAATACCGCGAAGCTACCTTGGCAGCTTCTCGATGAGCTGGGTGTCTCTGGAGAGAAAGAGTTTGGCTCGCGAAAGAAACTGAATGGTCCTGCAAATCGCAAAGAGCAGAGGAAAGCTGCGAGAGTGCAAAAAAAGTCCAGCCGTGGCCAATCAAGGACTGAACAGCCACTGGGCGCAAGAGAACGATCGCGTCCCGATTACCAGGATGATAAGCCAAGGGCTTCAGAGGCTGTCACTCAGTCAAAACCCAAAGCTCTTCCTATCCAGCCAAAAGGCCCCAAATCAATCCTCAAAGTACCCCCGCCGAAAGAAAAGTTTGATCGGGCCACGTCGCCGTCCCCGTCACCACCAGCCCAGATATCACAGGGTGTTAAAGACCGCCTTGCTGCTGACGATGCTGAGATTGCGGCCTTGGAGAAGAAGCTGGGAATCAAGCAAAGCACAAAGCTTCCCAAGGCCTTCGAAGATGACGGGCTTGACTCGCTTTTGGAGGGTATAGATGATGCGGTAGGCCTGAATCAAGGGGGACCAAAGAAGAGGAAGAGGAGTGAAGCCGATGAGTGGCTAGAAAGGAAAAGGGCAAAAGCGCAGGCAGTTGGGAAGCCGAACGAAGACGCTGGTAATGTTGACTTTGAGTCTGAAGGAAGCGATACAGAATTCAACGGCGACGAGCTAGAAGAGGAAGAAGATGAGCTATTCGGGCAATCGGACTCGAATAAAGAGCATGATGCTGATGCCTTCGACAATGAAGACGAGGAAGACGAGAAAAATTCGCCGGCCAGACCAAAGAAGGCACGAGAAAATCCATACATTGCGCCAGTAGCCGCGGATGATGCTACAAACGGAGGGATATACGTCCCACCATCATTGCGGAACAGGGACTCTAAAGGGTCAGAGGACCTTTCGCAGCTAAGACGTCAAGTTCAAGGTCTTCTAAATCGTCTTTCTGAAGCGAATCTTGTGTATATCCTCGGGCATGTAGAAAAGCTGTATAGAGATCACCCGCGTCAACATATCTCTACTACGCTTCTCGATCTAGTCATTGGCCTGCTCTCGGACCCTACTATGTTACAAGACACATTCATCATCCTGCATGCAGGATTTATCGCCGCAATCTACAAAGCCTCTGGTATTGACTTTGGTGCTCAAGCTGTTCAACGGATAGATGAGGAATTCGCTCTCCACTACTCGAGTATAGACCATGGAAGTTCGGGCAAAAGACTGACGAATTTGATAAGTCTACTGACCGAGCTATACAACTTTCAAGTGATCAGTAGTAATTTGATCTACGATTTCATTCGTATCTTTCTAGATGATTTGTCGGAGATCAATACCGAGCTTCTTCTGAAGGTTGTTCGCAATGCCGGCCCGCAATTGCGACAAGACGATCCATCTGCCTTGAAGGATATCGTACTACAGCTCCAGAAAGCAGTAACTAAGATGGGAGAAGACAAGCTCTCCGTCAGGACTAAATTCATGATAGAAACAATGAACAATTTGAAAAACAACCGCATGAAGACTGGCATCACGGCCTCCACGATCACGTCTGAGCATACTATCCGAATGAAGAAGACGTTAGGAACCTTGAATCAGCGGAATATTCGAGCTAGTGAACCACTTAGGATTGGGTTGAAAGATCTTCGGAACGCTGACAAAAGAGGAAAGTGGTGGCTTGTAGGAGCAAGCTACGAAAACGATACTGAGGACGTTGTCGAACGCGAAACATATCAGCTTATGACCAGCAATAGGGATGATGAGTTGAATATGGACAGCGTGGCTGCTGATCTCATACAACTTGCCAAGGAGCAGCGCATGAACACCGATGTCAGGCGCTCAATCTTCATAGCAATAATGTCTTCGACGGATATTAACGATTCCTACGTCCGGCTCATGAAGCTGAATCTTAAGAAGAGCCAAAAATTAGAGATACCAAAGGTTTTAATACATTGCTCTAGAGCCGAGAAGGTCTACAATCCTTTCTACGCTTTCCTATCGAGGCGGGTGTGCTCAGAGAAGAATCTCAAAATGGCTTTCCAGTTCTCGTTGTGGGATTTGTTCAAGCAAATGGGCGAGGGAGAAGAGGAGGCTGAAGACGATGAGAAAGCCGAAGGCGAGGGAAACCATGGACTGAGGAGCATTGTCAATCTAGCCAAGACGTTCGGCGTATTGATTGCAGAGGGCGGGTTGACCCTTGGTGTTCTGAAGGTGAAAACAATCACTTCTACCATGCCATTGCCCTGTTCGTTCACTAATACAGTCAGAACCTCAACCTCGCCTATCTACAACCGAAGACGCGAACATTCGTAGAATTGCTAATCATCACGGTCATACTCCACTCGCAGCATGACTCAGATGGTAAGAGAAATGAAAAGGCTTTGTTAGACCTTTGCTTGAAGCCGAAAGAAGTCCCTGAGATGGCTGGAGGCCTGCGCTATTTCTTAACGAAGGTAGTCAGTAAGACTGACCTTGCTGGTGGTAAAGATGAAAAAGACATGGTCAGATGGGGCTGTAGGATCGTAGGTGATGCGCTTCGACTTATGTCTACCCAGCAAGCGGTCGTCGACGAGTGAGATAACATATTTGACATGTCAGACTGCTCCGTCCATCGCCTTTGTCTTAGCTTGAAGTCAGGCTGGAGAAAACGCCAGGACCCCCATACGCGCTGACTAGCTTCCAATCACTTGCCTATCGGAGGTCAACGCGAGCACAGCCGCGTTAGCCCAGGCTAAACGTCGTGTCTCAACCTTTGTGCATTGCTCTTCTACCCAATTTCAAAGCAGCAGCGAACATCCCTTTCCGCTTCATCAACACTTGCAATCCCAATTCTTGCGCTAGCTGGTTTTTGAGTAACACAGCGACACCGCCTGTGCCTGCGCTTGAAGAAAAAGGACACTATTCTGTTGAACCGTGCGAATCTTTCTTGAAGCCGAGTAGAGTATGATATTTACCCCTGATACCTGTTAGTTTGTCTAGCAAAATGCGGTGCACTCAATTCGTGTTTGCGTAAAGATATCTACCAACTACGACGTGGTGTTAGTGGGCGCAGGCCTTCAGGGCCTGGCGACCGCTCGAATATTCCTCCAGATAGAACCTGATCTCAAAATACTCATCGTTGACTCTAATGAGATTGTGCATGGTGTTTGGGCCAAGGAGAAGTTGTATCCAGGACTTGTGACCAATAATCTACTCGGAACATATGAATATACTGACTTCCCTATGGACTAAACATTTCCCTTGAAGAGTGAAGAGCACATTCCTGGCGACGTTGCCTACGAGTACTTTCGTCGATATGCAGAGCGCTTTGTCTGATGAGACGCATCGAGTTCGGGACGAAAGGGACGGTAGCTGAGAATGTGCAAGGCGGATGGAAGCTGGAGCTCGAGACTGTTCTCACGAAGGCCCACGGCATAGAGAACGGCAAAAAGGTCTTCCAGTTCCCAGCACAGCGAACCATCACCTGTTCCAAGCTCGTCGTAGGCACGGGTCTCACATCGGTGCCCCAACTAATCAACATCAAAGGAAGCGAAAATTTCGAAGCCCCCGTTATGAATTTTGGCGATTACCCCGCGAAGCCCCAGCAATATACGAGCGCGATACCATCAAGAATGTTAGTCATTGGCGGTGGAAAGGCTGCTTATGACATCGTCTATCTAATGGCCACTCACGGAATCAAACCACCTGGATCACCCGCGCTTCGGGCCACGGTCCAATATACATGGCACCGGCACACATCTACATCGACCCCTTGAGATGCTAGCTCGAGAAATTAATTACGGCACGACCTTTAACTTGGTTTTCGCCTTGCATTTGGGGCGATGCTGGCGGTTTCGGATATGTGCAGAATCTGCTGCATGGGAAGAGAATAGGACGTTGGGTGGTAAACACCTTCTAGGACAAGCTGGGCTCGGATCTGATAGAGCAGACCGGCATTGTAAAGCATGAAGAGACGAAAAAGTTTATGCCGGATGTGTGGCCCTTTTGGTAAGGAGTCAATTTGGCCATTCTGAATTATCCAATTGGTGTCTACGATTATGTGAAGAGTGGACAGGTAAAGGTCTTAAAGAAGGATGTAGAGGGTCTAGAAAAGGATAGGACGATACTCTTCAAAGACGATTCAGTGCAGACTGGCGCTCTGGTGTGCAGTGTGGGCTGGAAATTCACTCCAATCATTGACTTACGGCCAAAGGAAATGCACGCTGAGCTCAGTATTCCCAGCGCTGAATTCTCCAAGACCCAAAGGGAGCTATGGGGCAAAATAGACTCGAAGGCTGACCTAGAGATATTCGAGAGGTTCCCGAAGCTAGCGACAGGCCCTAAGATGGACGGGGACTCGCTTGTGGTAGGAGAGGATCTCCTTATGGCGGGACCTACGGAAAAGGATAGACCACGGATAGAGGTATCACCCTGGAGACTTTGGAGAGGGATAGCGCCGCCATCGCTAGCATCCAGGGATCTAGTATTCCTAGGCATTTTCTCTCAACTTCAGGGCGCTGTCAGAGCGGAAATTAGCAGTATCTGGGCCTATGCCTACTTGTACGACAAACTCAGAGGGCCCTTTCCATCTATGAGCAAGCCTTCCATGGAGCTTCACCTCGATTCCACGGTTTCGACAGACAAAAGGGTGCCCTTTACACAGAAGTCAGAGGACGATGGGATATTGTACGATACTGCACTCTTCAATCGCTTTGGCAAATGGCGAACGCCACATGGATATGGATCACGTAATCCAGAGGCCGTCTTTAAACGCATTTTGAATTTTGACTTGCTCCTGCAGGACCTAGGTTTGATCAATTGGCGAAAGGGTTGGGTGTTTGGTGGAAGTTATGCTCAGGCAGACTACAAGGGACTGGTCGATGGATGGAAGGAAAGTCAAACGGAGAAGCAGGCATGATAGCCAGATATAGACACATATACACTTGACTCCTTTAAATGCTTGACCCAGAGCCTGGTGAAGGGTTTTGGCCCTTATACAGAGGACCGGGGAAATCGATACGGCCGCAACGCCAAGCGCCACCCCGTCGCTGGCCGAGATGGCAAGTTTGTTGAAGCTCTCGTTCGGAACTTTGTTTGTCACGCCATCAATTGTTGCTGCTGACCCTAGTCACTGTCTTTCTCCCTCCTCCACTGCACTCCCCTCCATCCCGCCATGCTCCGAACACTCATACCCAAGGCGGCCTCAAGGTCAACTGCGAGACCTTTCCTGAGCTGCTCGAGCGCTTTTCAACCAATGGGATTCTGTCTATACACATACAGAGGTCGAGGCTATGCTACAGAAGCTCGTAAGCCTCCCAAATACTCGTGAACCTCTCGTAGCTTCCTGACAACCAGCAGCGGAGCACGATCTGGTAATCATCGGCGGGGGCGTCGCAGGTTATGTCGCCGCCATAAAAGCTGGGCAAGAGGGCATGAAGGTAGCTCAGAATCGATAAAGAAAGCTTTGCAAGAAGTGGGGCCAGCTAATATCGATTAGGTGGCCTGTATAGAAAAGCGCGGAGCTCTAGGTGGAACATGTCTAAACGTCGGCTGCATACCCTCAAAATCACTCCTCAACAACTCGCATTTGTACCATCAGATTCTACACGACACAAAAAAGCGCGGTATAGACGTCGGCGATGTGAAGCTCAACCTGAAGCAGATGATGGCTGCAAAGAACACCTCCGTGGATGGACTGACGAAGGGTGTGGAGTTTCTATTTAAGAAGAATAAGGTCGAATACATACCAGGCACAGGTGCTTTTTCCGGCGAAAACGAAGTCCAGGTCAACCGGATAGATGGGACAGAGCAGACACTGAGGGCGAAGAATATCATAATAGCGACGGGCAGTGAGGCGACGCCATTTCCAGGACTTACGATAGATGAGAAGAGGGTCGTTACAAGCACGGGAGCAATTGCTCTGGAGTCAGTGCCGAACAAAATGGTCGTCATTGGCGGTGGCATTATCGGTCTTGAGATGGTATGGTTGCCCAAGATACAAGGGAGTATACAATATACTGATCTATCAATGTAGGGTTCTGTCTGGTCACGGTTAGGATCTGAAGTCACAGTAGTCGAGTTCTTGGGCCAAATCGGAGGACCAGGCATGGACGCCGAAATCTCGAAGATGACGAAAAAGATATTAGAAAAACAAGGCATGAAGTTTAAGCTCAACACCAAGGTGCTCAACGGCGATTCCAGCGGTGAGACCGTCAAGCTCGAAGTCGAAGCCGCAAAGGGTGGAAAGGCAGAGACTGTAAGTTACTCCGTCCGAGTATACGCGTTCGACAGGACTATATTAATGCCATCATCCAGCTTGACGCAGACGTCGTTCTTGTCGCCATCGGCCGGCGCGCCTACACCGCAGGCCTCGGTCTCGAAAATATCGGCCTCGAAGTCGACAACAAAGGCCGCCTCATAATAGACGAACAGTACCGCACCAGACTCCCCCACATCCGTGTCATTGGCGACTGCACCTTCGGGCCCATGCTCGCCCACAAAGCAGAAGAAGAAGCCGTCGCGTGCATCGAGTACATCAGCAAAGGCTACGGCCACGTCAACTACAACGCTATCCCCAGCGTCATGTACACTCATCCTGAAGTCGCATGGGTAGGCCAAAATGAAGCGGAGCTGAAGGAGCAAGGCGTGAAATACAAGACAGGCAGTTTCCCGTTCAGTGCGAATAGCAGAGCAAAGACGACTCTGGAGACGGAGGGAATGGTCAAATTTGTTGCGGACGCCGAGACGGATCGGATACTGGGGATTCATATTGTGGGCTCGAATGCGGGAGAGATGATTGCGGAAGGCGTGTTGGCGCTTGAGTATGGAGCGAGTAGTGAGGATGTGGGGAGGACGAGTCATGCGCATCCGACGTTGGCGGAGGCATTCAAGGAGGCCGCGATGAGTACGTATGGAAAGGCTATTCATTATTAGGCCGTGGTGCGGGGCAGACGGGACTGTAGATAGCGGGTTGTACAACATTTCTACTTCAACATGCACGGGGATCGAGGACTGACAGGCGTTATACAAGCAATTGAAAAGAAACGAAACAAGCAAGCCTGGGCTCGTTTGCGCGTCAATGCTTCTCAAATTCAGAAATCTCACAGGCCCAACGCTTTCTCCCTTTCCCTGCCTAGTACTATTCATCAAATTGCCACGCCCTTCAATTCAATCAAGCTAATCATCGTACTCATATCCTCGCCTGCATCGGCGTCTGCCACTCGAAGGACCCGCACCATACTCATCCCGATACGACGATCGCCCGTTCAGCGGCTCATAATCGTCTTCCTCAGAATCATCGGAACAATCATAGCGGCGAGCGTACGCTGATGCGTGGTGACTAGTAGAACAAGGTCGCTCGTGGCCAGAATGGCTGCTGCTGCCACCACTGCTGAACATGAGTGAAATACTCTGCTCACGATCTCGTGAAATGCACTGCTCACGATCTCAAGGTGGATGGGCACGAACGTACTAGCTGTCGTAGAGAGACCGGCTGGAGAACGGCGTGGGCATGGTGCTTGAGCGGTGGTGGCTACTGCGGTGTGACGATGGTGTAACACGGTTTGAGTGCATTGAAGAAAGTCGTGGGTCAAGGTATGCGTAGTCGAGGGGACGGTGCGACGAGTATGTTGAGTAGCGAGACATCTTCCCAGTGTTGTTGAAATCGAGCAGATCAATCGGATGGATTAGAATTGAGGGGCAGATAACAAGGATAATCTGTGCTCTTATGCCGGTAACTGTTCCAGCAAGGCTGGGCTTGTGCCGCTGTCAGGGGCCCGCTCAATGTTTGCATCAAGCAAACAGCCATCTCAGCGGTAAAAAGGTCACAAAGAGCTAGCAAGATGAGCATACTTCTGCTCAATTATGAGGCTAGGATCCCCAAACCACTCTTTGCTAATGCGATTCAATACCTCAGCAGCACCGGCTTTAGCGGCTTCTTGGTTTCTGTTCTGGCTTTCCAGGTAGACCTTGATCTTGGGCTCTGTCCCCGAGGCCCTGATAGTAAACCGGATTTTATTTAGCCAACAAGTAATCATCTGGCTATTTGCAGATGAAGGCAGCTCTGGCACGTTATCATCTGTATCAGAATCGTAGCCCACTGTCAGATCACGCCAACGCAAGACACTTCTTCCTGCGACATGCGTGGGATTGGGTGATCCCAATTGTCGTATCCGCTCGAACACAGTCGCCGTCATAGCAAGGTCCGGGCTTTTCCAATAAGTGTTCATCGTCTCGAAGTATCCATACCGTTCATATAACTCCTGGAGCTTGGCCCAAGGTGAACCCCAACTAGCGCAGGCACACAGGAAGATGACAGCTGCTGCTATACCATCTTTGTCGTAGACAATATCAGGAAACATGTACCCAAGGGCTTCCTCGTATGCGAATTTGACAACCTCCCCCTTCTTTCCCAGATCCAACGCGCGATTTCCCAACCATTTGAAACCAGTAAGGGTTTCGCCAACAGTGAAATCTCCATCACTGATCACAGAAAGCATCTGAGATGATACTGCGGTCGTCAACATCCAATGGTGATTTGTCAGATTCTCGAAGTTCTCCCGCAAAAATTGCGCAAATAGCACTCCAACTTGGTCGCCTGTCAACGACTTCCAATGGCCATCAACTTTTTCAGCCACGGCAAACCTGTCAGCGTCTGGGTCATTCGCAATTAGAAGCGTGATCCCTTCCTGGTCTGCACTGGCTTTCGCGAGGTTCAGTGCTCCATCTTCCTCGGGATTTGGAAACTTCACAGTGGGGAAGTCTGCGTTGGGCTGGGCCTGCTCGGGGACTACAAACATTCTCTCTCTGATTTTGAGTTTCTGCGTGATCGCTCTCATGGGGGTACAACCCACACCATGCATAGGAGTATAGACGAACGCTGGACAGTTTTGCAGATTGTATGGGTATTTGTCAACATAAGTAAATAAAACGTCGTTGTATTTCTCCGTGGCTCGTTGCAAAATAGGCGTCAATAGGGGCGACAAACCATCAAAAGTCCAAGTTTTTGGTTCCAGATTCTCCAGTATCGAGGCGGCGATGTAAGAATCCACTGGACTATTTATTTGACATGCATTCGATCCGTAGACTTTGTAGCCGTTGTCTTGTTTTGGGTTGTGACTGGCAGTGATCATAACGCCAGCAGCAGCGTTAAATGTCCTGATGCCAAAGGGGACCATAGGAGTGTGGACAATGTTCTCATACCACCATACTGATATACCCTTCGCCATGAAGGCTGCAGCAGCAAGCTCGGCGAACTTCCTCGAATTGTGTCGTGCATCGTAGCCAATCACGACACCGCTAGAAGCTATGCCTTCCTTCAGCAGATATTCTCCCAAGCCTTGTGATGTCTGGATAATGGTCAAGCTGTTCAGATGGGCATAGCCTGCTCCCATCTGTGCCCTGAGGCCAGCTGTGCCAAACGTAAGTCTTGTGCTTAGCAATTTTTCCAGATCGACACAATTTTGCTGTGCAAGAAGTTTTTCAATTACGGAACGCGTCTCCTCGTCACGATCAAGTCGTAGCCATTCTCTGGCAAGCTCCTCGATACTCGCCATCTCTATAAGCGAGAAGTTGGTGAAGAAACGAGGAGTTTGGGAAGAGCAATAGTAGATAGAGAGTTGAAAGAGAAGATTGTGTTCAAGAGAGTGTCATTCTGCAGGGAATCACCATACAAATCTCTGTAAACAAAGAAGTAGAGACTTGAAATCACGATCTTCCAGGTCAATGTGCGAGGTTGCTCCCTTCCTGTAGCTGTATAGCTTTCGCTCTCGTCACAGGCTGTCTGCCATCGACAAATAGGCTTTCGAGGCTCTCAGGATTGACCTTGTGTTCGGGATTTTGGGTCGGGCGGGTTAGTCATAGAATGGCCAGCATGTTTTGTTATTGCTTGGTCGGATCTTGTTGATGCCTGTTCAGCTTTTATCCTAGAATAGCTCCCGGATAGGTTTAGCCTATCTTTTGAAAAGTCAATTGCTAGCCCGTGCTAGCCCAGGTCTTTTCTGCTTAAACAAAAGAATTGATTTTCGTCATAACCCTCTACAGTCCTTTCCGCCTTTATAATAGATGTTCAGACTGCCTAGTCTGATCTACAGTCGTTACCAAAACGCCCTGACACCAAATCTATGGAATAGTTGAGCAAATCGATCATGGATTTCGTAGGCAGCCTCTCTGGGCCTATGCCTCGAAAAGAAGCTATCTTGACAAGGGACAAGGTGGAGAGCATGATTGCAAATGGCCGGACCATCATCATTGTGGACGGCAAGGTACTCAAAGTGGACTCCTGGCTGAATTTTCACCCTGGAGGAGAGAAAGTAATTATGCATTTGGTGGGCCGAGATGCTACAGACGAAGTCAATGGGTATGGATATCTCCGGGCCGTACGATTGGTGTATCTTTACTATTAGTGGTTCAACTATAGATTCCATTCAGCGGAGACTCGCCAGTACATGTCAAGATTCCAGATCGGCAGAGTTGAGGGACAATGGAGGAATTTTCTCCCACCCATTCAGGGTGGCAGTTTTAAGACGCTTCTTAAGAGCGCAATAACAGTCGAAGACAATGAAGATGGCGATACACACTCGAGCGGCAGTGGCTCACCTCCCGGCTCTCGAATCTCCGATGCTATTGAAGAGTCCAGTAATCTCAAGCGACGACGACGCACGAATGACTCAGAACTTCATGAAGTATCGTCGATGTCTTCTCTTTCTTCGATAGAAGAGACGATAGGTAAGAACCAGAGTAAGCTGTCGATTATGGATGCTCGTACACAGCAAGAGATCGATCTTGATCTAGCAAAGTATCCGGCTTTGGATGCTGCGACACAGGAGGAGATCATCCAGAAGTACCGTGTCCTCTACGACCGATTACAAGCCGAAGGCCTCTTCAACTGCAACTACGCCGCCTACTTTATCGAAGCTTGTCGATACACGTTCCTTTTCAGCATGTTCCTCCTATTGCTGCGGTGGGGCTGGTATGGCACAAGCGGGCTCTTCCTGGGAATGTGCTGGCACCAACTGGTTTTCACAGTCCATGATGCAGGACATATGGGCATTACACACTATTTTACGACAGACACGATCATTGGGATCATGATTGCAGATTTCGTTGGAGGGCTGAGCTTAGGATGGTGGAAACGAAGCCACAATGTACATCATATCGTCACGAATTCGCCAGAACACGACCCGGACATTGAACATTTGCCCTTCTTCGCTATTTCACACCGCTTTTTCGGCTCTTTACGAAGTACATATCACGATCGCATCATGACATACGACCTTGTTGCCAAATTCGTCGTTCAATATCAGCACTACCTTTACTACCCTTTACTCCTATTTGGTCGATTCAACCTGTACCGCTTGAGTTGGGAATATCTCATCCTAGGCCTTGGACCCAGGAAAGGCCCTGCATGGTGGCATCGGTGGCTGGAAATCGCTGGTCAGGTCTTCTTCTGGTACTGGTTTGGGTATCACGTTGTCTACAAATCGATACCTACTGCCGCAGGACGTTGGGCATTTGTCATGATCAGCCACATGATCACCGCACCTTTACATGTACAGATCACACTCAGCCATTTCACGATGAGCACCGCGGATCTCGGAGTCAACGAATCCTTCCCACAGAAGATGCTTCGAACGACGATGGACGTCGACTGCCCAGAATGGCTGGACTTCTTCCACGGAGGTCTACAATTCCAAGCAATTCACCACCTTTTTCCTCGAATGCCACGGCACAACCTAAGGCGGACACAGAAGCTTGCACAGGAGTTCTGCAAGGAGGTGGAGATACCCTATGCTTTGTATGGTTTTATCGATGGCAACAAAGAAGTTATTGGCCGACTCGCAGATGTCGGACGACAGGCAGCGATACTGGCCAGATGTCAGAGAACCATTGCGGAAAAGGGAGACTTTAGCCATCGTTGATCGTATGCCACGAGCGCGACAACTATTAATATTCTGGCACGTGCTGCAGAAAATACAAGAGTCTTATCTGTATAACATGACATGAATCGTGATCTTCAAAGCATCCGACTCAAACAGACGGGCAATCATCTGCGAAATAGATATGTACACGACTGCTATCAAGCTTTTTCAAGTTCAACGTCTATCGCAGTGATATGTCAGCTGTGCACTGGAAAGATGATCGACTCCGACTCACTTGGGTTCTTGGTGATGGCACCATGTTCTGCTGGAAGCATTGCGCCTTTCGGTGGCTTGTTCTTGCTCTTGAAGTCATCGCAGATCTCTTCCATCTTAACCCACTTGACGCCTGGCTTGGTGCTGATGTACTCGATTAACCTGGAATTAAGCTTAGGGACGAATACCAAACGTTGGAGGAAGCTCCACTGACCTCTCTAGCATGAAGATGACATGGGGATGGCCGCTAACATCAGGATGGATCGTCACTGGAAAGCAGAAGTCATCATATTCGCGGTAGAAGTAGTCGAAATGATCTCTCCACAGATCTTCGACGTCCTTAGGGTTGACCCAGCCATGCGAGTTCGGAGCTTTTTTGATGAACACTGTTTGTGGTTTCGGAATCAGCTCTGCCAATATGAGATGTCTAGCGACTCGCATGAAAACATTTCAGGATATATAAAGGGCAGATATCCTTGAGTCATATCTCGGGACACCGAGAACGGTATCAGAAAAGAAGAGCTCCGAAAAGGCGTACTCATTGGCGGAAGGTCATCAAGGTACCAATTCGCGGGAATCTCGACAAGCCCTGTCTCGGGCCCCTTCTCCAGCGGCTTCATCCAAGTTTCTGGGTGCTTTCTGTAGTCGATTTTGTGCCATTTGTCGCCAGTGCGAAGGTAGTACGGCAGGCAGTCATGATGTGAGAAACTGTGGTCTGAATGCCTACGCATTAGCGATCGTTCACATAAGGTGGGGTGCAATGAGATAGATCGCAAACGAACCATACTCGACGCCGTATTTGAGCATTAACTCCGCACCCTCTTGGCTCGCTTCCCACCAGGGCGCCACATTGCCTCGTGGTGGCTTTCCACAGAATGCTGTGAGGTCTTTGTATGTCTTATCTAGGATAGCGTGTTGCTGTTCGATGGTCATGGCGACTGGATTTTCGTGAGAGTAGCCATGGAGGCCTCTGCAAGATGTCTTTATCAGCACAGAAAAACCTGTTGCTTGGATTGGGGTATTGTACATTTCATGTCCGGCGTCTCTTATCATGGTACACTCTTCGGGGAAGGTCTCGAGAGAGTGCCCTGGGATGAACCAAGTGGTCTTGATATTGTACTTGTCGAATAACTTGAGAAGCCTCCGTACGCCCACGGTACCAGCAAAGAGGCCTGGAGATCGGATTAGCTCCAATTATGCCAGTGAAAGTCCAATTGGTCTAACAAACCTCTGGAGATGTCGCTGGTAGAGTCTTCTCCTCGATATGAGCCCAGCCATCCAGCAACGGCGTCAATGTCAACGGAGATGCAGCAAAGAGCCTCTGGGGATAGTGAGCATGCTTCTAAGCCATTGGGAACGGCAACTCACGTTTTTGAGGCATGATGGCAATCACAATCACTGCGCTGAACGCGAGCGCTCTCAATTGCTTGAATTTCCATGGCCAGAGAGTTTGAAGAGGCTCTTATCAACCCCTCAGGCTTGGGCTTATTGCCGTCGGACGAGTGTAGGGTTGAGGTTGATAAAACGCAGATAGATCCTAATGCTAGCGTCGAACCCGACACAGCTAGATTGGATCACAAATTTTTGAACGTGCACTGAGCTGCAGGAACTAGACATATCCTCGTCGACTTACGAGAAAGCAGCCTGCTTATCTTCTAACGCAACCATGGTCAAGCGCAAGCTTGCTCCTCAATTTGCTTTTGCAATCGAGGCTCGAGAAAAACCCCTCGGCATTCTGTGACCGCGCTCATCACTCTAGGTACGCGGATCCGCGTGGAGCTCAATGCGTCTGATTCTCCTCTATTACGCCTGTCGGAGGACATCAGGAGGATAATATGGAGGGAAGTCTCCGGTGGCGCACGTTCGGTTTACATCTATAACCAAGAGCATGCGATCAGAACTGTTGGCTTCGATGGACATCAAGACCTCATCAAATCAGGAACTTCACCATTGAGACCTAGACTTAATCATTTTCTTTGTCTCGCTACGCGTTCAGACCAGGACTACTACAACGAGTCCCAGAGATACGACGACGAACTGACCCTTGCCAATGGCTTACCACGATATAACAAGCCGTCTCAAGAGATAGGGTGCAATCACAAGGAGTGCTATGAGTCATCTCGCAAGACCTGTATCACTCTCTCAGCTCTTCGAACATGCCGTCAGATGTATCTCGAGTCTACTGACGTCCTAACTCATCGGTTCTATTCTGTTATCAGCAAGAGGAAGGTATTGCTAGCGTTTTGGTTCAGACTTACCCCTTTGCAAAGACATACTCTTAGGAAATTTCACGCCTCCTGCCCGGAGATGTTCGACGGTGAGATGTGGTGCTTCTCTCCCAAAGGCAAAAATCCACATCTTCCAGGCCTGCGAAGTCTTCATATGAACGTTAATTTAGACTTCAACAATCATATCATTTACGAATGGTTCAGAGACATTCTGGAAGACTTGACCAGCGACTCTTGAAAGGATGGCCCGCTACGATTCGAGTAGCTGTCACCAATAATAACAACGGTTGTAGTCAGCGACCACACTGATGGTTTTAAGTACCGCGCCGAATTTCCCCATCCAGCCAGATATGAAGAGATTCAAAGTGAGGGGCGCTGGATCATTCAGGAGAAAAGGGTCCTTGCAGAACGTCTTGGACATAGACTTTTGTCTTCTACTGGCATGGAAAAACACCTCTTTGATCGCGGTGTAGAAAGTGATGGACCTGAGGCGTGATAGAGACTTGAATTTGATTCAACATCGAAGACATCCTCGTGACAGGGGTGTGAAAACACCCAGGAGAAGCTCAAAGGTGACGGAACTGGAACAGAAACTCCACGCGTTCTAGAAGTCAATTGATCGAATTCACAAAATGCTTTCTCAAGATCATCTAGACAAATTCAGCGCTCCATTACTAGAGGCAGGTTGCTCTGTTCTTTCTGACATATTTCCTGGCTGGCTTGATTTCACCAAGGAAGACGACCATCTGTACTCTACAAGGAGCGTGTGAAGGTGATTGCTAATCCTAATGTTGGAGGATCCGCGATTCTTCCTCCTGTGAGCGTCGTCAGACAGCCTACCAAGCCACCGATCATGTTGATGCACGTCCGTGGAAGCTACAAGCGCTGCCAAAGATTGTCCATTCCCGAGTTTGCCTGTAATACAAATTGTTCTGGACTATATCAATATACCAGCTGGCGATTGGCCTCGGCAACCTCTGACCATCTACATGGAAGTCAATGGAGAGTAGACAGCTGGAAGTATCACTAGGTTCGGGTCTACTGCGAACAGCATCACGCTACCCGATGGATTGGCATCACCAACAAAAAGAAGAAGTCACAGGTGGTGGGAAGATCGGTCTCTGCTCCACTTCAACTGTGATTTGCTCGAGCACTGAAGGTAGATGTCCCGTATGTATCACTTTATTTATGTTCAGATTGCCGTGTAATTCAACGTCCTAAATAGACCTCGCAAGGCATTTAGAGCACTGTGAGGTGAACTAGTGACCCATAAAGTCGAAAATGCTATGGTCCAGTCACAATCGAAATGGATTTGAAAGGCTCGATTTCTCTGTACATCGGTCGTTACACATTCTTACTCCAGTGAGGTCAGATTTGCCTCCTGTTTCCCAACCTTTGTCTTTCTTTCTCCGTCCACTAAAGCTCTTCCCATTCGTTACTCCGGACCCGAGAATCAAACCCACCGTGCTGACTTGCCAGTGATGGTTCCTGGGAACGGGATGCCTCCTTTAACCCGGCTGAGCTGCAGATGATGGCTTCACGGCGCTTCGCGGGTTCACAATCTCTTATTGAGCGAGCGTGACCTCCAAAATCCATCAAGAGCCCCATCCACTTCGCATCGTCAATATTAATGATCTCCTCAGACATTTCTTTTCCATTGGCAACACTTCGTAGGTGCCGGTGACATTTGACTCAAAACATTGCCCAGAAAGGTTGAGGGTTGAGGGTCCTTAATGAGTCTACTATTATTAGGGAGAGTCGGATTGAATGAAAACACATTTTGAATCAGCATTGAATCAGACGTTGGATCAGACGTTGGATCAGACGTTGGATCAGACGTTGGATCAGACGTTGGATTCGTGACATGAGCTGATCATCGACTTGTCCATGATCCAAGGGTTATTGTTGTTTGATCCTCTGTCTTTCTAGGGGCCTTTATTTTATAAATAAGATGTGTTTCTTTCAAACGAGGCGATGCTTCAGCAGTCAATCCGTGCCACGCTCAAGATTCGAGATGCTAGAAGTTGTGGGATGGTATCAACTGCTCAGAATCGACTCTGGGTCACGATCCAAGAATGGAGTGTCTGATGTTGGAACGAGATATATATGTTTGGACTTTGTTCTATGTTCGCCATTGCTTCTTCCTATTGGGCTGGGCTTGGAGTAATACAGACATGGAAGGAAAAGCCTTGGATCGTATACAGGATTGTATGGATCTCCATCTTCTATTCTCGTTCTACTGCTTTACAGACGCACAGCCTTGCAATTTCTTGCAAACGCTCATTCGAAATTACCGATCGATACTACTAGGTCGATCAAAGATCTTGATTTAATACAAACAATAAGTGAAAGGCCTTGTGGAATAATTTTGGAACCATCTTAGATTAAAAGCCTTCTCACCTATATGAAAAATATTAACAAGTCTGAATTAATCTAAGGTATCCAACATCAGCGAACGCATGAGCCCTTGTTCCTAAGGCCGTACTCCATCTGCACCATGCCAGCTCTGATTCCTCTCAGAACCAGCCTCTCCCTCATCTCCGCCAACGCTCTTGTAGTCTTTTCTCCAACTTTCACTTTACCTTGCCACAATAGCCCTGCTGCAGCGGCCGTACGAGGCCACCTGCACAATTCATAATCAGTATTTCGCTTTCGGGACCAAAGATCGAGCCACGAGAGATATCTAGAGAATTTTTTTGAGACCAAATGCAGCTCCTTTTGGATGCAATGACTCCGAAAGGTGCATTTCGGGGAGGATTTGCGGAGCAAGTTTCGAGTTACATGGAAGTCTTGCGACGAGGGAACAAGCCAGAGGAAAGCATTTGGGAGGAGTACTCGAGCCAAAGGACAGGCTTCAGGATCATGGAGGACGGTACGAAAGGAATTCATGAGTATAATTCGCGCCAAATTATACTGAAGGGAGCAGTATATAGAGCAGGAGAAAACAAAGCAGAAGAATGCACTTACAACATATTGTCAAGATTGATACTGTCTGTCAATTCACCCCATAAATGGACTTCACCACCAATGACCAGGTGCCTCGATCCTTCCGGGATATCCGCCAGGGGATCGAACGAGAGTATCTGCCGCCAATTCTTGTGTGGAGGGCACCAATCGGGAAAAGGCTGTTTTACAGGAGTCTCCGGATTAGCAGGATCGGGATCAAGGAAGGTACCGAAACCGACGTCAAGGTACCAATCGTCGCAGGGACCGAAGAGGGCGCGGTGGCCTCTTGCGACGACTTTGGCAAGGGATTTGCTGGATTTCCAGGTCTGGATTATGGTTGAAGGTGGAAATTTGATGTCCCATTCTAGCAACATGTCTTCCCATGCGACGGGCGTCAGCTTGTGAGATTCGACAAGGGAGGTGACGTGGTTCATGAATTTCTGCAGTAGGGGTCGAAGAATAGCTTTGTCGGATGAGTTGACGGTGTCGTCGAGGTTGTAGGCTTCTGTATTTATTTCGTCACCGCCGATGTGCAAGTGCGTAGAGAATAGGGAAGTGCGGGGGAGGAGGTCATTGAAGAGGGTTGTGAGGAAGCCAGTGACGTCTGTGGAGTTGAGTTTGAGTTGGCCGGCTGGTGGTTCGAGGGCATATTTTGACCACGATTCGTTGAATGCTGTGATTAAATCAGGGTACGAATGAGCAATTGAGGCTGTGTGGCCTGGCATGTCGATTTCGAGGTAGACTTCAACGCCATGATATAAGCCGTGCTTTTGTACCTCTTCAAGATCTTTGACGGTCCAGATCTGGTCTGGGCGGTAGGCACCCTCCTTTGCCAGAGTCGGCAAAGCTGGGATGTCCAGGGGCCAGGATTGGGAGTCTGAAGCGTGTAAATGTAGTCTATTGAGTTTGTTGAAGCCCATGGCTTCGATGGTACGCTTGACATCCTGGGGATGGATCCAATTGCGGGAGATGTCGAGATTGAGGCCTCGATGGTCGAAAGCTGGCTTATCTTTGATCTTAATGGGCGCATAAGGCGTGTAAACTTCCTGTTCAGATCCAGATTGTCCATAGAAGAGTTGTGCAAGTGTGGCAAGAGCACGAAGACCGCCCTCAGGAGCAAGGATACTGATGAGGACGTTACCATCGTCTGATACGTCTATTGCAAAAGCTTCCCCCGACACCGCAGGCTGCTGATCTTCTGCGAGTACTATTTCCTCGAATACGATCTCACGAATCATCACTTTGGCATCATGCAAACTCAAATTCGGCTCAAAAGGAGCCTTTTTGGGGTAAAACTTGTAGGGGATGAAATACTCGGAGAAAGTTTTAGATTTGAATCGCTCGAAGGCCACTTGAAGAAGATCTGGGGGATAGTTGCCAGCTTGAGATAGACTTGGAGCTCGTTCCAAACCTTTGTACCAAGAAGCAGCATCATGCTGACTTTGGACCTTGTTGTAGTAGACACTATGCACATCTGGAGAAAGCCACAAGGTGGACGAGCCATGTTCATACAGATACGGAGCTGGCCACGGAGCCATATTGAGTCGTGCAAAGCAAAGCTTTTAGTTGTGGCAAGTTTTCTAACTCGTCGTCACGTGACGGGCGCCTCGCGCGGCAGCGGTGTGATCACTCAGTATTCACTCCTCAATGTTGGAGTCGTCAACAACGCCCTTCACGCAAGGAGAGCCCCATAGAATGGATACAGTCTTGCAACTTCGTATTGAGCTCCTAAACTCGCCTCACAAGTATTTCCACCATGGCGCTCGCGTCAGCGCCTAACACGCCCGCAAGGGCAGCTCCACCACCAGGTATCCGCCGCTCCTTTACCGCACCCATTAGTTCGACTCGGAAGTTCACCCCTCTTCCTGAAAAGGCCGATGCTGGAACCGAAACCTTGTACGCCCACAGTGCCTGTAAAATCGTGTCTTTCAGCAACCCGAGCAGCTTAATCCGGAGGCACTCTCGTGTGAGCAACGGACGAGATGAATTTCAGGATCAGCCACTTGGGACACTACCTTGGACATCTTCAACGGAGAGGACTATCGCTGCTGGTATGATGATTGTGCTTAGCTTGTGTTCGCGTACCTGCGACTAATGTACTAATTCAGGGTCTCTAAAAATCTACAGAGTGCTAGGCACCGCCTTCCTAAACTCGGGCAACACTTTACATCCCATATTAGCCAAGTCTCAGTGCTGGTGCGTTGATGGCGAATCAAAATTCGTACTCCGAATACGACCGAATGCCTACTACCGGGTCGAGTTGCCAACAGCAACTCCTGAGGAAAAAGAGCAGGTGGAGAAGTTGAAGACTGTTCTTGCAAAGGTGCTGCAATACGAGGTCACGCCGTGTCCATTCAAGAGAGGTTTTACTATTGAATTGCCAGAGGCGCCAGAGACGCCGATACAGAAGAAGCCATGGAGACCAAAGACGCGACTGGAGGCTACACCAGAGCATACGACAGAGGAGTTCGACTATTTTGCACGGTCTAGGAGGAAGGACTCGAATTTACGCAACTCTCCAGGTGTCGAGGTCGAGAGTCCCACCACCTTGGTTAAGTCGCATGGTCAAGAATTAGCAAGGTCCAAAACCCCTCAGTGCGACTTCAGTAAGAACGGAAGCACGAAGGACGAACATGACAGTGAAGCTACAGATGATACAGGCTTAACTTACAAAGAGCTGATCAACAACGTACACGATAGCTTTGACAATTTCGAGACCCCGACTCGGCCCAAAGGTCTGCGTACTGGTCGAGCCATCACGGCACCACCGCAACTGACAATAAGGACTATTAGCCCTTCCAAGAACGTCACCAAAGCTCTACCTGTACCAAAGCTGGAAAAAGAATCTTCAAGTGTGGCCTCCAGTATCGACTCGTTCCACTCCTTCCATAGTCCGCTCTCTCCTTTTCCACCGTCGCCCTCCTTCTTCGGTCCCCCGTCACCTCCACCTGGATCTGATGATGGCATTGATGTCACCCGAGCTCGTGGCCACAAGCGTGATGTATCCGAAATCACCATTACGGACAGTACCCCTGAGCTATGGGAGGCGGCCAGCGTCAGATCCGCCGAGGACATTACTTATCATTCTCCCCCTGATCTCCCAGCAACCCCTACACTTACGAGTGACGCTGCCTCGCAGGACGAGGATCACTGGTCTGAGGCTGTCACGCCTTCTCCGCCTACAGAAGTGCGACGCAGGACTGTCAGATCCAAACGGCGTTCCCAGTCACCCCTCCCGTCATCAGTCAACCTCTACTCTCCATATTCCCCTCGATCGCACATATCAGGACATCATTTCACCAACGCAATCTTGCAAAGGACCTGCTCGTTGTTACTCGGGCCACCGGTTCAGCTCGTTGCACTGATGCTAAGAATTGCCGCAAAGATAGCCAAGGGTGCCTTCAAAGGAAGCTCTATCGGCTTCGGGGATGGCGGACAGCGGATACCATGCTCATGGGACTTTAGCGATGGTAGTGATGAAAATGATGAGACATGGGGGGAAGTAGACGATTACGGCATTTGCCTTAGCAGATCTACATCTGCCAAGGATGCGAAAGCCAGAGAGGTGGGCGACTCCTGGGAAATTGACTGAAATGGGCTTCACTACTGCGACTTCTCTCTTGAATACCTCAAGCATTGCGATAAGGATCTGGGGGAACATAGGGTAGGATCAGATCTAGGACATATGGCGAAAAGGGGGCCGGCAATTCTCAATCATACCACGAGCAGTCTGGATGACTTGCCAATTTGATAAAAGGGGTTTGGAGTTTGGCAGCCTAATGATCTCGACAAGTTCATCAGGTTTTTATATGTACACTACAGCAAGAACAAATACAACTCCATCCCTATTTGTGCGGGGACCTTCTTGATAGAAGTGTGTGCCAGCGGGAGAGGTTGTCAAGCATGTTTGTACATTGGAAAGCTATGCCGCCCTGCCTTCGCAACGAGCAATAGTCTTCTCACGAATACCATAATGGCACTCGTACACTCAAAGTCCCAGCAATTGCCCACTTTCGAAAGCGGCTTAAAGCTGTTCCCGTACAAAGTGATCTCAGCTTAATAATATCTGATGCTACTTTTGACCATGAACAATGGGATCATTTGCAGCGCCAGCCAAGTCATCAGCAAGCGCATGTAGAAATGATTCGAGCGGTAAGTCACTGCTTTCATCTCTCGATGAGCGCCGGTAATGCTGCTTTCGCGCCAACTTGAGCTTCGCTGGGTATTGTTGGCGGTCCTGTGGAGCGACGGTTGAGTTGCTATATAATACAAATGAGCGGCGATTGAAGTCTTCTAGTACTAAGTTGAGGCTTCAGTGTCTCGTTCGGGGTTACTGTGGAGTAGGATTTGACTTGTTTTGGCCTTCTGGTGGGCGTAGATGGAGCCGATTTCGCACTGAGTGTCATTCATTCCTCTCAATTTTGGTCTACCCATAGTAAGATCTAGTTGCTGTGGCCTTCCTTGCTCCAGCGTACGCGAGTAACGATGAATCAGCGTCAAGAATCTCTTACGATAAAAGTAAAAGCGAATCAGGAAGAGAAATAATTCAAGATATTTGAGGAAGGTGATCGGTAGGATATCTTCAGTCCATTTACAGGTAGAGTACATTACAGATGGTACAAGACTATCCATTCCCAGATCAGGTTTCGAGAGGTTCCTACCTCTCGAAGCCTTGACTCGACACTCACTCAATTTCTGGGTCAGCGAAGAGAGATCTAATTACAAAATCGGCGCTCGGGACACCTTTTCGACAGGATGAGAATGGCATTCATGTGGCTCCGAATCACCGCTGGTGAAGTCTGTTTCGCCTAACATCTTAGCCAAGCACGAGTCTCACGTCCGGCCACTCGAGGCTCTAGTGTTCTCATCACAACCTCACGCAGTGGATTGCAACATGATATTCTCTGCAATGCACACAGATCAGAATCGAAGCGATTCTATTAAGGCTTTGCCGTAAATGTATATAGCTCGCACAACTTTTTTCTAGAAGTCTTACTCTCGGTTTATACCTCACAAGCGCACCGTTGCCAAAGCACTCCTTTTGCCTGAAAGTGTATCATACTTGCCCATATATTATAGCTGAATCCCATTAATTCTTCTATATGGATACCCAAGTTTACGCAGCTATAGTTGTTAGTATAAGCAGTCCACACCGCGGACCTTGGCGGAAGGGGCGCTTCCTGTTCCTTGGAAGCTCTCAATTTTGTTCTATTTGCAGTGGCATATCACATTTTGTTCATGCACTCTACAAAGTCTCTCCGCAGCCCCACACGCCACTATTTCTCGCCTCGGGCCTCTCCGCAAGCTAATACCCTCCCTGTAGTCGAGGCTAGGCTTAACTTTGCAGCCTTGCTTAGTATTGTTCCTCTGCGGCAAACGCGGCTTTGACACCATTTCCCTTCAATGACAGTCCTCGGGCCCGTAGGGAGTTCACCCAAACTACGTTCAGTTGCTGTATTTTGCTTCTCGTATTTCCGGACAACGCAGGCAATGTTGAACGGCCGGTGTGGAGAGCCCCAAACGTATTTCGACTCATGGCGTTCATTAGGCAGCTCCATATATAGATATACTATAGCTCTTTAAGTTTATGGGCGTAAAGTGCGTCAGGTCTTCTCGTAAACTCACGTATATTTCCGCACGCACTGCCCCATGGCTCCACTGGTGGAGTCTTCAAATGGGAGCGCAGGACTTCTGTTCTTTCTCCAAAACAAAAACTCTTCTTTGACTCACATACTGTTCGATGGTCTAGCATCATATACCGACCCTTCATTGAACAGCAATCACCACCGACATCTTACCTCTCTACATCCACAGACACACACAATTATCTCATCATGTCGAGGGCTATCATGAACGCAGCCGCAACGAAAAAGCAGTTTTACGCCAGCCCCGCCTTTCTCAATTCTTCTCCGCCAGCATCCGCCTTACCAATTCCGAAATTATTCCAACGATTGGTAAATGTCAGCCCAGAGACCAAAGCCAGAGTAGCGGCAGCATTACTCAAAGAAAAGACTGAGACCTCGAGCACGACGGCCGTAAGTATTACTGCAAGTTCGGCATAATCATGCTTATGTCAATCTCAATGTAGACGACAAAACATGCGACTTCGACATTCAGAGAAGAGGACTCAGCGCGCGAGAAAGGAAGATTCGAGTATTGTGAAGCATGCATCGCGGAGCAGATGGCAAGAACAACGAAGGAAGCTCTGGCTCGGGACGCAAGACAAGCCAGCAAGGGGATGGGACGTTGCACACAAACTCAGCCGATCGATATCCACGAGACGAAGGCCGCCATCGCTCACGAGGTAACAAAACTTGGGAACCGACCCCACCGACCCCGACTAACACCTACTACCGCAGAAGACCGAAGTCATTGATCCAGCGCCGAAGGCTGGCAGATACACGCCATCTCAGAAGAGGCCGTCATCGGAGGGATTGCAGCCGTCTGCGGCAGGGAACTGGCAATCAACGCCAGCTCTATTGACATCACAGCAGCCCAAACTCCACAATGCCTCACCGAAGACTTATCGGGCCAGGTATCTGGCAACGGGCACAAGCCTAGAAAAGGAGCAGCGGATCGAGAGGAACAGCTGGCGAGCGACACCAGCTCGAGGAGCAGTACAGCACACCAGGTACGAGGCCGCGGCAACCAATACCGTCGACATCAACCACGACTACGACCGTGGCAGCCAAACGACGAACGGCGATGAAGGAGCAATGGTCCTGTACGGCAGCAAGGATGGAACCCTGGCTAGCGAAATTGCGTTGCCTACGTTCAGCGAGGACGAGACCCTTGGTGGCGAGGAAGTGGAGGGGCAGCTGATGATCGAAGGGAAGAACAGGTTGATGATTGGGTGGAATGAGCCGGAGGATGAGGCTTGTGTTTGTTTGGAATAGGGAGGGATATTGTGTTTGTCTTAAGCAGCAGGTGTATGGGTCCTTTGGGAGACTTCTTGACGTTTGTGTTGAATTTCAGTATAGCAGACTTGATTGAATAGGATTTCCCTTGTTATAGTACCCTACTGATGTCTTTGGATTTTGGATGCGATGTGTGAAGATGCTGATGCAGCTGCCCTTTCTTGTTTGAGACAACACTAGCGCCATCGGTTATCTACCCCTAACTTTTACTCAAGCACATACTTGATAGTATTCGCTTCCCTTCATCTAGGCTCGATGTCAAACTTCGATCTCAATGCTATACTACGCGGCGCTCAGCTCACAGTAGTCGGGGGTTCGCAACCCCATCCCAGATCAACCCGCAGAAGCTGAAATACCTACCAGCATTTCGAGCTCTACAAAACCCTGGTCTCTTCAAGTATGAGCATTATCGACAGGCTGCCATTGCGGTCTGTGCCGGCATCGCCATCCGATTTCTGATTGCAGTGCCCGTGGGTCTCCCATCTGAAGCTATGAAATGCGAGCTCGCGCTGACTTCTGGCTGCTTTGGAAGATCATCGCTACGAAGGCTTCACTATGGGGACTTTCATTCTTCATGGACTTCGACTCGGTGACATGGGATGACAAGCTGGTCGGAGGACTGGACTTCCTGGCGAACTCCGTCCTACAGGTCCCGTTCTTCCTCATGAGCTTGATGCGATATATCACACCCACATTAGATCATATGTGAGGATGCGTGTAGGAACTTCTTGTGCCAAGGTTGACGGTATCAGGTTCATGGACTCGCTACAATGGGTGGACCAGACGTATTATCAAAAGCACAAGTCAGAAGATCCAACGACCCTCCGCGCTACATATTACGCCGAATTACGAATGTACTCAGCACACGGTGATACAAGCAAGCACAGGAAGCCGATGGATGCGGCGTTGGCCTTTCTCATACGCTTTGGACGGAGAGCTGCCATCTCTTTGGGGATTTACGCCTTGTCATATCTACCAGTTGTCGGGCGATTCGTCCTCCCCGCAGCCAGCTTCTACACTTTGAACAACGCCGTAGGACCTATACCGGCTGCGGTAATCTTTGGGAGCGGTATATTTCTGCCCAGGAGATATCTGATTGTATTCCTGCAAAGTTACTTCTCGTCGAGAAGCTTGATGAGAGAGCTGGTTCGTTAGTCCCAAGGCCCCTTGTAATATGTGACTGACAGGAGTGAAGCTTGAGCCATACTTCTCCCGAATACGCTTCAATAAGAAGCAGAAAAAACTCTGGTTCCATGACCGCGAAGGCGTACTCTTCGGATTTGGCGTTGGCTTCTACATCTTCCTCAAGATCCCACTCCTGGGCGTCCTAATCTACGGCATCGCAGAAGCATCTACAGCATACTTGATCACGAAGATCACAGATCCCCCGCCTTCACCAGCCTATGCTGAGGGTTTTGCAGAAGGCCAAATAACCTGGCACAACAAACAGAAATTCTTGGAGCTTCCGCTACACGCTTTGGACGCGAACAATGCCGATACGCTGGGACAGCATCCCATTGACACATTCGACTCGCCCGGGAAGAAGTTCTCGTGATACGTTGATGACTTCATATATGAAACAACACGAGATACAGCTTGCATGGGAAAGATACCAATGAAATAGTGATTTGAGCTTGCCCAGGTTGAATTTTCGTGTTTCTGGCAGCTTACGGGTGGGTATAGGCTTTTGCTGGTTCCTCCGCTTTCGTGATCTCTCAGTATCAACCTGATTACTGCTATCCGGTTAAGGCAGCTCCTTATGACCGTTCCTAGCTTCTTTAGGGGCCGGCCAGTCTACACCAGCACCATTCCTTTGACCACTGATAAGCGGCAGGTGTGCTTATCGGTATTCCCATCTTCTAATTACCATACCTTCGCTATCGTGCAGATCCATCTCATTAGCTGTTACCCGGCTGTCCTTGATTCGCGGGGTCATGCTAACTGACTTCCTTTGCCCCGCCTTCGGTCTTTGCTCGAACCAACTCGATATTTACTCCCCTGCTGCCATCTTCCTACTGCAAGAGCTTCCAATTGATGTTCTTCAATTCCTGTTTGAAAAGCCTACTCTACAGAAACTATAATCCTCCAGTCCCTATTATTACACAATGGGTCCCAACGAGATACGAACGGCCGTTAAGGTTGACCTAAAGAAGCCTGCTGATCAACAAGAGGTCCTTCACGTATGTTTCTCCAGCCATTGAAGCCCACGAGACTTTGGCTGACAACCCCTAGAATCGATGGCACCCAGACGGTTCGTAGATCACGCTATCGCCTATCTGGCTATCATTGACCCCTCCTGCAGTCCCCTTCGCGGCCAAGGTCAAGAGTGGAGAGGTCGTTAAGATCGAGTGCGTCGATTGGACTGGAGGGCAGATTGGCAATAACGACAGTGCCGATGATATGAAGAACATCGACCTAACTAAGATCCACTACCTTTCTGGTCCATTTGAAATTGAGACCGCAGAGCCAGGAGACGTCCTCGTTGTCGAGATCCAAGACGTTCAGCCATTCCAGGAGCAGCCATGGGGCTTCACAGGCGTATTTGACAAAGACAACGGCGGAGGATTCCTTGACGAGATATACCCCAAAGCGTAGGTCTATACCACTGGAACTTTCTCCTTTCTTATTGCTCTCGTTCGAGTTTACCGCTAACCCTTCTCGCCACCCCAGAGCAAAAGCAATATGGGACTTCGAAGGCATCTTCTGCTCATCTCGCCATATCCCCCACCTCCGCTTCCCTGGTCTCATCCACCCCGGCATCCTAGGCTGCGCACCTAGTGCCGAAATTCTTGCTGAATGGAACCGCCGCGAAGCCGAACTTATATCTACCACAAAGCTCGAACGCATCGTCGCTCTGCCACCTCAGCCGCAAAACGTTCACGCTGGCTCCGCATCAGGCGAGCTGAAAGAGAAGGTCGGCAAGGAAGGGGCACGAACCGTGCCAGGCAGACCAGAGCACGGAGGCAACTGCGATATCAAGAACCTCTCACGCGGGAGCAAAGTCTTCCTCCCTGTACACGTTCCGGGAGCGAAATTCAGCATTGGCGATTTACATTTCTCACAAGGCGACGGCGAGATCTCGTTCTGTGGAGCTATTGAGATGGCCGGTGTTGTCACGCTCAGCTTGACTGTCATGAAAGGCGGCATGAAAGATTTGGATATGAAGAGCCCACTCTTCCTGCCTGGGCCCGTCGAGCCGCACTATGGTCCGTCGAGGTATCTGACTTTCGAGGGGTTCAGCGTAGACGAGAAGGGCGTGCAGCATTATATGGATGCTACCGTTGCTTATAGGCAGGCAACTTTGCGCTGTATAGAATATCTCAGGAGATACGGTAAGCTCAAGAGCCGTGGGGAAGGGAGGTATGAAGACTACATGCTAATTTTTTACAGGCTACAGTGACTATCAGGTCTACTTGATGTTGAGTTGTGCACCAATTCAGGGACATGTTGGAGGATTAGTCGATATCCCCAACGCATGTATGACACTAGGTCTGCCAATGGATATCTTCGACTTCGACATTTCGCCCGTTGGTGGGACCCCAGAGAAGCTCGAGATGGGTGCTTGTGCTGTGGCGAGCAAGTAGACTTGTTGAGCATGACTGCGGGAATTGGAGGGTGTAGGATGGCATTGAAGATGGTACGACGAGGGTCGGTTTCGTATGTGGAAAGTTGGTAAATGTAATTATTGCTGTTCTTTTGTGGATATTTTGAAAGCCATGTTGAGCTAGCAAATGGCCAAGCTCGACAACATGAGTCCCACAGAACGTCGCAGTCGTCTCTCTGCTGAGCTTCGCTTATGCCATTTCGTGACTCGAAAACGCGCAAAACTACATCTGCCTCAGCCCGGAAACCCACCCCTAGCCATCTTCCTCGCCCTCTGATCCCTCCGATTGTGATTGGCACGCGAGCCCTTGTTCGCATCCTTCCTCTGCCTAGCAACCTGCGTCCCCTTATCACCAACCTCTCCAGAAACCCCTCCTCTAGCCTCACCCCCTCCCCTCGCCCTTCCTCTTCCTCTACCACCACCTCTCATACCCCTCGAATTTCCACCAACATCACTATCCTCCGTCCCCTCAGTCCCAGGATCACCTCGCCAAGCCGTCCCTTGCAGTGCATTCTGCCTTCCCCCAGCCGTCTCAAACTTCGCTTCCAGGCGCTTCAGCTTGCGAGGATCTCGTCCGATCATGATGGCCCAGCCCTCGATAGCTTCGTCCGTCATGCCCGTTTCGCTCTTCAACGCTGCTCGGTATTTGCCACGTCGTGTGTCTGCGTCGCGGTTGAACAATTCTGGTGACATATTGTAGGCCTTGAACAAAGACTCTTCGTGCATTTCCTGCCTGAGATCGGCGGCGTTGTCATCATTTGTGTTGTCGATGGTACCGCCAACGTCTTCAACGTCGTAGCTGTCATCGCGCTCGTCGTCGTCCGAGTCGAAGGCAGCGAGGGCGGAGAGTATGGCTGCTTTCTGGCCTGTTGAGCGCTGGGAGGCGAGGAGCTCGTCTGCTGTTACTTCCTTGGTCTTGCCTAGTCGGAGTTTAGAGGCGTCGATTGCGAGCCGGTCGAAGTCGTCATTGTCATGGATGTTGTGACGGGATGGTAGAAACGGTGGTGTAGGATGTGGTGCTAGGTATGGAATGAGGTCGTGGTTTTGATGGTTCCTTAGCTCGCCTGCTTCTTCTGTGCGGTCCGCGTGGCTCAAATGCGGAGGAAGAATGTTATTGAGAAGGTGATCTGTGACTAGCGCTGTATCGTCGTCATACTCGTCCAGAAGCTTGATGATGAACCCAGATCCGAGATCTGGGAAGAGGTCCTGGACTTGGGTTACGAGGCTGAGTTTGTGGACGTGCACGGTACCCATAGCGCCATGACCGTATTCATCAGTATCTCGTCCTTTGCCTTTGTCTAGCTTCCGCCGAATTGGCTTCTTCGGTTTGCCACTGGGGGTCTTCTCGTAGACTACTAGTGATTCAATGAGAGATCTGGCTCTTCCGGCTTCCTGGTCAGGAATTCGAGTCCGCATTCTCTGTAGGAAGGGTGTACCTCCAATGAGCGCTTTCAGTAGTGCGGAAGTTTTGAGGCTGTGCAAATGGTCCAATAGAGTAGATACCTTGGGCTCGTCTCCCATCAGGCTCATCAAGCCGAAGTACACAACGCTCACGAGTCTTTTTTGTAGATCAGGCTGTCCCCGATCATATGCGCCAGAAAGTGCATCGATCAAGTCTGACCCAAGCATTAGAAATTGTCCATACTTGTAACAAGCTCGTAGGAGCGCCAGCGTCAGCAAAAGCCCGCCTTCCAATTCTGGTTCTGTGGCATTGGCTTCCAGCATTCCGATCAAAGAATTCTTATTGTCTCCTATTGACTGAGTTGCATCTAGAATATCGGCCCACTTGTCCTCAAGCAGACTGGATAACGCTCCACTCTTAGGATATTCGAGGCACAGGTCTACCAGGAAATCCCATTCCAGCAACAGAGGAGGAATGGGCCTAACATCCTTAATAGTCCGATGAACCAAAAGAAAACACTGCTTGCGCAAGCGTGCTGATTTCACGTCGCTCGAGGTAATAGGGTCTTTGACATACGAAATGAGGAATGGAACAACATTAGAGGTTTTGGTAACTGCAACTTTGAATACCTTGATAGGAACCATGAGGTAATTCTGAATCAAGAGTAACCATGAGTCCAAACACAACTCCCATTCTTCAAGCGTTATTCTTTTCCTTACACTTGAAGGAGGAACCTGTGCTAGGGGCGGTAGCTCCATGCTGGTTGTCTTGGTATGTCAAGTCTAATGAAAGCTGATGGACGGTCTTTTTGGTTTTGAATCTTCGAAGACGACTATTTACTGCGCTGCGAGTGTTGACAGTAATAATCTTGGAGTCCATTCAATTGCTGTAATTTTGAGTCCGGTCCGGAAGATATATTGGCTTTATAATGCTAGTCTCTAATCTGGACCGGACCGCTATACTTACTTGAGGTGTGCAAATTATATGGATCCAACATTGAGTACCTTCTTGTCCGGCAGGAAGCAAGAAAGGTCCATGGTTCTTGCAGAGCATTTGGATCAACAACCTGGCATGTGCCTGGATACTCAACGCTCGAATCCACAGATTCGCTCTGCTTCTCCTTCAAAACTTGCAGAACCACCTCAAGCATCAGGAACAAAGTCACAAGATGAGATTACACATCGAGCCCTACGACATTTTCTCAGAGCTAACCTATGATCTATTCATCTGCAATAGGATGAGTTCGCTCCCTTCCACTGGATTCTAATCTTAGCATCTGACGTCTCAACTGGTCCTCTAGCTACTCGCAAAGCCAAGACAATAGCAGACTTTCTGCCATACCAACCTTGCACCAATATCAATGCTCAAGGCACTCTCACAAGATTTCCACGTAGCTTCACTTGTTATCTGCGTACAATTAGGATAATGTTTCCAGTAGTCGAACTATCTGCGATGCCATAAAATTATGCATGGGATAAGTCGGATGCAGACTATTAAGCCAGAAATACTCATTGACAGGTATACCGCAAGATGAGTCTAAGTAAGTCAGAGTCGGCGTGCCGCTGCAGTAGGTCAGCCGAGTCCTCATTATTCAACCCAGTTCGAAAACTTGTACTTACTTCTCGTATGCGGCGCAGTAATTGGTGGTGTTCCTGTATCCCTTTGTCTCTTGAAATAACCCAGGAATGTCCAAGACCTCGGTGAAGAGGAAGTTTGTGTCGAAAATGAAAGAGGTGGTGTCTGGATGACGCAAGGCGAGGTTGTATACAAGAGCACCGAGCCGGAAATTGAACGCGCCAATGAAGCCAGCCTCCGCAGCTTGTCGATCAGCGCTCAACTCAAGCGTGCCTGGCGAACGGTCCACCGGCGGCACCTTGAAGAAGAGAAAGTTGCGGGCACCGGCAGCATAGAGCTAGGATGCCGTTAGCATGAAAAGAGCTGATGACATGGTAAGACCAGTGTGAAATGGGGGACAAACCTGATTTACAAGGCTCTCGTATGCCTTGATGAGATCGTAGTTGAGAGTATCATTGCTAAGGTCGCCGACGGTCAATGTGTTCGTCACATCGTTGATCCCGAAGAAGACAGAGAACAGCGTGTTGGATGAGTTCCATGGCACATCCGTATTGTTGACGTAGTTGGGTAGGAACTCGTCGTTAACCTGCTGTGTGAAGCTCTGCACAGTGGGCCCAAAGCCAGACTGAACGAGTGTTGAGTCGATAGTCGACCCGCCATAGCCTAGATTATAGGTCTGGATGTAGCTCTGATTGTATGTTCTTGTCAAGAAGTCGACATAGTTGGGTCCGTCCGAAGAGGTAGCACCTGGATAGGAGGGATTGCCCAATGGGTTACTGGCATTAGGTTGCACACCGTGAATGTCGAAGTTCGTTGTCGTGTAAGAATCGCCACTGTGATGAATGTTAGGTTGAGATTTACATGGTCCAAGAGCGGGAAGACTTACAAAGGGAACCAGTAATGGATGTTCTCCCAGCCGCTCCAATAGGTGCTGGTTTGCCTCTTGGCTAACAAGCGTGCAGCGGTCTTGTTTTGGGGCTGAAGCAGTGGTGTCGAGTGTGGCCAATGGTCTGGCTTCATGGAGAAGTCATGAGGGAGGTTGGGGACAGGAAAGCAGTCTGGCTGCAAATGGACTGAGGTTTCCGCGAAGGCTTGAGAAGCAACAGCAAAGAAGAACAAGGTGATCGAAGCCAAGAAAGTCATCGTGAAGGACGAATTCGTGAAGCAGGTGAAAAGCAAGCGACTTTGTTGAAAAGCGAAGGTCACTCAGGGAGCGTGGGTGTACATGAGGAGAAAGTGGAGGAAAGGAAGTATGTGTTCTCCGAAGCGTCATGGTTGCAGAAGATATCACGCTCTTTCAGTAATACATATTTTCGATCAAAGCCTTCAAATAAGGAAACTGCAACTCGATATGTGGGCTTCAAACCCGGCGAGCGACATCTCTTGCTTCGGACATTTTCCGTTCAACCTGTAAGCTCAATTGCAAAATATAGAAGGGAAGTGCGTGCCAGTATCGGAGTAAGATCGTAGATGATCTTAGGAAAGAGGCAACCAGCACAAAGATGAGACTCGGATTTCTCATATCCAAGATCGGTGTAGAGGCTTTTCGGCACCTCGGCCGTATTGTTGCATCAGCTCGACTATTGTCAACATAGTTCAGCAAAGAGATTGAAATGCAGAACAGCTAATCAAAAATCACTCTCCGTTCCCCAAAGCCATTCAGTAACTTCCTACAAAACTCCTTGCGACTCTGAATCCTTGCGAGGCCAGCTTTTGAAGTTCCGGGCCCATGTTAATGAAGATGTCTAGGGCAGGCCTGGCGGCTTTACCGGAGACAAAACACTCCACCGTTGAACATGACCAAGCCCCCAATATGTCTTCAACTCATCTCAGCATTGACGAGGTACCTCCCCTCCAAAACAGCACAAATATAAGCTAACGATCCAGTTCCTAACCCGACTAACCTCCCTCTTCGAGTCCCGTCGCATCTCCACCCACGGCTCCATCTGGCTCACCCAGAAGCGCCGTACATATAAGCCTACCACGATAGCCAGAAACCCGCTTACTATGCTTGTATAGTAACACCCTACGGCCTCCCTGCCCCCGCGACCGATATACCCCTCCCGCCCTCTTTGCCCTTCCCGGACCTTCACCCCCAACATCCTTTACCGGTCTTGATTCGAGCTACAGATGGGAAGTCTAAGGACGAGAGGAAAGATAGGATACAGCTATCGACGGTGGTGCAGGCGGATGAATTGGAGGGGTTCTTTGTGAAGTATGCGGATGTTTGCAAGGTTGGGATGGGGGGGCTGAAGAAGAGGGATCGGAGTAGGAGGAAGGCGAAGGCGAAGAAGAAGAAGGGTCCGGGGGCGGGGGCGGTGGAGGGGGACAAGACGGGATGAGCCCAGGCGAAGGAAGTGCAGAATACATGATGGTATTGAAAACCAAAGCTGAGGATTGGCCTGTAGGCCTACGTCGAACCTAAGAAGTAAGATTCAAGAGCAAGCAGCGCAGGCTAGGTGCCTTGGAGCTCAATGCAAGGCTCGACCTGTCGACCGGAGCCAAGCTCCAGATGGGACGAAAGAGCGACATCAGAGATACCATGATTCATATGAATGGGGATTATGTACAGAGAGATCCAAGTTCAAACGTCGCTGCTCTAGCACGCCCCCTTTGGACTCGCTCGTAAATCATCAATGGGCGTACAAATAAAACACTCCAATCCCCAAACGCCTGATGCATGGTTGACATTTTCTTTATGCTCGCCCGGTAATGTAGTCTCTGTTTTCTACTGTCACGCTCTTGGTCTGCCAAATGTTAGTAGCTGATCTCGTGCCATACATGCGATTAGGCTTACCATGTGATTGACCTTGTATACACCAACTAATCGTGACGCTAGTTCGAACATGTTGTTCCGCAATGAAATGACGATGAATTGCGCATTCTTCGTCCGCTCCTTGATGTAGCTAGCTACGATGGAGACCTTAATTGAAGTTAGTATTTGGATAGTCCTCATGAGCTAGAGAATACTCACATTTCGGAAATCTAAGGCCGCGTCGATCTCGTCCATCACATACAATGGTGTGGGCTTGTAGTGATGCAAAGCGAAAACGAGAGCCAAGCTACTCAGCGTCTTTTCGCCTCCCGAAAGATTCGAGATGTTCTTCCATGACTTCTTGGGCGGCATGACGCTAAATAGAATGCCTTCCGAGAATGGATCAAGCGAGTCCACAAGTTCAAGCTCTGCGTTTCCGCCCATGGTAATCATCTGGTACATCTCCTTCAAGCGTAGGGAGATCAAGCTGAAGCCTGTCATGAAACCCTCGAGACGCAATTTCCGGAGATCGTCGCAGCGCTTCTTAGCTGTGTCTCTCTGAGATACAGCGGACTGAAGGTCACTGCTACGCGCTGTGTGCTCCTCGACGCGGCGGCGATATTCTGCAAGGACACCGAGCTCGACATTGACATTCTGGGTCTTTTCTTCAAGAATCGCGATCTCGCCCTTCAAGCAGTCTTTGTCCAAGTCCTCGAGCTCGTCTTTCGTGTATTGTGGAAGCACTTCGGCGGCTTGCTCCTCACCAAGGTCACTAACGCTCTGGAGAGTCAGCTTGCCAAGCTTATCGTTCCAATACCTCAGCCGCTTTTGATTCTCCGACTGAACTTTCTGGTTTTCTTCGAGCTTATTCCGCATTTCGATTTCGACGGCGCGAGTTTCGTTCAGCTCAGCAGTCTTGTCGTCAAGCTCTCGCTTTAGGGCCGCTAGCTCCTCTTGTTTGCTGCTCAGTGCCTCATGTGCTTCCTCCGTCTTGCGTTTAGACCCGGAAGCGTCGCTGTCTTGTGTCTTGACCTCGTTGACCAAATTATCGAGCTCCTCAACTGCCGCGGCAAGCTCTTGTTCGGCATCCGCGTACGCCTTTTGGTGCTTGATCTGCTGCTTCTCGGCCTTTGACTTGGCGACTTCAGTGTTCGAGATTTCCTCAGTCAAGGTGTCTATCTGCTCCCTTAAGCCATCGACTTTAGCTTTTTGAGCCCGAAGCCTCACGCCACCGACTTCCATGATCTTGTCTTGAAGTTTATGGATTTCTTGCTCAAAGCCTGCGGTTTCCGAGCGCAATTTCCCGACTTCTTTCTCGAGCTTCGTGATCTGCTTCTCTAGGGTACTTGTGCGGGCATCATCAGACGTGCTCGCAGGCTGAGCCTCTGTCAACTCGCTGATGCGGCGTTGGGCGTCTGCAAGATTGCGCTTCAGACTGTCGGTCTCCAGGCCGGCTTTCTGGATAGCTGTCTCCAATCGTGGGATATGATCATTGAACTCTTTCAGTGAAGTTTCGAGCTCGCGCTGTTTCTGCTGATGCGTTTGCAAATCTTGCTCCAATTGATCCCGGTCGACTTCTAATTCCGAGACTTGCTCCCTAGAAGTTTCGGCAACCAGCTTCGCAGACATACCTCCCTTTGCCACACGTGTCCCACCACCACTCATAGTTCCTGAGACATCGATGAGCTGCCCATCAAGAGTAACCACCCTCCATCTCCGAGCACCATAGGCAATACGGTTGGCCTGGTCGAGATCCTTAGCCACCAAAGTATTTTGCAGAACGCTGAAGAACGCGGGTCGGAAGATGTCATTTTTAGTCTTTACCAGATCAAACAGTCTAGGTACTCCTTCCGGTGTGTCTATGGGAGACAGATCTCTTCGTGCCAACCGATCCAGTAAGATAATGTTGGCTCTTCCCAGGTTATTCTTGCGCAAGTAGTCTATACATTGCTGTCCTACTTCGACTGAGTCGACAACGAGGTTCTCCAGGGATGGGCATGCCGTTGAGATAGCCACATCATACTTCTGATCGATAGTGCCAAGATTGCCGAGTCGTCCATGGAAACCTTCGATACGACCTGACTCTTTCAACCGTATCAGACCGCTCAGAACGTTGCCTTGACTTTGGGTGCTGGACAAGCTAGCTCTGGCTTCGTCGGCCTTCTGCCGCGCTCCAGAGAGCTGCGATCTGATCTCGGGTTCCTTCTGGGCCAGTTTCGTCAGGTCACTCTGCACTTTGGCAGCATCCTTCTCAACTTGTGCCTTCTGACCCTTCAGCTCCTTGATCTCGCTTTCTTTGGCTTTGCTACTTTCTGCGAGTGACTGGATCTTCCCTTGAGCCTCTTCAAGTGCAACTGTCCCCGCAGAAGCTCTCTCGCGGAGAATATCCAACTCGCTCTGAGTGACGGCAATCGCAGACTGCTTCTCGGCGATCTTCTCATTCCAGGGCTCTAGGGATTTCTGTTTAGCGGCTATCTGGTCAGAGAAAGCTTGCGTCTTCCCCTTTAGGCCTTCTCGAACTGACGCTAGCTCTTTCTCTTCGGTACGCATCTCTTTTTCGAGCTTCACAATCTCTTTCGTATTACGTTCAATATCATCAGAGTGCTTCCCTACTAAACTATTGGCCTCGGATCCGGCGAGTCGGCCCGTTTGCAAAGATTTTTCCATTTTGCTTTGTTTACTGATTAGGAACTTCTTCTTCTCCTCGTACTTAACACGTTCCTTGTCAAATTTAGCCATCTCTTTAATAACGGCTTGTGTGGTCTTTTGCAAGGCTTCATATTCCTTGGCACCCTGTTTGTACACTTTCTCGATGCTCTTTATGCCGTCCTCGTTCCCTTTATGCTTTTCGAGCTCAGCGTCCAGTTGGCCCTGCATCTGACTAATGGCTTCCTCTGTGACCTTAAGATTGTCTCCGCATTCGTCAATGTAGACATGATACAAAGCAGATTGTTTCAGAGCGAGCTCATTCTCGTCCCTAATGTATGCCAAAGCTTTGTTCTTCTTGCCCTCGAGGCCGTTCTTCTCTTTCTCAACGTGCTGAACGCGAGAATTCTTTTCCGTGCATACCTCATTCAAAGTCTCGACCTCGGTGGCGGACTCTTCGATGGGCGTCTTATACTTCGATGTTCCAATGATGTCCTCGAGGTATTCGAGTAAGCCATCGTCATGCTCATTCGCAGCCTTGGGTTTCATCTGAGCGATGGACTCGACTTCGCCTTGTAGGATGAGAAATCTTTTGTGGTCGAGATCCACGCCACGGTCCTTGAGCAGGGTCGTCACTTGGGTGAAGTTTGATTCCATGGTGTTGATGTAGTACTTGCTCGCATTGTTCTTGAATGCTCTTCGAGAGATGATCAACGTCGAATCTGGCACCACTTCATGCTTTCCACCAGCCTAGGAATGGTCAGTTAGTGTTTTGATTATGGAGCCAAGATTGGCTTACAAGGTCTATGACTTCTTCAAAGTGCACTTCGACTTCACAGTGATCGAGATCCGGGAACGCCGCTGAATTGTGTATCAAAGCTGATATTTTGCCCTGCCGCATCTTGCTCGCTCGAAAGCCGAAGACGAAGAGCAGGGAATCAATGACATTGGATTTTCCAGATCCATTAGGCCCAACGACCGACGAAAAGGAGGCATGAAATGGTCCGACCTCCTGCCTTCCTGCATAGCTCTTGAAGTTGGTGAGGACCAGGTATCTGATGACAGTCCGCGCCTTGGGTCCAGCGTTCTCTGGCTGTTGGGGTACCGCCAAAGCTCTCGATCTTACAACAATATCCATTGGCCTCTCTAATACAGTATCCATTGCTTTCACGGCCAGAAACTCTTTCTGACTGTTCGCTGGCGGTGCCTGCTCATTTATAGTAGGATTCGTGATATCGGCCAATGGAGTGCCCTGCATCTGCGAGGGCTCTGGCGTTTCTGATGGTCGCGGGGTTGGCATTTGAGGAGGAGCTTCGATGACAACCGAGGAGCGCGCTCTCTTGGGCGGCGCTGCGCTTTTGCGCTTCCTTGGCGATGACTTCTTAGTGGGAGATAGATGTTCTGGAGGCATTGTGTTCTCAACATCGAAGATTTCTGAAGGCTCCACATTGTCGCCAGTGCGTGCCCTCCGCGTACGTGCTGCCGTTCGTGGGGTGGGTGGCACGTCTGTCTTCCTCCGGGTCTGTCGTTTCGGGCTGCGTTGAGGTGCTGGCGTGAAGTCCTCCCCATTGTCGTCGCTGCCCAGCGGTCCTTGTAAATTTTCCTCGTCAGTCTCATCCACCACTACCTTCTTCCTGCTAGCTGCCCGTCGCGAGGGTCTTGTAGGAGACATGGTAGACATTGCTGCTCGAAGGTAAAATGTTGGTCGCGATGTATGTTTGTTTACTTCGCCTGGCAGCCCTACCCGCGCACGGAACGGTCCCGCACTCGATACCAATTCAACATCGAACGCGAAGGGAACGTGCATCGTAAATCATGGATGACTTCGCTGAGTTCGAAGCTGTCTTCGGCTCGGATCCGCATCTTGCGTACAGTAAAGGTACCCGTGACAGCATCCTTCAGCACCGCCAGAAATTGGAACATGAGCTATTCATTGACCGCCTGCTTAAGGCTCTAGGCGTTCGCAAAGGTACATTCTCAGACCAGAAGTAATTGAGAGAGAGAGTGCTCTGATTGTCGTATTAGTATCGAGGTCATACCCTCCAGAGTCGACCAATGACCTGAGAACTCTGCATGAGCAAATTATGAATAGCTCTTCCCCTGACCACTACAAGCATTCCGTTCTTTACTACATTGTCAAAGACCTCTCCCAATCCAACAGCGACGGATCCGAAGACTTTGCAAAGGCATCTTATTTGCCTGATAGATACAGGATCTTCATTGACGGCATATGGTATTTCGATCGACTGAAATTTGAGGTAAGTGTCCATGGCTGAATTACGATCGTCATTTAGTCTCGCTGACTTCGACCCAACAGAAAGCATTAGACTTTCTCACAGAGCCTTCACTTATTCCCACTTTCCCGGAAGAGATTCTCTATGCGCTTTGCCGGCATTCGTCCACTGATCTTACGCTACCCATGGCCTATTACCACACAGTCTCACCCACCATCACATCAAGCAGGGTTCTCGAAGCTTATTTTCTTATTCTTTGCCATGCCAGTGTTACAGAAGCGTTTTACTTTTCGCGTGGACAAGGCGATCTCAACCATCGCGTACTCTTCGAGAAGCTGATCAATTTCGTCCACGGAAAATCGAAAGGAGCAACTAGGGCAGCAAGAGGTGTCGAATTGATCAGCCTGCCATTGAATGCAGACGAAGAGATCTGGTTCGAGGAGTTCCTCGAAGAGGGAAAAGGAAGTACTCTACCAGGTGCTGTAGATTCCATTACTATGAGACGTATTGCAACAGGACGCTCGAGTGCCAAATCACAAAGCCGGAAATCTGGAAGCGGACAAACGATTGAGGGAGTAAATTGGGACACGTTGAAACGTGGTTTACAAATGGGCCAGCCAGGTTGGGACAGGTTGGGACACTGATCTAGAACGGTCTTACTACGAAAGTCTACCCTACTCAAGAGCAATATTGGTCCTAGTTGGATTCGGTTCGCTGCATCAACCACTCGTGGGACTGAAAAGACATGCACGGTCTCGAGGTATACTCAATGAATGTCTTATTTTCAATAGGCACTTGCATACATAAGGTAACTCTATATGCATGCATTCTATCCGGATTCATATCGAACTCACCACCTCATTACTCTCGACAGCTCCCCATATTACCGCTAAAGAATGCTCACAAATCATAATCCTACGTCCACCATTCTACCCAGCAACGCACTCAAACTCGACCCCAACCTAAATCTCCTCGTCAGCATCAAGCATACCGATTGCTACGCGTGCGCTCTTTAAGAGCATCAATCTGAGCCTTGAAGTCCGCTTTCTTCTGAATTACTGGCTCATACCGCTCAGCACGCTTCTCACGGCGTTCGCGCCTCTCCTCGATCCGCTGTCCGCGGTCCTCTTGCCTCCATCTCTCACGGTGAGCTGCTTGGTTTCTATAAGGGATATAGCCACCCTCCTCCTTGTCCCAATCATAGGCTCGAGTTGAGTTTCTGGAACGGTTCGAACTGGAACCGGAATGAGTCGAGCTGGAGTCTGAAAGTGTGAACAAACCCATTGTTGTCTATTGTCTTGTTGCAGTGTGTGATCTTCTGTGTGAGGCGTGATTGTAGATTGTGGTTTCGGCCTGGAGGTGTGTGAGATGGCGAGGGAAAGGAGCAGGAAGAGGAAGCGTAGAAGAACATGATATTTCGTATTTCGAGGAGGCTGTGATCAATGGCATTGTGTAGGGGACTCGACAAAGAGATCTTTGAGGTGTATACAAAGCACCGAGTCGAGATGTTCTGTAGGTCTTCTTTGTCTGTAACCTCGTATCTGTTGGGAAATACTATACAACAGAAAATCTGGCAAAGAGAGCTCGAACGCAAAAGCCACGATATGGGTAGGCGAAGCATCGGGTTTGTAGGTTGCTGGTGCTTCAAGTCGTGGAAACAGGGGTGCATATGCAGTACTTGATAACGGTGAGAGTAATACTGACGATATTGCAAGCCTCGCTTTGTCTAACACTCAGGCTTTCTGTTCAGACGACTGCAAGGTACCAAAAGATCAACGCCCCCACTCGCCGATATCCTTTGAGACAGCAGACTTTCCTTCAGAAGCAATTTGAAGATAGATGCCAACAGAGCGATTTCCCAACTTCTTTCGGGACCCATTATTGCTAAGCGGTCGTAGTATCACTCTTCGTTTGGCTGCTTCCTCGCTGAAAATTCCGCGCCCCTCTATCCAGATTATGGTACAGAGTAGCCTAGCTGTACCGATGGACATGAGGCTGAGTACTCTACTGGTTAGAAGAGATAGATATTTGATAGTAGTAGCGAAGGTTTATGCACGAATTAATCGCCATTAGATCTATCCGTTGATGTCCGGAAAATGGTGATTCGCGAACAATAGTAAGTTCGTCCGAGCAAATCGAGCTTGTTGTGGTTTCTTTGTGATTGCAAGGCGCTACGACCTCCTTTCCTTTGTGAGACTCAATAGCATTGCTCACAACAAAGAGGCTCTAGAGAACAAGACAGACACAGCACAAGAAAAGTCCATTCTTTCGAGACAACTGACAAAGAGCAGCAAAGACGTTATGTTATGCGCAGCGATGTCTCTTATCATGATACCATATAACCCGAGCTTCCCTAACAATTAACAGTAATCCAGGGCAGTGACTTCAGAGCACCCAGACATCTCAAAAAACGTATTCTAGATATACATCCACTCGGGATCATCGGATCTCATTCGCCATGCATCCTGCGCTAAGTCCCATCCGCGAAGTCATCTCAGGTACGGCAGATCTCGAGTATGTCAATCGAAGACTCATCGCCGCTGGTTTCATTGACCTCAAGGTTGACGCAGTGGCGGCTAGACAGCGCTGGCTTGTAAGTCCTAAGACCCCATCTCCTAGCCCGCAAAGCTCCAAGATCTTCAACTTTGAACAGCAGAGTAAAATCCAGAATTCAGCTTCCATACCTCCTGAAAAGTCAGGACCGCAATCTAGGGCTTTCGTCCAGTCTTCGAATACGGAGAAAGTCGAGGTAGAGGCATTGCACCAAATCTCTCCCGACAGCGACGTGCCATGTGATTCACCTGATTGTCCGATTAAGGATGTCAATCACAATCTCGGAAGGTACTTCCACAAGGGCGAGCAAGCACCAAAGGACCTTGATGATTCTGATTTCCAGAGCCCGAATGGCTGCAGACTGGCATCAATCCGTGGAACCTTCAATTTCACAATGCCACCGCCCAATGTTGTGGCAGCATATATCAGAATACACGAGTATAAAGCAAGCCAAGACGACAAAGACAAGGTCCGTCAGTACCAAAAACATCACATGTGGTCGCCAATCAATTCTGAGCCTTCAACTCCTACACCGCGAAGGCCTAATTCCGAGCTCCAGGTTGTGTACGCACACGTTCTGCCGCTTAAGCACAGTAGCAATTCAAAGAGCGGCGACAGATACGAAGCTATGAGAGACGCAATCGTGAACATGGCCAAGATTGCCGACGATCGCTCTTCCGATGAGGTAGGCAGCTCGCCCATAATGGCACGCGCCCTCTCTGCCGCTGACTTCGGGAATAGCGACGTTGATGATGAGGATTGGGTTAGTATGGACGGCGATATCAACCGGTTCCCAGTCGAGCTAAGCAACACCGGGAATGACAATATAGATACAGACCAAGACAGCAACAACGACGCCATGAGCGAGCCACCAGGAGCAAAGAGGGAGGTGCCCCAAGGAGCTGAACTGGCAGCTGTACAATTTGGGTTGCAAGAGAAGATATTGGGTCAGATTGCGGACGAGGCTCTCGAACGAGAGCGCGAAGGGGTGGATGATTCTGTTGATGGTGGCATCGATGGTTTCAGGCCCTTTTGGTTGGAGTAATTGAGCGGGAAAACCCTGTATCTGTGCAACTAGACTTTTTCAGATGGTAGCGTTCGTACATGCGAACTCCTAATTGAGCCCACTTTCGTCCAATCGGTCATGGTTCACCGTCTGTAGTAATCCAAACTCCAAGTAATGTTGAATGTTGATATGTCCATAACCCCTTTACTTGGAATTGGGGGCGAACCTTTTATCTAGCAAATTTCTCAATCGGTGGATGCGACAGCTATTTGTAACGTAAATACCGACGAATTCCAAGAAGTTGTAAGTGTTTTGGACTTGTTATTAAAACGCGTGTATATGAGGGGAATTCATCGTGGTTTTCAAATTTGCGGATGCAAGAAAAGCAAGTGCCGAAGTTTAACCGGGGCTGTTGTTATTATCTCATTGTCAAAACTGTCACCTTTCTCAATCAATTTTGCTGATTACCTAGGTCAAGACTGTTAGCTATGGAAAGGCGTAGCCATGAAGATACTCTCCCACGGTGGATGTCCATCGCTGGACAGCCGCTTGAGTTAGACCAGGATGCGGGCTTTCAAGGTATGCGGCATACCCGACTTTATTGACCTTCTCTGACTATCTGGTAGGTCAATGCGCCTCGATTGCTTCATATGAGAAGCTCAATCAGCTCGGCGAAGGCAGTATGGTTTTGTACTTCTTGCGCCTCTACAATCGACTCTGATCAAGCATAGCATACGGCGTGGTGTACCGAGCACGAGAATTAGCAACTTCTATTGAACCTCAGAGAACAACAACTTCCCGAGTCGTCGCCCTGAAGCAAGCCTGCATATCGGCTGAAGAACAACAAATTGGTATTCCTATTACCGCCTTGCGCGAGATATGTATACTGCGCTCATTGAAACACCCCAACATCATCAATGTGCTGGACGTCGCCGTTGGAGAACACGCGATGGATGAAGTTTACATGGTCATGGAGTATGCTGAACAGGTCGGTGACTCAGTGCCAAGGGTGGAGATCTGAGGCATTCCGAGAATATGGGCGCACCTGGCTGGCTTATCTTTCTTGCGCCTCTACAGGCGTGGGAATCGCCGGTTCTATTGAGAGTAGGATCTCGCCAACATGTTGGATGAAATAAGAGTAAAGTTTACGATAGGCCAAGGTCAGTTTCGGGTCTTTCGGGTCCTCGGAACTCACTGATGGATGGTATACAGTCAAGTGCCTCTTTCGACAGGTGCTTGAAGGTCTTGACTATCTTCATAGGAACGACATTGTTCACAGGTAGTTTGAGCCACACTTGTAGAATGCAACGATATCTGACATATTACATTAGGGATGTAAAGATGCAAAACATCCTATTGACATCTAAAGGTGTTCTCAAGATAGGTAAGCCAAATACGACTAGCTGCAGACAGTCAAGCAAAGCGCCGGCAATGAATGTTGCGAAGGCTTAATTTACGTTCGAAAGCAAGCTTAGAGCTGGTAAGGGGCTCTCTGCCTGCGCAGAAGACCATGAAAAAAGACCACGCACACAGACATCTTTTCGCTGGAGTTGATGCTCTCAATTTCCGAGGGTTTTCTTGCCTATGACTACGCTTCACCTTGATGTTTAATCAGCAATTTACTTGTGCTGATATGTCGTGTGCTCTCTAGCCGACTTTGGCATGGCTCGAGCGTATAGCAAACGACCATCAACGCCCGGAGTAGTCACCATCTGGTATCGCGCTCCAGAGCTCCTGCTCGGAACCAAATACTATTCGCCAGCTGTTGACCTATGGTCTGCGGGACTTGTGCTTTCAGCGCTTCTGCAGAGCGTGCCCTGCCTCCAAGGCGAGACTCCTATTGAGCAAATGAGCCTCATCATCAAGCTTCTCGGATCGCCCACGCCAGAGGACTTAGCGGCACTGTCAGCCATGGGCTGTCCTGAGCTCATACGGTGGCGTCGAGAATCTTTTGCCCTTGGTCAAGCGGATAACCTGGAACGCAGATTTTTAGCAGAGACCTCGGCTGAGACAGTCGTTTCCATCAAAGGGTTCTTGAGATGGGATTCTCATGCTCGCTTCACGGCCGCGGAAGCTCTGGGAACGGGCGAGAGCCGATTTGCTGCTATGGCAGAGAAATGGTGGAAGGAAAGTCCGCGCGCTCTTGACAAAGAATTACTGCCTACGTTTCCGGAAGTACGAAATGCAGCGAACTCCACAGTCTCAGCGAATCGTGGCAGAGCAGAAATGGAGAAGACAGCAGGAGCAGCAGAGCGGAATGAGAACGGCGAATATCTTTTCGATTTTGGTGATTACGAAGGCCTGCAAAGAGGCCTCGAGCCCAATGAGTGGATCAGGATTATCAGATGACAAGTACTCTATCTGTGGTGCCTGCAAGCTGACAGTTGTGACACCGCCTGAGAAACATGCTCGTGACACTGAGGGATTTTACCATCATGATAAGACATTGAAATTTCCTCATGATTCCTGTACATTTCTCACTTCCTTATCACAGCATCATACGAGTAGGCTTCGCACTTACTCCCGTCGTATTTGGTGCCTGCCAAATTGGCCGCTTACTCTAGCGACCCCAATCAGGCCCCCAAGCACGCCAAGGCATCATCTGACACTTCTCCGTCGTCATAAATCTCAGCCTTCGCGCATTCTATTCCTGCCAATCAAAAGCCTTCCTGCTGCCCATGCAAGTGATTTGGCCTGCCTGATAATGGAATTGTCCGATAATTGTCTGTGCACTGGCCTAGAACTACCTTAGAGCAGGACCAGGACGGGTGTTCACCGACAATCCTTGGCGGAGGCGGGCACAACGCAAAACTTATCTCTTGGTTTCCCCCAACTATCTCATTCCAACCACCGCATCCCACTTTGTGGGGTTTCTTTTTGAGGGTTTGGCAGGGGGAGTTACCGAGTTGAGAAGTCGTACACTCTCTCTCATTTACTTAATCCTCAAGCATTCATTCATCTTGCATCTACGAATCGAAGGGGGAGGGCATTCATGCAATTTAATCGCGCGACCTAACACCTCCGCAAACATGACTCGACACCTCGTCTACAGCAGCGCTCTGGTGGCCTTCCTGGCTGGTATGCTTCTTCATACCTATGTTGCCCAACACTCAGACTGACTGATACTCCATAGCCTGTGCCCTGACCTTGACGAGCATAATAGTACCGCGCTGGATAAGCTGGGACAGCGAAACCGTAACCCCCCCTACTCCCCTTCTCGTAACCACCACACACTAACAATCCGGTATTCAGCCCAGCGGCGAACGAATTCACTACACCTACGGCCTCCACCGACGCTGCTCCTCCCTCACAGGCAAATGCGAATCCTTCCCCCAGCAGTACGATTGCCATGACGGCGATCGCTATTTCTGCTCCATGTGGCGCTCCGTCGGCTTTCTGATGTCGTTTGCGGTCGTCATGGAGGGCATGACGCTTATTGCGTATATCGTGATATTGGCGGGCGGGAAGCAGAAAAGAGAACAGGGGTGGAAGATTCTGAGTGGGCTGCACTTTTTGGTGGGGGCGTTGCAGCTGGGGTCGATGGCGATAATTGTGAGTCTTTTCGACAGATGCGAGTAGAGGTTGGGCTGGGCTAATTCGAGGTACCAGGCATATCTCTACGACAACGACGATCGCTTCTTCCCAGGGTGGAGACTGGATATGTCCTGGGTGCTGTGTACCGTCAGCTGGAGCGTCATGCTCCTCTTAGGAGGTGAAATCATTGCAACGGCATTACTACTACCCACGGAAGGAGGCTACGAGTTAATACCTGGAGATGATTGGGGAAGAGACGATGATGAAAGATGAAGAGCCAGCCCAGACCAGTGGTTAAGATAATCTACGTCGATAGTACAGCCGCGGGCTGAGTTGAAATGCGTGATGGCTCGAAGCATGACGGGTCTACGTACGCTTATGGTAATGGACGCGACGAACTGAAGTGGTAGCTTGTGCGAAGCATTGCTGCGATGGTGGCTATCTGGCGAGCACGCATCTAGCACTTACTGGCTACGGCTTAGATGGTTTGGCGTTGGGTGGCATCCATCGCGCTCAGAAATCGAGCGTCTGTGTTTCTTATCTCATTCCTGCTATACTATTCTCAGCTTCCGATCTCCTTCTACCTTTCTTCCAAGGGCGAAGTAGCTCATATGATGGAGGCCTGCTTATCAGCAAAGTCATATAGTTGATACGATCATATATCCTTCGTGTGGATATCTTCGGGAATTGTCGTATCAGATATCTCAAAAGTCTCGAGTGAAGCTCTAAGTAACGACAGATGAGACCCTCTCAATTTTAGAATATATATACATTGTATTATGTTTAGCGATTGTCTTAGTCAGCGTTCGAACCGCACAGATAGCAATGAACTGCATTTTTTGGTTCTTTGTGGCTTCTCTACTCCGTATTGGGGACTACTTCGATCTCTGGCCCCCAAAGACTACAAGTCTTGCTATATTTCGTGTAACGTGGCTGGTTGTGGAATGGTTCAGATATGTCTCATCAGCAGTGAGAGCAAACTTGAGCAAAAGCGCTGAATGGAGAGAGCCCTGAATGGAGAGAGGACACCGCGTGCGTACATATGAGTCAAAAGCACCGAGGACGCAGGCTTCAAGAGATGAAATACTAAGCACAGAGATGCAACAGAAAGAAATATTTGAAAAGCGAACAGGTTTCAAAATTTTGGTTCATCTATCATCTGATACCTTCAGTAACCAGTGCCACGAGGAAAAGCCGGCCAACTGAGGCGTTGTCAAGCAACAAGAACATTAATAGCGAGGCTATAGCTGTCGAGCAAAAACGCACCGATGTTGACGACAGGTCATAGAGCAAAGGGCCCCATCAACAACTGTTGCGCAAAGACCTGTTGTTGAAAGGGAGATGAACCAGACAATTGCCCAAGTGAAGCACCAACAAGCGACAGTCCCGTCCATGTTGCGGATAGTCGCCCATAGCAAATTGGCAGTCCAAACAGTCATTGAGCAGCGGTTGTGTCAGGACCTTGCGTCAAATTACCAACCAAAGCGCGAAGAGAGGTCCAGAGGTGCGCAGTAAGGCACCCGAGCTCGGTAGCCTTGGTGCAAAGACCGAGTCGATGTCAAGTGTGATGCCCAACTCAAGGGACCACTCGAATAGTTTTCAAGCAGCATTGCTGTCCATGTCCTGGGTAACATACCCGAAAAGTGGCCCAAATGAGGAACCACAGCCTCAGCTCTTCGACATCTTCGATATCTCTGCCTTCGTTATGAAATGTTTTCTCGATCATTTTCAGCCTTGGTGCACTTAGAAAGCGTCGTACAGCCTCGTAAACCCATTTCCAGGAGGCTGCAACCAATTCTTCTCGTCGTACTCATTCTCCGCCTCAATCACGTGAAACGTATAAATAAACCTACTCTTCCAACTGAAATTCTTCTCACTCTTATGCAGCAAATTCCCATGTATGAGTACCAAAGTCCCTGCCTTCACTTCCCCAAGCTCATACATCTCCTCTTGCTTTTCAATAGCTGGCTTCTCAGTCTCCACTGCCTCAGGGAACCTTTGCCCTTCTACATCTTCAAAACCCGTCCCTCCATCCTCTTTCCTTACAAACCTGCTCTTTACTGGCGCTCTTTTATGTGATCCTGTTGCGAAACTAAGGCATCCATTCTCTGCCGTCGCATCTTCCAGCGCGATCCAAAAACCCACAGCACTTGGCGGGTTGGTGTACAAAAACGTGCTATCCTGATGGGGTGGCACTCTTCCTCCAATCTCAGGTTGCTTGCAAATGACCATACTCTGCAGCACTCTCGGGTCTCTAAACCCCATCGCCCTTGCGATGCTCACATGCAGCGGTGTGAACGTCGCTTCCCGAAATGGCGGCGAAAGCTCATGCAAGTAATGCCCAATCTTATTTATAGCCATATACTTCGGCTTTGTGAGCTCACCTGTTTCCTTTGAGAAGGCGTCTTCTTCGAAGAAGAAACGGACTTTGTCGCCTGAGGTGAGGAAGTAGTCGTCGCCTACATGGGAGTCATTTTCGCCGGTCGAGAATTTGGTCATTGGGTGGTCGGAGAGGGAGAAGGAGGAGAGCATGTGGTTGGTCTCCGAGAGGAGGGCGGACACATTTGAGGGCGAGACGGCGTTGGGGATGATCAGGAAGCCATTAGAGTTGTAGGTTGAAAGCTGGTCGGATGTGAGTTTTGTGGGGATACTGGGGACTTCTAGGGGAGGCGAGATGCGTGAGGGCGCCATTGTTAGGGAAGCGCTTGCTAAATTGAAGGCGAATGTAGGGGAAAGCGTGAAGACGAAAAGAAGGAAGCTTGTTTACGCGGTAAAATCTGGGCTTGGCGAGCATGGTTCATGTCCGGTACTTAAGATGAGGTCCGGCCTTTACAGGAAATATTTACTCTGGACCGGACCGCTATGCCTCTAGAGGTGAGCAAATTTTATGGGTCTAACTTCCAGTCTCTATGATTCCGGACAGGCTCCCAGTAGTATAGCTTTCAAGAGGAATGGTCAATCGTTTCATTAGATCTAAATGAAAGCTGACGTCCACCAGAATGCTCTAAGAGGAGCCTTACAAATGCCAATCAAGCAGCCTTTGCGATGCGGAATTCTACAAAAATGGCTCCATCCTTCTGACTGTCGTAAGGAATAGACTACCATAGTAAAGAGTTTCTCGTTCCATATTGGTAGCCTTCATCATTGGTGGCTACAACGTCTATCAATGCTTAACTGCTGATTGAAGTATGCAAAGGATTTCCATCACTTTTTGATTGACCATAGCCACGGAGATCTTCTCGTTGACGCTCCCTCCGTCCCAGCTGGTCCGTTTCGTTGGTCCTCGGTCATCGGAGAGAGCGCAGCCTTGAGTGATACAATCAGTCTTACATTATGAGGGGTTTTTGCATTCCAGCCCTTCTTGACTAGACTTTTGCTTCTTTTCGATTTTGAGGAGCAAGACTCGGTCTGAGTGTTCGATTTGAGGACTGATCACACAGCAATGGTGGAGTTGGGCGTGGGGTGAAATTTCCCATTTGTCACCCTCTCCCCGAACCCTTTAGCCCATATGCCTCTTTGACATATTGCATGCCAGGCCCAGCATCGTAGGCAATCGAAAAATAAAGGACCGGAGAGGAGTTTCATTCTATAATATGGGTTAGTCAGTCATTGCAATAAGGTAGACCCCGGTGGTACATACAAGGATAGGTTGTTCAACGCCTTTCTGGATCCTAACCCAAGGCTCTAACTGAGAATGCCTCACAAGTGCTGCCACCTTCCTCGGTGCCATATGATCCTTGGCCAGGCCGCCTCGTGCCTATCATTGTGGGCCTCGACACTCTAGGGGCTCAAGAGATTCATTTTGAGTACGGCTCTAGTGTCGCGTCGAGTTCTGATCACGGGAATGCACTTGAAAGCTTGGTAGGCAGACTTTGGGCACTATCATAGGAAACAATTCTAAAACCCCATTTCGCCGTATGATTCGTGTCTCCAGTCATTGAAGCGCGTGCCTGCATCGCATATGCTCCTGCCATGTAGGACCCGTCCACAATCTGATTAATCTTCCAAGGCTTAAGGCTTTGACACATTCTCAAACATCTATATCTTTGTGTGAAACAATTCATCGGTTCCTAGCCCGCTGCTGCACCGGGATGGGCTGGTTGATGTACAAGTCCGTCGCACTCATAGCCCCAGAAGCGCGAATCATTCGTTCGGCCTCTTGTTGCTCGTACTGCTCGGACAGGTATTGGAGGTCCTCGATTTGACTCTGTGGATTGTTAGCATGTTCTTTGAGGCGTATTCTTCGCCCTGGGGGGTCGATAGGAAGGGCCTACCTTAGTCAATGGGGCTCCAGGATTACTGATAAGGTAGCCTTCGCGCTGTTGGTAGGAGAATGGCCTGACCGAGGCGCAGGGTCCCAGATAATAAGGTATATGTGTAAAGACCACGTGCCTGGATAAACCGAAGCCAGGGACAAAGTACGAAGTATATCCGTTACTTGATCTCGAGGAGGATCTATAGCTGCTGCTTGACCGAGACATCGTGTAGGCCAATAGAACGCTGTATTCGATGTTGGACAAGGCAAAGGTAGGCAAAGACGGTGGATGATGCTGCGGAAGAATGATTTTTTCAAAGCTGCATACCTCTTTATATCGTCTATATAGTGTTTACGAACATTGTCGAGGCGTCTTTGATTGAACCAATAACGTGCAAATGGTCTATTGCATATCTCCTTATTCCGGGTTTTGCCTGTTGCTGCTTCGAGGCACACAATTAGGTGGAGATTATAACAAGTGTATTCTACCTAGAAAATATACTTCACGCCCTACCTCCCTTCACGGTTTTCGCAGGCGATGGCTTTCCACGCGCCGCCGGGGTTGGCCATCGCGAGGCTGTTCATTAATGTATCAATTAAGAAAGTATCGACAGCATATTTGAGGCTGACATTGGATGATCCTGGAGATAGACTAACGGGGACTTTCGTAGATCGTCGGTGACCGTTCGAATCTTGTCCTGCGGCGAATGATTGGTAGCCTTACAATGCGGGCTTTAGATTGCGTTAGCATTGATGCGAAAATGACCACCTGCGAACAAAAAATACGAATAGAGCTGAACATGAAGAATGCATTTCGTCGGTTGAATTGCGATAGCCGTTCCCAAGAGAATACGTCATTCCATACCATGTCTGTACTCAAAACGCCCCATTTTGGTGCTGTGCCTGAGGCGAGAATGCGAGATTGAGATCTCTCGGGAAAGGCTTGCTTGCCTTGTTGCCTTGAAAGCCAGGGGAACATCAACATCGCGCCCTCCTTAGCGGCTCAACCTTCCAAATGCTCATCATGTTCATCGCGCTGCGTGTTGGACAATGCTGTATGTGCGATGGAAGTATGCGGCTGACGATTTGCGCCCAGTTAGAGAGAGTCTTAGACTGTCGAATACTTGGTTTCTATCCCTCCGTTACAAGTATCGTATTCCTAGAGCATAAGCCATCGTCAGCTATCTTACCAATTGTGTAGCTTCGGAAGGGGTCCTCTGAACAGGACATTGGCATGACTGCGGTGATAGAGTTTTGGAAGCTATTGAGCTCGTAGCCTCGCTGCCAGGAATGGCACAAATGCTCATTGGTCTTACACTTGCTTTGACATACACGATAGGGGATTTGTATGAAAAGTACTGCTAGACTCGTGGGGAAGGAGCAATAGTTGGAGTAATAGTATGGTGTTTCCTCCGTCAATCAGGCACGTATTGGCTGCACTGCCTTCTACGAGGATAAACTGGCCTGCAAGCTGGCTCCAGTATCTCATCACAGTTGTCTTTGACGCTTGATCACGAAGAATCAAGGATCATTGGATAGCAACGGGGCTGTTCGGGCTTGCTGCAGGGAGCTCAAAGGGTGGGCAAAAGAGGGCCTTCTTGGAAACAAAACCGCCCGATAGAGTTATTGCAAAGACGGAATTGGCTTGCAATAAATGTGGCTTGCTCGTTCAAGATATCTTCGACTTTTATCAACTCCACCACTAACCCTCTGGGCGCCTTGTCGAAAAATTCTGCAACATGCGGCCTCTTTGGGTACGAACAACAAAAGTCCGTAGTGGAGATTGGCCAAAATTATAGCCAGACATGAATTCTTTAAAGGGCTAACATCAAATTAAGCTCATTGAGTTATTCTTGCCGCCGTCCCGTATAGACCCCGGTCATCAACGCCCGTGTTGTGAGAGGCCTGAATGAGGCTGAAATTCCATCTAAAGCCGCATCTCGATCTAAACGAATGGATGGGGTGTAGCCTTGATCTCGAAACGGACGTCATGTATAAAGCTAGAGAAAAAGACCATGGCTGGGGACTTTGAAGCCAATTATATCGTTCTTTTTGGGTTCGAGCACGTATAGATTGAGCAATAGATCTCCACGCCCGGCATGACCTAGATTCTCTTTCCGTAAGAGCATCTTCGATTGGCTTGCAAACTGGAAAGATATGTTCATCGAGCTTTCTTTAGCTCCCTCTGTAGGTTGTATAGCTCCACGGACCCAGCAGTAACGGCACATGGTAATGCTCGACCTTCGGCTCGACAAAGAACCGCACCTCCACCTCTGGAAAGAATGTATTCCCCTCTCCATAGTACTCCCCAGTCTGAAACTTCAATGCCCAGACCATCTTCCCGTCAGGATGCCCAGCCAGATTATCGAATATCTCCTTAAGCGAGGGACCCTCTGGAGCGCGCCAGTTGGAGATACGGCCGTCGGCGTTGGTGAGGGCTGTGAACGGTGTGGAGGGACCGAGAGGACGTAAAAGGGTAAGTGAGACGGGCATCTCACGGGCTGGGAGCCCAGTGGTGAGGTCAAGAACATGGCATGTGATGGAGTCTTTGGGCGAGGATGTTCGGAGGGTCGAGGAGGGCGTTGGTGAGGTCAATCCGGCGTCCTCCATGATGATTGAGGGGATGGTAAGATGTGTAACATCTCAGCTCATGGAAGGTTCTCGAGACCCTTTATTTTCCCAGGAGCCTTGGTACTAGTTCCTTAGAGGTTGCATGGGCGGGACGTTGAAGAAATGTTGTTGGAGGGGTCCAGCGGTCCAGCGATGGAAGCCTAGTTCTAGGCCAGAAGATCGCCGCCAGCCAGGCTTCGTGGGGCACATCATGAAGTGACACATACTCTTTCAGAATAGCAGGACCCTTCGAGAAGTAGGATCTCTTTCCACACTCTCAATACCAACCCGACAAGTATCATTACCTACCATCACCATGTCCGCAACAATCGATGCCGATGGAGAGGACCTCGCGCCCACGCTCGAAAACATAGTCAACCAGAAGACTTTACGTTGGATTTTCGTTGGCGGTAAGGGTGGTGTTGGCAAAACAACCACGTCATGCTCTCTCGCCATCCAACTTGCCAAAGTCCGCAAGTCTGTTCTACTCATCTCGACCGACCCAGCCCACAACCTCAGCGATGCATTCAGCCAGAAATTTGGTAAGGAGGCTAGGCTGATAGATGGGTTCACAAACCTGAGTGCTATGGAAATTGATCCGAATGGAAGCATACAAGATTTGTTGAAGGAGGGCGGCGAGGGCGCAGAGGAGATTATGGCACAAAGTGGAGGCATGGGAGGCATGATGCAAGATCTTGCTTTTAGTGTGCGTTGAAAGCTAGAAAAGACGAGCATTCGGGACTTGATAATTGATTTAGGCATAGATACCCGGTGTCGACGAAGCCATGTCTTTCGCAGAAGTCCTCAAGCAGGTCAAATCACTCTCCTACGAAACTATCATCTTCGACACCGCTCCCACTGGACATACCTTACGATTCCTACAGTTCCCTACAGTTATGGAAAAGGCACTGGCCAAAATCTCGCAATTGTCTACGCAATTTGGACCTATGCTCAATTCCGTCATTGGAGCTCGCGGAGGCCTGCCTGGCGGTCAGAATCTCGACGAGGTCATAGCTAAGATGGAAACGCTTCGTGAGACTATCAGCGAAGTAAACACACAATTCAAAAACCCCGATATGACGACTTTCGTTTGCGTGCTCATACCAGAGTTCTTGTCATTATACGAAACGGAGCGCATGATACAAGAACTAGGGTCCTACCAGATCGACACACATGCCCTTGTGGTCAATCAATTACTGTTCCCGAAGAAGAGCAACGACTGTGAGCAGTGCAATGCGAGGAGAAAGATGCAGAAGAAATACTTGGAGCAGATTGAGGAGCTGTACGACGAATTCAATGTGGTGAAGATGCCATTGCTCGTTGAAGAGGTCAGAGGGAAGGAGAAATTGGAGAGGTATGTTGCACCCAGTAGCATCCTTACATCTTTCTTCTTACTAACAAATCGTTCAATTATAGCTTTAGCGAGATGCTCGTCAAGCCTTATCATCCTCCAGAATGAATGGGTCTATGCCAGTAATGAATACAATGCTTCTCACGATTGCCTCATGATTACAGTAATTCGCATGACTAGGCGGTTCTTTTCAAGAGACTCGCCAATTTCTAGACGGCAAATCTGAGCACAGTATGCCTTCCTTGGGAGTAAGCTGATAGCGCTCATCTCATTGCTTATATAAAGCGCTACACTGCAATATCTACTCATCATCACATTTTTGGCGACGCTGCTGACAGCTGAAGAGAATAAGTATGGATCTGCTAATACTCAGCACGGAGTACTGACTCTATCTGTATCTTTACTTTCGCTTAGTCCTACTTGACGTTCCTACAAATCTGCAGATAAAAATCAAGTATACAGGAAAATCAAAACAACCATTTAGAACAACTATTCATTGATCTATACACATCCAAATACCGTGAATTAGCCACACTCTACCGCAAAACACACAATGGCAGGAATATTAACAGGCATTATTGGGCCCATCATCGGCGGTGTGGCGCCCAGCTTGTTTCCCCCTCCAGCACCTGCACCGGCACCCGCACCAGCAGCGCCCGCTCCAGTTCCTCAGATGGGACCGGGTCTGGGTCTCGGCCCAGGAGGAGGTTTCCCACAAAGCCAGCAGGGAGGCTACGGCCTAGGTGGATTTGGTGGAAATCAAGGTGGCTTCGGTGGCCAGACTGGCTTCGGCGGACAAGACCAAGGTGGTTTTGGGCAAGAAGAAGGAGGACACGGCGGTTTTGGTGGACGGCAGAACGGCTTCGGTGGGGGCCAGGGAGGCTTCGGTCAAGGTCGGGGCAATTTCAGTCAAGGAGGTCAGGGTGGCTTTGGTGGACAAAACCAAGGTGCGCAAGGTGGTTTCGGCGGCGGCCCTCAAAGCTTGCTCGCCAAATTGTCAGGACACAGCCTGCTCGCAAAACCCCGGGAGCTATAAGACACCCAATTTCCTCCTCTTCGCATCTCAAAACCAGGGAAAGAATTGGCTAACCATCAAATAGAAAGCTGCGGTAGGTGGAAGTTCCCCAGCACGTTCTCGTAATAACGAAATATTTCGTTGTGGAATAGGAACAGTATTGAGAGAGAACGTGCATTCTATTGCCTATCTATTGCCAGTACTGTACCTGCGCGCTTTTCCGTAACCCCCCATCAACAGGTTCGTACGCGAATACGCAATACAAATCACGCCTAAGAAGAGTAGATGAGCCGTAAATAGCAGTGTCAACAACAGCGTCATAGCCAGCATCAACCCCAAAATCATCATTCCCCACCCCACAACCATCTTCCTCGAGCTCCACCGCCCAGAAATCGACGAAAACACTCTCAAGCCAAAAGGGCGTAGCAGTCATTGGTACATCTGTCCCTGCGAGGCCTGGTCATCCGCACCCGCTGGGGCATCGGTGCTGGTTTCCGAGCGCGCCCAGGGTGTAGTGTGCGAGATGGAGGAAGTATTCCATGTGCTGGTGTGTGAAGCCAGTGGCAGCGATTTTACCGGCGTGATGCATGGTAGCGACTTAGAAGCTTTATTGTGGTTTCGGCGATTGATGAAAAAGCTGTTACGGATAGGGTAGGGACTTACATGGCGTCGTGATGATTCTTTCCATACTTGTCTTTCATACTCTGGCCGTTACGGCCTCGGTCATGGCGTTTCCACCTCTACCAGGTTTCATGGGCGGGTTGGAGGGGCCCATGCCGCCCATGATGCCATTCTGCGTCTGGCTTTGCTGCTGGCTGGGGTCGGCATAGCCATTGGATTGGGCTTGCTGTTGTCCTCCGTGATGTTGGGAAGGATCTTGTTGGCTGGGATCCTGCTGGCTGGGGTCTTGGCCACCGTAGCCAGAGTCTTGCTGGCCATCATACTGGGATGGGTCCTGTTGGCTGGGGTCTTGACCACCGTAGCCTTGGTCCTGTCCGCCTTGCTAACCTCCATATTGAGAGGGGTCCTGCTGGCTGGGGTCTTCTTGACCGTAGCATTGGTCTTGGCCGCCGGATTGTTGCTGTTGTCCACCGTATTGAGACATTCTATTTTCGAGTTGGAATTGGAGGATTAAGTGACGGGCTAGTGAGTTCTTTGAACTGGTTCTTCTGTGGGAGATTGTTCTTGGTGGTGATAGGAGGGGTGGAGGCTCCGTGATGAATTTGTATGAGAAGTAAAAGTTTTGAAGGGGTAAAAATGGAGAATGTAGTTGGATTGTTGTTATACAAATGCAGAGAACCTTGTGGCACTATGCACAAGGGGTCTAGATAGCTGAAGTGAGATTGCTTACTCGGTGATGCTTACTACGCTCTTCAAAGAACCCCATTTGGACGTCGGCCATATTGTGCACTGACTCGTAGACGAAGAGGGAATATTACGTTTAGCCGACGTCAGCGGTCAAGCAAGTTGAATGCCTCTTATTCAGCTCAGTAATCACCGAAGCAGTCCAGGACGTCGAAAGTGGCCGCCACAATGCAAGAGATGATCAAAGATGTCCAGTGAGACAAGTACCGTATGGTCGCTTAGAAAGGTCTATTTTATTCGCAGATGTGGCGCGAAAGTGTATTGGTGTAAGCTTACCTGCGCGGCTTACAATCATGCCTCGCCGCAAGCATCGCGAAACAGAGCGCCCAAATTGTTCGGGAGCACTGACTCAATGAAGCATAGCAGAGTGCGCAGCGATCCTACCTTAGCCGTGGTCAAAAGCCTTCATCGCTTCGTTGAAGAATGCTTTTGACCCGAGACAGTGATGGCTTCAAGGGATTTTCTCCCTCTCCCATGTTGAGGTGACGATCAAGGCTTGCATGATGGATGATGCGACTCCTGTCGAGCCGAGGACGAAGGAGCCTTTCTCGATGGATGATCAGAGCTCAGTACCGAGCAATATTACCTACCAAGCGAGCTTCGACGAGAGATCAGAGGTCGACTCGGCGGTATCAACCCCGAGGGACAGCCCTGATGCGAGGAAACGTCAAGAGTCTCGCTTTGACGAGCAGAGATCAGAGATATCACGTAGAATTAGCACATCAGAGCGTCAGTATGAACCTGTCGAGGTGTCAGATTCAGTACGTGAATCAGTAAATGTGATGTCGACTCTGAGAGATATTGATCGAGGACGATCGAGGAGCCTCAGACCCGGTGTCAGTGCAGAGACTCGTGTACGATGGGCAATGTTGAAGTCACATGCGGGTTTTTCTCAAGGCGATATCGAGCCGGAGACTAGAATCGACAAAGAAAAACTACTCGAGAGGGTCGGACAGATATCGAGGTCTCTGGTGAAGCCAACCGACTCGATGTTAGTCTAACTACTCGATTCGAAATTCGGCCGCTCCATCTCAGAGAAGATGCTGGACACAATGCGAGTGTCGAACGGTATTGGCAGAAGTTGGAGCAGAACACACACATAAACCATCATCGTGGCTTTCAAGAAGGTCTGCAAGTTGCCAGGACGCTATCTAAGCGTTCTAGAAGCCGTCAACGAGACGGAAACATGGGCCGTGACATTGGAACTGAGAAGAGAATGCAGTCCCGAGCTAGAGACGGGGATCAAGAGATCCGTGGTCAAGGATCAGTTCATAGAATGCAAGAAGGAGAGCAAGAAGCGCGAGGCTGTTGTCAAGAAAGGTCGTCAATGAGCCGCGATCAGAGTCTCATTTCGAACAGCGAACGCGCTTTTAGAGGCGATGCTGTTAAATACGGCCGTGACGCCGAACGAACAATCAATCAGGACAGGAGAACATGACCTGCAAAGCATCGCGAAATCAGCTGAAAAACGTCCTCAAGGAGACTTTCGCAGGGACTACCGTGGCGCAACGGAGCTACTCAATCGGGCGGACGGTCAGTCTCTAGTGAATGACGTCCGCAAAGGGGAGCATCACCTGGAATCTGGATTTGAGCATGTGGCCAACTGGGCAGAACGAGACTTGCCCTCTCTCACCATACGTCAAGAGTTACGAAAAGGCCAGCATGACGTAGAGAATGGCGTCAAAGGCGCGCGTGACCTCCAAAATGGTCTGCGCAGACTGGACCCCGAAAATATGGTCCGAGATGTCCAAAGAAGTGAACATGAAGTACATGCTGACTTCAAAGATGCCGAGAGAGCCCTTGAGCAAATGATGCCCGCTATTCATGTTGGGCGGGACCTTCAGAGAAGTGAACGTGATTGGGTTCAAGAAGGCGAACGCGAACTCGATTACGGCCTCAAAGGTGCAGAGAGAATGGTTGAAGGAGTCCTTTTAGATCTTCATTTTGGCCGTGATGTTCAGAAAGGTGGGCATGAGCTTCGAATTGGTGAGAATAATCTAGTTCAGGGTTCCAAGAAGATAAAGATGTCCTCAGCTTTGGTCTCGAGGGTGCAGAGAGCATCGTCGAAGGACCACTGCCAGATGTTCATCCTGGCCGCGATATCCGAGAAGGCGAGCATGAGCTTGAAAGAGATCTACAGAACTTGGGAGGCAAGCATCTGGAGCGAGACGTCGTAGAAGGCGCAAGTGACCTCAAAGCTGGCTTCAGAGTCGCGGAAAAGGTTGGGGATCAATTCTTGCCAGAACTCCACAACAGCCGAGATATCCGCGCAGGAGAGCACCACTTGGTAGAAGGTATGCAAAAAGTTGCCAACATCGCGAAGAAGAAGATTGGAAAGCTTGAAAGGACCAGCATGGGAGCAGAGCTGGATATGGCCGGACGGTCAGTCGAGCATAGCATGGCACGCCTGGGAGAATCAACTATGAGTAACGTGCACAGAGACCGACGATCAGTGGGAAAAGAGACCGGTGCAGTGGGTCGAGGTGCTGAACACGAGGCTTCACCTATGGACCGGTCCATACAAGACGATCTTCGCAAGGGCAAGCACACTGTCAATGGAGGATTTCGAGCAACCGAGCGCGATCAGCCGACCACTCAAGACCATGGAAGAGTTGAGGGTAGGACACCCAACAAGACATCGAACAAAATTCAGTCAGTGCGCGGTATTGTCAATCCTGTGGCTCAGCCTACATCAGTGTATAATCGGCAACCTGCGGTATCACATCCTTCAAAGGTACCTATGCAGTCACAAAGGCCCCTGGATCGTAGATCAGAACAAAATGGTGGAAAGCAGATTCAGAGCCACAGTGGTCCTCCTAAGCATCCTCGGTCTCCTATGACAGCACAGCATGACCAAGCCCGCATGCCAGTTGATGCTAAACAGCTACATCCCTCACCGTCACCAGCAAGGCCTCGTGCGCCTAGCCAGCAGCGAGCGAAGCCTCACAGAGACTGATGCAAATGGCACCTATCGAGCATCAACAGCCTGATCAGAGAAGGCAGGTGCATGCTCAGAGTATAATCACGGAGAACGCACAGCATAGGAGGACCGAGGACGTAAGCCACCGTCCAACCGAACCTTCTCGTCGTCCAGCTGGCGCCAATGCACAAGTTTCCGAGCAGCATAGCCATAGCCAAGGGCTTGAGAACACGCAGAGGTCCGTAACGCAGGCACACCCATCTGAGAACAATCGCCCCACAATTGCAGGAGGCTCAGCTCCTCAGAGACCGCCAAAGCCTAATACGCAAGGCCCAATCTGCAGACATGAAGGGCACCCCGCCGACGAATGTCACCCTCAAGAGAAGAGTATTGCGGAGACGCAGCGGCAGCCAGGCTTAGCGTGCAAGCACGAAGACCATCCAGCAAATCAATGCCCCCATGCAAATCAGAGGCCTTCAGGAGCAAGACCACAGCAAGTTGAATCTTGTAGGCACGAGAACCACCCAGCCGATCAATGCCCCCAACAGAACCAGAGTCATCCAGTGGTCAGGCAACAGCAGCTCCCAACATGCAGACATGAGACCGATCAATGCCCTCAACAACAGCAGCGTAGTCCAGCAATAAGACTACAGCAAGCCCCACCATGCAGACAGGAAGGGCACTCAGCCAATCAATGCCCCCATAGTAATCAGACACACCCGGGGGCGAAAACACCACAAGCCCAGACCTGCAGACATGCGGGACATCCACCCAGCAAATGTCCCCACCTTATGTAGAACCGAAAAGGCAGCATATATCAACCTGTAAGCACGAAGGACACCCAGCCAGCGAATGCCCTCAAAACAAGGGGCAAGCAGAAATGAAGTGTCAACAAACAAGCGGATCGTCTTCCTGCAAGCATGAAGGACACGAGGCTAAGGATTGCCCTCAACGAGGCCGAGTAGCACCGAAGCTTCAATCAGCCGCAGCAGAGCCTCCTTGTAGGCACGTCGGACATGAAGCTCATGCATGCCCCCAACAAATAAGCCGTGATGCAATGAACAGACAGCAGACAGCCACGGAACAACCCGCAGTAGTCAGTGGTCCGCAACACATGCTCAATATATATAAGGCGAGTACCCAGGCGTCAAAAAATGCGTCGGGTGGATGTCCTGAGTTTCGGGACCGTGAGTCTTTTGCCAATGTATATACATATGTTGTGTCGCTGACGTCTTTCTAGAGATGATGCAAGTACTTCTCACGATGGCACAAGATGCGATGCCGGAAGTCGAAAGGAAACTGGGCCAAACCCAGAATCAACTGAGTCGTTGAGTGTCTTGGTATGCGGATAGAAGTGGCGATTGAGCGGTAAATTGAATATGTGAAAGTCCTGTGAACGCCTGAGCCTCTAGGGGCTGACCTGGCCATTGGCTGCCCTGGAAGAGAAGCAGCGTGTAATTGATTGTGTCCTATTCCATGATTAAGACGGGGGGCGATCTGTATACAGCTTCGCTAATCAAATGTTTTGCACGTGAAAGGTACATATTCCTGCGTGTTGCTGCATTCAGAGCAAGGGGGCCCTTGTCCGTGCGTTACTGCAAGCCATGTCCTATTTCTCCCACGCGCTGCCGATTGCTAGTCAGACCTTGAGCGGCGTTCTGCGCATGAAAGCCTTCGATAATGAAGACGTACAATGTGCGATTTAACCAATTACGGTCGATCATGGCGTCTTTGTTGGATGTATTCAGCCACGACAACTCAAATTAAATATTTCCAGCAGCTGCAAGACTATGCTAGTGTCCTAGACATCGTGCGCAATTGGCCGATAGCTAAAGCATCGGAATTTTGAGAAGACACTGAATTTTGATCCTAGCTTTCGCAGTAGACTCAATCCAAAGGACTGGCACTGAGGTAATTTCCAACGGCTGTCGCCATTCGATCGCGTGGAGGCTACGCCACTGGAGCAAAGAGAAGACGAAGAAGATATTGGAGCGAATTGACCAGCCATTAGGCGTAGCTCCGATCGGCTAGTAGAGTTGACTTTGGATTTGACTTGATGAATGGAGCCAGGTTCGAACGTAGGCCTAAAATGCTTGAATGGAAAGTCCAAATGCAAGATGCTTTCCTTCCGTATGCAAGCTTAATGTACCCACGACCCAAAATTATATTTCAATGACGACTGTGATAATAAACGCATAAGGTAGCTAAGACGAGCCTGCAGGTAGGCGAAATCTCGGAATCGGATGCAACATCTCGAACAAATCCTGTGCGGATCTCGCAGACGATATCAGTATATCCTCCCTACACATCTCTCCATGAAGCGTAACGTCCCAGGCCAAGCAGAAGATGTTTAGGAGGTCGACTATGTCAAGAGGGGAAATATCCCATTGGTGGAGAATCATTATATAATTAGTACCTAGGCGGTATGCTTTTCTCCACCATTTATTTATTATTATTCTAGTATCCTAGATATTATATATAACTAGCCTATAAATAGCTATTAATAATTAATTTATTTATTCTATATATATTAAATAGTGCTATAATATTATATTAACGAGATTTTTCTTTTTCTAGCGACTACGGTACGATCTAAAATAATCTTTCGAAATTAATAACTTTACTCCGAAAGAGTATATTTACTCTATAAGAATTAAAAGTCTACTCTATTAATAATAGAGCTTCTAATTATTATTTCTATTCGTATAAAGAAACTATATAATATCTAATACTAGTTATCGTATTATTTAATTATTTTATTATAAAATTAAATTTCTATTTATTAAAGAAAGTAGAGACGCCTTTTTAATAAAATATTAATTACTAAAAAGATATATTATTTATTTATTACTTTATAGTATTTATATTATAACTAATACTTCGTTATTTTTATTATTTATTATAGAAAGAATAAGTAGTCGTCTATTACTATTATTCTATTTATAAATTATATTAGAGAATACCCTAAAAGACTTATTAAAAAGAATTATCCTACGGCGATTATATTTCGTCCTAACCTCTTTAAGATTCTTATTAGTTTACGCTCTAATTTAATATAATTAATCGTTATATTTTAGAGGTTAAGAAGTAACGTTTTATATTTTAATTTAATCCTAAATTTCTTTACTTTTTAAAGACGAGTCTAACTTTAAGGTTTATTAAATAAAAAGTAATTTTAAAAATAAAATCGAACTACTTCCCCTATTCTTTCGTATATCTAGGACGAATATTAAAAAGAAATCCTAGTATTTTATTATTATTATTTTACGATACCGTAAAAATTTTAGTAATTTTCGAAAAAGTTATTTCTTTATCTAGGAGAGAAACCTATAATTAAAATCTATTAATAATTAATCTTTAAAGGAATAAGATTAAATTAATTATATATATTATTTCGTATATTTAAAACGTCCTTAGGAACGAAGTTTGAATACTTTATTACTACTATAAATAATATAACTAAACTTTATAAAATTTTCGAAGATTATTTTTTTATACGGAGGAAATTATTTATTCTAAACTTCTTTACCGATAACCTATAAGAATTACTAGTATTTATATTTATATTATTAATTATAACTTTACCGGTAGCTTTAATTATATTATTAGAAGAAACCTCGCCGCCTACTATAACTTTAATATCGGGGAATATATTACCGCCTATTTTAATTTAAATAGTTTAATTAATACCTATAATAGTAACCCGAACTTTATTCGATAATATAAATAGTATATTAAAATAGTTATATATTCTTAAAGAAGAGATCCCTAAGAATTTAATACTATTATAATAATTTATAAAATTTAATATTAGGTTATAAAGTAAAGTTATTAAATAAATATTAAAAATCTTAAAAATAATTAAAATCCTCTTCGATAAGAATATTAAAGAAATTATAGAAGATAATAAAAAGATTATTATTATACTTCTAAAAAAAGAGTTCCTAGGCGAAATTCGTAGTTTTAAAATTAAGAAAAACTCTTTAAATAAAATTAAATACTTAAAATAAAATATAGATAAAGAGTTTAAAATAAATTATATAAAAGTTATCCGATTATTAAAAATAATTAGTATAAGAGATAAAAATAATAATAAATTAAAGAAAATAATACCGCTAGAGTTAATAACGTTATATAATATAATTAGTAAATAAATTATAGGCCTTAAGAATAATAAATTATATATTTATATAATAGAATATAAAGTAGAGCCAAAGAGATTATTATATAATATATTTAAGAAAGTATAAAGTTTAATAGAAATCCTACTAGTAATAAATAAGATAATAATATCTATATAAGAAAAAACTAAAATTAATAACTATAGAGACTTCTAAAAGTAAATAATAAAAGTAAATAAGAATATATTATAAACTCTCTTAATAATATTAATAAAATTAACGTATTATAATCGTAATAGGAATATTTGAAAAATAGTAGTTACTCGCTTAAAACTAATAAATACTAGATTAAATAAACCGATAATAGTAAATAAAGTCTATATTTATCTAAAAGAGCGTAGAGTATATTCGTTAACTTTATATAAAGTATTATATATAATCTAAAAATCCTAAACTTTAGTTATTATATCTCTAAAAATATATAAAGAAAAATTAAACTATAAATTATAGAATTCTCGCGGAGAAAATCCATTAACTAAAAGTAATTATAGTTATAACTAGAGGTATTTAATTATCTTTAATAAAGATAACTACTTATTTTAATATCCGGTAAATTCGTATAATTATATAATATCTTCTAATCTATATACGAGTAGACTAAAGAAGTAGGAATAATAAAAACACCGTAGCCTACTACTTTATATACTATATAGAATTATTAATTATAAAGTTATAGAATATATAAATACTTATCTATTCAAAAAAGAGTAGTACTATATTAAATAAATTCTATAAGATATATAGTAAAAAACGGTAGATTATAAAGTATAGAAAAAAAGACGGGAGAATAAAAATAATCTTTATACTCTCTTTAGAATACTAGTATAAAAGAATCTAGAACTAAATAAAAAGTTTAATAAAAAAGTAACTAAGGAAATTAAACGAGATAATTCGATTATTTTAATATATTATATTATAATTCCCCTTTAAGTCGAGGGACGGTAATATAATAAAATAGTAAATATTATAAACTCGTACGAAATAAAAGTTCCCTAATATAATAAAATCTACCGAGAATATAATATAATAATATTATATAATATTATTAAATTAGCTATAGTAATATTAAAAATAACTATTTTATAAATAGTAATAGTATATAATACTAAATCGTTAAAGAAGAGACGAACGATAGAAGAATTTATAAAAGAGACTTCGTAATTATAAATATAAGAAGCGCCTACTAAAGGAAGAAAGAAGAGGATATTAATTAAGAAAATAAATATAAAGAAAGAATTATTAATTATAAAAGATCTTCTAGGTAAGTCCTAGCTAGATATTAATAAATTATTATTAAATATAATAGTCTCGCTCTTATTTTTATATATAATATAGGTTTCCCTCTATTTTAAAAGGGAGTTATAAAGATTAAAATAAATACTAAAGAAACCTTAAAAGAAAACTATAATAATAGAAGTTACGGAAAATAACTCTACTACTATTACTTTAATATAATTAATTAATATAATAAATATTATTATAATTAGGAAAATAGGAAAATTTAAAGTAATTATCCCGTATAAAGAGATAAAGGAGATTCTTATATTAAAGTCTATAATATAGATAATTCCCTATATTATATAAAAAGAAAGAGGATTAAAAATATCAATCGAGTTATATAAAGTTAAATTAAATTAAGGTTTAGATATAATAGTCGTTATATCTTTATTAGTCGATAATATAAAATTACCGAAATTTTTAATAAAGCTCCTAAGGAATAAATAATACGTTTTAATAATAATCGTTAGCGGGTAAGAAAATATTATTAAAAACTAGACCCGTTTCTAAATTAATATAATAGGTATTAAAAAAGAGTAATAAACTTTCGTATCTCTATAGAATAATTTTAGGTTTATTATCCTATTTAGTTTTTTATAACTTCGTATAATTAATATAAAAATAAATATTATAAAGGGCCTTATTATTATTAAAGATATCGAGAAAAGAGAGTCGATAAAGTTTATTAAATTTTATAAAATTAAAAGAACCGAATATTTAAAAGTAAAAGTTATCCTAGAAATCCTAAAATTAGAAATAAATAATAATAGTAAGAGCGATAAAGAAAGCGAGGAAGATAATCTTTTAAAGGAATTATTAATAGATAAAAAGAACGAGGAGGAGTTAAATTTTAATAATTTATTAAATTAAAGTATCCTAGAGATAATATTAAAAATCTAAAAGAAAAAACGAGAAAAGACGACGATATATTAAAAATAAAAAATTAAAATAAAACTATTTTTATTCGTACGAACTATAAGTTTACTATCTATAATACTTATATTTATAAGCGTACTATATATAATAATATACTAATTTATAGATATTACTCTAAGAGTATATATATATATATCCTTTATTTTAAGGAGGAAGAGAAGAGATAAAAGACCCTTTTTATAGTATATAATAATATAGTTTTATACGAAACGACGATATCGAATCTAGGGGTCTTATTTTTTATTAAAAAACGAGTATAATATCGCTAGATTAATTATATAAAGAATTTCGAGGTCTTTTATCGGTAAAGCGGTGAGCCCGTATTCTACCGAAAAAGACGGAAAAGGCGTTTAGATTTATTTAGTTTATATACTAGCCCTAAAGATCGATTTAATACCTACTTTCGTCTAAAGTATCTAAATACGTATTTAATACCTCGATTTATTTTGAATAAATTTAAATAAATAGGAATAAACTAGTCTAAGTAGTACTAGTAGATAATTAGATATATATAGTTATAAATGAATTATATAGTCTATAATACCGCGTTAATTTAGGGGGTATTACGCGCGTATATAATTTTCATAAATCGACGTAATTTAAAATCTAAATTAAATTAATATAGTTATAGCGCTTTATATAGCTTTAGCGAGTTACCCGGAGTTAATAAAAAATTACGGATTTAAAATCTTAAATCCGAAGTTACTATTTTTAGGTTTTTTATTAAAAAATTTTTTTTTTTTTTTTTTTTTTAAATATTATTTTTTAGTTATTTTTACGCCTGAAGCCGGTAAAATACGTATTTAGTACCTCGACTCTTCTCGTACAGTCTCCCGCTTTACCGATGTTATAAAATAAATAATAAATAAATAAATTATTTTAAAAGAAATTATTCCCGATAATAAAGCCCGATTATAGTTATTATAATTAATTTAAATTTATAAAGACGTAGGAGTAAAGGAAATAAAAGAAATCCCCTTAATAAATTTAATTATTTATTATATCGTATTAAGGAATAATTTAAAATTATATAAAATAATATAAAAGTAGTTTACGAATAATAAAGAATAGTAACTCCGTAAGATTATAAAGAGAGATATAGAAATAAGTTATTATAAACGTTATACTATCGTAAATAAACGGGTCTTTTAATAGAATATTAAGTTAATATTAATTAAAAAAGAAGAGAAAGACGAGTTAAAACTTATATTTAATTATTACTTCGTATACGAAAATCTCTCCGGGTTATATATAAAGTTAATAACGAAGATATATAACTTATTTAGGATTCTATTATATAAAATATTTTTCTAAATAAATATTAAATATAGTTATTAAGCTATTCTAGTATACTTAGATAATAAATACTATTTAGTATTTAGTATTCTTAATCTCGGATAATTTTAATTAACTCGAATACCTTAGGGAATAAAGACTTCGTTATTTATTTTTATTAAATTAATAAATATTACTCTAAGCTTAATACTAGAACTAAATTTAGAATTTTCTTTATTTAGTAGTAATAATTAATATAAACGTCCTAGCCTAGTTTTTTATATTAATAATATCTTTAGGGCCTATAATTCTTAGGAGAAATAATATAAATTTCTTTATAAATATTTTTTTCTATAAATATTATAGTTAGACTTTAAATTATTACTTTTAAAATTATTTATCGGTATAATAAAAGTAAAAGTACTCGGCGAGATATACGAGATTAGGGAGCGTATACGAATTAAATTAATTATAATTAAGAAGATTAAGAATTAGCCGACACCGTAGGATTAAAGTATTATTCGTAGATTTTTAGAGATTTATTAATCTATAAGAAAATAAATAAAGAGGTATATTAAAATAAATCGCCCTTTTATTAAACTTTATAAAAATATAAAATAAATATAGAGAGAATTAGAAGAACTATCCTTTACGTTTATATAAAGAATTTATTTATCGAGTAAAGTATTATTCTTATAGGACCCGAAGGACCTAGTTATTATATTTTATAATATATTAAAATATAGAGGAGGGTATTTTATTAACTAATTATAAGAAAAGGAGATAAAGTTAATAATATACGATTTATTTATATTAAATAAGGTTAAAAGAAATTATAATATTTATAAACGAGAATTAAAAGTAATTATCTACTTTATATAAAAGTATTTCTATATATTTAAAAGTAAAGAAGCCTCGATTATCTATATTAACTATAAACTACTAGTTAAGTTTATAAATACTAAGTTTTATAAAGATATTTTCGCTCGATAAATATTATAGTTACTAGTACTTTAGTATAAAATAGTAGTTTATTCGTACCGATAAATAGTTTAATTAATATATAATATACTAAGACTAAATCTTAATCACTATTTTATTTCGTTAATATTATAATTTTTACGTATCTTATTTCGTTAATACTATATTCTTATTATTTAGTAGTAATAGCGTAGTCGAATTCTATTTATAAATAAAAGGAGACCGGTTACTAGCCTTTAAAATACTAGTTATAAAATATTAAATCCTCTATTAATATCTCGAAGATATAATTATTATCCGTACTACTATTCTTTTATATAGGTCGAATTATTTTTATTAATAACTTAGGAAACCCCGATTTTTACGTATTTTGTACCGAAATTATATAAAATACTAGAAATACGTATCTACTTATATCGAGTATTTTAAGTATATTATATAACTAAAATACAATTATATAGTTGATTTTAGTATATTTAGTACCTAAAATACACTTATATAACTAATTCTAATATAATTAATACTTAACGGGTAAATAATAATAAATGGATAATCTTTAATATTATTCTATAGTACTTTAAATATACTATTTATACTTTAAATAATAATAGTATTATTATTATAATCATTACCGCTAGCGCCTTTAATATCGTTATCGTATTTAAATCTTTATATATATATTAATTAATTAATATATATTCTACTTTATCTACTCGTTATATTATAAGGGAGTTATAAATATCCTAAAATCCATTTATTTATAAGAAACTATTATTATTTATTTTTATAAGTTAACCTATACCTAGATCTAGCCTAGATCTAGTCTAGATATAAATTAAATCTAGACTAGATTTAGGCCGCTATTATCTTTAATTATAAAAATAATTTATTATATTTATAATCTATCTTTTATTTATCGTCTAAATTATTAACCTAGGTAGTTTATATTAAAATAACGTACCTCTCCTTCTTTATAGTCTCGAGTACTATATTTTATATATATATATCGTTTATTATATAATTTTAATCTTATTTTTTTTACTATATTATTTTCTCTTTCTTTTTCTTAAACTTTAATTTTTTTCGGAAGCCTTCGTATATAATAGAGAGTTTAAATATATATAATATAAACTCGGTAGGATCTTTATTAATATTAAAGTAACTAATTTATTCGTTAAGTTTAATATCTTTAAGTTTTTACGCGATAAAGACCGGTATTTACTATTTAGTATATAATATTAGTATATATATATAATAAGTATAATATTATAATATTATATTATTTCGCGATTTATAAGGCTCTTTATACTTCGTATATTATTACCTCGGTTTTCTACCGATTTATTAAACGAAGTTACTCGAGTATCCGCCTAGATAATTATATTAATATTCGAGGAATAATAATAAATTATAAAAGACTCTACCTCCTTTTATACCTCGTTAAATATTATTTAATAAATTAAAATTTTTATTAATACCTCGTCCGCTAGTTTAGTTTTATTAGAATAAGAGAAATATTTACCTTTATAAAGATAGATAACTTATTTTTCCGAGATCTACTAGTACTCTTTTCTTTCGTATTATCTCTTTTTATAATATTTATCTCGTTCTTTTATATATTATATTATCGAGGAGGCGGCGAATTTATAGTAATCTTATTAATAATTAAGAGATAATTAAATATAGTATAGATAACTTTTTGTAACGTCATAGTGCGTTCCAACTTAAATATTATAATAGGGGTATTCTAGTATTGGCCCGAATACCCCACGCCGCTCTTTTAACTTATTAATATATACCTTAAGTATTACACTTTTATAACCGATTAAATTATCGATTTTATCTTTTTATTTATAGACGAAATCGTTTATATTATCTATTAATATCTTTTCTCTTTTTATTTCTTAATTAATCCTACCCGATAAAGCCTTTATTATTATACTTTATTATATAGATATTTATTCCTCCTACGTCTCCTTTATTTAAATCTATAATTTTATATTACTTCTTATTAATATTAAGAGATATAAAGAAAAAAGTCGAGTCTAATTTACTTTTAATATATTCGCCTTCGAATTTAATCCGTATTTACTTCTTTATTTTATATTCTTTAATAATATAATAAATTATAACGTAGACTATAATTATTATAGTTCCCGTTAAGGGTTTAAATATATATTTAATATTATTATAAGTTCCTAATTAACCTAGGTCTAATTAAAAGAATAATAAGATTATAATTTTTATTACTAAATCTCTAAGGAAGCGGTAAAATAGTTCGGGTTTATTAATAATTAATATTAAATCTTAATAAAGAAATATTAAGACTTATATTATTATTATAATTATATATCTATCTTCTATTTTTTATTTTAGTAGTAATTATTTCTTTAATACTTCGTCTTATTATAAAAAAAGTATAATATACTACTATAACCTATCGAACCCTTATTATTATTAGGGCGCGGTAATTATTAATATAATCGAGTAATTAATACCGATTAATATATCTTTAATTTAAACGCGGTAAACTAATACCTCTCGGGCCTCCGTTGGATTTAAAGTCTTCTTTACTATTTTATTCTTTAACCCGAGGGCCTTATTATATTTATTAATAATATTCCGTTAAAGCTTCTAGATTAAAGTATTAACTTCGCTTTTTTTATTAAAGTTTATTTATAAATTATATCTTAAATCTCTATATCCTATAATAAGGGTTATTAATATTATTTATTTTATATATTAAAGAACGGCCTCGTAGCCTTAAATATATAATATTAATTTAATAGGACGTCCTACGCCCGCCTATAATAATAACGACTCGTTTTTTAAATATAACGCGTCGTAATTATAGTAGCGTTTTATTAAAAATTTATATAACGCGTTACTAAAAGACTTTATATCTCTTAATCTATATATATAAGAGTTAGGGTAGGACGAGGACGAGGATATACGACGGCCGATAAACGATAAAGACTATAAAAAGATTAGTTATATTATTAAGTCCTATATGAAATATATATATATATATATGGCGTGGCCCTACTTAATTCGTTTAACCGAGATATATCGTCCGTTTTCCGTCGCTTCGGGGTAGGAAACTTAATATTATTATTATCGGCCTCGGTATTAATCTCTTTATCTCCGTATATATTTTCTTCGTCCTTATCGATAGTTAATATTAATTAATATATACTAAAAGAGTTTATAATTAACGCGTTCTTAATATATATTATTACTCGTATATCGGAATAAATAAACTATTTATAACCGAGATTTATTTTTAAAGTATTAATATAATTTATTATTAGAGTTAGCCTTTAATCTTATCGAAGGAGTTATTACTATAAATTCTTTAACTAGTTAAGACCGTATTACGATATATAAGAGATATAATTTAATTTAATTTTATTATTTAATATATTATTAGGTCGTATATATATAGACTTAAATATTATTCGGTAATATAAAGTATATTAACTAGTCGAAATATAAAATAGGTTTATTTTAATATATAGGAAAGAGGGTAGAATTATATATACGATAATAATAAATAAATACGCGTCGGATTAACTTTAGCCTAGATCTAGGTTAGGTTTAAACTAGATCTAACCTAAATCTAGGCTAAAACTAATCCGAATACCGAATTCGAGTTATATAATATTATAAATTATAAGAGTATAAAGACGTTATAAATATAATTAGAAATAATAACCGTTTATTAAAACGAGTTTAATAAAGGGTAGACCGAGATAGATCCTATAAAAAATAAATTATAATATCTTTATTTATAAATTAAGTACTTTTATTTTTACTAGCGAAATATATACCGAAGGAGCGCTAGATAATAAAGGTTAATTTAAAAATTTACTTCTTTTCTTATTTAATTCTATAAGAGTAGTATTTTAAGAACTTTTATTTAATAAATCTTTTATTTAATTTAGAACCTCTAATTCTCTTCCTATTAACTACTATCGATAGAGTTTATACTTTAATTATAATTTATCTTTATATTATACCCGTTACTCTCGTTATTATTATTAACCGTTATATAGTTATAATATTACTATTAAATAAGAGCCCGGGGTATACGTATTATTAGGCGGTATAATAAATATATTATCGCGGACAGTAGTTTTTTATAGATATATAGTTATTATATTTATTTTATAAATTAATCTACTACCCTAGTACCTTTCGTTATAAAGTTAAGATTATAAATAATATTATATTAATCCTAGTCGATAAAATTATTTATATAATAGTATCCTTCCCGTTTAATAGGTATTATATATATACTCCGGATAATATTATATATTTCGAAGAAACGATAATCGTATAGTTCTCGGGGTCTTTTCGTTCTACTAGTTAAAATATACTCTACTTCGAATATCCTATATATATTATTAACTCTCCCGTTATTCTTTAGTCGATATAAAGTAATTAACGCGCTAGTATATACCTTATATTTACCTTTATCGTTTAATCGTTTATAATTATAAATATTAATAATTAATTTAAGCCGGCCGATTATTATATAAAGAGCCTTCTATTTAATCTCGCCTTAATTTTATAAACGAGTCGCTTCGTTATTAATTTAAATATAATTATTACGAGGTTTACCGGTAGAATAAAAGTTAAAGGTATAATAGATTAATTTTTTTATAAACCGCCCTAAATTCCGGCTCTCCTTATTATTATGAATTTAATATATTAATAATCGATATATAGAAATATATATATCTCCCGTTTAATTAAAATCCGTTTTTTATCTCCGTTAATCTTTAATAGAGCCCGGATTTTTATCCTATTTTTTACGGCTCTCCCGTACGAATATCGTTATAACGTTAATAAAATCTTTAATATTAAAATAAAAAGCCCTCGCTACCGTAGTTATTAGATAATAATAATTAATATCTAGTATTTATATACCGTAATATAACGGCGTATCCTTATTAGGAATAAGTATATATTTATTTAAATCTAATTTCTCTCGATACGGCCGGGTATTTTATTATTTTATTTTATTATTAAAAATAACGGTAAATTTAATAAAAAATATTATTATAACTTTTTATATAACCCTTATATTATAATATATAATATTATACCGTAGTAATTACGTCTCGAATTTATTAATTTTATTTATCCGTAAAAAGGGTTCTTTAAAGAGAAATTTATAAACCGCCTCTTTATAATAAATATCGAAGTTCTAGGTACTCTTATATCTTCGAATATATTTAATATAATATATTATCGCGTATAGTTTTAATATATTAAAATACCGATTAATAAGGTCTTTTAAATCTAGGTCCGAAATATTACTCGGCCGGTATTTACGGAAAACTATCTTTAATTTATAAATATAGTAAAGTACGTATTATATATATTATAAAGTATCGCCGTTATAAAACGTATATTAAATAAATATAACAAAGTTAAATATAGCCCGCGCGTAATATAGGGTAACCGGTACGCGCTTAATAAATAAAGAGGTAACGACGGTTATTAATTATTATAATATCGTTTTTTATTCGTTACTACTCTATTATTTTATTTTATTAAAGTTTTTAAATAATTTTAACTATACGAAATTTAGTATTTAACGAAAACGGTAATTTAATTTAATTTTTATTATTAATTACTTTAAAGATTTCTTCGGCCTAACTACTCTTTTTATTATTTATTTAATAGTTATAAAAACTATATAATCTTTAATTAGATCCCGAATTTAATTAATTAATTTTATAATAATTCCTTTTAGAAGCTAGTATAATATATTAATAATAAAGATAATATAAATATTAACTAGATAATAACGCTAGGCGAAGTTTTTAATATTATAAATAATTATTAAATTTTTAGCGAGGTCGGGATCTCTCCTTTATACCTTTATTCTTTAATATATATATTTATAAATCCGCGGCTCCTATATTTTAATTAACTCCCCTCGTTTATTAAACGGGACTAAATATATTAAATATTAATAATTTTATTTTACCTTTATTATTAAGATTTATTTTAAATAATCGGTTATAAGCGATATAATTATTAGATAATATCTTCGGGGTTAATTATCCGCGTATATAATATCGATTTTTTATATTACTAAATCTTTAATTATTTTAGTTATTTTAATATATTATTTGAATAAATAATAATAATTATATATACGTTAGAGTATACGCCCTAGCGCGAGATAGTAGATATTTAATTATATATAGTTACCGAATTTCTTTCCGTTCTTAATACGAGGAATTAAATTTAAGAGAACTAGGCTAGGTCGCTTCTAGGTTTTATATATTATATAGTCGAGGTTCCCGATAATTATATATATTAATTAAAGGGAAAGGTCATTATAATATTAAATTATTATTATCTCGTCGGACGATAGTATAAAAGGGATAATAGTACCTTTAATAAAGATTTATAATTATATTTCCTATTATTAAATATTAATATATATTTTATTAATTACCCTATTATTACTATCGTTTATAATCTTTATAAATATATATACTAGATTATCTTTAAACGGTTCATAACCGAGGAAAAAACGGATAATTTTAATAATATTACGGTAATATAATTTAAAATATAAATTATTAAAATAACTAATCTCGTTAGGTACGCGGAGATTATTGATTATCTAACTATTATTATATATACCTTATTAAATATTATATTCTACTAGTTACCGATATTATTCTATATTACGGAAAATCACCTCCTCTTTTTAATTTACCTTAATTTTTATAAATTTAAGGTATATATTAATACTCGTTTTAATTATATAATATTTAGAAAATAAATAAATAATAGTCTAACTAACTTTATTACCGAATAAATAGTATATATCTTTTACTATTATTAACTATAAAGTATTTCGTCGATATTTTTAATATTACGCGCGATCTAGTTTTATATATATTATTATAATAACGCCGGCGTCTCGCCCTATAAGGTTAATAAAAGATTCTATATAAAGAGAATTAAATATAAATAAAAGGCTTCTAAAGGAGATAAACGGTATAATCGCGGAGGAAGGTATTATAACCGGTTTTAATATATTTATCGAAGTAAATAAAAGTCTAGATAAATTATTAATATATTTATATAAACTCCTAAATAATAATATTTTTATTATTATCTTTATTAATCCCTAGATACTTAAGAGGCGATTTATTTATATTATAATAAATAGTATAAAATTCTATTAATTAATCCGTATTTAATTTATTACCGCTAGGCGCGGCTAGTTCCTAGAGTTAAGAGATTTCGTATTAAATGAATATAAAGCCCGTTTAATCCTTAATAGGGTTAAAGATATTTATTAATTTCCTACGTTTAAATTAAGGCTCTTTATATATATTTAGGTATTATAATAAACCCGAGTAATTCTTCGCTTAAAAGAAGTTATATTAAAAGTATTATAATCGTTTTATTATATACTTCGCGTTATCCGGTATTAAAAGTAGAAAGTTTAAAAAAAGAATATCTATCCGGAATACGATTTTATAAATTTATAAATAAAGTTATTATTTTAAACTCGGACGCGTTTAAATTAAATTATTAAGATTTACCTAAATCTAGATTAAATCTAGACTAGATCTAGGTTAAATTTAAATTAAATTTAATTAAACTCTAACCCTAAATTATTTAAATAAGAAATTAATATTAAAATTTATATTTTATAAATATTAATATCCCTTACCCCGTAGGTCTATAATACTAACTTTTATTTAATTAAAATAGTTACGCTAACGATAGTATTCGGGTTATAAACTCGATATATATTATAATAAAACTATTTAACTTAAATAAACGATACTGAAAGATTTTATTATAATAGATTTATATATAATTTTAATAGTTTTAATATAAGTAATATTCGTTCTACGGGTAGAAAGGGCTAGGGAAATATATATAACCGACGTTAAAAATAATAATTAAATAGATTAAGGATTTTAACGTAAAATAATAAACGATATAAAATATTAATATTCGAAATATTTATTTTAATATAATTTTCACGGAATTTAATTTATTAAAAATAATATTCGTAGATTTAATAATACGAAAATATATAAATCTTTTAAAACTCGACTAGATTAAAGGCCTTATTATATAAATATTATATTATCTAATATCGATCTCTTTTAATACTCTTTTACTTCTCTTTTATTAAATAATATATAAATATTACTTCTTAAAATAGAGCCTTAAATATACCGGGTAAACCTCGGATAATTTAATATCTATATAACTTTATACTAGGAGACGAAATCTTAAGAATTATACCCGTAAAAATTAACGCCCGAGTTTTTAATTTATAAGTTTTAACTAGATCTAGACCTAGATCTAGGTATATTTATTATATAATCTCTTATACTTTACTAGAATTAGCGATTATAGTTATTATATATATTATTACACTCTTCTAACTATATAATTATTATTAAATCTATTTATTTATTATTATTATAATATTATAATAACCCCTTCTATTATTTAACTATAACGGAAAGTTATTTAAAAATAACTAGACTCTTATATATATAAAAGGGGTATATACGTCGATTTATTATTATATTATTATCGCTATATTTTAATAAGCTAAAGAGTTTATAAAATAGTATTACTTTATAAATAATATATTTAAGGATTAACCGAACCCTAAAATCGCGCTTAAAGATAAGAGAGTCCGGTAGAGTTAATATTTAATAATTAAATTTAATAACTAAATCTAAATCTAAGGCTATATAGATTTCGGCGAAAGAATATATATTAATATTATTATTTATTAGGGAAGCTCTAATAAACCGTTAAAAATTAAATATAAATTTAATAATATACCGTCTTTAGATTTCTAAAGTTAAGTAGTAGTAATAATTAATTCGAGTAATCTTTATATTAAATAAGAATCGAGAATTATTTTTAATCCTCTTTTACTTCGCTCGCTTAAAGGCTTCGAGATCGATTATATATTAAATTAATATATATTAAAGAAGTTCGTATATAAAATTTAATTTTTTAAAATCTCTTTATATCTATTATTTAAAGAATTTAATATAGTTTCTTTACGATTCTTATTACTTTAGGATTATTTAATATCTCGCGATTTAATAATAGACCCAAGCTTCGATTACCTTATATATTATATTATAAAGGGGTATTATACTAATATCTTAAAAAATAATAATCTATAAAGTATTATTTAATATTTCTTAAATAAAGGTATAAACTCGATAAAAATCGAGGTTATTATAAATAATAACTTTAGTTAACTATATCTCTTATCCTCTAATATTTAATTTAATTTAGAAGATAGACTTATTCTTTTCCTCCTCCGTTCTAGCCTCTTCTAGGTATTTAATATATTATAAATAAAAATCTATTATCGCGCCGGAGGGAGCCCGAAAAAGATAAATTATTATAAAAATTAATACCGAAAATATATTCGTATTTATTTATTAATTCCCGTTTTCTTTATTTCGAGATTAACCTCTCTTCTTTATAACTTCGAAATATACTTATTCTCTTAATATCTTTAACGAGGATTTAATCCTTCTATTAATAACGAAAAAATAAAAGCGCCTAATAAAACTTTTAGGCCTTAATAATAATAAAGATTATTTATTATTACTACCGCCGAAATAAACTTTAAAGAAATTATTAACCGAAAAGTCTTATTAAAACCCTAAGTCTTTAAAGGAGTCCTCCGAGTAATTATATTAAAAGAATAAATTCTTAATTAAAGAATCCTCGGAATTAATTATTAATAATAATAAAAATAATAATATAAATAAAGAAGAGAAAGTAGAGTTAATTATAATATAATAATTAATCGATATCTTCTTTAGTAGTATTATATTTATTAATTAACCTTCCTCTTAACTTTAAAAAAATTAATAATAACTATTTATACGAATATATTTACGATAAGATATAAGAACGCGTTATTATATTCGCGAAAATCGCCTATTTTAATAATTCTCGCGGTAATAATAAAATAGCGATTCCTAGAATATTAAAATTAATTTATTACTAGTAGTAGCTTTATATATTTATAATTATATTATTCTATAAAGGCGACTTCGGATAATTTAATATTATTATCGAAGACGAAATAAATTTAAATAAAGTAAAGCCTCTTAATATATCTTCTAAATTTCGCGATTAACTTTATTTATTTATAGACCTTTAAAGTTATAAGTTCCGCGGTATTCTATTTTTAATTATATTAAAAATAAATAGAGATTTAACGAGAGTAGAAGGAGTAGTTAATAAAGTTTTAATACTACCGCGAAAACACTCCTACGGGCTCTAAATATCCTATAAATTAATAATTCTATAAATATCTATATTAACTAGACTCGGAAGCTTTTTATATTAAATTAATTAATAGGTTTATATTATTCTTTATCCCGTTAGTTAATCTTAATATTTAAAGTATTAAAATATTATTTATAATTAACTTCGAGGCCTTAAAGGTACGGTTTATAGTTATTTATTATAACGCTAACTTTAGTTATTAAATAAATATATAAACGAAGAATAAATTATAAACGGTATATAACCCGAATAACTCCGACGTAAAATTACTAAAAGATATTAAATTTATTAACGCCGTATAATATAATCTCCCGAGCGAAGTAAATACTTTTATATTTATATTTACTTTATAATAATTATAATTAACTATTAATAAAGTCTTTAATAAAGTATATAAATACTCTTTTATAAAGAATAAAAAAAAAATTAAAGAAGAAATTATTTACCGTTTTTAATACGGGTTCGCGATTATAGATAAATATAATAGGGTAAAGAATTTAGGTAAAGGTCTATAGAATCCTCTTTAAATAATAAAGAAGACTCGCTTTAAATATCGCTTCTAACTTATAATTATATCCGGAACGATTATTAACTCCGATCCACTAAATATTATAATTTTAATAAATATTATATACGATATTTTTTAGAATAATTTTAAATATAAATATTACCCCTTTAAACTAGCCGGCCTAAAGATTCTTATTAATATTATTATTAAATATTAAGGTTTAAATAATCGACTATAAAAATTCGATAATATAATAAATATATTCGGGAATTTACTTCCTGAATTCTTAATATAGCGGTATAAGAAGAGTAATTAAAAAGATTACGATTTTATTAAGTTTAAAAAACTTTACCGAAGTATCTTTAAAACTAGTTTTCTTTATAATTATAAAGAATATTATATAACCCTCGTCGCCCGCTAGAAAACTTTAATAATAAAGAAACTCGTAAAATAATAAACTTATTAAAACGATAATTAATATAATACTATATTTATACGAAATTGTCTCGACCGCCCGACTAATATTAACGCTAACTAGGTATTTATAATAGTACGGCTCCTCCGTTTATATAATTATTTACCCTATCTCTCCGTCTCTTTAACTACGTATAATTAAAAGTAGATTAATAAAGAGATCGAGAACCGGTATATAAATAAAGATAATAATCGGATACTAGAAAACTATATCCTAGGTAGGGACTATATAATATTTAAAAAAATATTCTTTAAATTTAAGGTTATCGCCTCCCTTTTTAAGAAATATAAAGAGGTAAATATATTAATTATATTTTTATTCACCGAGATAATTTTAATAATAAAATAGGTAAATCTTTTTTTTTTAAAAAATCTCCGATATAAAAAAGCCTAAACTCGTTTCTTTTAATTTATTAAATTTAACCTTCTCTTTTTTAATTAACCCTTTCATATTAATATTCTTTTATTATAATATATCCGAGAGGAGATTAAATTTAAGATACGAATATTCTTCGGGATTAATAAGAAGAGGGACGCGGTTAAATATATATTTATACGTAAAATTAATAATAATAATATATTACTAAAGAAGGATAAACCTAATATTTTAATTAAATTTATATATTAAATAAGCGTAGGTTTAAATCTAATTTATATAATTATAATTATTCTATATAAGCCCCTCTACTCTATCGGGATATATAAATAAATACCGAAGAAAATATATCGGATAAAGTAGAAAGAGGAAGTATTTTATTATATATTAAATATTAATACCGAAATCGAGAAATATATAGATATAAAATATAAATCGAAGATAGATTTTAAGGAGGACGTATTTAAAACTATTAATATAACGAATATAAAAGGCGTAGGAAGCGCCGACGGAGGTAATATACTAGAAGAAATAATAATACTAGGAATATTAATAATACCGCGGCGTTTATTATTAATATAGAAAATACTATTTAAAAGGGTATTATATATATTAGGAGGAAAAGTAGTTAAAGTAAATAAATATAAAAATAAACCGCCGTTAATTAGGTTAAACCTTCTTATATTTCTAAATTACTAGATATTTAAATTTAAATAAGAGCTAGGAAGCCTATTACCCCTCTATATACTTTTTTATATAATAATATTTATTTTCTATATAATTATATTTACTATAATACGTTATTATCGTTTACGATTTTAATTCTTTACTCTATTATATTTAAGAATAATAATAAAAAACCGAGTATTATATCTAACCTAGATTTAGGCCTAGATCTAGCCTAGATATTCTTTAAATACTCTTTAGATTTAACCTAAATTTTATTCAATCCCTAAACTCGTTATTAAGAGCCTATACTTTTAATATTTTAATTATATCTACCGCTATTTAATACGGTATTTAATTATATATTTCTTAATTTTCTTTCGAATTTACGATCGATATAAGACTCTAGAAATTAAAGATTATTAACGAAGACCTTTAAAATAATAATAGAAAAAGAATATTAATTTACGAAAATATTATTTAATATACCTATAACTTTTATAAAAAAGAAAGAAATACCGTTTTTTAATCGCTAAAGAATATATTACCCTCGATTTAAAGATATAAATATATAAATTATATTATTAACTAAAAGTAAAAGGTACTAAAGATCCTTAATTCCGAGGATAATAAAAGGGAAGATAACGACGGGGCGAATAATACTTAAAATAATATTAATATAAAACCTACCTTTCGAGCTCCTCTACTAAATAATTAATATATAATATTTTTAATATTCGAATAAGGTAGTTATTAATAATAAGATATTATCTATACCTTAAAGCGGGTAAATAATAACGGCGGCTTTATTATTAATAAAACTCTTAAACTCTTTAAACTCTCTATATTTTAACTTTATTTATATTAAAATTAATAATACCTTTATTAAACCTCTCTACTAGTTTATAATTTTTATTTTTATTTTTAACTCTTTTATTTTTCCCCCGCGGTTAATACCGAAAAAATCTATAATTAATATTTATATTATAGGTATTAGAGCGGATAATTAGAAATTATTATTAATTAAAACCGTCCGGCCCTTATAAGCCACGATTGTAAACGATATAAATAACGATTCCTTATTAACCGAGCGAGTATTATTATCGTCGCCGTTATCTTTACTTTTATTTTATTTATTATTATCCTCGCCCCTATCTATACCCCCTTTTTAATTATTATTATCCTCGCTATTTTAAAAGTTATCGCTAGCGTAACCCCGGCCTAAATTTTAAATTATATCGCCGCTTTAAGTTACGGAAGTATAGGAGAGGGTTTACCCTTTTAATTATTTTAAAATAAACGGAATATTTTACCGATAATTAATAACCGCGAGATAATTATTATTATTATCGAGGAGGGTCTCTAAAGGTTAAATATACGGATTTAATATAAATATAATAATATAACTCTTATATCGACCGGTATAATTAAATAACGTAGAAGTTTATCTAGTAGTATAAACGGAAGAAAAGTATAAATTTAAAATATTATTACTATTTATATTTATACTCTCGACCGCGTTAAATTTAATTATCTAAAAGACCGCTAGTTCTTTATTTAATATTACTAGTGTAATAATATAAAGAAAATTATATACTTTAAAATAATATCTAGTTTTATCGTTAATAGCCTTTCGTTAATTAATCGGGATAAACTAAATCGGAGTTAATATAATTTCGATTCGGGCTACGAGACCGTTAAAGGAAATTAAATATTATTAAATATACTCTTTATAAACTATAATTACGTACTCGTAAAGAAATATAACGAGCCTAATTATATTATTAATAATACTCTTAATATTTAATAATTTCGTATTAAATACTATACTACCTCGAATTTTCTTTAAGAACTTTATTATAATAATATTAAAGAGGAGACCTAAAATACGGACGATATAATAAATATTATACTTATTATTATTAAAGGTAAAGCGTACTCTATATCTAAAAAAATTAGAGAATTATAAATTCTTTACTCTAATTTCTCGTCGGTTAATTTTTATAACTTAATAATACTCCTTAAAGTCGAAGAACTTTATACTTCTCTTTAAAATAATATAATTTAATAAGATTAATATATCGGTAGTTTTCTTTAAAACTTTAGGAACTATTCCTACTTCTTTAATAATATTTATTAAAAATAATAAATAATTTAATAATTTAATACCTTTATTACTTTTAGTACTTTATTTATATTCTATCTTTAAAGTAATAAACCTATATTATCTACCTCGGCGTTAAATATAACCTCCTTTTATATATTAACAATAATAACTTTATCCTAATTATTAAACGAGAAAGATATCGACGCCGAGACTAGCTTATTAGGCGATAACGAATATTACTCCAAAGAGTTATTAAATTCTAAAGAGGGTATACGAATATTCTTAATAATTAATACTACTACCGTCTTAATTATCTTAATAACCTTATTTAATTTCTTACTACTATTATTATTAATAAAGTAACGAATATAAACCGAGTCCTTTATAAAGTTTAATAAGAATAAATTAATTAAATTTAATACCGGTTAAATATTCTCTAATAGTCCTTTAAAGTTAGATAAATTATTATAATTATTATTAAATAAAATTATATCCTCCTCCGAATATTTCGTCTCTTTAACGTTTTCGTTAGAAGTCGAAAGATTAATTAAATCTTCCGCTTTAATTATTATTATCTCTAGTACTTTATTATAATTAAGGCCGCGGACGGAGGATAATCTATTATTATCGGATATAGTTTTAGTTATTAAAAGCGCGAAAATAATATTAAAAACTTTATATAATCTACCTCTAATTTATAAGAAATTATCCTCGTTTAATAATATATAAAGAATCTAGCCTAGATCTAGCCTAAATTTAAATAAAATTTAAAGAAAATTTAGGCTAGATTTAGGCTAGATTTAGGGCGCTAGAAAGTTAATTTAATATTAATATATTATAAATATAAATATTCTTCTTTACTACCTCTTAATATTTATTTTTATTTAAACCCGTTATATAAGACCTAGAAGTCCGTTAATTACGATATTAATTCTACTATAAACCGTACTCTAGGTTATTTCTAGTACGGTTTAATAATTATATTATATAAAATTATAATAGTATAGGCGGTTAATATATAGATTTAAATATTAAATATTAACCGTCCTTCTAAAGACGATTTCTTTAAATATATTTATATATAATAACCTAAAGATCTCTTTATTTATCGTTTTATCCTTTTAATAATCTTATCTAAATATCGCCCGATATTCACGGTATATTAGGCTAGATCTAACTTAATTTATTATAAGATTTATTATACTTTACTATAATTAACTATTTAAATTACGCGAATCGTTATACCCTCTTTACTCTATAATTATTATTAAATTTATTTATTTATTACTACTATCGCGCTACGACCCCGGCGCGTATTATTTAAATATAATAAGAAACTACTTAAAGTTAACTAGATTATCGGGGATATTAAAAGAATACTTATATTAATTTATTATATAAATATTAGCGATATACTATTACGAGTTAAAAAGTTTATTAATAAATATCGTTATTTAAGGAATATAATTAAATATTAACGGAATTATAAAGACGCGCTTAAAATAAAAAGAACCTAATAAGGTAAATATTTAATATTTAATTTTAAAGAGTAAATCGAGGTCTAAGACTATCTAGGCTTCGGCGAATAAATATATATTAATATTATTATATATTAAGAGGACTTTAGTTAAATAATTAAAATTAAAAATAACTTTAATAACGTATTACCTCTTAATTTATAAAATTAAATAATAATAGTAACCGGCTCGAACGATACTCTTTTTAAATAAAAAATTAATATTATTTATAATCTTTCCTCTTTTCGGCCTTTCTAAATTTTTAAAATCGACTATATATTAAACTAGCTTATATTACGGAATTTTATATATAAAATCTAGTTTTTAATAATCTCCGCGTATCTACCGGACGAAGAATTTAATATAATTTATTTACGATTCGCGTTATTCTAGGGATATTAAATAACTCGCTACTTTATAACGGACTAAATACTCGATTATCTCTTTTATATAACGGAGGAGGATACGTATTATATAAATATTTTAAAAGATAGGGATTTATAAAATAATATTTAATATTTCTAGGACCGGGGTATAAACTTAATAAAAAGTAAATTTATTATAAATAATAACTTTAATTAACTATATTCTTTATCCTTTAATATAAATTTAATTTAAAAGATAAGTTTACTTTTATTAGGACTTTAAATTTATTTTTTTCTTTCTTTATTCTTCCCTCTTCTAGGTATTTAATATATTATAAATAAAAACTTATTATCGCGCCCGAAGGAGCTCGAAAAAAAGGAGTTATTATAAAAATTAATACCGAAAATATATTCGTATTTACCTATTATTTCCCGTTTTCTTTATTTTAAAATTAATTTCTTTTCTCTATAACTTTAAAATATCGCCCTTCTCTTAATACTTTTTATTAAAATCTAATCCGTTTATTAATAATAAAAAGATTAAAGAGCCGGACGAAACTCTTAGGCTCTAATAATAATAAAGATAATTTATTATTATTATTATAAAAATATCCTCTAAAGAAGTTTTTATTTAAGAAGCCTCGCGAATCCCCCGAGTTTTTAAAGGAATCCTCCGAGTAATTAAATTAAAAAGATAAATTCGTATTTAAAGAATCCTCTAAATTAATTATTAATAATAATAAAAATAATAACGGGGTTAAAGAAGAGAAAGTAAAGTTAACTATAATATATAAATAATAATTAATCGATATCTTCTTTAGTAATATTATATTTATTAACTACCTTCCTAACTTTAAAAAACTTAATAATAATAATTTATATAAATATATTCACGATAGTATATAGGAACGTATTATTATATTCGCGAAAATCGCCTACCCTAATAATTCTCGCGGTTATAATATAATAATAATTCCTAGAATACTAAAGTTAAATTATTACTAGTAGTAACTCTATATATTTATAATTATATTAAATAAGGAAGAAGATTTAGGATATTATAATATTCTTCTAGACTATATAAATAAATATAAAAAATATAAAGTTTATAATTTTATTTATTAAACTCTTTAATTAATTCTAATTATATAAAAACCTATAAAATTATAGGCGTTACCGTATTTTATCGTTATTTATACCGGAAATAAATAGAGATTTAATATAAATAAAAGGAGTAATTAATAAAGTCTTAATACTATTATAAAAATACTCCTACGGGCTCTAAATATCCTATAAATTGATAATTCTACGAATATCTATATTTACCGAGCTTAAAGGTTATTTATATTATATTAATTAACGAGCCTAAATTATTCCTTATCCCGCCGCCCGATCTCGGTATTTAAATTAATAAATTAAAATTAATAATCGATTTTAAAAACTTAGAGGTATAGCTCGTAGTTATTAATATAATAATAAAAATACGATTATACTATAAATAAAAGGGCGCCGAAGAGTTTAATAATAATATATAATAAAAAGAACCTTAAGGTAATATAATTTAAAAGTAAAAAAATATTAACCCTACGTAGTATAATTCCCCGAGTATAATAAATATATCGTTATATATAGTTATTATATAGTAGATATAATTAGCCTCTAATAAGGTTTTTAACGAAAAATATAAATATTCTTATATAAAGTAAGCGAAAAAAGAGATTATAAAGGAAGTAATTTATTATTTCTAATATAACTTCGTAATCGTAGGCGAATATAATAAAGTAAAAAATTTAAATAAAGATCTATATTATCCTCTTTAGAAGATAAAGAAGACTCGCTTTAAATATAACTTCTATTATATAATTATATCTAGAATGATTATTAATTAAAATTAAGAGAATATTATAACCCCTCGGACTACTATAGAAAATATTTATTAAAATAATTATTAATTCGGTTATTAACGCTTCGGACCTATTAATTTAGAAAAGTCTACGAGTACTACTACCCGATATATAAGAAAATTAGGGTATAGGAGAGATTTATTAAAATAATAAATATCCTCGTTAATATACTTCTTTATACCTCGATATTACGATATAAGAAGAGTAATTAAATTAAATATATTTTATAACGTTTAAAAAGTTTTATTAAAAAGACTTTACGACTATTTACTTAATAGGACTCTAGCCGCGATTTAGGTCTATTATTATTAATTAAAAAACTATTATATTAAAAAGATTTTAATAGTAATAAAATTACCGGAGGAATATTAAAACTATAATACCTCTTTTTAATACTAACGTCTTTAGTATTTAATTTAAATTTATTTTAATATAATATCTACTATATTATAAATTCTTTAATTATATAGATTTTTACCTACCCTCGTTATCTCCTCTAAAACTCTTAATAAAAAGTAGATTAACGATATAACCGCGGCCTCTATTATAAATAAAGATAATAATCGGATATAAAAAGATTATATCCTAGGTAGAGACTATATAATATTTAAAAAAAATATCCTTTAAACTTAAAATTATCGCCTCCCTCTTCAAGAAATATAAAGGGGTAAATATATTAATTATATCTTTATTCACCGAGATAATTTTAATAATAAAACGGGTAAATTCTTCTTTTCTTTAAAATCTTTAATATAAAAGAGCCTAAACTCGCTTCTTTTAATATATTAAATATAATATTCTCTTTTCTAAATATAGTATTTAATATTAACTTTTCTTTATTATAATATATCCGAGAGGAGTTTAAACTTAAAATACGAATATTCGTCGGGACCGATAAGGCGAGGGTCGTAATTATATATATATTAATACGAAAGATTAATTATAATCGTAAGTTAGTAGAGAATAATATATTTAATTTTCTAATTAGATTTACGCGGTAGATAGGCGTAGGCTTAAATTTTATATATATAATTATAATTATTTTATAAACCTCTTTACTTTATCGGGTTATATAAATAAATATTGAAGAAAATATATTAAATAACCTAATTAAAAGAAATATTTTAGTATATACTATATATTAATACCGGAATTAAAGAGTATATAAAGAGGAAATAAAAATCGAAGGCGGATTTTAGAGTAAATATATTTAAAATTATAAATATAACGAATACGGAGGGTATAAAAGGCGCTAACGGAGGTAATAATCCTAAATATAATAATAATACTTAGAATATTAATAATACTATAATTAGTAATAATACTATATCGGTAAAGCGGGAGACTATACGAGAAGAGTCGAGGTATTAAATACGTATTTTACCGGCTTTAGGCGGAAAAATAACGAAAAGATAATATTTAAAAAAAAATAAAAAAAAAAAATTTTTTTAATAAAAAACCTAAAAATAGTAACTTCGGATTTAAGATTTTAAATCCGTAATTTTTTATTAGCGCCGGGTAACTCGTTAAGATTATATAAAATACTATAATTATATTAATTTAATTTAGATTTTAAATTACGTCGATTTATAAAAATTATATACGCGCGTAATACCCCTTAAACTAGCGCGGTATTATAGACTATATAATTTACTTATAATTATATATATTTAATTATTTATTAATACTATTTAGACTAGTTTATTCCTATTTATTTAAATTTATTCAAAATAAATCGAGGTACTAAATACGTATTTAGATACTTTAAACGAAAGTAGGTATTAAATCGATCTTTAGGGCTAGTATATAAGTTAAATAGATCTAAGCGCCTTTTCCGCCTTTTTCGGTAGAATACGGGCTCACTATTTTACCGATATAGAGAAAATATAAAAGCGATTTAAAAAGATAATATATATATTAAATAAAAGCGCGGTTAAAGTAGTTACGGATATAGTATTTAGTTATTTTAATAAAGTGTTTATACGTTTTTAAACCGTTAGATATTTAGATTTAAATAAAAGTTAAGAAACCTATTACCCCTCTACGCGCTTTTCTATATAATAATATTTATTATAGTACGTTATTATCGCTTATAATTTTAATCCTTTACTTTATTATATTTAGAAACGATAATAAAAAACCGAGTATTATATCTAGTCTAGATCTAGGCTTAAATCTAGCCTAGATATTCTTTAAATTTAATCTAGATTTTATTTAATCCCTAAACTCGCTATTAAAGATTTATATTCTTAATACTTTAATTATATCTACCGCTATTTAATATAGTATCTAATTATATATTCTTTAATTTTCTTTTAAATTTACGATCGATATAAGGCCCCGGGAATTAAAGGCTATTAATAAAAATCTTTAAAATAATAACGAAAAAGAAATATTAATTTATAAATATATTACCGAGTATATTTATAATATTTATAAGGAAATTAAAGATATTATTTAAATTTAGGTTTAGATTTAGTCTAAATTTAACTTAAATCTAGTTTAAATCTAAGAAAACGCGCTTTTAATACTTCGATTATCCCTACTATTATTTATATAATAATACGTTATTATTTATCTAATTTAGATATAGCTAAGATAAGTTAGATTTAATTATATTCTACTATATTATATTTCGTTTATTAATAGCCTACGAAATATGTAAAATATATATTTTATACCGATTAAATAGCGATTTTATAAAATTATTTTTCCGGATTTACCGATATTATAGGACTATAAACTAACTATAATACGTCCTCGTATTTATTATTAATTATAATAATAATACTAACTCTTTAATTATTAGTATTCTACGACGACGAACGAAACGAGCCGCTTCGTTTTCGTTTTAACTTTTATATATAATAATAATACTTCTTTACACTAACTACGCCTACTTTAAATTTTAATAATCGAGTTATTATACTAAGTTTTTATAATTATATAAATTGGTTTATAAACGCGCTTTATAAATTTAAAGGAATATCTATACCCCGGTTATAAAAAGTACTCTATATTTCGGCCGTAAATATAGAGAATAATTTATATTAAATTAAAGCGTTACCGCCGTTTATACTATATATTATTATTTTCGTTTATATAGAAAATCTTTATCTTTTCTTAAAGATCTCGGTCTAATTATAATTAATTATTAGGAAAGTTAAATCGCGCCGGAATTACGGAGTTAAAAGCGGAGTTTATTTTTCTTATAATCTAAAGCCTATATTTACTCGAAAGTGGAGAAACGGTATTTACCCTATTAAAAATTATAGCGAAATCGATAAGTTTTCCTTATATTAAAATAGGAATCTTAAAATTTTCTTTTAATCCCTTACTTCTTACCTTTTACTTCGTTATTTCTAATTTATATAATCGAGTTTTAAATCTTTAATACTATATAAATAAACTTTCGAACTATATACTAGTAGAAGATCTTTATAAATATATATAATTTATTCTATTTTCTTTACCTATAAGCTACGCGGAGGTAAAGAAACTATTTTTATTAAACTTTACTATCTCTCTAGCGTTTTAATTACTTATATTTTCGAAAAAATATTTCGAGTAATATAATAAGAATATTAATAGATTAATTTAAGAAGTAGTTCTTTTTATTATCGACTAGTATAATCCTCTATTAAATATATTAAAAAATAACGAGTTATTTATAAAAAAAGGATATTCTACCTCTATTAATATTTAAGAAGAAGAAAGTTTTATAAAAGAAAACCCTTTTATATTTCCGATTTCCTAAATATACCCTCTTTTAATTATAAAAGTATTAACGGCTTTCGTTAAAAATATTAAATACTATATTAATTCGGTATACTTTAATAATTAGAAAGAAAAAAACGAGGAGATTTTAAATCTTTAACTACCTCGTTCTTAAAGAAGAATTAAGGACTAGATTTTAATTACTTTTATTTATTCTTTTCTAGTTATATTCTTTTCTTTAATTTCTAATCTAGTTAAATCTATAATTTAATTAACTCCGAGAAAATTAATACTTTAATTTCTCTTATAAGAATTAATTTTTACTACGAATAATATTATACGAAAGATTCTTTTTAATTAGACCGAGAATATAATTAATAATAATAAAGACTAGTCTAGCTCCTTAAAATAGAGTTAAAAAGATTTTAATAATTTTAAAAAAAATTAATTTACTTTATTTAATCCTTAATTTTAATAAAAATAAGAAATTATAAATTAATTATAAATATCGCCTCCGTTAATAAAAATCGATTTAAACTTATATAATACTATAATCTAAATTATACGATCTACTATACTAGATACTATTAGAGTTACTTTATAAAATTAAAGTTAAATTTTTAAAGAGCCTTTAAAACCTATTAAACCGTATAAACTAACTAGTAAAAACGAGTATATTTAATAAATATAGTAATAAGCTAAGTATTTCTATACCGGCGAATTAAATTTCTTTTATTTAAATTACCTAAAATTATAAAGCGCCGGTAATATCGTTTTTAACCTTAAAGAATTAATATTTAAAGAGGTTTATACTTTCTATAATAAAGTTTAGGATTTCGTTATAATAAAAGATAAAGATATAGTAAAGAGGAATTTAAATAATTATTTCCGCGGTATTATTATAAATTAATAATTTAAAATTCTTTTTTAAAATAAAAAAGATATAATAATATAACTACTAAATATTTATAGCGTTAAATTACTAGACTATAAAATTACTTTAAAATTATAATATTTATTATAACTCTAGAAGAGTTTAGTTATTAATTATATATATCGAAAGACGCGGCCGAATAAAATAATTTATTTATCTACGTCTAGAATATAATTAAATATACCGTTTAAGCCGGTATTACCGAAGAGTATATATAAATTATATAGGTATAGAATTACCTCGATATTAATTTTTAGGCTATTATTCCTCCTTTAACGAATAATACTTCGATTAAATAATTTATCGAATAATTTAAAAGTAAGAAGGAGATATAATATAAAATATAAATTTGAAAAAATAAAGAAAATTATAAAGATCATCGAAAAGAAATTAAAAAGCGAGAAAAGAATCGCGATATAAAAAAGGATAAATAATTATTTAGGAATAAATAATCGTTATAACGATAAAATAAATATTATAATTTAATATTTTATCGGCTTTAATAATAATATCGATTTTTTTAATCTTAAGATTTTTAAATACTCTAAGTATCGGTAAAGCGGGAGATTATACGAGAAGAGTCGAGGTACTAAATACGTATTTTACCGGCTTTAGGCGGAAAAATAACGAAAAGATAATATTTAAAAAAAAATCTAAAAATAGTAACTTCGGATTTAAGATTTTAAATCCGTGATTTTCTACTAGCGCCGGGTAGCTCGCTAAGGTTATATAGAGTACTATAACTACGCTAATTTAATTTAGATTTTAAATTATATTAATTTATAAAAATTATATATACGCGTAATACCCCCTAAGCTAGCGCGGTATTATAGACTATATAATTCACTTATAACTATATATATCTAATTATCTATCGGTACTATTTAGACTAGTTTATTTTTATTTATTTAAATTTATTTAAAATAAATCGAGGTACTAAATACGTATTTAGATATTTTAGACGAAAGTAAATATTAAATCGATCTTTAGGGCTAGTATATGAGTTAAATAAATCTAAACGTCTTTTCCGCCTTTTTCGGTAGAATACGGGCTCACCGCTTTACTAATAAAATCTTTAATTTTAAAACTTTTAAAAGTAGAGACCGTTTATTATAAAATTAAATTCTTATAATTTTTATTCTTTTCTATATTAATAAATAACTAAATCTTCTTTCCTTTATATTAACCCTTATAATTAACTAGTTTATTTTCAAAATCGGTAGACTATATTTTAAATATAATAATAGTAATAATTATAATAAACTTAAAAGTCTTCTTTATAAAAACTTCTAAAAAATACTTTATTATTATTAAAATAACTATTTATAATTACTACCGGAAATATTTAATTTAATTAAAATTTATTCGTTAGGAATCGAGGCTACCGTACGGGAACTAGAGTTATAATAATTAAAATTATAAAAACTATAAAATATACCTATACTACCCGCCGAGACTATATAATACTTTCGGTAATTAAATATAGTTATAGTTTATTTATTTTAATAAGTTATATAATAATCTTAATAACGAGAATATAGATTATAATATCTTCTTTAGATTCACCGATAATTATTTCGGTTCTCCCGAAACTCCGCCGATAAATTATTATAGTTATTATATAAACGCCGATAAAAGTTAATATAATATTAAAGAGAGTATTATAAACGAAGAATAAAGTATTAATAAAGATATTAATATTAGGTTCGTTTTAATTACGTATTATATTTCTATAGAGAAAATAAATTAACGTCCCGTTTATAGAAATTATATATCTAACTTCCTATCGAATAATCAATTATATATATATTTAAAAGAAAGGAAATATATATATTTAATTAATATCTAGAAGGTAATTAATCCTATCTTTATAAAATTTAAAAATACCGAGTTAAATATTACTCCGAAGATCTTAGTTTTAAAAATTATAATAATACTAAAATTAATAACTCTTAAATCTTCCCCTCGATAAAAGAGTAAATTAATAATCGAATTTACTACTCCGCCTTTATTAATTAACGGGATAATATTTTGTATATAATATTATTTTACCAGCTAAATAAGCCTTACTCTAAATATTATTCGAGAATTAAGATATTTTAATACTAGGTATCCGATAAATATAATCGATAAAGTATTTATTATATAACGAATCCCCGGCCTTTAATTATAGATTTATAATAAAGTTATTATTTTAAAAGATATCGGCTCGAACTATTATTTAACTATAAAATAAATTTTAATTATATTCTATATAAACGGAAAAACGAAGGATAATATAAAAATAATAATTAAAATTACTAGAGACTTCTATATTATCAATAACTTTAAAGTTAATATATTTATCGGTATAAATATTTTAGGTTAAAAGAAGACCGTTATAAACCTCTCTAATAATTAAATAATTTTAAGTAATTACGAAGATATTACGATCTTTATTTAATCTATAACTAGGGATAATATAAAGATCCGATATATTATATAATTAAAGCGCCGCTATAATACCTAAGGCCGCTAGCGTAGAGCTAGCGGCTTAGTAATAATATAAAAGACGTAAAGTAGTTACGGGGTTTATTATTAAGTAATTTTTAAATCTTAAATTTAATAGTAGAATTAATCTCTAAGAATTCTAATAAAACGGGGGAATATTAACTCGATATAAAATTATTAAGAGTTAGAACCCCGCGATATTAAAGCTAGAACCTTATATCGATAAATAATAATATTATAAAGATAGCGGGGCGTAGGTATATATAATATATTAATACCTTTAACGGGGCGTAAATATATATAATATATTATTATTTTATAATTACCTCCCCTCTTAGGCCTTGGTCCCTAGGTATTTAAATACTTTAGTTAAAAAATATTTATTAAAAAATCTTTAAACCCTTAAAGAGAAATAAAGGAAAAGAGTTATCTAGTACGACGGTGTTATTGTAGCGGTAATTTAAATATAAGGCTGCGTACCTAATCCTATAGTATATATAATACTAGTTACGGAATAGTATTTAACTAAATAGTCGAAGTTTATTAAAAAACCTTTAACCCTATAAAGGGATAAGGAAAAAGAGTCTTTTAATTTACACTATCAATCTTATAGCGCTAATATTTAATACTAGTCGCGGATCGATATAAAACTATTTCCTATAGTATTATTATATAGTATTAGTAGTAGAAGAGTAATACTACTAAACTACCCCTATTATATAGTAGTATTAGTAGTAAATAAATAGTATATTTATAAAACTGTCTCTATAGTATTAATATATAGTAATAGTAGTTAAATAAGTAATATTTCTTTCGTCCCTATAGTACTATTATATATAATAGTAGCGGAGCGAAATTATATACACTATCGTTCTTATAGCGCTTATAGTACTTATAATAAATATAGTATATTAAATTATTCCTATAGTATTTATAGTACTAGTAGTGAAATAACGGTAACTACCTTTACTATATACTCCTATTATACTATAAAAACACTAGTAGTAAAGTATTATATATAAACGGTATAGTCTTAATATTATACCGAGAGATTAGTAATAATATAACTACTATAGTAACGGTTATATCTATTAATAAGAGCGAGGTAGCGGAGCGGAGGCGCGTATCGACGTACTATAATAATAAGATATTTAGCGCGACGGTTTATTATTAAAATAAACTCGCTCGTTTATTTACTTCCTCTTTTCGTAACTTCTTTAGTCTTTTTTATATATTATTACTCTAGCTCTATAATAGTATTCTAGTATTATAACTAATATATAGATAATACTCTCGTTATATATAACTTTCTTTTAACTCTATAAATAACTCCTATTTACCGATAATATTAGTTTATTTATATTAATTATTTTAGTTATAAATATACTAGTAAATATAACTAGTCCGCTATTAGCGCGACTACGTAATATTAATTATAATAATAATTTATTACGCTTCGTAACTCCTTTACCGGGTCTACTTCTATAATTTTAATAATAATTATATTCGAGGTACGTCCCCTCCTTATACGCTTTATTATATTAATTACTACGGAATCAATTATTACGTAAAGATAAATTATAACCGTAAGTTTTAAAACGGTATATATTAATAATAAAAGATTCTTATATCTTTCCGAAGGAAGGTAAAGAGGTTTATACGTCGATATATTTATATCGGTAATAGGACTCCTAAAAAAGAACGTAAATATAAATTAATAAATAAGGAAATTATCTAGTAGCGTAAGGTATACGGTAAAATAATAATAATTAATAAATAAACTCCTATTATAATCGCTAACCTATAGAATTAATTAACGGCGGCGAACTAGCGTATTAACGAATTAAAGGCGATGAATAAGATTCTCGAAAAAAAGACCGAGAATTTCCGTTAATATAAACGGGACTTAAAGAGTCCCGAGGAAGATAATATCCTTAAGAATTATATTAAAGAGACTACGTCTTCTTCTAGTAATTCCGATAGTAACTAAATCTTTTATACGATATAATAGCGATATCGAATTCTTTTTTTCTTAAATCGGCGTTAATTAAATTTACCTAGATATATTATTTAATAGTATATTCTAGGCGTCTATATAGACTATACCTAAAATAAAAGTATTTTTATAAATACGATATCTTATCGCTATCGTATATAAATAGTTTAATAGTAAATTAAATTTAGTTATACTTTAAAACCATATAATAAGGTTATAAATATAAAGGAGAATATCCGTTATATAAATATTAATATAAAGTAGTAATATTTACTTTTAACGTCGGCTCCGTTTACTCCGTTTTATTATTTTATATAACTAGGTAATCTCTTTAACTATATTTATATATTTATATTTACTACCCGCTTATTTAAAGGCTTTAATTAGTTTATTAGTATTAATAAACTCTTCGTCTAATAGTTATTAATTATATTCTTCGCTTTAACTAGTTTATTTAACTTTATACTAGATACTTTCTTTATTTTTAACTTTATTGATTACCTCTTCTACCTCTTATAATTTATTATTATTAATAAGTTCGAGGGCTTATATAAAAGATTCCGCCGTATTAATATAATCGCGAAGATAATATAACTTAAGTAACGATATATAAAAGGTATTATAAATTCTATATATAAAAAGTAGTAGTAGGCGGTAAATTTATACTTTTATTTTATTAATAATCTTAAAGGGCCCTATAAATTTATAGGATAATTTCTTATTTAGGCGCTTTTACTTTAGGTTCTTTATTATTAATATAATTAAATCGCTAATCTTATAACTTTATAGTTTATATATTTTATTATATTATTTAACTTAGTATTCGGTAGCGCTTTATAGGTATTTTATAATTTTATTCTTTAGAGTTTATAACTATCGTACTCTATTATTTATAGTTAGTACTCTTTTTTCCCTAGAGTCGTCCTCGACCTCCTAACGGATTTTAAGATAGTAACTATATATATAAAAAAATAGTGTCGTTCCGACGGCGGTACTCTAATTATTATTTATTAAGAATTTTATTATAAATAGTAATCTAGCTTAATTAATTTACTTATTATTAATAAATATATATAAGTAGTACTCTAGTACCTGATTTTAACACTTTATCTATTTATCCGTTTAGGGGTAAAAAGTAGTATTTAGGCGTCGTTTAATTTTCGAATAAAAATATATAGCCGACTAGAAGGCGCTCGTAAAAATAGAGCCTCTATCGCTAACGATACCCTTAGGTATATTATAGCGGTAAATAATTTTAAAATAAAATACTTCCGTTAATTAAATAGTATCGATTTTAATAATTATAAATATATACCTAACTATTTTAATAAATCGATTTATTACGATAAAGATAATATTATAGACGGTACTTCTATATTTATTAAATAGTAAACTAGTTATAAAATTTATAGAAATTTTCTTCTATAATTAAATAGTAATGGGAAGCGAATTTAATTCGTTATATAAATAATATCGCGGCGCCTTCGTCCGTTAATATATATCGTAAATTTTAATATAGTTCGTAATTTACTTTAAGTTACCCTCCTAAAAAAAATTTCGGGTAAATAACTTATACGATTTTATAGCGCTAAAGTAACCTATTAAAAGATCGTTATAATATTTTTTTATAAACTCTTCCTTTAGAACTTTATCTCTTAATATATAAAGGCGACCGTTATATTTTAATAATTCCTCGGAGTTTATAACTTATACTTTATTCTTTATATAACGGCGGTTCTTTAATATATTCGCTCTAGTTTAAAAAGAGTTTATTTAATTATTATAAATTTATAATTCCCGAATTAATATTTTAATAGGCCTTTTAGGATTATTATACGTAGTTTTAAATATTATTATAATATCCCGCTTTAGAATTACTACTCTTAATTTTATAATTTAAAAAGTAGAGGTTATAACTACCTTTATTTCTTTATCTCTTTCCGATAATTAACCGCTAGTCTAAAGAGTAAGTTTATTCTAAAGTATTAATAATAATTTAATATTTAACGGCGATACTCCCTTATAATTAAGGCGCCGCGATAATATATTAATAAGATTTAATTTTCTAGCCCGATAGAAGATTTTAAAATTATAAATAATTAATTTAAATACTTAACGGGCCTACCTAAAATTTAACTCTTTCTATTTTATAAAACTCTTTAAATTATTATAATTAATCTAGATTTTAATATAATAAGGGCTACCTTCTAAATAATATCGCTATTATTTTATTATCGTTATAATAACGAGTAATTCTTAATTATAAATCTTATAGTTTTATTTTAAAGGATTTAATTTCTGCGACTAGAATATTATAAGGCGCTAATAATTATTCTTATCCTATTATAATAATATAAAGTTAAGGTTAAAGTTAAAAGTATCCGTCTTTATACGTAATTATTTAATTAGATTATAATAGTATAGAAAAGGCGCGTTTACGAATATATCTCGTAAAATTTAAAATACTTCCGTAGCGCCGTTTATTTATTTAAATAAACCTATTTTCTTACTTATTTTACTACTCTTAAATAGGTTAGTAAACGGTGTAATTATATTAAAATAATTATAAATAAACCGCCTATAGAAGTTAACGAAGCCTAAAAAAACTTATACCTCCCGATAAGTTTTCGGTTAAGGTTATTTCTTAATAGTTTTAATATATTCCGGGTCTATAACTACTCTATTAATAAATATAATAAAACTTAAGAACTCGACTATTTCGGTATTAAATTAATATTTCTTAAAGTTAATAAATAGCTAGAATTAATATAATCGTTTAAATATTTATTTAATATACCGTTAATACTCCGCCGGATTAGTACTATAAATTAGGATATTATTTAAATATATTATATACGTTATATCTACTAAACTTATAAACACACGGTTAATATAAATTTAAAATATCGCCGGTATATTAGCGAGCCTAAAAGGTATAATTAAATATTCGAAGTAATTATAGCGAGTTTGGAAAGTAATTTTCTATTTATCGCTTTCCTTAATCCGGATCTTATAATAAATATCCTTAAGGTCTAATTTTATAAAGATTTTAAAACCGTATAAATAGTCTAATATCTTAATGATTAAGAGTAACGGGTATCGATTCTTAATAATTATTATATTTAAGTTTTAATAGTCGACGTAAAGACGTAGCCTATTATCCTTTTTAAATATAAAAAGAATAAATACTCCGGTTAAAGAGGTTAAATAACGGATTTAGCCCTTATAAAATAAGGATTCTAAATAACGTCGTAACTCCGATAATTTAATTTAAAATAGGTTATAAAGAGGTTTATAGGGCGGTTCTTTACTAACTTTTATCTTAATAACGTAATCCCTTTATTTAAAAATAGGTAGGGTACTCGCTTTTTTATTAAAAAAAATATTATAAAACCCTATAAATTCCCTAGGAACCTTTAAGTTAGGAAGTTCTTCCTATTCGCCTCGCGATACCGTAGTATATATAACCGCGAATATATTCGGTTTATTTTTAAAATTACTAGTAAACTTAGCCGGTTCTTTAATTTATAAATTACTAGAATTAATCTTAAACCGTTATTAATCCGCCTTAGAATTAATTAATATCTTTAATTAATATAATTTAGGTATACCTAGAATAACGTCTAAACCTTTAAGATTTATAGTATAGAATAGAGTACTATATTTACGCCTTTAACTCTAACTATCGACTATTTAATAATCTAATTAATACGCGCTATAATAATATATACTTTACCCGTTAATTACTTTAGCTAGTAGTAAAATAGTGTTATAAAATTCTAAATTATTTTTAATAACGAACCGTTATAAAATTAAATTAATCTACGCTTTAAAATTAATTAAGGTAATAGGTTATTTAATTTTATCTTAAAGAGTAATCTAACTCTTAGAAAGAATAAAAGAGTATATCTCTATTAATTATTTTTCTTACTCTTCTTCCGAGGTGTAAATTAGACTTAATTATTTTTTACCGATACCGCGCCGATATATATAACTAGTTTATTTATATCGGGATATTTAGGCTTAATATAGCCTTCTACTTTATAATAATAATAAATAATTTTATTATATAAAGAATTAATAATATTAACTTTACGCTTATTACCCTTCTTCTTTAAATACGTTTATTTAATATTATCGCCGGTGTTAGGTTTAATAATTCGGTTTATTATAAATTTTCCTTTATTAGGGTTCTTTAATTAGGAACCCGAATTAGAATTAAAACCGCCTATTAACTATATATATTTTAGATTCTTTTCTTATATAATAACTTAAATAAGAATTTCTTCTCTTTAAATAAGTATATTATTAATATTAAAGATCTTATTTTTAAACTTAGACTTAAGTTTAGTTAAAAAGAAATTTACTTTATACTTCTCCGAAAACGGGGGTAACTAGGCCTCTATTTCCTTAAAGTAGGCCTTAAATAACGATATCTTTTAATAAGACTATTATTTAACTTCCTCTTACTTCTTATAAACGAGGAGATAACGGTTAACTAGATCCGCTATTAAATTAAAAAGAAACTTCTTAAAAAAACTAAATGTAATACTAGTTAAACTATATAAATTATAGTATCTATACTACTACGTTAAAGGGTTACCCTCTAACGAGTCTATATAATATATAATTTTTAAATAATCGGTAGTAAAATACTTAAGACTAATTAAAAATTTAATATTTACGTCGCGGAACTAGTATAAATATTTACCTTCGCTCGTACCTTTATAAGAACGTATTTTATTAAAGTGTAATATTTTCGCTTTAATAAGAATATCCTTATTAAGCGTAGTTAAATTTATTATTATTCCTTTAGTAGGCGTAATAATTAAGGGACCTCTATTATAAATAATAAATTCTATTAATACTCCACTAGCGGGCGCAGAAGTAATAGGATTATATAATTTTTAATTTTAAGTTTATAATACCTCTAACTCTTATTATTATTTAAGGCGACGATTTTCTTCTTTAATAACTTTAAGTTATATATTTAAAATCTCTTCGAGGGTAATAATACCTTTAAATTCACTACTATCCTTATAACGGGGGTCGTCGGAGAGGGGTTAATTAATATTATCGTTATTAAATTCTTCTAGATATCCCGAGGTTAAACCCGATATTATAATAATAATAGGTCTTTTCCTTAGAAAGATTTAAGAGATTAAAACTATAATATTTAAAGCCGCTAGCGTAGAGCTAGCGGCTTAGTAATAGTATAAAAGACGTAAAGTAGTTACGGGGTTCATTACTAGGTAGTTTTTAAATCCTAGATTTAATAGTAGAACTAATCTCTAAGGATTCTAATAAAACGGGGGAATACTAACTCGATATAGAATTATTAAAAGTTAGAACCCCGCGATATTAAGGCTAGAACCCCGTATCGATAAATAATAATATTATAGAGGTAGCGGGGCGTAGGTGTATATAATATACTAGCGCCTTTAACGGGGCGCAGGCGTATATAATACACTACCGCTTTATAGCCGCTAAATAATTTTAATACGAATTATATTAACGGTAGTAATCTTATTAAAAAAGAAATTAAAATTATTAAACCGAGACTTCCTATTCGAACTATAGGTAAAAGAAGTCTATATTTACTTTATAAACTTAATAATTAACTTTATTAATATTTGTAATAAAGGGAATATACCTTTTATTATTCCTCGCCGTTAACGAATAAAATTAATTATAGAATATAAGGTAAAAGAAGTATATTTTATTAATTTAAATAACTATTCTCTTACGGCGAAAACTTACGAGAATAATATAATTATATTTTATTTTATTAACCTTTATAATCCGAGGTTAATCTCGAGGCCTAAGGTCGATCTTTTTATAAAAACGAAATTATCAAATAAAATTATAATCTACGGTAACGACTCCGATATTACTTATTATTATAATTAAAGAGATTATAGAGTAATACCCTTATATTTAAAAAAATATAAAAGATATAATTAACCTACCCGAATACGAGTAACTATCGATTCCGTTTACTACGGACTAGTAATTATTTAATACGAAATTTAATTATAAGTTCTACCTATTAAACCCCGATATAAAAACTTTAATAGATAAGAAATTTAATAAAATATATTAATAAAAGAAAATATTATAGTTTATCGAGCTTTCTTTATTCGTTTTTTTTATCTTCGTTATATAACGGACGGTATATAAAGACCCTAAAAGAACACCGATACGGAAGGGTAAAATTATAATCGATATTCGTAATTTAAATAAAATTATTATTTTTAATAACTACCCTCTTCCGCTTTAAAGTAATATTATTTCGTTAATATAAAAGTATATTTATATAAGTATTATTAATTATAATAAATAATTTTATCTCTTTTTAATTAAGAGAGATAATTATTATAAGTTTATAATAATTTCTTACCGTAGTTCGGAGTATTATAACGTTATAATAATAAGATAAAAAAGATTAATTCCGTATATTTAATATAAAATAAATACTTTTCTTCGCCCGTATAAAGTATTCGCGAGATACTATATTAATAACGTTATAATTTTCTTATAGTCCTATTCCGAGTATATCGAATATTTTATAATTATTTTCGCTTTATTCGTAGGCCTTAAAATCTTATTTAAATTTAAAAAATCCTTTTTAATTTACCCCTCCGTTATACTTCTAGGCTAGAAAATAAATAGGTTAAATTTAACTATTATTAAAGAAAGAATTATAATAATTAAAAAACTTCGTTTCCTAGATATACTATAGGCTTTAGAAATATATATCGGAATAATAAATTAATTATAAAGTAATATTAAATACTTCGCCTTAATTATTAAACTACTTTAATACTAGAAAACCTAACTTTTAAAGAGCTCGCCGTTTTAAGGCGGGAATATACGAAAAACTTATTCTAGAAAAATTTATTTTATATTTATAAAAAAGGAATTAATTTCTTTTAAATTATTATAAAAGATATTTACCTTTAAATTTATTTATATTATCGGGATCTAGCTTATTAATTATATATTAATATCGATATATTAATATTATACGGAATTAATATAATAGTATACTATATTTAAAAAAATCCTTAGGGTAATAATTTCCCCTATATTAATATATAACTAATTCTATTCCTATCTAAATTATTTAATCCTACGGAGTCGCGCTACTAGCCTATGAAATTAAAAGTAGTAAATTTAATTTAGACGCTAAAAAAGATCCTATATTTATTTATATAAATTTTAATAAAGAAAATTATTATCTTTATTAATTATTCGTTAACTATTAATATTACCCGATAAATAATATTATCGTCGTCCTCTTTTAATAGGATAAATCTATAATTAATATAAACTTCTTAATATATATTATAATATAATCTCGATATTCGTTAATATCCGGGAAAATAAAATATTATATTAAATACTTTATCTCGCCTTTTTAATAAGAAAAAATATCTCGATATTAAAAGTCTTGGTATTTTAAACGATATCTTCGCCTTTTATTTTACCCTAGTTAAAATATCTTCTAAATACCGCCTTAAATTATAAAAAATATATTTTAAAAATAAGAAATAATTAAGGGTAATAACTTTCTTTATAAATAAAAAGAATAAATTTAAAAAAGAAGCCCTAGGGTCTACGAATAATATCGATATAATTAATATTAATATTCCTTTCCTTCTTAGAGACTTATTTATATAATATAAAAACGAATATATTAATAAAGAATACCTATATATCCCGAAATTAATAAAATAGAATATTTTCGAACTCTTATATAATAAGCGAAATTATATAGGATTTTATAGAATATATAGAAATATCGCTAATAATTATTATATACGGTATTTAACTCGAAGATTTAAATACTATATTTTATACTATCTTTAATATTAACTTAATTAAATAAAGAGGTATATATTATATAATATTTTAAAACTAATCCTAATAGAGCTAAAGATCTATTATTATATTATTATTAATTTTATTATAATACTCTCTATATTTATAAACGGATATAATTATTTAATAATTATTATTTATAAATTCTTTAAAATAGTTACTATAATTTTAAGGAAAGATATATTTAACGCCGAAAAATAAATAAATATATTATTTCTCGCCTTTACCGACTAAGGAATTTTAAAAGCGATTATTTCTAATAAAGATTCTAAATTTCTTTTAGGCTTATAGAAAGTAATTTTTGAAATATTAAAAATTAAATTAATAATCTCTACTACCTACTACCCTTAGTTTAATAATTAATCGGAACGAATAAATTAAATTATAAAAATAATATTATAATTTCATTTAGTATACTACCCTAACCGTTTATAAAATAAATTTATAACTACTTTATAATTTATTATAAATGATTCTTTAAACTTAATAATAATACTTTCGCCGAACGAGATTATCTACGGTATAAAACTTAATAATAGAATTTTAGTTTAAGATATAATAAAAAGAATAGATTTTATTAATACTAGGACTATTAACCGGAAGGAAACTATTAACGCGATTTCGTTTATAATAATTAATATTAAATTTCGATATAATAATAAATATATACTCTTAAATTCTAAAGCGAATAAATAATTTAATTTATAAATTAAAGTTACCGCCGATAATAAATATCTACCCCGTTATTTTAATCGCCGCCTTAGAAATTACTCCGTTAAGATAAAATTTATATAACTATTTTTAAAAGATCGAGTAAATTATTATTCTCGATAATAATAATAAAGGTATAAATAATGATTTTAAAATAAAATATATTTTAAATAAAAAGATAAAAAAGCTTTTAAGACGAGGAAAGAAGTTAATAATATAATATTTAATTAAATAAAAGAGCTAGGGGCCCTACTAGAATATATAATATAATAAATAAAATTTTAAAAATATAGAGGGCGTAATTAATAATTATAATATAAAGTCGTTATAAACTATATAAATAATTTAAGAGACGATATTATTCTATTTATTTATTAATCTTTATTTTATTTTCGCTTTATTATACGACGATAATTTTATTATTTAATAATAAAGAATTTCTTAATAACCCCGTTATATAAATAAAGTATTTCTAATTTACTTGAATAATAATAAATCGTTTTTTTCTCGCTCGATACGATTAATAAATATTAATATTATCGTATTACTTAACTATAGTATCTTATATATTATATAATATTAATATATCTTTCCTTTTCTAATTTTAAAATTAATTATTTATTTATATTACTCGCCCCGATTAAATATAATACGATATTTTTATTTTGATAAATTTTTAATTATAATATAACTAAATTATATTCGGGAAAAACTTCGAAGAAACTAGCCCCGAAGGGTAATAAAGTAAAGATAAAGAAAATAACGAAAATAATTAAAATTAAACTAACTAAAGTAGCGAGGAAGAATAATAATAAAAAATCCGGCGCTTTTACTTCTAAATAGAGCGATAAAATAAATAACGATTAAGTTATTAAAACCGAAGTCGATAATAAAGTTAATAGCGAAGAAGTTAAAGATTTACTATATAATAAACCCGTATATAATATAATAGAAGATAAAAATACCTAGTTATTAACGGGTAGATATCTTTCTTTATTATAGGCCGGGCTAGTTATTTAATATAATAAGATTTTTTTAAATACGCGATTTAAGAACTAGTTAAAGGTATTTAATTTAAGAAATAATCTATAATTTAAATAAATAAATAACGGGTAGCTAGCTACGATACGATTAATAAAAAATAATTATATAAAATACGCGATTATTTTTAATTACGCGTAATTATACGGGGATAAAGAGAACTTATTATAAAAATTAAATTAATTAATTTTAACAAAAGGAGGGAAATATAACCGATATATTTTCGTAGAAAGATATAATTATCTCTCGGCGGACGAGATAACGAGAGTAAAAAAACTCTCGACGTTATCGAAAATATTAAATAAAAAGGGCCCGAGGTTAATAAAATTTATAATTTCGAAGAAACTCTTAATATAAAAGAAATCGATATCTAAAAAGTTTAATAAAGATAACGAAAATAATAAAAGCGAGTCCGAAATAGATAAAAGATTTTCGGTTTTAAAGTAGTCTTTAAAGGAATCGATAACGAAATTATTCCTACCGAAAAAATCGATTTTAAAGATAACCTCCCTCGTAAAATTAATTAATAATAACGATTCTTAACTAGTTAATATAGAGTTACCTAGTATTAAGGCGTAGGAACGTCGGAAGAAATATACCGGAACTATATAAATATCCGAAAATCTAATTATATAATTAAAAAAGTTAGATAAGGTTAAAGAAACGTTTAAAATAAAAATCGTTATCGAAATTAAAACCGTAAATTCTTTAAAGTAAAAAATTATAATTACTTTATTTATACCCTTAAAGAAGCGGATAAATAGGAAAATTATAATATTTATAACTACGGAATAATAGGTCGAAATCGGTAATAAAGATTTCTTAATTATATTTTAAATTATATCTAAAACTTCGATTTTCCTTATAACCGATATTTTTAAATAAATTATTTTTTCTTTTATTATATCTAAAAGCTCTAAATAAAAGAGAGTAAAATATATAATAAAGAAACTTAAACGGGATAAAACTTTAGTTAATTTAAATATAAAAAAAGCCCCTTTAATATAAATAATAATAGGTATTTCTATAATAACTAGTAAATTTAAACTAGTTATATTAATAACCGTACCGCCTTTAATAAAGAATAATTCTATATTATTATAAATTAATAAAAACTAGATTACGGAGCTAGTATATTATTAATCGGAGAGTATTACTCTTAACCTAAATATCTAATTTACTACGGATATCGAAGAGTTAGTTTTTATAATAAATAATATATATTATACTAGCCCTACTATAAATAAAAAGGGTAAAATAAAATAAATTTTCTTATTTAATACTACGGGAGCGAATATAACTAGTTTAGGAATAAAATATTTAAAGAAAATAAAATCTAATAAATAGACTAAGTTATTAAAAATAAAAGAGGAGATTAAAGATATTTCTATATTATCGGAGAGTTTAAATAATAATATTAAAAAAGAGTCTCTAATCGAGATTACTAAAAAGATATTCGTTAAATCCGAAACCCGTATAAACGAGCTAGTAACTAGAAATAAGATCCTAATAAATAATAATATTATTTTATATAACTATATAAATTTCTTAAAAGGATTTATTATTAAAATTAATAATAAAATAGTCCGAGTTTTATTAATCCTAGAAATTTTTTATATTATTTTTATTTAATACCGGGACCGCCTCTTAAATTAATATTAAATTAATTATTTACTACGGAGTTTTTTCGATTCCGTAAAGAACGAAATATTTAAAGACTAATTAATTAATAATAAATAAATAAAATTAATTAAGAGAGTTAAGAATATAAACGGTATTAAAGACTTCGTTAATAATCTTTTAACTAATATTAATATAAGTATAAATATATTAATTAAAAGATATCCCGCTTTAGAATATATACGTAATCGAGAGAAGTTTAAATAATAGATAACTATTAATATTATACTAGGCGGTAAATTTATTAAAGATAATAATAAATTATATAATTAATTCGGTACCGTCGTAGAGACTTTCTTTAATTATATTATAAATATAACGATATTAAAGATTACCTTAAAGAGTATAATTATAATAATAATATATACTCCGGTAACTAGATTTTCTAATAAAAATACTACTTTAATTTATAAACTAATAACCGGTCTCCCTCTCGATATTTTAAAATAAAAATATTATCGCCTCGGTTAGGTATTTCTATCTTTTATATATTACGCGGGGAGAGTTTAAGTCGAAAAGAGAAATAATAATAATAATTATAATATTAACCTTATTTTTAGTAAGATTAATTCGTTTATATATTTATATTAATAATTTATAACTTTAAGGATATTAGGCTCTTTATTTATAAAAATAATTATTATAATTACTAGTACTTTAATATAAGATAATAATTTATTCGTACCGATAGATAATTTAATTAATATATAATATATTAAAACTAAATCTTAATTACTATTTTATTTCGTTAATACTATAATTCTTATATATCTTATTTCGTTAATACTATATTCTTACTAATAAGCGATAAAGCTCCGATAATTAAATATTAAAATAATATATATAATAAAAAAGGCGAATATAGTTATTAATAACCTTTTACGAGTAATATTTAATAATTTTAATTATAAACTAAATAGATTTATTATGAACTTTATAAAGAAAGTTAAAAATTATAATAATCTAGAATAATATTAAAAGTCTAGGAAGGGAGGATATATAAATATATTTAAATAATATAGCGAAGAAGATCGTACGAATAAAATTAAAAAATAAGGAGAAAGATTAACCCTTATTATTATCGGATAAATTTTATTTATAATTAAAAATATAACTTATAAATTAATAATAGTAGTATATATAATAATAATTAATAGAGAGATATTTAAAGATATACTATTAGATTTAATACTCCTATATAGGCTACTACCTCCTAAGATATATAAAGTCGACTACGAGAATAATAATTAATACCGGGATATATATCGCTTTTATACTCGATAAGAAAAACTACGAGATTTTAATAATTACTAGATACGAGTTTTTAATTATAAAGCTACCTCTTTTATTTTCGATAATTATACGAATAAATTAATATACCGATTTAGAAGTAAATAGACTACGTATTTTATAAAAAGTGAAATAACTACGTTATTAAAAGACGTTTATAATAATAATAGATATTTCTCTATTAAAATTATTCTTAATAAAATTAGATATATAGTATACTAGTTAAAAATAACTACGGACGGTATATAATATATTAAGGGGTACTTTCCCTATATTAAATAAATAAATATAATAAAATTAATACCCTTATCGCTTATTTAAATATCGTTATTATTCTAGTTACTAGAGGTTAACTTTATTAAACTATTTTTAAATAAAGATAAATAATTATATATATTTAATATTATTAATTATTTTATAAGAAACTTATTCTTTAAATTAATAAATAATTATATCGGTAAAGTAGTGAGCCCGTATTCTATTAAAAAAGACGGAAAAGACGCTTAGATCTATTTAACTTATATACTAGCCCTAGAGATTAATTTAATACCTACTTTCGTCTAAAGTATCTAAATACGTATTTAATACCTCGATTTATTTTAAATAAATTTAAATAAATAGGAATAAGTTAGTCTAAATAATATTAGTAAATAATTAAATATATATAATTATAAGTGAATTATATAGTCTATAATACCGCGCTAGTTTAGGGGGTATTACGCGCGTATATAATTTTCGTGAATTAATATAATTTAAAATCTAAATTAAATTAGCGTAGTTATAGCGCTTTATATAACCTTAGCGAGCTACCCGGCGCTAGTAGAAAATCACGGATTTAAAATCTTAAATCCGAAGTTACTATTTTTAGGTTTTTTATTAAAAAATTTTTTTTTTTTTTTTTTTTTTTTGAACGTTGTCTTTTCGTTATTTTTCCGCCTAAAGCCGGTAAAATACGCATTTAGTACCTCGACTCTTCTCGTGCGGTCTCTCACTTTACCGATATACGGTTTAAAAGATATTAAAACTAGTATAATAAACTACTTTACTAGGAATCCGGCCCCGAATATAATATACTTCGATATAAGTTTATACTTTATAAATAATAAACTTTAGTTATATCTCCGAGAGAGAAGTATTATAATATTAAAGGCTCCGAGTAGAGTAAAATATACTATAAAAATAATTAAGAAAACGAATAATATTTTAATTAAGTATTTTAAAAAGAGAAAAGAAGATTATTTAAATAAATTATTTAAACTCTCTATCTAAAGCTTAATAATAAATATTAATATATATTTAATTAATTACCTAGGATATTTACTAATAAAGATTCTTTATAGAGTCAAACTTATAAATATATTTAAAAGAGGTATTATATTTAGTTTATTTTTAACGGAAATTAGTCTCCTAGATTTAAAAGAAATACTTTTAATAATTTAAGAATTTATAGCGAAGAGAGTAGAGGTTAAAGAAGTTATTTTATATTATTTAATTAATAATAAGAACTTTTAGAAGAGAAGATACGACGTAGGTATAAAATTAACTTAACTCTTAACTTAAAGATAATTTATAATATTAAAAGATACGCGAATAAATAAATTAAAGAGCGAGCCTAAATAAAGAGGACCCTTTATTATTATAAGATATATTAATAAATAAGACTCTATTTATAAATTTATAAAAAGTAATAGAAAAACGACGCGGTATTCGTATTATAGGGATTATTCAAAGTTATTTAAATTTAAGTAAGAATACTTTAAACTAAAAAATAAAAAATAATTAAACTTCTCGAGAATAATTCGCTTAATGAAAGAAAATAAATCAAAGGTTAAATAACTAGTGAAATTACCTAGTCTATTTATTATAAAGTAAATAAGGTAACTTTAATAAATAGAGATATTTAAAATAAATATACGAATTAATTTAATATATTAAATTTTTCTTAAGTTAAAGATATTTTATATTAATATTAATTTTATATTTATATATATAGATAAATTTCAAAGAAAGTCTCGGAGAAGATTTAATAATATAGATATTATTTATTTAATATAATAATAGTAATAGTATATTAATAAAGTAAAAGTATTATTTAATTTAAAATACGAATCGATATAATAAATTAGATCTTTCTTATATTAATTATATACTACGTCGGTACTAATTTTATTATAACTATAGAATTAAATTAAGATATTTTAAAAAGAAGAAGAAAGAAAAAAAATATAAAAAATAAAAGTCGTAGATTTATAAAGATAAACTTATTTAAACTAATTCGGATATAATTAATAAGAATCCGTAAAGCCTAGAGTCAGTCTATTATTATATAGGAAAATCTACCGATTTTAAATTAAGAATTTTAATATTTTAGAGAAAATCCTAAAAGAGTATTAATAATATATATATTAAGAAATAATATATTGATAATATATAAAGATTAATTAATCTAGTATACGAATTAAAGTTTAATTTATTAAGTATTTATATATATAAAGAAAAGTATCTATCGTACCCTAATAAATAAAAACTTAAGAACTCTATCTCCGTTATTAATTATAAAGTTTAGTTTCTTAAACTATTTTATACTCTTTATATAAACGCCGAGTTAGAGTAAAATCCTTATATAAAAAGTATATATATTATTAAACTTAACTAGCTCAAAACTCTACTTAAGAAAATAATATAAATATCGGTCGAGGAGGAATTATATAAATTAAAATAAATATAGGTCGAGCCGGAGTTATAAGAGTAAAAGTTATATTATAAAGAATATAAAGAGTAATAGGATCGCTTAGTATTAAATTAGAATATAATCGACGAGTAGGAGTTAAAATTATAAAAGTAAAAATTATAAAAGCCGGGATTATTAGAGTAAGAAAAAGATTCTTAACTCGAAAGTATTCTAATATTATAAAATTACTAAGAATCGAAAGAGACTATATATTAAAAATAAAAATAAACTGTATATACGGAGTAGAGACCGGAGTAATAGGCTCGATAACTAGAGTAATAAACTCGATAATAAATTTAAGAATAAGAATAAAAATAAAAGTAACCGACTCGATAATAGGAGTAGGAGTAGGAGAGATAAATTTAGAAATTAGAATAATAATAAGAATAAAGAGAGGCTTAGGCTCTTTAAAGATAAAATTATTATAATTTTAAATCTTAAAACTAGTATCTTTAAAAAGAAGATTATTATTATTATTAAAGTTATAACTAGATATAATATAGGCTCTCTCTTCTATAAAAGTCTTTAAATAAAAGCGGCGACGACGAGGTTAAATTAATAAACGAATAAAAGAATAAACTTTAAAAATAACTTTATCGAGAGGAGTAATACTAGACTCTCTATCATTTATATATATCCCTTCTCTTCGACTAATTAGAGACGGAGGAGGAGGAGGAGTTAAGAAAAAAGGAGGAGTTAATATTATTAAACCTAACGAATAATTAATAAGGTTTAGGAATAAAAATTAAGAAATCTATATAAACTATAAAGATTAGGTCGGTAGTATTATAGGTAATTATTATATACTTCTCTTCAACCTCTACGTCGAATTTAATAAATTAAAAAAAAAATCTTTTTATCCCTAGATCCTAAAATAAGTATAAAACCCCGGGTATAATAATTATAAAAAGAAATCTAATTACGGCTATAAAATTTAAAAAGAGTTAATATATATTAGGAATTTATAAAAATTAAGAAAATTATTTAAGCGACGAAGGTAGCTTATTTTTAAAAATATAAAATATTAAAATCTCTTAAATTAATCCTATAACCTAAAGTAAATTCAATTATTTTATTAATATTATAAAGAGTTTAAAGACGCTTAATTAAAAAATAAATAAAAAACTACGAATAAATTAATTAAGAAATAAGCGAAGTATCTAGGAAAACTAGGAAGAAAAATATTAATAATATAAATATAAATATTAAAAATATCTCTAAAAGATAAAGAGTTAAAGATTTACGTCTTTAAAATTAACGCGGATTCGGTTAATAATTAGGTATACTACGTAAACGTTAATTTCGTACGAATTATAAACGAGAAAATTAAAGATTTATATTAATTTTAAAAAATATAATAATTAATAGTACTAAAAAGAAAAGAGGAGAGAAATATAAAAAGAATAAAAAAAAATATATATAATAGGAATTATTTATAAACGAGAATTATAAATAATATTAACTTTATTTATTTATTCCCTTTTTTAGGAATTACCTAATAATACTTTAAACTTAATACTCTATATAATAAAAACAATATAGTTTAAGAATCGAAAAAGTATTCGGGCTATTTATTTATTTTCTCCGTTGTATTTTAATTAATAATAGAGTAAGCTAGCCGGAGATTATTTAAATTATTCTTTTACTTTACTTTACTTCCCGGTTTTTCAATATTAATAAAATAATATAAAATTAGGGTATCGATAATAATTATTATAAATTTATAAAAGTATACGAACTTATCTATTACTCCTAGATAAGTTATAATAATTAGAAAATATTATTAAATTATATTTATCTTTAAATTTATAAAGAAGTATATTAGAGAAATATATTTATTCTAAAAAAGATAAATATAACTAGATCTTTAATAAAATAAAATAAAATTAGGGTCTTATTAATAACTATTATAGTTTACTAGAAATATACGAAGTTAATTATTATACTATAAACGTACTATAATAGTTAGAAGATACTATTAATTCGTACCTAGTCTTTAGATCCACGGAGGAGTAATTTAATAATTAATATTAATTAATAGGAATTACGATAATAATTAATTTAATATAATAGTATATAATTTATATTTAATAAAGTAGGTACTTTTAAATTAATAATTATAACTATGAATTCCTTAAGAAAATAGTAACTATTATAGAAACTTTTAGGATATTTACTATTACTTCTATAATAAAAGGACTATTTAATATACTAGATATAAAGTATACGATTTATATTTAATAGAGTAAATACTCCTAATATAAATAATAATAAAAACTTATAAGATATACCCCTTCTTTTAAATATATAGATATATAATTTAAACGGAACGTAGGCCTTATTTTATTATCTCCGAGATAAATTTATTAAATAACTAGTTAAAAGTTTCTCTAGGAAGACTCTTTAAGATTAAAAATACTTTAAAATAATATTAAAGTCTCTAAAAATATACGAAATTATTTATTAATAATAATATATATAAACTACTTTACGGGGGCGTTACGTACGTATTTTCTAAAGTTATTAAAAGAGGAAATATCCTATTAATAGAGAATTATTATATAATTAATATTTAGGCGGTATACTTTTCTCCGCTATTTATTTATTATTATTCTAGTATCTTAGATATTATATATAACTAGCCTATAGATAGCTACTAGTAATTAATCAACTTATTCTATATATATTGAATAGTGCTACAGTGCCATATTAACGAGATTCTTCCTTTTCTGACTAGAGAACCGAGTAGGGTAAGGCCCGAAAGAGTCAAGCTTTGGCGGGAGATTGCGCCATTACTTTACTATTCCGTTTCAGAAGCGTGATTTTCGCGCTAACCGAATTCCAACCTCGCCAACGACCAGTGCGACCTTATGAGTCAACGCTCCAATGTTTTCATCCTATCAACTCCCAATTCGTATATGCACCTTTAAACCCTTTGCTAATTAGAGGACGGATCGGGATTGGAGCTCATCGGCTCTTATGTTCTTCGGACATAGTGCATACAGTATGTAGAGAGACGCAATTGTTTCACAACGCCGGCTAAATGTCAACCACAGCGCAGCAGCTTTCCAATCCCCGCGCTCTCAAGTGTTTTAGAGTATAGCCGTTAATGCACAATGGCTTACTGCACTACTAGAATATTATGTTCTGTGTGCTCAATGAGTCGTTGAAAGAATCTGTTGCCCAAGTCCAAACGTCGGCACCCCTTCGAATTTTTAACTTTCCTTTGTCTACCTCAGATATAAGACGAGTTAGCTTGACCGCCTATGCAACTACTGCCGTCGCCGTGCTTGACGAGTGGAAATTGCCCCGTTTTGGTTTTTCCTCGATTGACATGCAGGTAAACGAGCTTTTTCTGGCCACTACAAACCGATTGTGGCTAACGCTAGACACCACGCCTACGCAGGACATTTCGACTTTGCCAGATTCATAGCACTAGAATTTGGAAACACGTGGATGTTGTAATTACCCCTAACGAGTATTAGTTGATGTCCATCAACGAGAGTCCCATTCTAGGCAAGAGTTTGCCCAGTCTTGAAACCCAAGCCTATCAGCTACTACTACATTGGGACGGGACTTTGTACATGATGAGGTCTAGACACTGGCTAATACGCCGGCGAATCCGATCATACCTCCTAGTACGCCTCAAGGCCTTCGAGCTTATCAACTTGACTGACTGAATGTGCTTCTTTATCCACTTCCCACTTTTCGTTTGCTTTCTGCTATTCGTTGTGTCTTTCAGAATCCTTCTGGCTAACCACCTTCCACTCGCTTTTGGTCAATCAGTCCTGTCATTTCCTCTGGAATACGCTTGCAACCCACCTTCGTTCAACGTGCTGCTCTAGTATCCAGACTGAGCCGGCATCATCTCCATACCTCTAATTACTTGCCAGGGACTACAATCTGAAAAGCCGAGCCCTGCCTGGGCAAAGCAGACAACAACGCCATCATGTTTTCCCACGTCAAGAACTATATCAAACCCTCCTCCACCAAACCCTCCGATGGAGATCTCTCTAGAATCCCGATGCCGCCTCCGCCTATACACACTAATAATAATTCGACAAACCAATCGAGACGAAACACCTTTGCTGACAGCCAGCGTTTCTCCCAAATGCGGGCAGACATTCTGCTGGAGCTGTTGGCCAAAACGCAGGAAGCAAACATGTGGATCTCCTCCATTCCTCCACCTGGTGAAGGAGCCATCTTTAAAGTATCTCCTGGAGAGTTCATCTCTCGTCCCGCGTCGCTCAAGCAGAGCAACCACCCTTTCTACCAGCCGGTATCGAGCTCAATGCTAAGGTCTGCTCTCCCGGTATAGCATTTGAAGTCTACATATGCTAATCGATGCCATAGGTCTTGATAACCATCAAGGATTGAGTAGTCACCTGTCTCTTAAGTCAAGAAGAACTTGTGTACATTCCCATTCAAGACAATCTGCGCCTGCAGATACTTCCTAGTGTGGAATACCTTCCCAATTGCCAACGGCATCAGAATGCAGTTTTCATCAGAGACCAGCAGCTACTTGTTGTCTGGGCAGACAGCGTAGATGCGGCCGAAGACCGTGCCGAATCCTATTTGAAGCAGATAGTGCAGGTCTTCTCCAAAGGATTCGAGTACGACGAGAAGTCTAAAGATCAGGACATCTTCGTTACTGAGATGCCCCTTGATTCCGAAGACGGCTCTTCCGGAGTTTAAGATCTATAGGAGGAGATCCAAGAACCCGCTCGCCGCCCAACATTGATTCAAGCTATGTTGACTGGTTGCACACTCTTTCTGATAATTGCTGCAATTGGCACTGGCTGGCGGCAGATTGCACTTGAGGTTGACGTTGACAAGAATTACATTCGATGTGCATTCATCTTTGCAGCACCTTTCCAGATTTGGCTTGCTCTGGTACGTCGCCCTACTAAGAGCTTTGTGTGGACAAATTCTAACGGGTCTGTAACTAGTTCTTCATGCAATCAGTTGCAGGCTGTATCGCTCAGTTGATAGGACCAACGCAACAAATGAGAGTCAACTCGAAGTATTACTCTGGAATCAAGGCTAAGCCAATCTCTCGCAACATCCTTCCTCACATCACAGTCCAATGCCCTGTTTACAAAGAAAGCCTACAAGAGACCATCATACCAACCATGGAATCTATCCAAGACGCCATCCGAACCTATGAGATGCAGGGAGGGACCGCCAACATCTTAGTCAATTAGGACGGTATGCAGGTTATACCCGAGGATGAAGCGGAGCAACGTAGGCTTTACTACGACGAACAACGAATTGGCTGGGTCTCTCGTCCGAAGCACAAAGTACCACCGAAGGCAGGCGGCATGTTCTCACGGTCCAAGAACATTACCGAAAAGCCTGAAGATGTGCAGTACTTCGAACGTGCTGGAAAATTCAAGAAAGTATCCAACATGAACTACGCAATGGCTGTCAGTGTTCGCATCGAGGACAAGCTTGCCTTGTTGGACCGCCCTGAAGGCTGGACTCAACATGATGAGAACGGCGAGTATCGAAGGTGTCTCGCTGAGATCGTTGACGAAGATGAGGGAAGAACTAAGGCCGGCGGTAACGTCCGTATGGGCGAGTATATCCTCATCATCGACTCAGACACTCGTGTACTGAACGACTGTTTCCTTGATGCCGTCAGCGAGATGGAGAGGTCGCCTCAAGTGGCCATTATCCAGTTTTCCTCCGGTGTCACCAATGTATCATCCAGTTTCTTTGAGCGAGGCATCACCTTTTTCACCAACCTCATCCACACTGCCATCAAGTATGCCGTCGCCAATGGTGACGTTGCACCCTTCGTCGGTCACAACGCTGTTCTCCGCTGGTCAGCTCTTCAGGAAATTGCCTATGAGAAGAATGGGGTCGAGAAGTACTGGTCTGAGAACACCGTCTCGGAAGATTTTGACATGGCACTCCGTCTCCAAATCAAAGGCTACACTGTGCGCTTCGCATCCTACACCGGTGATGGTTTCAAAGAAGGTGTCTCCCTGACCGTCTACGACGAATTGGCTCGATGGAAGAAGTATGCCTACGGCTGCAGCGAATTGATCTTTCATCCCTTCCACTACTGGGTCACCAGAGGCCCATTCACACCACTATTCAAGATGTTCATCACGTCAAACATGCCACTTCCCAGCAAGATCACTATCATGGCATACATCGGTACCTACTACGCTATCGGCTCTGCATGGCTCCTAACGTTGGCCAACTACTTCCTCATCGGATGGTACAACGGATATCTAGACCACTACTACGTCAGCTCATTCCGAATCTACTTCGCCATCGTCGTCGTCTTCAACGGTCTCGGGAATGTCGCTCTCGCAGTCCTCAGAGTGCGGAACAATGAGCAAGATCTGATCCCGGCACTTGTTGGCAACTTCAAATGGATCTTCCTCCTGACCATCTTCCTCGGTGGCATCTCGCTCCACGTCAGCCAAGCAATCCTCAGTCATCTCTTTTGCATCAATATTGAATGGGGTGCTACCGCCAAGGAAATCGAGGACGTCCCCTTCCCTGAGGAAATCAGAAAGGTTCTGAAATCGTTTTGGAGATTGTTCTTGTTCTGCATCGCTTGTGGTGCTGGCATGGCCTACCTTGCGCTGTTCGCCCCAGCGCTGTCGCGCATTAACGCCTTCACGGCCATTTGGCCATTGAGTACTGTCGTTCTTTCGCATTTCGTTTTGCCCATCGCGCTGAACCCGGGGCTGATGCGCTTTAAGTGGTAATTCGGTTTAGTTTCAGTGTGTGGACCTATTTGATAATGGAGCGATGCGAATACACAATGATAGAAAGGAAATGGCGATTGCTGGCGGTCGTCTATTTTCTGGGTGGGATTGGGCGTACTGGGATAGACAGATAAGTCTTAGGATATTGTGTTAATTCTTACTGTTACAACTAATGCAAATCAACAACCTGCAATTCGAATGCAGCTTAGGTCAAAGTTCTCGTAGGGTGGGGATGAGTTTTCTGTTCAGTCAGGATGAGTTACTCGTATGCAATAAGTCAAGTGAGTCTTGCAATAATGAGTTGTTGATTGGTTCGGAGAGATGTATCACGTGCGCCGACCTTGGCCGTTTTGAGTCTAGATCTCTGTTAGCACCAAATCAGATTAGTAAGTCTTCATGGGCTTGTAAAACCCAAGGCCAGCCCCCGTCAATCTACATCATCGAACGTCATTTCGAACATCAAAACTTCCATCGAACCCGTCTGCACCTGCAGCCAGCGCCTTGCGCCCAACCTGGGGATTCCTGGAGTCCCGTGGTGTGTAAACCAGTCTGGGCATTTACGCCACCCATTCACCAGTCTATGCGTGCCTAAGATCCTCCCCACCTTGGGATCGCTCGCGACTCCGGTTTCGTCATCAAACCAGCCCAGATAATGTCAGTGGCCGTCGCCCATGGGAAATCGCAACATATGTCACATACCGCCACCAGGACCCATTCTCCTATGGATAGTAAGAAGGCCGTCATCAAAACAGAAGGTTAGTTAGCTCAACGCGATGTTTTCCATTCATGCTTCCTGTTGAGGCCGAGGGCCAATTGGTCCTTTTCACCATCTTGGCATCTGCAAAACCATCGACAACTTCGCTTCTATTCTCAAAACATCATGGACATCACATGACTAACACCCGTCGTTGGAAGACACATCAACGGAACATACAAATACACAATCTATTGCGAGGAGCACACCTCCGCGATCGGGTACGTCTGCGCTGAAATATTGCGCCACTGCTGAATGTCATTCCATCGTCGTCTCGCTAATAATTCATTAGATCCTCCTCCAACTGTCAAGGAGCCGCCCGATCAGTCCGACAACAAGACTACCATAAAGAACGCTTCCAATGCCGCGACCACACATGACCTTCTGCCCCCACCGCGACCCATTCCGCAAAACACAGAAGAATCTGCTGTAGATTATTTCTCTGCTGGACACACCACCAGCCATTTCCCTCGAGAACCAAACCCGTTCGATCAAGCCTTCGCCAACCCATCATCGGAACTGCCAGTTAACAAATCGCTATTGCCGCCCGTGGCAGCTCTCACATCTCCTGCGCCACTCGGAGGCGACGGCCCTTCTACAGGTGGATACAATTGGGCAGGCTCATTGAGATCAGGACCACTGAGTCCTGCTATGTTGGGAGGACCTGTCGGCGCTGGGCCGGGAGATTACTTCGATCCTTCGCTACGAGGAAGTTTTCCGTCAGGCGTGACGCCGAACGAGTCATCGCTTCGCACAGGCCTGACACCTGGTGGCGGAGGTTCTATGTTTCCTGCGCCGAGTCCAAACTCACAAGCTCTATATCAACAGCTTGCAGTCGGCGGCGCTACACCTAATACGCTTGACTTCCACCGCACTGCCATGAGTGCTGCACAACGGAAAGGTGCGAACGGTACCAATCATCACGACGATAAGCGAGCGCCGGTGGCTCCTATGGATTCAACACTGCAGCAACAACCCCAGCAGCCATCGTTTGGCCAGCACGACAATGATGCTGCTAATGGTTTGTTTCTTCTGGCGCAAGCTGGCAATGGCGCCCAAGCAAACAACCAATTCGCTACTCCCAATACCACGAACGCGAACATGCCAAACAACCGCTCTCACGAAACATCTCCCAACATGGGCAAGGGAGCGCGCAACACTGGGTCTATTGGAGGTCAGAGCGAGATGAGTGGTGATATTTCTGACAGTGGTGACCAAGGCAAACCAGCTACACGAAGTAGAGGCAAGCGTTCTTCGGCTGGTAAGAGCGCATCAACAAATGGCAAAAGGAAGCAGGAGGAGACCCCCTCAAAGCAGTCATCATCAAAAAAATCAAAGATCAACAATATGGGTACGGACATGGACGGAATGGATTCTGATGAAGAACAACCAAACATCAAAGAGGAGCAATACCATGCGGATGGAAAGAAGATGACTGATGAGGAGAAGAGGAAGAATTTTTTGGAGAGGAACAGGTATGCTGCTACAAACTGGCTTTCTAATGTACTGTATCTGATATATGTAAAGGGTGGCAGCATTAAAATGCCGGCAGCGGAAAAAGCAATGGCTTGCCAACCTACAAGCCAAAGTCGAAATATTTAGCAGCGAGAACGACTCCCTTTCCGCACAGGTGTCGTCGCTCCGAGACGAGATAATGAGCCTCAAGACTCTACTATTACAGCACAAAGACTGTCCAGTCTCCGCGCAGCAAGGTCTGGGCGGCTACTTCCAACAACAACAAGACTACAACAACCATGCAAATCCATATGGCATGGGTATGCAAAATGGCCAGCAAGTCATGACGGGTCAGAGACGATAATCATCATTACCAGCACAGACAACGTAAAAGCTGGAACATACCAGTATAGGATCGGCGAGAAGCATTGTTAAGATACAGAGCGATGTACAAGATGTGGATATCAAGATTTACGACTACTATTCTTAGCATGAAGGACGTCATTTGAAAGATGTATGCCACACAAATTCTTCAGCATGCGTTTGTGAGTCACTTCGACGACTTCTGCGTAGCAGCAGAATAGCATGCTGGGAAGTTCGCGATTTTTACTTCCGCTGAGAGGGCGTTAGAGCAGTGTGTGATGGGGCAGAAGACCTTCGCTGCAATTTCTTGATTGGGAGAGTGTGCAAATTGAGCATAGCAAAGAAATACTAAGAGAATTCTAAACCAAACGTTCACGAATTCCGAATCAATTATACGGGGCCGGTTTTCTTTTGGCTTCAGACTCTACTTTAGAATCGATCAATTCTCGGCGATCGTTAGGCGTACTAATGCGATAACATTCTCTTATATCTACCATCTACCACTTACTTACACGGCCTCTAAGTCTTGTTATGGTAAGTGTTCGTCTTGGAATTTAATGACATGCCCTTACCATTCGAAATCCAGCTTCCTCACTCAAACACACTCGTCCAGACCCCGTTCCTCTGGGCTACTCTCCCTGCTCTCAGCCTCTCCGCTCGTTACTCATCCTGCCCTCCACAGCCTTCTCATATTCTCCAATCTTTAACCCACCCGCAGACCACAGCATGACTGCCTGAACCCTCACCCTCACCACTCCTTCCCCATTCTCACCCCTTTCCCCCTCTACACCTTTCGCCCTCCTATTCCTCTTCGCTTTACCCTCCCTAAATACCCCCCCAACGTACCCAACAACATTCACCCAAGCCCCCACAACCGTATCCTCTCTCTTCATCCCTTCCAACAGTAGATTCACATCCACAAGGGCGACGGTGCTGGTTGCTGGGGGAGGAGAAGGCGCGTAGGCATGTTGGAGCGAGAGGGTGCCTGTGGGGAGGTGGTAGTGGGTTACACAGCCAAGGAAACGGACTTTCGTTCCTGTCTCGTGGCTAGGGAGAGAGGTGAGGAGGGTGAGAGTACTTGGGAGGGGCCCGTTGGACATGTTTAGGATGGAGGCTCAGGTAGATGATGTCGAGAACTTGATAACAAGGAGCCCATATCGAGCAGCCTCAGTGCTTTGCTTTGCCCATCTTGAAAACACTCAAGAGCCTCGAAAATGTAGACCGTGGCGCGAATAGACGGTGCACGCGATTGGTGTTAGCGCCTTGGCGCCGATGTCATAGGCATTGATCTGGATGCCCGAATTTATTACCTCTCTGTCACAAGGCAGCAGAATTCTTACAACGAAACCGGCGTACCTCTTCACTGAATGAGGCACCTACATTCCGAGCCCAGCTCTAATAAACCATTAGATATACTACAAAGAGGAGCACCTCAGCGCTCTGCGAGATCCAGTCGGCAAGCACATCGGATAAGCCTGACTGCTCAAGCTTGATCCTCGTTTCGTGAGATACTGCATCATAAACTCTCCAACAATTCAGGCAGGTGCAGAAGAGCTATCTACTAGCCACCCAAGGGGGGAGAGCAAACCTAGCCGTTAAGATGTCGGGGTGGGGCGCCTGGTTCGGCGGGCAATCAGCGCAGAAGAGAAAAGATGCACCTAAGAAAGCTATCCTGGACCTGCGGCAGCAACTCGATATGCTACAGAAACGGGAACGGCATTTGGAGAACCAGATGGCGAAGCAGGACGAGATTGCTAGGGAGAATGTTACTACGAATAAGACTGGTGGGTGGTCCCATCAGGCCGTGTGGTTATGAAGGAAAGATTAGTGGCCGAGAAGCAGCCGTTGGATGTATAGTGGGTATGGAGGCTGACGGTGGTGTTTGATAGTTGCGAGGAATGCCCTTAAGAGAAAGAAGCAACACGAACACTCCCTCGAGCAAACAAACGGGCAGATATCTATGCTCGAGCAACAAATCTATTCCATCGAATCTGCAAACATCAACCAAGAAACCCTCGTCGCTATGAAGAATGCCGGCAAAGCTATGAAGGAGATACATGGGAAGATGACTATGGAAGACGTAGACGTCACAATGTACTTCCTTCCCCCCCCGCAGCCCTCCCTTTCCCCCCAAACGTCTACAGACGGCAATATTGACCGTGGTGGTGGTAATCCAGGGAACAACTCCGCGAACAGCACGAACTGACCCAAGAAATTGGCAATGCCATTACCTCCATGCCTATCACAGAGCCTATCGACGAAGATGAATTGGAAGCCGATCTTGCAGCGCTGGAGCAGGAGAATTTGGATGAGAAGATGTTAAAGACAGGTACGGTGCCAGTGGCGGATGGGTTGAGTCGGATGCCCAAGGCGGCGAATGGGGAGAGTACGTTCCACCCTTCCACACCACGGGGGATGGGAGAGGGTTGTTGCTGACATGTGTGTAGTCAAAGGGAAGACGAAAGCGCCTGTGGAGGAAGAAGACGAGGAAGAAGAGCTGCGGAAGTTGCAGGCTGAGATGGCGATGTGATGCTATGTTCGTGTAGCTTGCTTGTATCCGCATTCCTACAGTCCTCCCATCCTACTACGGATAGCCTTGTTCCTTGGCAACAAGGGAGTGAAGGCTACGTGCAGGACATCATGATTCACAGAACGCATTGCGAAGTGGTGGGTTCTGGCGGTGGAGTATAACCAGGCGTTCGTGGCGTTTGGACGAACAGTGCGCTAGAAAATGTTGCACACTAGCAATGAGTTGAATGAATTTTTCCACAGATTTGCATCTCCTATTCAGGCGCTGCTGTCCTACGTGATTCCGACTCGTATGTGCAAATGCTCTGTATGCTTCTCGCATGATACACCTTCAAAAGACAGCGCAGAATCATGCGCAAGATGTGGGGTATCTCTGAACAGAAAAGTCATGAATAGGGGTAAAGGAATCGCAGGCATCAACATCACCTCTCCCAGTACTTCGCGTATCCCATATGCAGCCCAGATCAATCGTTGCATTACGCACGCAAAACGTCTCGCCATTCTCCCATAGATCCACTCAGATTAAACATCTCGTCGAATATGCATGCATCAAAGTCCAGGAAATATTCCAGCCTAATCAGCAGTCACAGCGACCCTCTTGGCCTCAGGCTGTTCGGTATCGTCAGCCTCGTCGCCATCGCGGTTCTCTAATGGCCGTTTCGTTCCGCTCCGTGGCTCATCAGGCTCTCCATTCTTCGAGGGAGTAGGTTCGCCGTTCGCGAGAGCATTCTTTGCCGCGATATCTGCAGCCTTGGACGCCGATGTCTCCTCAAATGCCGAGCCGTTCTCGCCTGCAGGTGCCTTATCAGACTTCGATGGCAGCGGCACAGATGCAGGAGAAGCCTGAAGTTTCGTCTCCATGTTCTTTTTGCTAAGGTCTCCCAGCATGTTGGAGAACGCTGTCATGATGCTTTTCTCCTGCGGATCTTCCTCGCCAGGAAGGCTAGATTTGTTTTGGATTCCGAGCGTGCGATTGATGGCCGAGCTGACGAGCTTCTCTGCGTAGTCTTTGTCGTCCATGGTGCTTATGAGTGAACTCTTAAATCTCGCCATGGCTTGGGCCACCTCTTGGTTGCCATTATTATTTGAAGCGCCATTTATGGCGGGCGAAAGTTGGGTCTGCTGTTGGTGGGCAGATGGTGCGCCGTTGGGATTAGACGGTTGCGGCTTGGGTGGTTGGGAGGGCGCATAGGGGCCAACGTAAGAGTTGGTATTGCTTAGTTGCTGCGGCGGTTGACTTGGTTCAGGTGCAGGCGGTGGAGTGGATTGGTAGGGCGACTGGTAAGTAGACTCGCTTTGTGCGTTGACGAGTGGCATAGGGGGTGGAGGACGGCCGTAAGGAGGTGGGGGATAGGGCATTGGCATGCTTGGGCGCATACCATAGGGAGCTGGAGGCATATGGCCATTTGGCGGAGGCATGCCAGGGTAAGGATGAGGGTATTGCATCATAGGAGGGCCTCGAGGATAGTATTGTTGCTGGGATTGAGCTGGTGGCGATGGCCTTCGCTTCTTCTCCTTCTCAATAGAGATCTCTGGTACCAAACCCCACATCCAACCCTTGCCGTCTCGCTCAATCTTCTTGAAAGCGGGATGCTGCGAGAGGTTGTGACGAACACTGCTCTGCCAACCCTGTGTCTGCACACGAAGCTTGTAGAAGGGGTATCGTCTCTCGATGGCTCGATATATCTGAGGAAGCGACATAGCCCCCGTCTTCGAACTCGTGAGCGCTTCGTGGATAAGGATGACATACGATGACTGTGGCTTCGCAAGCTGCTCTGGCGTCATCTTGGATTCATCGAAGACAGGAGACGGGGACCTTGGAGGCTTGGGCGGTTTCTTTTCCTTCGCTGGCTTTAGTGGTAATGCAGCTGCCAAAGCTTGCTCGGGTGGAGCTGAGTCGGTTTGTTCGGTGCTCTCGCGAACACCATGCTGATCATCCAGGTCTCCTGCTCGTTTCCGCTTTGTGTACTTTCTCTTCCCGTTTGGCTGCAGATTCTCTTCTTGCTTCTCCTTTTTGACTTCCTTACCAGTCTTTCCTTTGCCACGCCCATCTATTGTGCTGGGCATCTTACGGCCCCCAGATTTGGCTTCTTCCCGAGCTTCTTTCGCCTGCAACGCCTGCTCCCTTTTGGAAATGATGCCGTTCTTCGGAGGTCGACCTGGGCCCTTGCGTCTCGTTGGGGATGGTCCGGGTTCCGACTTCTTCTTGGCTTTTGCTCGTGTCTTGACCATCTCCGGCTCTGACTCGTCCTCATCTTCGACTCCATGTTCTTCCCCTTGCTCTTCTCCGTCTTCGACGTCCTCTTCGTTGCTGTCCGCCATGTCAAAGCTCATCTTTCCGCCAGACAGCGGGTCGAAACTCTCGCCCATTTCAGCCCCAGTCGCGCCTTCTGGAACGTCAGGGAGCACGAATCGTACGCCTACTCCACCAATCTGCAGTACACTCCCGTTCTGAAGCTCGACAACATCCTCAGGATAAGCGAATACATCGTTGACATAGCAGCCGTTGCGCCCAAGGACCTCGACTTCGAAAAGATGCTTGTCAAAGTTGAAAGCTATCTTGATGTGTTTTCGTGAAATGCTCTTATGAGCCCCGGCCCCATCCATGACTTGCGGGGGATGTATAGGGATCAACGGCACCGTATCAGGGGAAGGCATTAGTTCGGGTCCATAGCCATTCATGCCTGAATGGGTCATGAGGCCATCCGTTGCGAGTTGATTGTAGTCCACTCTGGAGACTGGGAACTGCATGGAGCTTTTCCAAGACAAATGCCGCGATGAAGTGCTTGATGACTTGGATGTCTTTCGCCTTGTCTTCTTCCCTGATTCGGATCCGTGATGGTCGGCAACGATTCCTCCACTCTCACTAACAGCACCGTTGGCTAACATATTTCCGTCTTCTTGCTTTATTCTATCCGACGAGATCGATGCACCACCTCCACTGCTAGGGCTGTGTTTCCTGGACTTCGAGCTTGTACCATCCCGCAAATCCAAGTCCCTCTCATGTGCTTGACGTGCAGCATGTACGTCTCGTCCTAGTTCCACGGCATATGTCATCATATAGAACTCCCCATCATCAAACTCAAGCTTGGCGTAGGCTTGTATTTGGCGTTCTTCTGATTCTGCGAGAGAAGGTTCGATGTCCCGCTGTGACACTTCGAACGATCCATCGCTGTAGGGTTCTCCATTCCCGAACATGGTATTATCTTTCGAGAGAGGTAGGCTGTAGTCGAGGTCTGGATGTGGTTTAACGTCTTGGCTGCCAGCTTCTGCGGTGGCAGAGTCACCTGCGATAGACTCGGGAGCAGGAAGAGCTAAGTAGCTTTCGGACTTGTGTTGTAGGGGTACGTCGAGTTCATTGGATGTTATATTTGTAGAAGTCTTCATAAGTACTTCAACATGTCCCCCCTTCACGTCTCCATTTGCTTGGTCTACAGCTGATGCTGCTTGTTGAGCCAGCTGCTGTAGGTTAGGCGGGGGCACAGCTTCATCTTGTACCGGAGCATGTTGTAGCCCAACCTCTGCTGTGTCTTGAATGGAGTCTAGTTCTGGCTGAGCGTTGTTGGCAGTGTCAGGTTGTGGAGTGGTCTGTAGACCAGGTTTAAGTGTGTCTTGATTGGTGTCTTGCTCGGCAGAGTCAGGTTGCGGAGCCCGCAAGCTTTCGGATTGATCCTCTTCCATGGTCTACTGCTGCTTTTCCATCATCTGGCAGACACGAAGACTGTCTAAGAGTTACAGACGGTGACAGCAAAACAGACAAGTATTTAGAAGTCTGTGCCAATGCGGAACACTGTATCCATAAGGTAATTGGAGGTCAAATGATCGTGCGTATATTTCGCCAAGAGTTTCTTCCCGTTAAAAGAATATCACTTTAGCGGCTGAATTTCAGCCCCAACACCCTCGAAACCCTCGAAACCCTTTGTAAGGTATGCCCCAAAAGTCTCATGGCAAAGCTCCCTTAAGACGAAAGGCAGCTGAGACGCCAGTGCCACCACCAGAGTGGCCTGCACTACAGCCTCTGAGGCCTTCAGAAGATCTTACTTTAGAGACGCTGCTGGATGGCCAAATTATCGTAATTCGCAACTTGTTTACGTCCACTTTATGCAAGAAATACGTTGCCTCTCTGTCTTCATTACCCCTGATCACGACCCCTGCTCAAGCCAAAGCTGGCAACGCTCTGAGGGTAAACGACCGAATTCAATTCGATGACCCTGACTTTGCCGAGCAACTTTGGAGCAACACCGCGCTCGAGCAGCTTGTGAACAGTCTTGGTGACGGCTCAAAGAAGGTCTGGGGTGGTGAGGTTTGCGGTCTAAACCCCAGAATACGGGTCTATCGTTATGGTAAGTTACCCTTCATCTGCTGCGATGAATGAAAGCAGTGTTGATCGTAGGCCAGGCCCAGGACAATTCTTTGGTCAGCACTGTAAGTATACTTGGGCAGAACGCCACAACGAGCAACGTTGTCCGTTGCATGTGATTGGCAAAATCAGTTGTCACTCGCTTCTCATGCCTTGCAACCTACACCATTCTTGATCCTCACATTTGATTTCGCACACACCTTCTGCTACCCATATCTTGATTCCTACATCTTCGTCGCTATTCTCGAAAGATTCAAAGGCAACCAGCATGATAGTCTTTGAACTCTCTTTCCAGTATGGAGGAGAAATTATTATGATATTTTACACGGAGGTGATCACTGCCTGGCTGTCAATTCTCACCACGCTTATCACTCTGTACGTATGCAATTGGGTGCTCTAATCAATCCTGATGGAAGTCCTTTAGTCAATTGAAGAGCCCCCAAACTTTCTATACAACCTGAGCCTATTGATGGATTTCTTCTACAACCCTTTTCATACGCCATCCGATCCGGATCATATGGCAACGTTCTGGCCTGAGCCTTTCTCACGCTGGCTTAAGATACTCGTGGTCTTCACTTTAGGGGCACTCCCAAACTGTATTGCAGAGCTTTTCTCGGATCATCTCGACTTCGCCCCTTTAGTCCCTAATCAAGACGTGGATCTATATGTTGTTATTGTGACCCGCTCAGCGCATATCGCGTCTTTTTCGTAACATCAAAAGGGTACTAATACGCTCCAGATGATGAATCAAACACCCTAACTCTACCAACTAGCCCCCCGACGCCAGCAAGAACGACTTGGACTTTACTCATCTACCTTACTGGACCCGCAACTGGTTGCGTTGGCGGAGAGGTGAGCTACTCAATTTTCCTTTCTCTGAACGGCTTCGTGACCCACGAGGCGGATTTTGGAACATCCATGCTGCCTGAATGCTTGTCTCATGGCTACAGCCACAATTTCGAAAGGGATATTGCTAACTAGCGATTTCTACCAAAGACTGTCTTTTATCCTGAGCTTGGACCTGCTAAGAAATTCTCTGAAAAGGACAGCGAGGGGACCGAGCCTGTGTCTATCGAACTAGAAGTCGGCATGGCTTTACTCCATAAACATGGCCAGGAGTGTCTGCTCCATGAAGGACGCAAAGTCACAAGTGGAGAGAAATGGGTCATCAGAAGCGATCTTTGTGTAAAGAGATGAGCGGCTGGCTGGCTGTAAATTTGGTCTTGTTGAAATTACCAATATTGTCTCAAAAGTCTACGATCCCTCCATCGCCTTCACCTTTTCGAAGACTCTTACGAACGCGTTCGGATCCTGAGCGCCGCCGATTTCATACTTTTCCTGCAGCACGAAATTTGGCACCCCACTCACTCCTCTCATCTGGGCCTCAGCAACCTCCTTATCCACCTCCGCCCCACCTTTATCACTCTTCAACCATTCCTCCACCTCCTCCCCTTCCAACCCCGCCTTCACCCCCGCCTCTCTCAACGTCTCATGACTCGTAATATCCTTCTCTTTCTCAAAATAACTCTTGAACAATTCCTCCACAACTCTCGTCTGCACCTCCGCGCTTTTCGTCTTCCCCAACTGGACCAACCGATGCGAATCCCTCGTATTTCCCGTTTTGCCTCCAAAACTGAAGTTAATACCAACCTCCTTCCCAACACCACCCAAGCGTTCGAAAATCATAGAAGCGCTGTCATCACCGAATTTCGACTTGTAGTATTCGCGCTTGTCGATGCCGGTTTTGGGCGCGTGCGGGTTTAGGTAGAAGGGGCACCAAGTAGTGGAGAAGGTGTCTTTCGAGCCTGGGTGAGTGCTTTTGTAGGCGGCGATGCCGCGTTCGAGTTTGTTCTTGCCGACGTAGCACCATGGGCAGACTGTGTCGGAGACGATTCTGATGTCGAAGTTTGTCATTTTGCGGAGTTGGGACGCCAGGTTGATGTTTGGTGGTGCTGTTGTGAGTTGATTTCACAATCGCCAACACTTGGCCTCCGCTGCCGGAATCCGAGGTCGGCAAGCTCTGTCGGCATATAGCTAGCAGGGTTCACATTCAGTTCAAGTACCCATTCTTCTGTGACTTCTCTTCGAACGCGATAACATCAAAAAGCAAAGACTACATTCAATCAATGTTTGCAAATACCCACTCTTTGACAATGATGAATGTTCAATGCCAAGCATCATGACCTCGGTTAAAAAGCTGCCGCTGCATTCCGGCTATCAAGCCATCCCACGTGGGAGTCCCGATCCAATCAGATCTCTGGTATTACACTGATGCAATCTCTCACCTCCCAGAGCGCAGGTCACGGTCACATGAGAGAGGGTATCCAATATGGAGCAACAATTGGCCCAAAACACACTGGGACCGCATCATTGCCGGCGCAAAGCGCTGCGCAAAAGATGGACTAGAGGGACAAGATGGGAAGCTTCCCTTGCTGCTCGCTCCTTCTGCCTTGAGTGTACTCTACCATGGTTGACGAAGAGCTTGATGCGCCAAAATCCAAAATGGAGCTCTAAAGTGGGCAATAGCCCTCTTGGGCCTCAGTCAAATTCGATATGACTCTACTATGGCGCTCAAGAATGGGTAATATCCCCGTGGCCACATAAAAGCGCTACTCATCCCACGTTTGCTCTCTACATTGCTCGGGGAAATTGCCCATTCAACAAGACGTCTGCTGCTCAAATTTCGAACGATTATCGAAGGATTGTGGTCACTTACACACAACACTTTGCATATATCACATTCAAACTCCTACAACATACCAACATGGACGGGCAGAACCCCCAATTGAAGGAGAACATGAACAAGCCGCGCTGGCTACCACTCACTAGCCCGCCAACGAGTCCCGTCACCCTTGCAATGCGTCCAGCACTGGGTGAGCTCCCTGCATTTCCGATGAACCAGATCCCGAAGGCCACAAAGACGAAACCCTCTCCAGCCATCTTACCGCCGACACCGAAGAATCAACCGCTTAGTCCCCCAGTGACATCTGAGAAAATGGGGGAAATTCCCGCTGGAATCCGACCATATGCCAGCAAATATGAGCTCCATGAGAAGCTTGGATATGGGGTGTGGAGCGACGTATACCGAGCATCCGAAATCACGGAGCCCATCTTTGCTACGCCAAACCTGCTTCCATCCCCACCGATTTCGCCAACCAACCGATCAGCACCCGGCAATTCCAGAGTATTGGCAGTCAAGAAAGCCTCCCGCCGCGACGCATACAAAATCCTAGAAGAAGAGGCAAAGATACTTACCTTGCTGCATTCGTGCAAGGAAGCCTCAGCCTACCTCGTTGGGTTCCACGGCTTCGACATCGCCCAGCATTCAATCATCATGGACTCTGTCCCACTAAGTCTCGAAATCCACACAAAGTTAGCCAGGAAGCAACCAGTTTCCATGAAGACGATGCTCGACCCCATCATCGGCGCCGAGCAATGGGCCAACCTGGCCGAAAATCTTATCAGCGGACTAGCATTCCTACGTAGCAAAGGCTGCGTTCACGGAGACATCAAACCATCCAACATCCTCCTCCGAGTCGAAGAAAACGGCAAATGCACACCACTATACTGCGACTTCTCCTCCTCCCACATCACCACATCCACCACATCATCTGACGACATCGAAGAAGTCTCCGCAGTGACAACCGATTACACCTCACCCGAACTCCTCGAATCACTACACAGTAAAGACGTCCGAGCGGTCGCAACGTACGCTTCCGACGTCTTTGCACTTGCTGTCACGTTAATATTTGCTGCTATTGGGCAGAGTCCATATGCCGGCGCGCGTATAGAGATACAGAAATTGGTAATGGCGAAGGAGGGATTGCCGTTGGAGTATGCGAGAGTCGGAGAGGGAGCAAGCAGGGTTATGAAGGGGAAGGCTGTGGCGAAAGCGTTGGAGGGGGGGTTGAAGAAGGG